>LSQX01072683.1_pt1 | contig 23847 bp, 22 predicted proteins | sample 654561 | NCBI WGS metagenome assembly LSQX01 (sample SAMN04489861, study PRJNA283612) | anaerobic digester metagenome | isolation source: 4 biogas reactors fed with cattle manure at either 37C or 55C with and... | place: Denmark: Kongens Lyngby | collected 2014
AAAATAGTTTTTCAGTAGACCCTAAGTAAATCACAAGATATCGATGAACTGCCGAATGGTTCGTTTGAAGGTAAACATACATGAACAGACAAAAAAGTGAGAACGGGCAGACAAGCCCTGTGCTGTCAGAGAAAGATTACGAAAGAAGCCGATTGATGGCAATTCTTGAAGGCGTTTCTGCCCGTATTATCTTTGGCTTTACCACAGGTGCATTTCTGATCGGCTTTTTAAAGTATTTCGGTGCAGATGACAAGCTTTGCGGCCAAATTGCCGCAATCCCTGTTCTGGCCGGTATCATTCAATTTTTTTCACCCCTGCTGCTGGAAAAGCTGAACCGCCGTAAACCGCTGGTTACCTGGTTTAATGCTTTACACCGCATCCTGCTTGTTTTGCTTGTTTTCATACCCCTGTTGCCTGTATCGCAAAGCAGCCGACTGGCAATGGTTGGTGCTCTTTATTTTGTTTCGCATCTGATGGTCAATATGGTGTCACCTGCTACTGTAACCATGATCATCAGCCTTGTACCGCAGGGAATGCGAGGCAGATATTTTGGAAACCGGGAAATGTTTCTGATTTTCATTTCCAGCGTCCTGAACATCGTCATGGGAAGAGTGCTGGATATATTTGAACTTCAAAACAAGCCATACCAAGGGTATATCGTCATGTATGGCGTTGCGCTGCTGGCCATGCTTCTGAACCTGTTTTCCTACCTGAAAATGAAGGAACCACCCATTACTGCTCCAAAATCAGCCATCAGCTTTAAGAACCTGTTCATTTTGCCTCTTAAAGAAAAAAGGTTCCGTAAGATCATCATTTTGTTTTTCATTTGGGGAATTTCTCTAAACTTCTCTTCGCCCTTCTTTTCGGTATATATGGTATCGCAGCTGCAACTGAGCTATACCTTTATTACTATATGCGGCCTGCTGAATGCCCTTGCCTATGTAACCTCCGTAAGGCTGTGGGGAAAGGCGGCGGATAAGAAATCCTTTACATACACGGCCATGATTACACTCACCTTACTGGGGCTTACCCATACCGGTTGGTTTTTCGCCGCCCCAGGCTCCTGGTTTGAATATCCGCTGATCGTTCTGTTGCATATCTGCAGCGGTATATCCTGGGCTGGTATTAACATTTCACTGTTGAACATTCCTTATGAATACACCCCGGACGAAGGGAAAACGGTTTATCTCGGTTTTAACGCAGCATTAAGCGGCCTGGTCGGCTTTATGTCCTCCATGTTTGCATCCTGGATGGTAGGGGAAATGCAGAATTTTCGTGGTTTGTTTTTTGGAATGGAAGTCACCCAATTTCAGATCATCTTTGCGATTTCCGGGATACTGACTGTTTTGGCCGGTGTTTATATTCGGACGGTGATCTGGAAGAAGCAAAAGCCAGGTGCCTAAAAGCCAGCCAGGAAAGGCAGGTTCATTGATGACAGGCCGGATGGCCTGGGAGGATTTTCGCGGAAGGTTTACTTTTAAAAATGGAATGCTATAATATATCCTGTTAATCAATCATATTACTGAAGGGAATGAGAATGCATGAGTCTGATTTTATTAGAGCAATTACGCCCCGAAATCAGAGAACAACTGGACAGCATCATTGAACTGAGGGATTCACTTTGACGTCCCTGGCATGGAAAAGGATTTGGCAGAGCTTGATCAAAAGGCACAGGAGCCAGGCTTCTGGGATGATGCTGAAAATTCGCAGCTGATCTTGCAAAAGAGTAAAAGTATCCGCGACAAGCTGGAGGTTCTGGACAGACTGGTCAATGATGGAGAAGATCTGATCACCCTTGTGGAGCTTGGGTTGGAAGAAAAGGATGAGAGTGTTCTGGAGGAAGTGCAGATAAGCTTTGATGAAGTTAGAAACCGTTATGAAAAGCTAAGGCTGCAAACCCTCCTGAAAGGCGAATATGACAGAAACGATGCCATCTTTACCCTCCACGCCGGCGCAGGCGGAACGGAAGCCATGGATTGGGTGGAGATGCTTTTTCGAATGTTTACCCGCTGGGCTGAAAACAACCAATTCCAAACCCGTGTACTGGACTTTTTGGAGGGTGAGGAAGCGGGTATCAAAAGTGTTACAGTGGAAGTAACCGGAGAAAATGCATACGGTTATTTAAAATCCGAAAAGGGAGTACACCGGCTGGTTCGTATTTCACCATTCGATTCTTCTGGAAGAAGGCATACTTCCTTTGCGTCCATGGACGTTATGCCGATGCTCGATGACAGCATTCAGATTGACATCAACCCCGAAGATATTAAGATGGATGTGTATCGCTCCAGCGGTGCCGGAGGGCAACACATCAACAAAACATCTTCGGCCGTCAGGCTTACCCATATCCCCACCGGCATTGTTGTTGCCTGTCAAAATGAAAGATCGCAGTTTCAGAACAAGGACACAGCTATGAAAATGCTGTATGCAAAGCTGTTGGAGATAAAAGAGCGTGAGCAGAAGGAAAAGATCAGCGAGATCAAGGGCGACCAGATGGAAATTGCCTGGGGAAGCCAGATCCGCTCATATGTATTCTGCCCGTACACGCTGGTGAAGGATCACCGGACAGGGTATGAGGAAGGGAATATTGACAAGGTGATGAACGGCGGAATAGACGAGTTTATCAGTGCGTATCTGTCGTACATGACGAGAAAATAATGGAGACAAAAGGATTTTGCGAAGCAAAATCCAGCATGGAGCGACCCGTAATAATCAAGAAACAGGCGGTTTCAACCCGCCTGTTTTTAATAAATTCTTATACTGGCATCATCTCAATTTTAGTTGCAGAATAAGCTTTGATTGCTTTTATGCTTTGCTGGCCTGGGAACGCTTTATGATCCACTTTATCAGCTTCACAAGGACCAGTATGACTTCAACCACCGTCAATGCTATAACGATATAAAAGATTTCCTTGTGTTCCATCACTCTGTTTTTCACTTTTTCGAAGGTGGTCATTTCGGGGAGGATTTCCACTTCAGGAAACAGATCCACAGCGATTGCTGTGCCGTCTACAAGCGTAAATTTAACGTTACCCAGCACGGTGTTCTTGTATATAGGAAGCTTCATGCTTGATTCATCGGGGGTAAAATACTCTACATTCTGAATATAGCTTACCCCCAAAGGGTAGGTGTAATATACATCGCTTCCTGCTACGAGGGTGATGTTATACTCCCCTATTTTCGTTTCAGATAAAGCCTGTCCCTTCGAAACCAGAATATCTCTTCTAAAATTGTTAAAACCATAATCAAGCAGCTTTATACTGTCGGTGTACATGGTTTCCGGAGGTGAATCCAGCAGGATGCAGGCCAGTTTTTGCTGCCCACGGGTGACGGTAGTGATCACCGTCTGAAAATTCGGATCGTTGAAATCCACTTTTCCGCCGTCCACACCATCATAGCTCCAGAACAGTTCATTCAGGTTTGTCAGTACCAAGGTTTTTTCTTCGTCAAACCATGGTTTGGCCTGGGTAGAAAACACCCTTTCAAAGTCGGGGTTTGTGGACAGCCCATGTCGCAGAAGCTTTGAGATATCTGCAGCGGTGGTTCGCTGGTTTTCATCATATTTCCCCGTTGGGTTTGAAAAACGGGTATTGGTCATGTTCAGCGTCGCTGCGTAATCATTCATCAGCTTGACAAAATTATCAACTGTTCCGCCGATGGTTTCAGCCAAAGCGATAGCGGCATCGTTTGCGTTGCTTAATATGCAGGCATGGATTAAACTTTGGGCGGTATACTTCTCTCCAACCGAAAGCTCGAGCATGGCATCTTCAGCGTTCACTGCTTCCTTGCTGGCAGTAACCATTTCATTCTCTGTTTTTTCAAGAGCGATCAAAGCGGTCATGATTTTGGAGGCTGCAGCGATATGCAAAGGCTCTTCCGGATTTTTTGAATACAAAACCTGCCCGCGCCGCAGTTCGATCAACAGGGCGGAGGGTGCTTCAACAACAGGTTCAGACGGAAGTGCCAAACCAGCAACGGGCGATATACTGATGAAGATTAGCAAAAAAAACGACAAAACCTTCTTGAACATAGGTGCCTCCACAATAGCCTTTACAGGTATATTGTACCTGATTCCATCCACTAAAAACAAGGTTACATTCAAAGATATACCTTATTTTTTGTTTATGCAATAGGGGACTGGGCAAATTTTCCGTATAAAAGTAAGGCAGGTTGCAGGCAGAGGTGTATTCAATCTGCTCATCTTAAAAATGAAACCGGCAATAAAAAAAGAAGAAACAACAGTTCCTTCTCTTGTTTTGTACGAAATGTGCCGGAAATAATTCTGTTAAGCCTTTTATCAAGCCGGCACTGAGGGTTTGGATCATTCTACGATGAAGGGCTGGATATCCTGTAAAAAATCCGTAATGCCGTCTGCATGAGCTTCCACCTTGATGGGTTTGCTTAAATCAAGGCTGAAGATACCCATGATGGATTTGGCATCCACGATATAGCGCCCCGATGTCAGATCAACATCGAAATCGTACCGGTTGACGATATTCACAAAATCCTTCACATCATTAATGGACTTGAGCATGATATGAAATGTAATCATATTTTAACACCGCCTTTCTGTGTTTTTCTGCTTTACCATTGATTCCCCCCGATGCAGGGATGGCATAATGGAATTAAGCCGATCCTGCAAATGGAAGATACCATATTTATATTAGCGTTTGACTATCATTTAGTCAATTACAATTGTGTTAAATTTTTCACCGGCGGATTTTACATGATTGCATAAAACACGGCTTTCTGAGAAAATGGGTTTACCGGCATGACATGCGGCTGAAATCACAACAGGAACGGGTGAACAGACCATTGAAAAAAGTAGCTTTTATTACCTTGGGCTGCAAGGTAAATACTTATGAAACCGAGGGTATGAAGAGAATATTTGAAAAGGACGGTTATAAGGTGGTTGAACCGGAAGAAACTGCGGATGTCTACATTATCAACACCTGTACCGTTACCCATCTGAGCGACAGAAAGTCCAGACAAATGATCCGCAGAGCCAGAAGGATGAACCCACAGGCCGTAATCGCAGCGGTAGGATGTTATGCCCAGGTTGCCCCGGATGAAGTGTCCGCCATTGATGGGGTGAACCTGGTGGTGGGGAACAATCATAAAAATGAAATTCTTTCCCTGGTGAATGAAGCTTCCTGGAATACACTGCAGGTGGAGGTCTCAACAAGAAAAGAGCTGAAGGAATATGAAGAACTCCGGGCGCAGTCCTTCAGTGGGCGTACCCGGGCCTTTTTAAAAATACAGGATGGCTGTGATCAGTTTTGCAGTTACTGTATCATTCCCCATGCCAGGGGAGGTATTCGCTCCAGAAGCTTCGGAAGCATTCTGGACGAAGCACAAAAATTATCTGATAACGGTTTTTTAGAAATTGTGCTGACAGGAATCCATTTAACCTCCTACGGCGTTGATACGGGAAGACATAGCCTTATCGATGTTATTTCATCCTTGAATGATGTTGAAGGCATACACAGAATTCGTCTTGGATCCTTGGAGCCTTTGTATATGAACCGGGAAATGATTGCCCGTATGGCCTGCATTGAAAAGCTTTGTCCGCATTTTCACCTGTCGCTGCAAAGCGGATGTGATGAAACGCTAAACCGAATGAACCGAAGATATACAACCGGGGAATACCTTGAAATTGTTGAAGGCTTGAGGCAATATTTCCCCAATGTGGCGATCACAACAGATATCATGGTGGGTTTTCCGGGTGAAACGGATGAAGAGTTCGAAAAAACCTGCAGCTTTGCACAAGCTATTGGCTTCAGCCAGATTCATATATTTCAATATTCCATCCGCAAGGGAACCAAGGCTGCCGGTATGCCAGATCAAATTCCATCTCATACGAAAGAGGAACGCAGCAAAATTCTTGAAACCATTGCGGAGAAAACAAAATTCGCATTTCGCCAAAAGCTTCTTGGAACAGTTGAGCCAGTGCTTTTTGAGCATGTACAGGATGGCCTGTGGGAAGGACATACCCCGAATTATATACCGGTACGCATGGCTTCTACAGCAGATTTGACCGGAAAAATCCTACTGGTCAGGCTGATGGAAAACAACTCCGAATATGTTTTGGGAGTTCCAGCGGGGTGAACGTGTATGACCAGACTCTACCTTTGAAATACCTCGCTGGATATGCCTTCGGGGTTCGGGAGGTTGGGTGTGCATGATAGGGCACACCTGCGAAATCAATCCGGGGTGTTTCAAGGGGTTCCGCAGGAGGTTCGCACGTTCAGGGGATACCGTTATTTTAGTACAATATCGTTTGAATAAAAGTATGCAAGGGAACATTCTTTATAGTAAAACTAAAGACCACTATATAGGTTTTAAGCTACAAAAGAAGGGTATTAAATTACCAAGGATAATTTTTTTAGGCGGAAGACCAAGTATTGCACGAAGAAAAGGAATTTATGTGAACAAAGGTTTTGGGTAATGTTTCCACAGCCTTCTTGTAAAGCCGAGTTCGGACCTTTACTTCTGAAACAAAGCAAAATATTCGATCATCCGATTTGGGGATATTGTATAACGAAACACGGGGTATGTTTGTAGAAACAACATATTGTATTGTTTGTATTAATATATTACTATTAGAATAGATAGAAAAGGAACTGGTTTTTTGGGTAATAAAATTCAATTATTTGGCAGACGGGCAGCATACAAACAAAGAGTTGTTCCGATGCAAAAACAGGGAAGTGGAGTGATCGGTTTGAATCATGAAACAATGATGTTTAAAGTCGATAAAGAAAACAACAACCAGGCTAGGGAGATCCTTTTTGCTGTCTATGAGGCCCTGAAGGAGAAAGGCTATAATCCCATAAGCCAGATCGTGGGGTATATCCTCTCCGGAGATCCTACCTACATCACCAACCACAAGAATGCAAGAAGCATCATTCGAAAGCTCGAGCGGGATGAACTTCTCGAGGAGCTCGTTAAAAATTATTTATCAGAAGAAAAAAACCAAAGCCCGCAGTAATGCGGGTTTTGTTTTAGGGTCCATACACGTTTAAAATCACTACGTAAATTTGCTTCGCGAAATCTCTGTACCATCGATTCTATTTGAATGATTCGCTACTTCTCACGCACCTCCAACCTGCAAAATCTCATGATAAAATTTTCACAAGACCGTTGTCTAACCCTTTACTTTTATTTCGAACTGGGGTATGCTATATTATGGTTAATTCCAGGATGAAAGGAGTATGAAAACATGAAACAATATTTAGAGATTGAATATGTATACGGAAGAGAAATACTCGATTCAAGAGGAAATCCTACCGTTGAAGTCGAAGTCGTAGTTGAGGGCGGATATGTTGGCCGTGCATCGGTACCGTCCGGCGCTTCCACCGGGGCCTTTGAGGCTGTTGAGCTGCGTGATGGTGATAAGAACAGATACCTGGGCAAAGGCGTTGAAAAAGCCGTAGATAACATCAATGATGTGATAGCCCCTGAAGTTGAGGGAATGAATGTTTTCGACCAGGCTCTCATCGATAAAGTCATGATCGAGCTGGATGGAACCAACAATAAGGGCAAGCTGGGCGCCAATGCAATTCTCGGCGTATCACTGGCTGTTGCAAAAGCGGCAGCGGAAGCTCTGGGGTTATCCCTGTATCAGTATATTGGCGGAACAAACGCAAAGGTTCTTCCGGTTCCAATGATGAACATCATCAATGGCGGAAAGCATGCCGATAGTAGTTTGAATATTCAGGAATTCATGATTATGCCGGTAGGTGCAAGCAATTTCAAACAGGCGCTTCAATGGTGCGCAGAGGTGTTCCACACCTTGAAGAAGGTTTTGAAAACTAAGGGCTATAGTACCGCTGTTGGTGACGAAGGCGGCTTCGCACCTAATTTGAAATCCGATGAAGAAGCAATCCAGGTTATTCTTGAAGCAATAGAAGCTGCAGGTTTTAAGCCTGGAGAAGACTTCCGCCTCGCCATTGATGCCGCTGCTACAGAAATGTATGATGAAGCGAAAGAGATAGGCCAGGAAGGTAAGTATTTATTCTGGAAAAGCAATATCATAAAAACAAAAGAAGAAATGGTTGATTATTGGGAGACCCTGGTCAATAAATATCCCATTATTTCTCTCGAAGACTGTGTTGCTGAGGAAGATTGGGAAGGATGGAAGATGTTGACCGAGAGATTGGGCAAGAAAGTTCAGATAATGGGAGACGATTTGTTTGTTACCAATACCGAAAGGCTTGAAAAAGGCATTAACCTGGGCGTTGCCAACTCTATTCTGATCAAGGTAAACCAGATCGGTACCCTTACTGAAACCCTGGAAGCCATTGAAATGGCAAACAGGGCCGGGTATACCGCTGTTACCTCCCACAGATCCGGTGAAACGGAAGATGCTACCATTGCTGATATCGCAGTAGCCACCAACTCGGGTCAAATCAAAACGGGTGCACCGTCCAGAACCGACCGCGTTGCAAAGTATAATCAATTGCTCAGAATCGAAGAAGAGCTTGAAGATGTCGCTGAATACCCTGGTCTGAAAACTTTCTTCAACCTGAAAAATAAATAATCCGGATATACCGGAACAAAAAAACAGCCTTCTTCAGAAGGCTGTTTTTTATGTCGGTTATATGGATGCGTATAGCTTTTTAAACCCGTGCTCAACAAGGCCGCTGATATCGTAGGTTTTCTTGGTGAGCTTCATTTTCGAGAGTTTGGATTCCTTATATTGAACTTCCAGCTTTACGTTGTTACTGAAAGACATGCCCCTGACCTCGTTGAAGGCCTTGATGTATTCATCGCTGTTGATCCCTTTTTCTTTCCCCGGTATTTCAAAACGGATGGCGACATTCTCAACCCTGCTTTCGTAGGGCTTAAAGACGTAATAATTGTTTTTCATCTCGTCCTTAAAATCGGGTACCATATACATGCTGTAATCGATGCACCTTGGTATGAGGACGGTCCATTGAATGTCCTTGATGATTGCTGCAGATGCCCCCTGATTGGTGATCATCACAGGGATAACAACCGTAAATGCAGTAGAAACACCATGGTAGCTTCCGCATCCATCCATTTGCACATCATCTGGTGCCCGGTATACCTTGAACTTAATTTTAGGAAACTTCAATGAAGAAGAGTACAAGACCAATAAGGATGTAGCCAATGATGTTAACGATATAATGATTGCTAATTCCATACTTTCACCCAATCCCTTATTTTCTATTTTGATTTCATTTATATATCTCTATAAGAAATTAAAACTCTCTTCTGTCGATAAGAATATGCAACTGAGCAAACTCCAAAAATTTTCTATACCTCTATAATATTTGTTATTGTAAAAATCGTCAAGTAGTATCTTATTTTTCATTCCTCCATTGTCATATTTGATGAAAAAATCATAAAAAAGTTACCCTTATGGGGGAAAAGGGTAACAAGTGAATCCTTTTTCAATTATCTGTACAGAGTTACTATCTGCCAAGAACACGGCAACCCTAATAGTATTTCTTTGCGCCCATTACTTCCTGCACGGTGCACAGTGCTTCACCGAATCGTTATGATGAAAGTGAAACACACACAACCCACATAAATCAAGCGTTCAAGGTTTTATTTGCGTCTATACTTCAGCTCGGTCCCCTATACAGGTTCATATTGGTATTGAAGTCATCACCGCAAACCAGTTGTCCCCCGGTCCGGCAGAAAGCGATGTAAGCACCATGTCTTTTTTGTGCTCTTGTATGTATTCCATCATATCTTCATATGCCCCATAATAGCTGAGTTGCTCGCATTCTTCAGTTATTTGGGACAAGACCAAAAACCATTCATTATCGGAACGGGTATCATCATAGACGATGTCCGTTACAATATACTCCTCCTCTTTGCATTGATTTATCTCGTTCATAACAGCTCCGCACGTATCTATCATATACCTTTGGGAACAGAAGTATTCTGTTTCATACAATACCGTTCTTCACTGCAATCTGCCATACAATCACCTCACCTATATAGGTGCAGCCAAATTATAGTATGCACCGTATACAATGGCCTACGCCTATTTTCCTAAAATAACAGCTGGTGCCAGGGGTCGGTATGGCCATGAGCTCGGTTGTCAGAATCTGATAGGCAAATTGCCTAAAATTTATCTGTCATTGTTTAAGTAATTTTAGTATAATCTAATTAGATTAGAGACAGGACAATCCTGAGAATATTAGTAAAAATGCAAGTATCTGGTACTTGGGTAGTTATAATGGGTATAAACCGGAATCTGCTCTAATGGCACCAATGACTTGTAAAAAAATGAGTTTTGTATGATAACATGAAATATATTTTGATAGGGTGATTCTCTCATGCGACGTATGCTTATTTTGCTTTTGTCGCTAGTGCTCGTGCTTTCCGGATGCGCCAATCAAGCGCCTTCTGAATTTAGCCGCTTCGCTCCGGAGGAGTCACAGCGGCTTATTATCTATACATCTCACAAACAAGAGGTTTACGAGCCCATCGTACGCGAATTTGAGCGGCGCACAGGAATATGGGTGGAAATTATGACTGGCGGTACTACGGAGCTTCTCGAAAAGATTGCTTCAGGAGATACCCAATGCGATCTGCTGTTTGGCGGAGGCATAGATAGTCTGAGTGTCTATGGTAATTTATTTACTATATATAAGAGCCCTGAACTGAAAAACGTTGTGCCTTCGATGCAAGGAAATGGTGTATGGACACCCTTTTCGGCGTTACCGATTGTGCTGATCTATAATCCTAAACTTGTGCGGTTCAATCCGCCGGAGGGCTGGAGCAGCCTTCTTGATCCTGCGTGGAAGGGAAAGATTGCGTTTGCGGACCCGGCTGTTTCCGCGTCAAGCTATACAGCGCTGGCCACCATGGTACAGGCTCTCGGCGGCGAGTTTTCAACGCGCATTATGGGTTTTCATCAAAATTTGGATGGGCGGATTCTTTCCAGTTCAGGCGAGGTGATCGATGCTGTGGCGCAGGGGGAGTACTTCATCGGTGTCACGCTGGAGGTGACAGCGATCAAGGGCATCGACGAAGGCTATGACATTGCGATGGTTTATCCGGTTGAGGGAACCAGTATTGTTCCTGACGGTGCAGCGATCGTTAAAAACTGTCGACACGAGGAAAACGCAAAGCACTTCCTGGACTTTATTTTGAGCGAGGATGTCCAGGGCTGGTTGTCCGATATGTTCTCCCGCATACCGGTACGTGCCGGGCTTTACACACCTTCTGCAAGTGGGCTGAAGAGCCTGGAATATGATATTGCATGGGCTGGCAGCCATCATGCGGAGCTTCTTCAGCTTTGGGCAGAGCTTAGCGGGGAGGCGGCCAGATGAGAGCATGGATCAAGCGGTCGTTTAAAAACCGTATCTTTATTACAGTCCTATTGGTCGCACTGCTGCCGCTGCTTCTATGCGCTGTTTTGATGATACAGATTCAAATCAAGCGCAGTGAAGTGGAGCTTGCTCAGCAGGCCCACGTAGAACTGGATTCGCTGGCCAGTACGTTGACGGAAGCCTTGAAGGGTGTTGAGACGATTACACAGGAGCTTGCAACAAGCACCGTCGTGCGGAGCACAATGCGCCGCGGCGGCAGCGATTCGCGTATTTTATATCAGTATTTATTCCGCAGCACGAACGAATTCAGAAATGTGGCGCAGTTCGATATCTATGATGAAAGCGGTTTATGCCGTTATACCACTGCCAACTACCTACCGAACGAAGCGCTGGATCTTGACTGGGGGATTCTCTATGCCGCCAGCCATACAGTGGAGTTTGCCCTGCAGCAAAACAACGGGCTGGGGCTTATCGGAGCCAGTGCTATCCGTACTTTCGATGGTACCATTCTGGGCTATCTGGTCGTCACCATCGGAGAGGACGGCTTAGAGTCGCTGTTCAGCGGTAAATACAACTCAGTAAACCACGTGATCCTGCTTGATCCGGCGTGGCGCACGGCATATTACTCTCAGTCGGTGCAGGGGCTTGCCGCTGCCAACGCGTTGAGAGAACAGCTGTTGACCGGCGTACCGCTTACCGGTGTGGAGGGTGAATATAATTTCTACGTTACAGATATGGAAGAAAGCGGTTTCACGTTGATTTTACAACAGCCTCGTACCTTTACCACGGCGGTCATGCGTTCGATATACACTGTGAGTGGAATAATAGGCTTGTTGTGTCTGATTTTATGCCTTGGGTGCGCGTGGGTTTTGAGTCGACATCTGTCCAAGCCGGTGTATGAGCTCGGTGCGGCGATGGGAGAGGTTGAAAAGGGAAATTACCATGTGCAGTTGGAAACCAATCGCGCAGACGAGTTCGGCAGGCTCACCAGCACATTTAATCGCATGACACGTGAGTATCTGTTGAATCTGGAGAACTCAGTGCAGCGACAAAAGGAACTCAATGAAACACAGTTCCGCATGATGCAGGCACAACTGAATCCGCATTTTTTATACAACACACTTGATTCCATGAAATGGCTTGGGGTGACACAAGGCGTGCCACAGGTCGCCACGCTGGCAACCAACCTTGCCACTATTTTGCGTGCCAGCATCTCAGAAGGAAAGTTTGTAATGCTTCAGCAGGAATTGGAGCTCATTGACCGCTATCTGGATATACAATCGATTCGTTTTGGGGACCGATTCACGTGTGAAATCGACATTGACGACCACTTCCAGAGTTGTCTGGTGCCGAAGCTGGTATTGCAGCCGCTGGTGGAAAACGCTATCATCCACGGCGTTGAAGGGCGTGATGATGGCTATATCAAGATTATAGCACAAGAGCAGGATGGCGTACTTCTGCTGACTGTATCAGATAACGGCCGTGGAATCCCCGAGGAGATTTTGAGAAAACTAAATGCTTCAGACAAGCAGGAACCGGGCGGACACTTGGGGTTGTACAATGTGGATAGGATCATACGGCTGCACTACGGCGATCAGTACGGTATTTCAGCTGAAAGCGTGCAGGGGGAGGGGAGCCGTGTGCAATTACGGCTGCCCATTCAGAGAGAGGAGAAGAATGATGCTGAAGGTACTGATAGTTGATGACGAATCCATGGTGCGCAAAGGTATTGTACTCGGCTTTGACTGGGCAGCCTTGGACTGCGTGATTGTGGGAGAGGCGACAAACGGCGAGGAGGGCCTCGCCGCCGTGGAAGCCTATAACCCGAACCTCATTATTACGGACGTTCGGATGCCACGCATGGATGGCCTTGAGATGCTTAGCGAGCTCAGACGTCGTGGCAATCGTGCCCACGTTATACTATTAACAGCATATAGTGATTTTTCCTATGCCAGAAATGCATTGCAGAATGGAGCGGATGATTACCTTCTCAAGCCGTTTCACAATCAGGATCTGGTGGCGGCTATCAATCGAATCCAGCAAAAAGTTCAGGAACGCTCCGCGCTGACGCCTCAGGATGTGCTTCCGCTGACAAAGGGTGACAAGAGTAAATACGTTCTTCTTGCGATGAATTATATCGCAGAGCACTATTGCGATCCGGGCATCGGCATCACTATGATTGCCAATTCTCTGCATGTAAGCGAGGGACATCTGAGCCATGTGTTCAAGAAGGAGACCACCTACACCATTGTCGGATATCTGACGCAGTACCGCATCCATACAGCCATGAAACTTTTGCAGGATTACCGATATAAAATTTACGAAGTGGCGGAGATGGTGGGCTACCGCGACGTGGCGTATTTCGGAAGCACATTCAAGAAGCTGACGGGGCTCTCACCATCGGATTATCAGGATCGATGCAGATAATTTGTGCAATACCCACAAAACCGAGCCTGTATAAATTAGGAATCTCAGTCAAATCGCAGAATTGAAGGCATATTCGCAGTTTTGTCCAGTTTCATTTCAACCGGATGCTCTCTATACTATTAAGTAGATAATCGATCAGTATTGTGAAAGGAGTGTATTAAAATGAAAAAAACTCTTGGGATTATACTGGCACTTGTGATGGTACTGAGCCTGGTGGGCTGCGGAACCAATATTACACCCAATACCCCAAATACCCCTGAACCCACCTCCAGCCAACCTGCGCCAACAGTGAAAGACTACTCTAAATACACCATCCGAATCTATTCCAACTCCAATTCCACCGAACGTCAAACCTGGCTAATTAACGAGGCCAAGGACGCAGGATTCACCATCTCTTTGGATGATAACAGTGTTATCTCCGGTGATACCGCTGCCATCCAGGCTGCCAACGAGAACAAGGATGGAGACATCCTGTTCGGCCTGAACGAAACCCGCTGGAGTCAGGTTGTAAACGGTGTTTATGAGAATCTGAAGCTTGTCGGGTGGACCCCTGCCTGGGCCAATGAGGTTGGCGAATACGCCTATCCTAATGCTGCATATGGTCTGGTTATTCAGAACGTTCTGATGCTGTACCGTAACGACGAGCTCGGTACCAAAGGCAAGGAGCTGCAATTCAAGCATTGGGCTGACATCGTTGACTGCGGCTATCAATGGTATCGCCAGAATAAGGTCGGTGGCACCACCAATGCCAACATCAATTCCGCAATGCTATATCCTTTTGCCGATCCTGCTTCTCAAGCCGGCGGTATCTCTATAGATGGCTGGAAAACTCTGTGGAAATACTGTGCTAACGGTGTATATTCCTCCGACGATACTTATAAATACGGCTTCGACCCGCTGAACAAGGGTGACGTTGCTGTTTCCACCTTCTACTCATCTTCTCTGTACGGTAAGATTGATGCTGCTGCTGAAGGCTCCGAGAAACCGCTTCGTGGTGCATTAGAGCCTGAAAACTGGGCACTGGTTGATATCGAGGACGGTACCTACTACATCGCCGAATATATAGGTGTTCTTGAAAAGGCAAATCGAACAGCAGAACAAACCGAAGCGGTCATGGCATTCGCCGAATGGTTTGGATCCGCCGAAGTACAAGCTGCCTGGGGTGAAGAGTTCGACTCCTATCCCTGCAACGCTGCCGCTGCTGCTATTCTCTATCCGGATGGCATTCCTTCAATTTACAAGATCAAGAACTTCGCACTGACTAAAGTTAAAGGCACCGACATGACCTATGCTGAATATGTTGCAGCACATTCCATCGAGTGGACTAATATTATGACGAATCTCGGCTTCTACTGGGCTGACGCTCAAGCCGCCGTTGCAGAGCCTGATTGGGATAACCTTGACTGGGCAACGCTTACACAAGCAAAGAAGTAAACTTCATCTGTTTGGCTTTACGCCGAGTTCCGATGGCGAGCTGTTAAGGCTCGCCATCGGCATATTAACCCTATATTTCGCAACCGCAATTGGAGGACTCTTCTATGATTCGGATCAATGATATTGTGGTGAAGTTCGGTGACTTCACTGCCCTGCAAAAAATAAACGTCCATGTGAAAGAGGGCGAGTTCTTTACCTTCCTTGGCCCTTCCGGCTGCGGCAAGACTACTACCCTTCGAACAATCACCGGTTTCATTGAACCTTCCGAGGGTACGATAACGGTTAAGGGACGCGATATTACACACGTTCCCATTGAAGACCGCAACATCGGCATCGTGTTCCAAAGTTATGCTCTATTCCCTACGATGACGGTATATGACAACATTGCCTTTGGCCTGAAAGTCAAGAAGATGAGTAAAAAAGAAATTGATGAAAAGGTTCGTGCTATTGCAAAGAAGGTCGACCTTTCCGATGAACAATTGAAAAAAGCTGTTTCCGAGCTCTCCGGCGGCCAGCAGCAGCGTGTTGCCATCGCCCGGGCATTGGTTACAGGCCCGGCAATCATCTGTATGGATGAGCCGCTTTCAAACCTTGATGCCAAGCTCCGGGTACAGCTGAGAAATGAACTGAAAAAGATGCAGAAGGACTTCGGTATCACAACCATCTATGTCACCCACGACCAGGAGGAAGCGCTGACGCTGTCCGACCGCATCGCAGTGTTCAACAAGGGTATCATCGAGCAGATCGGCACTCCCAATGAGATTTACAATCACTCCAGAACGGAGTTCGCATGCAACTTCATCGGCGATATCAATCGGCTGAGCGAGGAGGTTGTCAAGAAGATGGCCATGAATGGTGCGCAGGTGGATCCATACCAGCACAACTACATACGCCTGGAGCGAATCCATGTCAATACCCAGCCTTCCGAGGGCGATCTCATATTGGACGCAAGGGTAGAAAGCCGCGAATACTATGGCTTGTATATCAAGTATTACCTTGATCTCGGTTGCCAGACCGTAAAGGTTATGGAGAGGAATGATGGCGTGAATATCTATGAGCCGGGGCAGATGGTCAAGATCGTGATGAATCCGCGCGATATCATGGCATATCCCGCGGAAGCCGCGACAGAGGTGATATTATGAAGGAACTTTTGAATAAACGTTCGCTGAGCTCGATCTTTCTCAAGACCTTTGGTATTGCACTTTTTGCTTATTTGTTTCTGGGTTTTATGGTGTTGCCATGCATCAATACTCTGACCAGCATTTTCAATGCAACCAACTCTGCCGGTGAACGTGACCCGTTTGCGGTTATTAGGTTCTTCTTTGCCGGCAATATGATGGTCTATGTTCTAAATTCTCTGAAGCTCGCCGTCTGCCTGACCGTCACGGTCAATATCATTGGCGTGTCCATCGTGCTTCTGACAGAATATTTTGACATTAAGGGCGCAAAAATCCTGCGCATGGGCTATATGACCACGCTCATCTATTCCGGTGTGGCTCTGGTTACGGGTTATTTGTTTCTCTATGACGCTGACGGCATTCTCATGTCGGTACTTGTAAAAAGCTTCCCTAACATGAACCCTAACTGGTTCTCCGGTTATAGCGCAGTCCTCTTTACGATGACCTTTGCCTGTACGAGCAACCATATGCTGTTTTTACGCAATGCCATTCGCAATATCGACTACAATACCGTTGAGGCTGCACGGAACATGGGCGCTAAGCCGTTTAAGGTCTTGTGGCGAGTTGTATTTCCGACCCTGACCCCGACCATATTCTCGCTAACCGTTATGACCTTCGTTACAGGTCTTTGCGCCATGTCTGCGCCGACCCTTCTGGGCTATGACTCCATTAACCCTGAAATCGTGCGCCTGGCAGGTTCTTCGACCGCCGACGAGTCCTTCCCGCAGGCACGAGCTGCGCTGCTGTCAATCATTCTGGCGATCTTTACCATCGTATTGCTGTCAATTCTGTCTGCGTACGAGCGCAAGGGGCATTACCTCTCTGTTTCCAAGACTAAAGCAAAGATTCAGAAGCAGAAGATCACGAACCCGGTGGCAAATGTCCTGGCACACATCTATTCCTATGTGCTGTTCGTCATCTACATGATCCCAGTGGTGATGATTATTCTGTTCTCGTTCCAGAATTACAGTGCCATCCGCATGAAGAAGCTCGACCTCGGAAACTGGACGCTGCTGAACTTTTTCGGCTCGGAGGATTATGAATACCTGACTTCACGCGGCACTTACAAGCTTCGCAAGGGTTCTATTTCCGGCCTGTTTTCCAATGAGGCGACCCTTGGGGGCATCAAGATCAGCTTTATTCTTTCCGCCATCGCAGCTGCACTGGCTTGCGTCATCGTTGTCATCGTCTGCAATTATATTTTTAAGAATCGGAACAAAAAAATCAGCACTGTTCTGGAATATTGCCTGTTGTTCCCCTGGCTGCTGCCGACCATCCTGATTTGCTATTCTTACCGGATTTTCTTCAATAGCGATACCATAGGATATGTGGGCAACGTGAATCTGTATTATGCGGAAAATGTACGAATACTGATTATTATAGCCTATATGGTTGTGAAGCTGCCGTTCTCGCTGCGAATGATTAAGGCTGCCTTTTATGCCATCGATGAAGAGCTTGAGGACGCGGCGCGTAACCTTGGCTCAAGCGGGCTGATGACCTTCCTGAAGGTGAAGCTGCCCATCATTCTACCAAGTGTACTAGCTGTCTTTGCACTAAATTTCAACGCTCTGTTTACTGAGTATGATATGTCTGCAACATTTGCCAGTTCTTATGGTACGAGCTATGCAATGGTCATTCAGGCCATGACCAGGGAGGAGGGCTTGTACGGTTATAACGTCAACGCCTCCGGACGCCGATGCGCATCCACGGTGTTTATTATGATCGTTTCCGGTATCATCCTCTACCTTGTATATGGGGTGGGCGCACGCGACTTGAGCGAACGCCTCGCAGCAAAGGACAAACGTAATAAGCGCTGGCAAAAATTACGTGCGCGCTTTCATAGACAGCTCATTAAAGGGAACCCCTGAACTGGACGCTTAGGTTGAATTTTCTTGTGATATTTTACACCTTTCATATATACCGTCTGCCATACGAGGCAGGCGGTATTTTCCAAATCTCACGGAAGATCAGGCCTTTCACAAATTAGCCCATAGAAAATCAATTTTTATTTATGATGAAGAAAAGACAATGTGTTTCTAGTAATAAAAATGAGGATCTAATAAAAGAATAAACCGGTTAATACTGGTTTATTCTACATGAAGGGTTAAAATATGGAGGTTATTAATGCAAGTATAAGTATTACTCGCTAGTAATATTTTTTTGCACCCATTACTTCCTGCACTGTGCGCAGGGCTTCACCAAAGCGCTGAAAGTGAACAACCTCACGTTCTCTCAGGAAACGCAGCGGATCTTTGACGTCAGGATCATCCGCCAGGCTCAGCAGGAACTCATAGGTAGCCCGGGCCTTTTGCTCAGCAGCCAAATCTTCCACCAGATCGGCGATGACATCGCCTTTTGACTGAATATATGCAGCCGTGAAAGGAACTCCCGAAGCATTCACCGGATAAACCGCTCCATCATGGTCGGAATAATAAGCACCAAGACCGGCTTTTTCGATGGCATCCGGGGTGACACCCTTTGTAAGCTGTCGAACCATAGTGCCCACCATTTCAAGATGCGCCATTTCTTCGGTTCCTATATCATTCAGAACTGCCTGCGTTTCTTTTGTCGGCATGTGAAAGCGCTGACTCAGGTAACGCAATGAAGCCGCCAGTTCACCGTCGGGCCCTCCATATTGTGTAATAATATACTTTGCCATTCGCGGATCAGGTTTTCGAATCATAACAGGATATTCAAGCTTTTTATCATAATACCACATACCTTACGCCTCCTTTTCCCAGGGCCACGGTGTATCGATCCACTGCCAGCAGCTTGGGTTTGGCAGATGTCTCTGACACAACGGGCCATATTTTTCCTCAAACATCTTTCGCAGTTTCTCAGATTCCTGCCAACATGTCCGGTAATCATTCAGTGCGTTGGCATCAGATGGGTGTGTATCTAAAAACAAACCTAAATCGATCATACAAAAATCATAAGCCATTATTTGTTCAAGCAGTTTTTGGCGCTCATCCATGATTATCACTCCTTTCATCTTATTTCATGTGATATGGCCTGTACAACTCGGGGAATACGGTTCCTTTATGCAGCCCTTCTATTGCAGGCAATATTCCCATATAAACCTGATAAGGGATATAAGCTTGAGCAAGTTGCGGATTTTCCGGCATGAAGGGGATTCCGATGGCTGTCCCCGAGCAACTGTTTCCCGCATAAATGACTGCTGCATCTACTGCTTCCTTGTTCTTCATAAAAAAACACCTTTCTGGTAATAAAATCATAGTACATCCTATGAAATTAACATAAAAAGGTGACGTAATATTCTTGGATCAATTCTATTTTTTCCAGTAAAAAAGCCCGGTTGACAAGAGATTAACCTTTCAACCGAGCTTTGGTCTAAAAATGGACAACAGGATGATTTTCGGGTTAGTACAGTACATTTTAAGAATACAATAAGTATCAAATTTCCATGTTCATGGCTTTTCGCACTTCGGCGAGGGTAAGCTCTGCTACATCCCAGGCTTTTTGTATACCGCTTAGCAAAACACCCCGTACATACCCCATATCGGACTCCAATTCTTTTCTCTTTTGACGGATCGGACGGAGATACTCATTCAGGGTTTCAGTCAACAGCTTTTTCAACTGGCCTGCCCCGCCGTCACCGATTCTGTCGGCAATATCTTCCGGGGCTTCACCTGTTGCAAGAGAAATCAACAATAACAGGTTTGAAACTTCGGGTCTGTTGGTGGGATCGTAGGTGATCTGCCTGGTGGAGTCTGTCTTTGCTTTTTTGATCAGGTTTGCAGTTTCGTCCTCGGTAGCGCTGAGCATGACAGCATTATTCCTGCTCTTGCTCATTTTCTGTGAACCGTCCAGACCAAGAATAATCGGCGCCTTGCTCAGTAAAGCCTGGGGCTCCGGGAAAACAGGCTTGTTTCCTGCAAACTTGTTGTTGAACCTGCGGGCTATGGTGCGTGTCATTTCAAGATGAGGCAGCTGATCCTTGCCTACAGGAACAACATTGGCTTTGCAGAAAAGAATATCCGCAGCCTGATGCACAGGGTAAACATACATTCCCGCGTTAATTTGCTTTTGACCGGAAGCTTGAATTTCTTCCTTTACGGTTGGGTTCCGATCCAGTTCTGCATTGGTTACCAGTGTAAGAAACGGAACCAGAAGCTGATTGAGCCCGGGCACATGACTGTGAGGAAATATAAAGGTTTTCCCGTCATTGGGGTTTATCCCCACCGACAGGTAATCGATTGTAAGCTGCATAACGTTTTCAGAGATATGCTCGAAGGTATCCCGGTCGGTTAAAACCTGGTAATCCGCGATGACGATAAAGGTTTCAACACCCATTTGATGAAGCCTGACACGGTTTTGAACCGAACCAAACAAATGCCCGACATGCAGGCGACCTGTCGGCCTGTCACCGGTGAGAACCCTGTATTTTTCAGGATGGCTGCCAAGGTCATTCTCTAAAGCTTTGCTCCTTGCCAAAGAGGCTTCAAACGTACCATAATCAAATTTTTCTTCCAAACTCATAACCTGCTCCTTAAAAGTATAATGCTTATGGATAAGTGTACCATAATTTTATATTTCGCTGTATATCTTGTGGATAAAACCAATTAATAGTGTATAACAAAAGAACCGTTTTATCAAACCCAATATAACTTCAACAATTATATGAAGATATTCACACCCCCGTTACCAGGTCTATAAGTTACTACAGAGGTATGTGTCCTATCCTGGACATAGTGATTTCATCATGAGCGCAGCGATGTCATCCTGAGTGCAACGAAGGATCTTATCAGGAATAGCACGAGATCCTTTACTTCGTTCAGCAGGCTGTGCCAGCTTACCCGTGAACACTGACAAAAAGTTTACGGTATCGAATAAAAATCTGAGGATTTCTTGACAAAAACCATTCCATCCTTTACTATTTGATTAGAAAACACGTTGATGGAGAGGAGTAGGCATTTTCAGGCCGCCAGAGAGTATGCGCCATGGCTGAAAGCGCATTCGGAAGCTGTTATGCTGAAGTCGCTCCGGAGTTGTTTGGCTGAATGAAGTAGGCCATACCGGCCGGGTTCCGATATCAACCCGAAAGTGCCCTGCAAAGGGAATTTTGGTGGTACCACGGAAGAACCCCTTTCGTCCAAACAGTTGGAGGAAGGGTTTTTTGTTATGTAAAGACGGTTTCACGACTTGTACATAAGCACAGTGAAAATGCTCATGATAGAAAAAGAGTATTTCCCTCAATTGTGAAAGAGGTGATCAGATGACTGCTGTAAAAGTTATCGCTTTCTTATTACTTGGTATTGGTGCTTTTTTAGTCTACGGAGCGAGGTTTGTTGCTGAAAGGCTGGGTAAAGATAAAACCGATTCTCAGAACGAAAATGATCGGGTACAGGTTCCTGAACAGAACACACCCGGGGAAGAGGATGAAATGAACCTGCAGAAGCTGCCCAGCCGAACCATCCTGAATTTGAAAATGGCCGGCCTGGCGTTGATCCTGGTTGGAGGACTAATAATCATTGTAGCTTTTAAATAGGAACATAAGGGAATGATGGAGGAATGACCATGAATCGCAATGAAATCCCAAAGAATTACGAACCCAGGGATGTGGAAGAACGGCTTTACCAGTTCTGGGTTGACAAGGATTATTTCCATGCTGTGATAGACAGGGAGAAGAAGCCTTTTACCATTGTAATGCCACCGCCGAATATTACCGGACAGCTTCACATGGGCCATGCGCTGGATAATACGCTTCAAGACACCTTAACCCGTTTTAAAAGAATGCAGGGATATTGTGCGCTTTGGCTGCCCGGTACCGATCATGCCAGTATCGCTACCGAGGTAAAAATAGTTGAAAAAATGGCTCAGGAAGGCATCACAAAGGAAGACCTTGGCCGTGAAAAATTTCTGGAAAGAGCCTGGGACTGGAGAAAGCAATATGGCGGACGAATTGTTGAACAGCTGAAGCGTCTGGGCAGTTCCTGTGACTGGAAACGCGAAGCCTTTACGATGGATGAAAAGCTGTCAAAGGCAGTTCTTGAAGTTTTCGTGCGCTTATACGAGAAGGGATTGATCTACCGGGGAGAAAGAATTATCAACTGGTGCCCCTGCTGCCTTACCTCCATATCCGATGCAGAGGTGGAGTACGAGGAGAAGGAAGGAAACTTCTGGTACATCCGTTATCCTGTAAAAGGCTCGAATGAGTTTGTCACGGTCGCCACCACTCGTCCCGAGACGATGCTCGGTGATACAGCCGTCGCAGTGCATCCGGAGGATGAACGGTACAGCCATCTGGTCGGAAAAACAGTTATTCTTCCTTTAATGAACCGCGAGATACCGGTCATTGCTGATACCTATGTGGAAAAAGATTTTGGAACCGGCGTGGTGAAGATTACTCCGGCTCATGACCCGAATGACTTTGAGGTTGGCTTGCGGCATAACCTGCCTGTGATCGATGTCATGAACGACAACGCTACGATGAACGATAACGCGGGCGCATATAAAAGCCTGGATCGATATGAAGCCAGAAAGAGGATCGTTGATGATTTAGGTAAGCTTGGCCTGCTGGAAAAAGTAAAACCCCATGTGCATAATGTGGGAACCTGTTACCGCTGCAATACGGTGATCGAGCCCAAAGCCTCCAGGCAGTGGTTTGTGAAGATGAAACCCCTGGCCGAACCAGCCATTGAGGTTGTAAAGAACGGCACCACCCAGTTTGTACCCGATCGTTTCTCAAAAATTTATTATAACTGGATGGAAAACATACAAGATTGGTGCATCTCCCGCCAGTTATGGTGGGGCCATAGAATTCCTGCGTGGTATTGCCAGGATTGCGACCATATGCAGGTTTCCAAAACTGAGCCTGACAGCTGTGAGAAATGCAGCGGCAAAAAACTCGTTCAGGATGAGGATGTACTGGACACATGGTTCAGCTCTGCTTTATGGCCATTTTCAACCCTTGGGTGGCCTGAAACCACGGAAGATCTGGATTACTTCTATCCCACAGATGTGCTGGTTACCGGCTATGATATCATCTTTTTCTGGGTAGCCCGCATGATTTTTTCCGGAGTGGAGCATATGGGAAGAGAACCCTTCAAATATGTTCTGATTCATGGGCTTGTTCGTGACGCACAGGGCAGAAAGATGAGCAAATCCCTGGGCAACGGGGTGGATCCACTGGAAGTGATTGAACAGTATGGAACCGATGCCCTGCGTTATGCGCTGACCATTGGAACCTCACCGGGGAATGATATGCGCTTCTCCGAAGAAAAGCTGGACTCCAGCCGCAACTTCGCCAATAAGATCTGGAATGCCTTCCGGTTTGCCATGATGAATTTTGATCCGGAACCATGCTTCGATCAAGTCAATCCAGACGACTATACCCTGGCCGACCGCTGGATTTTAAGCCGGATGAATACGGTTGTTAAAGAAGTAACAGAGAACCTGGAGAAATTTGAACTGGGCATCGGTCTGCAAAAGGTATATGAGTTTATTTGGGAACAGTTTTGTGACTGGTATATCGAGCTG
>LSQX01243459.1_pt1 | contig 23846 bp, 24 predicted proteins | sample 654561 | NCBI WGS metagenome assembly LSQX01 (sample SAMN04489861, study PRJNA283612) | anaerobic digester metagenome | isolation source: 4 biogas reactors fed with cattle manure at either 37C or 55C with and... | place: Denmark: Kongens Lyngby | collected 2014
GTGGATGCACAGACATGGCATGGCTTTAGCATATCCATAAGGATACATGCCCCTACTATATCTACTATTGAATCTACTGCACCTACTTCATGGAAGTGGATTTCATAGGGAGATTTTCCGTGAATTTTACCTTCCGCTGTAGCTAATTTGTAAAAGGCTTCTTTGCTCTTTTGTTTTACTTTGGAATTTAAACTGCTGTTATCTATTAGTTCATATATGTCTTTTAGTCCACGATGGGGGTGATGTTCATGAGTTTTTACATATACATCTGTGCCTGTGATTCCACCTTTTACTGATTTTTTTATCTCTACTTCATAATCCTTTATAGGAAGTTTTTTAAGCTCTGTTAAAAACTTTTTTTCATCTAACCCTAAGTCAAGCATGGCACCTAGAAACATATCTCCACTTATGCCGGAAAAACAATCAAGGTATAAAATGCTTTTTTCAGTTGGACTTTTTATAATACTCACTCCCTTATAATTTGTAGTAATGTTTGGTGCAAATTAAAATAGAAGTCCTTATATTCTTTATTTTTATTCTAAATTATAAAAGCCACACAAAAATTTTATTGGGTGTAGCTTACATCATCGATTTACGAATTCTCATATTTAAGATTTATGCAAGTTTTTAGACTCGTATATAGATAAATATACATTATCAATATTACTAGGACTTCAAAAGAAGAATCGCCATTAATGGTAAAGCTGTATAAATAACCATTAGAACAATTTTACGGTTTAGTCGTTGAAACAATCGAAGTCCTATAAAGCCTGCTGCAATTGCCCCTATAGCTGATGATAGTAATAAAGGTGCTAGTTCCAATGTAATGTTATCATACAAAATATGCAGTACTGTAGAATAAAGACCTGCTGCCAAAAAGCTAGACTCCATACTAGCTTTAAAGCTTAAATTATCATCGCAAATACTAAAATAGTAAATCATGAAAAATGGCCCTACGATGTTGAACATACCAGTTGAAATTCCGGTAATCATGCCAAACAAAATATCGTTTAACAACGACTTTTTAATTGCTATCTTATATTTTTGAGAAACAAAAAAATATACTGTTAGCACTAATATAAAAGTTGCTAATATAGTGCGCAACATTTTCTCTGGGTAGTGCATCAAAATATACATTCCTATATTCGTCGTAATTAAACACGAAATAACTGGAACTAAAATGATTCTCCAGTCTAAATATTTTCGCAGCATTATTACCATCTGTATTCCAATGGCTACAACCACAATTGCAGAAACCGCAGAGCATATGCGCATTGGCAAAACAAGTGGCATTAGTGACATTGCTAAAATGGCATAACCAAAACCAACAGAAGCTTGCAAGAAAGCCGCGACAAAGTTGATGATGATAATAGTCAATAAAAAATTAATAATATTGATTTCATTCATTAGCTTCTCCTGCCGACAGGCTCTTTTGAATAGGGGCTAAAATTTCTTATGAGCCCCCATTCAAAAAACCAAATACTTTATAAACACTTAATTATCGCCTTTATTCTTTCATACCTAGATGCACCGCAGCAAGTTTGAATGTCTTTGGCAGTGCTAAGATGTTTGGATTATCACCTACGTATTTTTTGGCATCTTCTAATGCCTCTTCAAAAGTTGCGCGGGTCTTCATCCCCATTCCCCTAGCATAACCAGGTTCCTGGGCGCCTACAATATAGATTGCCGAACAGTTCATTTCCGCAATGTGACCACAGGAAATCATTGAGAAGGCATGATAGGGATGATAACCGTAGTTGAAACGGTATTTATCAATATATTCTTGTTTATTAGATAGATATTCTCCATACTTTTCTAAATCAGGTAAAATATTGTGATAGTCCTTTTGAAACAATTCATAGACCTCTCTGTACGCAGGGAATTCTTCATCGTGAAAGTAACCATTACATATAGATGAACAAATGACTACACAGTTGTCTTTTAAGACCCTCTTATGCCTTATTATTTGTGCAGATATGGCCTGTAGCATGAGTATTGGATTTGTTCCCATACCGTTGCCATAATGGAAAAACTGTGGCATTCCAAAGACCATTACATCGTATTTTTTAGTTGCCCAGGGAATGAATGTCCTTTTATCAGCTACTTCCCAAGAAATCGGCTGCATTTCTCTGGCATATCCTGCAAAAACCGCTATCTGCCTGGCATATGTGTCTAGCACCGCATCTACGGTAAAAAATTTTTTGCCCATGCATTTTTCCATGTGTTGCCCTATTGAGTCAAATCTTTTGCGCATTTCACTTTGGCTGCTTACAGGAGTGAAGTCGTCTTTATGCATGACATGTGGCACGTGATGTGAAGCGATGCTTTTCCAGTGAGTAATGCCTGTAGCACAGTGTTTGTATCCTCCCGAGTAGCCTCCATAGGGATTGCCAAGTGTATGACCGATTAGGACTGCTAAATCCGACTCGTACACTTCTTTATTCATTATAACGCGATTTCCCATTTCGTCCCAACCTAAATCTATTAAGTTGTGCCAGTCTTCGCTGTCATGGTTTACTATTTGATTTGTCCAGTAAAACTCGTTGAATACTTTATCTCCTAGAAGAGCTTTTATTTCTTCTGTAGTATTTTTTCTGTGTAGACCGTTGCTGCAGATTAATTTGATGTCTTTTTTCTCAACTCCGGCTTTTAGGCATTCTTCGATTATTATTGGTATTGATACTTTTCTGTGTGAATTCTCTTGAAACCCGCCTTTTACCCTATCCGGAAAAATTATGGTAACCTTTGATCCTTTTTTAACAAGTTCAGGAATCGGCGGCATTCCAATTGGGTTCTGAATGGCTTTTCTGGTGGCTTCTTCCGGATTTTCAAGAAACAGAGGATCCGGCACGGTTTCTCCAGGTACAAAAACATCGGTATTGTCGGGCAAGATTGCTTCCATTAGTCCATGTCCATACTCAAAGGAAAGTTTCATTTTATCAACCTCCTGGTTATTCTCTAAGCTTGAACAATAATATTTGGTCATTGCTATTCTCAAATAAAAAACCGCCAATGGCAACTGATGACTGCAACAATACAAAGCTTTTTATATTTTTGCACGCCGCTTCCAGGCTTTATTGATAAGTGCCTACTTTGTTAGATGTGATTTTGTATATATTTTTCTATGATCTTTTTAAAATCTTTTACATCGAAGCCTATATCTCCTGTAAATCGGGTTAAAGCTACAAGGCCTCCCCCAATAGTATCAATAGATGATATCATGGCTGCATTTTCTTCTTTTAAGCCGCCTCCATATACTACTGTAATGTCAACACCATATATCTCTTTTACTGTTTCCTTAACGTAAGATGAAACAAAACTTATATATTCGGCACCGGGTGGAGTTTTGCCAGGCCCTATAGCCCAGACAGGTTCATATCCTATAACAATTTTATTTTTTTGTAAATACTCGTTAACTCCATTAAGACCTCTTTCAAGCTGACCTTTTAGAACCTTCTTTATTCTGGGTATTTGTTCTTCAATGCTTCCGTTCCCTCGTTCATCTGCAGTTTCCCCAATGCACAGAAGTACGTTGATTCCCATGTCCAATGCGCATAAAACTTCTTGATTTATTAAACTATCAACTGCTTGGGCTGCCAATTCTGCAGAATATTTGCTATCATTATTAAAAGACTCATACCTTTCTATAATGCCCAGCTTGTCTTTACGCTCTTCAGAGTGGCCTATAATTGACCAGGTGCATCCCATGTTTTTTGCCGCTGCTGCCGGTAGGTTAGTTGTAAAAGCGCCGAAATTACCTCCAGGTTTAACATTTTCACGAAAAACTCCCTGACATCCTATGCTAATACTTAACGTTTGTTCTTTTGGATAAGTAGATAACTTTTCAATAGCTGGAATTATTAGAGCCTCAGGAAGTAAGTAAGTAACTTTGATGTCATCAAGGCTTCCTATGCCCAACTCTACAGATTCAGCTACTACATTTTGTATCCATTCTTTGGGGTTTTCAACTGGACAGATTCCTCCCAATTTTTTTGGAACATCGAAACGTTTTAGGTTGACGAATATTTTTTGCATGATAAACACCTCTCATATTTTTGTATTCATACAGACTTTTTGATTTTTATTTCTTCCAATTTGGCATAGTCTGGTAGTTTACCTACTAATGGTTTGCAGTATTCAATAAAGCCTTGATTAATATAATTACCTTGATTGTTAATAAAGTGATCTGGTAATCTTTTTTCAATGCCTGCTACTTTTTCCAGGGGTATTAGTGTTGTATCACACTTATAGGAATTGTTCAATATTCTTTTAAAGCCTACCATGTAACCAGTTTTTCCTTCAACAGCAGCATTTACTGCGAATGCACCCATTCGTATTGCTTCATCGCGGTCTATCGGAGACTGAAGCAATATTGACGCTCTACCTGCAATACCCGGTTTCTCACTTCGGGCTTTTATACCAAGTTTATGCCAAATTTGTCTAGCAAGATAAACACTTAAGTCACCATAGTAAATATCTTTTCTTCCCGGTATCACCATAGGAGGAGCTACCGGCTTACCATTCTGGTCAAGTAAGCCTTCACTTACTACTACTACAACGCCACCAAGTTGATCATATAATTTTTTTACATCTTCTAAAAACTGCTGCAATACAAATGGTCTTTCCGGAACGTAAATAAGATGCGGGCCATCATCAGGATTTTTTCGTGCAAGGATGGAGGATGCTGCTATCCATCCTGTGTTTCTTCCCATGGCTTCTATAATGGATACATGAATTGGCATTGCAGCAATATCCTGAGCTATTTCCGCAGTAGTTATTGCCATGTACCTAGCGGCACTACCATATCCAAGAGAATGATCTGTTTCTTCAACGTCGTTGTCAATGGTTTCTGGAATGCCTATTACTCTTATTCTTTTATTCTTTACTGCCTGAAAAAGTTTATAGCAAGTACTCATTGAGCCATTGCCACCACTGTAAATTACATATTTTATATCGTATTTCTTAAGATTTTCAATCATTTTTTTGTAGTCTTCCGACCATAAGATTCCTCTAGAGGTTCCTATTATCGATGCAGGCGTATATTTAAGTTTACAATAAAAATCTGGGGACTGTGCTTTAAGGTCAACAAAATCTTCTTTCAGTATTCCTTCAGCACCGTTCATGGAACCAAAAATCCCATTTATTTCTGAATGCTTTTTTGATTCTTCAATTATACCCAACAGGGTTGAGTTCATAACTGCAGATGGTCCCCCTGCTTGAGCTACTAGTAAGTTGCCTTTCAGTTTTACATCTCCTCCTGGTTACACACTAAACTAGATTTATGCAGTTTTTATTAAGCTTCACTGTAAGAATTTGATATCTTATACTATCGTAATTTATTCAATTTCATATCTGAATCTGTTTTATCATTTTTATCATCACAACTTATGAATTGGCTTTTCCATCAAATCAAAGGCTGCTTCCATAATACTTTCAGAAAGAGTAGGATGGGCATGAATAGTATTCGCTAATTCTTCAGCAGTGCACTCCAACCTTATGGCAATACAGGCTTCCGCTATTAGTTCAATAGCATGTTGGCCTAAAATGTGAACTCCGAGGATTTGATTGTATTTTGCATCTGAAACTATCTTGACCATTCCCTGGTCATATCCCAAAGTCTTTGCTTTCCCGCTTGCAGAAAGCGGAAATATCCCCACCTTTATATTGTCTTTATACCGTTGTCTTGCTTGTTGTTCGGTTAGTCCCACTGATGCCATCTCAGGCTTTGTGTATATACATGAGGGAATAACGGTATAATCAATTTGCCTTTTTTGATTCAGCGCGTTACTTGCAGCTATAATCCCTTGATGGGACGCTACATGAGCTAACATAGACTTGCCAGTAACATCTCCAATGGCAAAAACATTTTCAATGTTGGTTTTTAAGTAATCATCAACGGCAATTCCTGTTTTATCTTTTTGAATTGCTATATCTTCGATAGCGCTAAAGTTTGGTTTTCTGCCCACTGCCATAAGGACATATTCAGATTCTATCGCTTTTGTAACTTCTTTGCTTTCAATTATGCTCGTTAGGTAGTTATTTTGTTGTTTTATCTCTTTTACTTTTGAATTTGTATATATCTTTATTCCTTGTTTTACTAGCATTTGTCTTAGTTGTTTCGATAATTGTTCATCCTTACCGGGGAGGATTTCCGGAAGCATTTCAATTATAGTTGTGTCAACACCCAGACTGTTAAATATATAGCCAATTTCTAATCCTATAGCTCCTCCCCCAATAATTGTTATTGATAGAGGGGGTTTTTCCAAGAACAGAGCTTGTTCGCTTGTTATGACATTCGGAAAGTCATTGCCCGGTATAGGTATTTTAATTGGTGTGGAACCGGTAGCAATTATGATTTTTTCAGCTGTTATAATCTTTTGTTCTGCTTGGTTTGTTACCTTAATAGTATTCTCATTTAGCAACTTGGCAGTGCCTCTTAGGAGACTAACACCGTTTGCCTTCAATAAACTCTCAACACCCTTTGTGAGGCTTTTTACTATTTCTTTGACATTTTTTTGAATAGTGTCCCAGTTGTAATGTATATTTTCAGATATTATTCCGAATCTTTCCGCTTCTTTTATTTGTTGCATTAAACTTGCACTATGGATTAATGCTTTAGTAGGAATACATCCAACGTTTAAACAGGTTCCACCTAATTCTTTTTCTTCTATTAACGCAACTTTTGCTTTATGTTTGCTGGCATAGATAGCCGCAACATAACCTCCTGGGCCTCCACCAATAACAGCAATATTATAGTTCATTATCCTACCCCATCTCCTGTAAGGCTTGTACACCTATTTGATTTATTCAACCCTGATTTAGTCTAAATGTGCTTTATTAGTTCATTTTTATTAGGACCTTTAAATATTTACTCGGGTTTGAAATCAGGTCATCCATTATCGTTTTAATATCCTCAAAATGGGTTATGTTTGAGATAAAACGATCCACTTTAACCTTACCCGAAGAAATTAATTCAATAGATTCTCCAAAGCAATTTACTGAGTTGCGCGAACCAAAAACATCCAGCTCCTTACGTAGAAATTGTGACATATCCATTTCCATATTTTCATGTGGCCAGCCAACAAAAGCCACACGGCCACAACCACTAACATGCTCATAAAATTTTGAAACGACAGGTGTGGCACCCGAACATTCATACAATACCGGAGGCAGTTCACCACCATTTATTTCTTTAATGTAACCTATTGCATCACTTTTCACATTATTGCATACATATTCGATTCCCATTTCGCGTGCTATTTCAAGTCGAGCATCTACCGGATCCAGCACAATAGGTACTGCTCCATATGCCATAGCAGAAAGGGCACAAACTAACCCTATTGTCCCGGCACCTGTGATTACACACACCTCGCCTTCTTGAATATTAACTCTATGAGTTGCATGAAGCCCTATGGTGAGTGGTTCTATCATGCAAGCCTGTTCGTCCGTAATTGTATCGGGTACTTTGTGGAGCAACTCCACATCATGCTGAAATAGCTCAACCATCATTCCTGGGCGATGAACTCCGCATGTTCTTAAATCACTGCAGTTATTGCGTCTCCCCACACGGCAAGGATAACATTTGCCACAAAATGTGACTGGTTCGCAAACCACTCTATCTCCTACTTTTAAACCTGCCGGATTGTCTTCATCTATTTGCACTATTTCACCGATCGCTTCATGGCCAATAATTACAGGGTATTTTACAACAGGACTCGTTCCCATATAGGCTGCAATATCGGAACCACAAATACCGCACATGTTTATTTTGATAATGGCTTTACCGGGTTTAGGTTTTGGTTCTTCAACGTCTTTAATAAAGATGTTTTTTGGTCCTTCCAAATAAACTGCTTTCATAACACCCCTCCTAAGAATCTATTTAAAAGTTTCATCCTCCAACTGACTCAAAACCTTCATCTGCTGGTTTAAAAAATCTATACGCCACTGTTCGAAACCTTCTACAAAATCTGTCTCCAAAAATACATCTACCATTTCTTTTGCCATGACTTCACCTACAATGAATGCGCCAAAGCAAAGCACATTGGCATCATTTATTTTGCGGCAATATTCTGCAGCATAAACACTTTCCACAACTGCCGCATAAATACCTTTAAACTTGTTGGCAACAATGCTCATACCCATTCCTGTACCGCAAATGAGAATACCTCTTTCTGCCTCTCCTTTTTGTATGGCACGTGCAACTGCAGGTGCAGCTACAGTGTGAGGTTTTGGCTCATTTACATCAACTGTTCCAAAATCAATAATCTCATGTCCCTTGTTTGTTAGGTATTCTATTAATGCTTCTCTTAGCTTAATCCCATTTTTGTCAGCACCAATTGCAATTTTCATATTTTTTCTCCTCCCTAATGATGATTTTAATTACAGCATCATAAGCGGCTGCTCAAGATACTCCTTTATAGTTTGCAAGCATTTTGCCGCAGGTACACCATCTGTCATGCGATGGTCAAAGCACAAAGTTATTTTCATTTGCCATTGAGGGATGATATCATCACCTACAACAGCAGGTCTTTGTTGCATTTGTCCTATTCCCAATATCAAACATTCAGGGGGATTTATTATTGGCGAAAACTCTTCTACACCATAAGCACCTAGATTCGTAATTGTAAAAGTTCCGCCACTCATTTCGTCAACAGTTAATCTTCCTTCACGTGCTTTTTGTGCTAGTGTTTCAATCTTTTGACTTATGTCAACGACGCTCATTTCATCAGCATTGTGTATAACAGGGACATATAGGCCGTCTTCAGTTTTAACTGCTATGCCTATATTTATATCGTCAACTATTTCAATGCCGTCTTCTCTCCCTAATGCATTGAGCAATGGATGTTTGCGTAATGCCATAGCGCAAGCCTTGATAATTAGTGCATTATAACTTACTTTTAATTTTTTTTCGGCAAGATATTTGCGCCAAGTAACTAAGTTTTCACAATTGATGGTAGTACTCAATGGTACACGTGGTTTAGTATTAGCACTTTCGTGCATACGTGTAGCTGTTATTTTACGTAAACTATTAAAGGGCACAAATCTGTTGGATGATACAGGTGCGTTCACCTTTGCCTTCTGTTCCATCTTTTTAATAAACTCTCGTACATCTTTTTCTACAATACGGCGGTTGCCCACCTCTTCCGCCAAAGTAGCCAGGTCCACCCTATTTTCTGCAGCTATTTTCTTAGCAAGCGGAGAAGCAATGATGCGCTTTTTTTCGAAAATTTGGATTGATGTTGTTGTAGTAACTTTTTCATCAGTAGTAATAACAGGTTCACTAGGCTTCTCTTGATTGCTAGTAGTTGTTTCTTCAGATGATTTTTGCACCACCCGCACTTGTTCATTATCAGAAGATAGTAAAGCAATTTCTGTCTGGCAAGGCACGGTTTCGCCTTCTTGCACAAGTATCTTAAATACTGTACCCGTTTCTGTTGCCATGATTTCCTGTACGGCTTTATCAGTTTCTGCTTCCAGAATTATGTCTCCCTTTTTTATGAAATCTCCTGGTTTAACCAGCCATTTGGTAATAGTAGCTTCTTCCATATTCATACCGATTTTCGGCATAATCAAAGCTTTTGGCAATTTATCACCTCCTGCTAAATCTGGTTATTTACTAGTTTTCTAACGCATTCAGCAATTTTTCCGGCATCTGGAAGGCACATTTTTTCAAGCGTCTCATTGTAAGGTATGGGTATGTTTAATGCTCCAACTCGCAAAGGTGGTGCATCTAACAGATCAAAACCCCTCTCTATAATTTCTGCCACTATATCACTGCCAATACCGCCACGTTTTTGAGCCTCGTGTACTACAACTACACGGTTGGTTTTTGCTACGGAAGCAAGAACTGTGTCGTAATCTAATGGCAGAAGGGTACATAAGTCAATTATTTCACAATCTATTCCTTCTTTTTCAAGTATTTCTGCCGCTTCAAGGGACGAATAGACCATAGAAGAATATGTTACGATGGTAACATCCAACCCTGAACGTTTAATATCAGCTTTGCCTTAGGGCTTGATGTAGTCCCCTGATGGCACTTCACCTTTCAACATGTAATTTCGCTTATGTTCAAAAAATAGTACCGGATTGTCATCACGTATTGCTGCCTTCAATAGACCCTTGTAATCTGATGGTGTAGAAGGTGCAACTACCTTCAGCCCTGGCACATGATTGAACCATGCTTCTAATGACTGACTGTGCTGGGCAGCTTGTCCTCCTCCGGCACCAAAGGGAATGCGAAATACAATTGGCATGTTTACTTTTCCGCCAAACATATAACGCATCTTAGCAGCCATGTTAACTATTTGATCCATTGCCAAAGTTACCCAGTCACAAAACATTATTTCGATAACAGGGCGTATCCCGGTGGCGGCCAGTCCTACGCCTATTCCCGTAAAACCCGGCTCTGAAATCGGTGTATCGTAAACTCTTTCCTGCCCAAATTCTTTTAATAAACCCTGTGTAACCCCAAAGGGACCACCCTTAAGAGCTACGTCGCAGCCCATAATAACCACGCTTGAATCGCGCCGCAGCTCCTCTGCAAGAGCGCTGTTTATCGCTTCGCGCACCGTCATAATACTCATTGTTTTTCCCTCCCCCTTCTACAAAATTATTTCTCCATTCGCATACAAATCTTCATATAGGGCATCTGGTGAAGGTTCTGTGCATTCGTTCTCTGCATATGAAACCGCCTCATCTATCAATTCATTAATCTCACTTCGTATGGCATCAATAGTTGCTGTTTTTATATCGCAAACATCTGTCAGATATTTTTGCAAGCGGAGGATAGGATCAAAATCATATAAAAACTTTATAGATGACAAATCACGGTATGCTTGCGTATCCCCTGAATGATGGCCCTCAATCCTCATAAAACGCGCCTCGATAAGCGTAGGTCCTTCTCCTGCTCGAGCTTTATCAACAGCTTTTTTAACCGCTCTATATACTTCCAATACGTTAAAACCATCAACCTGTTCACCGGGCACTCTCAAACCTATACCACGTTCAGACAGGTTGTCATTTTTTGTTATACGATTGAGTTCTGTGCCTATACCCCAAAAGTTGTTTTCACATAGGTATATAACAGGAAGATTCCATGTTGCCGCCATATTCATACATTCAAAGAGCGGCCCTTGATTGCTGGCACCATCACCGAAAAAACATAGGGACACCTTTCCATCTTTCTTTATTTTTGAACTAAGTGCCGCTCCAGTGGCAGGTCCAATACCACTGCCTACTATTCCGTTAGCTCCTAAGATTCCCGCTGAAACATCAGCGATGTGCATGGAGCCGCCTTTACCTCGATTATATCCCTCTTGTTTTCCCAACAATTCCGCCATCATTCGTCGAGGATCTGCACCTCTTGCTAAAGCATGTCCATGGCCTCTGTGTGTACTGGTGATGTAATCGCCTGGCTCAAGGGCTTCACAGGCCCCTGAAGCTATTGCCTCTGCATACACGTAAAGGTGAGCCAATCCTTTTATTTTATTTTGAAGCCACAGATCCCTTACACGTTCTTCAAAGGTGCGAATTAAACACATCGTTCTAAACATATTTATTTGCTTTTCCATCGGTATTTCGTTAACTTTTTCTTCCATTGGCACAAAGCACGGAATCAATTCTTTGATTTTTTCAATATCACTCATCGAACCCCTCCCTGATTAGTTTCCAGCCGATGAACAAATAGCCCTCATGCGTGAAATCATTTCGCCAATTCCATATTCTGCAGCAAAGCACCCTGCATACCCCAAAATCAACACATCAAACCCTGCCTCCACAATCATCCTGGCATTATCAGGGCCAACGCTTCCATCAATACTAAGAGAAATATTTAAGCCCTGTGATTCTGCCATCTTTTTAAACTTCTTGGCCTTTTCCAGGCAGCTCCATTGAAATTTCGCCCCCGGAAATCCGGGATGTACCGCCATGAGTTGCAAAACTTCAATATCCGGTAAAAGTTCTTCAATGATCTCCAATGGCTGACCAGGACTAAGCACCAATCCGGGTATGCATTGGCGCTGCTTTAATTGTTGCAATAATCTATGGGGGTGATAGGTGGTTTCAGGATGAAAGGTGACTCGTTCACCGGGTTTAGGATCAAACATGCTTATGATGCGTTCCGGTTCCTTGCACATAAAATGTAAATCCAGCGGCAATGAAGTAATATCCCTCAACGCATTTACGATATCAGTGCCAAGAACAATATTTGGAACGTATTGCCCATCCATAATATCTATATGAATCATGTCAACGTTGGCTTTTTCCAATTCCTTGACAGTAAGACCAAGTTGCGATAAATCGCTGCACATTATTGAGGGAGCAAACTTAACCTTCATCATCTCATCCCCATTCAATTGGATTTAAAATGAGTGGCAAGTAAGTTCTTTACTTTGGCAAGTGTTGGTTTTATTCCACCAAGCTCCTTATTAAAGCATGTATATGGTCCCAACACAAGAGTTGTTGCTCCTGCTTCCACTATTTGGATGATATTGTCCATTTGTACGCTGCCATCTACCTCAATATCAACGTTCAAACCTTTGTCATCTATCATTTTCCTGAGTCGATAAATCTTATTGAGAGTTTGGGGCACCATGGGCTGTCCCTTAAAGCCCGGATTAACGCTCAATACGTGCACAAAGTCAATATCCGGCAGCAACTCCTCGATCATGCAAAGCGGCGTCCCCGGATTTATTGCGATTCCCGCTTCAATGCCCATTTTCTTTATTTCTTGAACCAATCTATGAGGGTGGTTTGCTGCTTCTATATGGAAACACATTCGTTCGCCTGCCTGCATATTAAACATATTTATAAAACGTTCTGGGTTTTCAACCATTAGATGGACATCACATGGTGCTTTAGACAGTTGGCGAACACGATCAACGTAAAGCGGCCCAATTGTTAGATTTGGCACAAAATGCCCGTCCATGATATCTATATGCATAAAGTCCACGCAAGCTTCATTTAGTTGCTGGATGTCACCTTTTAGATCTACCACGCTAGCTGCCAACATACTTGCCGATAACCTGATTTTCATATGGAATATTTCCTCCTTTATATTTGAGAAAACATCATAAGTATTCCTGATGCTGCAATATATAAATATATAACTTTCCCTAACTTTTGTCGGTCAATTCTTTTAAAAACTGCAATTCCTGCATATGTAGACATAACGACTGCTAAAATATTAAAAAGCACACTTTTCATCACCGCACTAGTCAACAGACCGTAATTATAGTGCATTATTAAGCCTATTACAGCAGAAGGTACGAATGTCAAATTCATGGACGCTGAATATTCACATTTATCATAACAGCAATTGAAAAAATAAATTGCTGTTATTGTACCCGCTAAGTTGAACAAGCCCCCTATTATCCCTGCGAAAAACCCAATTATTGCCCCTGTTATAAAGGTTGGTTTAACATGAAGGTTCTTATTGCTATATAGGTAAATCGCTAAAAGCACTAAAAATAAACCCAAAATCCGTTTTAAAAAATCATCTGGTAGATAGATCAACATCATAACACCTAAAGTCTTTCCGGCTAGGGCAAATAACGTTGGCGGCATTGCTAGCTTCCAGTTGATGCTTTTTCGCAGCTGAAAAGTTATTTGTAGACACATAATCAGTAGTGCACAATTTACAATAGCTGAACTAGTAGCTACGGGCAGAAAAAACGGCATAATGGACATAGCAAAAAGGGAATAGCCGAAGCCCAAAACAGAGTGAACAAAGCCTGAAACCGCAGTAATTGCAAAGATAATAATCAATTCAATATTCATGCTATGATTCATCTTTAATCATCACTATCTAGCAAGATACCCGCCATCTACAGGGAGAATGACACCTGAAACAAAATCCGAAGCTGGTGATGCCAGAAATAGCACTGCGCCTATTATAGCATCCGGCTCTTCAAATTTGCCTCGTGGAATTCGCATTAAAACAGTTTTTTTAAAGTCTTCCGCCATATGTGCATTTAGAGCAGTTTTTAGATACCCCGGTGCTATTCCATTGCAACAAATACCAAGTTTATACCATTCATTTGACATTGATTTGGTGAGCTGGGCAAGGGCACCTTTTGTAGCTGAATAAGTAGAGCCGTTTACTCCTCCAAGAAAAGAAAGTAAAGAACAAGTGTTGATAATCTTGCCATAACCTTGTTCTTTCATATGCATTGCCGCAATTCGTGAAATCCAAAAATGTGATGTAAAGTTGACAGCAAGTATCTGTTCCATATCTTCTCGAGTATGATCGAATATGGATTTTCGAACATGGGTACCAGCGTTATTGACAAGAATGGTTAGACCATTCATTTTATTAATTGCTTCGGTACATGCGCTTTCAACTTCATCTATATTTGTAAAATCTGCCTTTATTGCGTGAACTGGTGGACCGGATTTGCTTAATTCATCTGCTAAGTCATACATTTCATCCATAATATCGATAATGGTTACTTCTACCCCAGATTCATGAAATGCTTTGGTAATGGCACTACCAATCCCACCTGCACCACCTGTCACAATTGCTTTTTTCCCTGTCAGATCAAACAAATTTTTCATTTCATATTCCTCCCAGTTTATATTTCCCTGCGATTTAATGAAAAACTTTGTCCTGTGGGCCCTTTTGTGTTTGACTGGGTAGCAATGAACATGAGTAAAGGCATCACTTCTTCCGGTGTTTTAACATACTCCGGACCTGTGAGAAAGATAGGGTCAATTTTATCTCCCCAATGGGAATTCATGGGAGTCATAACTGGCCCTGGAATAATTTCATTTACAGCAATGCCATAATCTCTGAGTTCTTCCGCCAAACATCTAACCAGCATCCATGTAGCCGCCTTAGAACATGCATAAGCTGATAAGCCTGTAGTTGCTCGACGGCCTCGTCCGGAGCCAGTGACAATAATTTTGCCTCCTCCCCGTGCTTTCAAATATGGAATGGTAGCATGAACAGTATTGTATACACCAATTAGGTTGACCTCTATTGCCTTTTTCCAAAGCTCAGGAATAGTGTTTTCCACATCGTCTCGCTCCAATAATACACCGGCATTAGCGTATACAATATCTAAACCACCCAGTTCTTCAGCCGCCTTATTTACAGCTGAATGAATGGAATCGTAGTCGGACACATCTGCAACCATTGGAAGAACCTGCGCATTGGTTATGGTTGAGGCCACTTTTTCTAAAGGCGATATATTCCTACCAATTATACATACATCGGCGCCTGCCGAGGAAAACGCGCGGGCAGCTGCCGCACCAATACCACTGCCCCCGCCCGTAATTAATGCTATTTGGCCCTTTAAAGGTGTAGTTTTTGTCATCAAATTCACCTCTTAAGGTTTTTTGGAAGTCTATTTATTTCTGCCCACTGGTTGCGTTCATAAAGCGCCTGTGGAACTGTATTACTAACGGAGATGAGGTGTAAGAAGCCAACAAATTGGGGGGCCCAGTGATAACTATACGATCCGCCATATCCGCAAATTCCGGTTCCATGAGCAATTTATCGATGTAAGGATAGGTATTGCAGTTGTGGAAATTGCAGATTATCAGGCGCGTATCAGGAAGGTTAGCTTGTTTCAAGCATCGTAAATTGTGTCTAATCCCATCCAACCCATCGGCAGCCGGATTATCTTCAAATTCACGGTATCGGAGAATTTCTTTTGCACGACTATATGCTGAAAATGTATCGCCGGATGCTTCACGTGCTGAAACATAGTCATTTTCTATCATATATTGTTTTAGCATATCAACGAAAACAGGGTCAGCAGTTTCTTCATATGCCTTCATCAGGCCAGCCATGTATCGTGACTGTGTTTCACGGAAGGTAATAAAGCTGTTGATAAAGTATGGCTTTGCTTGAAGGGCCAATGCCGTCTGGTAGGTCTCAAACATTAGCGTAAAGTTGACACGATAACCATGTTCATGCAACATCAACGCAAGATTGTGGCCTCGGAAGAAATCTCCGGTATTTCCTTCATCGTAGCGTAGGTTGAAGCGCTTATTACCGTTTAACAATTCACTAACGTTATTCTTATTAACAGGACCAGTATGGGGCACCTTGATAACTACTCGATACTCAGAAAGCAATTCTTTGAATCTTTCGCATTCTTCTAAAATTTCGCTCTCGGAAGCATTAAACGGATCGTTAAGCTCTACGGAAATATCGCAACCTGGGCCAAGAATATTGCCTATATCGCGCATAACCTCGTCGCGGTCCTTGTATTTGTTGCCCACATTTGCCTCAGGATTGTTAATAAATAAGTTGTATATAATTGCCGGATTGCATGTCAGGTTAGCAATTAAGTCTTTTATTTTTTCAACTTCATAAGGGTTAGCGGTATCCGCACTAAAGAGGACTTTTGTGGGCCTCTTTTTCCCATTTTTGTCGTAAGATATATCGCGAACTAAGTTAGCTTCGACTAAACCGTCATAGCAAAGGTTATATTCAACTCTAAAGCCAGCCGGGGTTTCGTTTTGCGGCACTTTGAAAAAACGTATGACTTTTTTAAATTCCTCCGTTACTCCAATTGCCTTGATTCTTTTACTTAAGAAATCATACATTTCAGCTGGTATCTCATGATTACGTATTCTTTTAACAAATTCCTCATCGCCTCTGCGTACAGGAATTTCGTTATTTTCTCCTATAATACTGTTTAAAGAAAATTTGATTTCGTTCATTAATAACAACATCCTTTCCGGAAAAAATTAGATTATTCGTCATCTTGTTTAATGAAGTTTAAAGCATCTGGAAGTATACCTGCATTCCATCCGCCATCAACATACAGAGTTTGCCCAGTCACATATGATGCCTGGTCGCTGGCAAGGTAACAAACAACATCAGCTATTTCATGAGCTGTCCCCCATCTTTCAAGGGGCACCACAGACATTATTTGACGTTCATTAATGACACCTAAATGTAACCCATTTTCAGTCATTGAAGTTTTGATCCAACCGGGAGCGACTGCATTAACACGTATACCGTATATGCCCCATTCAGCTCCCAATGCCGCAGTTAGAGCATTTATACCGGTTTTGGCAATACAATAGGGTGCGCGCCCTACATTAATCATCCTGCTATTTCCGGAAGAAATGTTGACGATTACTCCACCACCTTGTTTTTTCATCTGCTTGGCGGCCTCTACTGAGCAGAAAAATGGCGTGCGCAGGTTTACACACATAATCCAATCATATACTTCTTCTGTCATTTTTAAAGAAGCAAGCGGTTTTTGTACCCCTGCGTTGTTAACAAGAATATCTAAACGCCCAAACTCTTTGACTGCCAAATTAACCATTTTACGAATATTTCCCACTTGTGATAAATCCGCTTGAAAGGGCATTGCAGAAATCCCCATTTTAGTAAAACCTTCAGCTATTTCTTTGCACTCATTTAATATATCTGCAACAACCAAATTAGCGCCCTTTTCCCCTAGCNNTTCTAATCTCGATAAATTTTGGATCAGATACTTTACGTGGCCTCGGCAAGTCGATTTTTAAGTCTTCCTTTATTGTTGCTGGCTTATTTGTCAAAATTAAAACGCGTTCGGCTAAATAAACTGCTTCCTCAATGTTATGTGTGATGAAGACAATGGTACTTCCGATTTCTTTCCACAAACGAATAACCTCATCTTCCAAATAAAAACGCATTTTAATGTCCATCTGACCATACGGTTCATCCATTAAAAGTAGGTCAGGATTTGTTGCAAAAGCACGCCCAATAATAACGCGCTGTTCTGTAGAAACGGAAAGTTGGTGAGGGTAAGAATTTCGAAAGTTTTGCAACCCCAAAAGTTCAATTATCTTTTCCACACGTTCCTTAACTATTTTTTCGGGCGTATTTTTTATTCTAAGGCCAAAAGCAAGATTTTGCTCTACGGTAAGCCATGGATACGCAGAAGGTTCCTGGAAAACAAAGGCCAAGTTATGCTTCCTCGGGTCAGCTGGTTCCCCGTCAATATATAGGTCGCCACTTGTAGGTTCATAGATACGTGTTAATAAATTCAAAAAAGTTGTTTTCCCGCAACCGGTTGGACCAACTACACACACAAATTCTCCTTCTTTAATGTTAAAAGAAACGTTGTCCAAAACATGAAGATNNATCAGTATTTTCAGATATTAGCTCACGTAATTTTAAAAACTCCCGACTCATCATGTCTCGCGGCCTCGGTAGATCAATATCATAGATAGCTTTTACGGAAGCAGGGCATTTTGTTAGCAAGATTATGCGGTCGCCTAAATAACAAGCTTCTTCAATGTTATTTGTAACGAATATTATCGTTCTTTTTTCTTGCGACCATATGCGCATTATTTCTTCCTGCATTGCATAACGCGTCTGTGCGTCAAGTTGACCGAAAGGTTCATCCATCAAAAGTATCTCTGGATCATTTGTATATGCCCTAGCTATACCAACCCGCTGTTTCATACCACCAGACAATTGATATGGGTAAGCATTTTCAAAACCCTTTAATCCAACAAGTTCAATATAATATTGAGCCTTTTTGCGCCTCGTTTCTTTATCTACACCTGCAAGTTTTGGACCTATCTCAACATTTTCTATTACTGTCTTCCACGGTAAAAGTGCTAATTTCTGAAATACCATGCCAATACCTGGGAGCGTACCCTCGGCTTTTTTCCCATCCATCATCATACTGCCTGAAGTTATGGGTTCTAATCCTGCAATCATATTTAACAACACTGTTTTACCACAATGCCCAGGTCCTAAAATAACAAGAAATTCGTTGTCATAGACCTTAAGTGAAATGTCCTTTACAGCTGTAAAGCTTCCTCTACTGGTTTCAAAAACTTTTGATACATTAATTAGTTCTAATCTAGGTGTTTTAGCCATGGGCAAAGCCTCCTCTCAATATTGGCCGTCATCACTGCAAGCAAAGCACCCACAAGTCCTATAGTTATGATACTAACAAATATCAAAGCGGTATCGTCACTTTCCATACCACGAGTAATTAAAAAACCTAGACCACTCTTTGCGCCTAACATTTCTGCTGCCAGCACCGTCATCCAACCCGCACTCGTTGAAGCCCGGATACCTGCAAAAATCGCGGGCATTGCAGAAGGAATAGCAATCTCAAACAGCATCTGAGATTCAGTGGCCTTAAAAATACGGCCGACATTTATGTTTTGTTCATCGACTAATCTGATACCCGTAGAAGTATTTATAACTATCGGCATGAATGTGCCTATAAAAACAATTAAAACTTTCCCAAATTCGCTAACCCCGAACCACATTATTACCAAAGGAATCCAAGCAAGAGGTGGTATGGGTCTTAAGATTTCAAAAATTGTCCCAAACAAGGCATTTGCTCTTTGGTCCCAACCAATTAAAATGCCAAAAGAAACGCCTAATACTATAGATATTATTAGAGCTGTTAAGACTCTCTTTAAGCTTGCTAAAATGTGTCCAAACAAGTTATTATTACTAACCGGGTTTGTGAAAAGCCGTATCAGCCTTTCATAGCACATAGCTGGAGTGGGAAACATATCTGGGCGTTGGGTTGATATATACACCCACAACAATATCAGCAATAATATAGACGATACTGATAATAATGAATAAGCTGTCTTCTTTATATCTATAGATTTACTCTCCCTAGTTGGCACGCCATCATTTTTAATTGCCGTTATGGGAGCCGTATCTTTTAGAGATTTCTTTTCTTTTTCACTCATTTCGCCACCCTCCATCTAACAAGGGTTTTTTCAAATCTTGCAAGTATTGTTGAAAGAACTGCACCAATCGCACCAATTACCGTCATGCCTAGTATTATGATATCTGGTCTCGCAAACTGCCTACCCATGATTATCATAAATCCCAATCCTGCATTGGCAGCCAACATTTCTGCAGCAACCAGTGTTGACCAGGAATTGCCCAGTGCTATGCGAATTCCTGCAAAAACCAGTGGGAGAGCTGATGGAATACCTACTTTTCTGAAAATGTAAAAATCTGAAGCTCCAAATGTCTTGGCAACATTGATAAGAGTTTGATTGGTTAATCTTATACCTGTGTAAGAGTTTATTACACAGGGAACAAAAGCGGAAAAGAAAATAATTATTGCCTTAGCCCTTAAACCAATACCCAACCAAAGAATTGACAATGGTATCCAAGCAACAGGTGGCACAGGCCGCACCAATTCAAACACCGGGCGGATAAATTTATCTATAGGCCTATACCAACCCATCAATAACCCTAGAGGAATTCCTATTACGATTGCAACTAAAAAACCTGACAATGACACATAGAGACTGGCAATTATGTTTTCCTGTAATGTAGAACCGTCTGGTGGTTTATTACTAAGTTTATAAATAAATGTAGAAAAAACTTTAGTAGGTTTTACTAAATATTGTGAACTGACGATCTTGTATTCAACCAAAACTTGCCATATTAAGAACAACGCAAGGACACCTATAACAGTCAGCATGGCATATTGATAACTACTTATGCGTTTAGGTCCCATTGAATAGCTTTTCTTTTTGCCCATTATCAACAGCTCCTGTTGTTTTTAATGAATTTTGACTGCCATGTTAAAATATGAACATGACAGTCAAAATGATTATTAATTTGTGAACGCCAGTTTTTCCAGCATCTTTAAAGCTCGCTATATTTGAACCGCCAACTTAGGGGAGTGGCTTCCCTGCCGCTTTATAATCTTCTCCGATTTCTAACAGTATCGAGGTATCAATCAGCCCGTCAAGAACACGTTCACGCTGATCGTCATCGTAGTTGCCCAAGCTATGGAAGAAATCAAAGGTATCAATAATAAGGTATTCTATTTCGTTCATATCTTTTTTCATGCCCTTGGGATCTTCAACAATTTTCTGTGCCATAGCTATTTGTTCTTCAAGTGAAAACTGAGAGCACATCTCGTAGGTATATAGGCAATCTTCAAATGTAATTTTTATACCTTCATCTTCACAGTGTTGTAAGAATATTTGTGCTGCTTCCTCACGATTCTGAGGCTGGTATCCCCAATAGGCAGTAGCAACATAAATCTCTACTAATTTCTTAACAATCTCACGATTATTCTTTAGGAAGTCAGGGTTTGCAAAGAAGTTGGTGGTCATATACTTACCAGCATTGCCTATACTCGCAACCCTCTTAAATCCACTCCTAGAAGCAGCCATTGAAACAGCCACCCAAACACCAAGGCCATCACCCTGCCCGGCTTTAAAAGCATTTAATGCAGAGCTTACATCCATGTTAATAATGGTTACATCATCAGCAGAAAGACCCATTGCTTCTAACACGCTAACGAGTGTAAAATGCATAGTTGTACCCATGGGCAGTAGCCAAGTGGTGCCTTTCCAATCCTCGGGTTTTCCATAAATATCAGGATATCCTGGGATATGACCTTTTCCAGCTTTGTAAATAGGATGGTCTTCGCGAACATATAAATCTAACATACTATCTTCCGAGGCAAGTCCCAATACCTTTAGACCTCTCCCTACCATGCCATTAATGGCACCAGGGGCACCAGTTGTTCCGAAATCCCAGTCGTTCATTGCCTCCATCATCGCCGGTCCGTTTACAAAGGTTACGTATTCCGGTATGATGTTTAGCTCTTCAAGCCAACCTTTTGCTTCCGCTACTTTAAAAGCGTTGGCGTGATGTGCACCTGCAAAAAAGGCAATTCTCACTTTTGTGGGTTCCGGCAGTGGTTCGATTCCAAAGAAGGTCTCAGCAGCTGCTGTACTGCCGCCTCCATTATTAGTTTCATTCGCTTTAGTCTGTTCCTTTTGAGGAGCTGATGCGCCGCACCCAGCAAGCAGTGATATAATTAGCAGCATCACTATGAGATGCACAATTCTTTTTTTCATTCAATTTACCCCCTTATTTTTTTTTCGCATAACAACTAGTTTTGCTTTTTCGACAATATCAACAGCTGATATTTTATATTTCTTTATTAACCATTCAGTAGGTCCCACCTCCCCAAACCTATCTTTTACTCCTACTCTTTCTACAGGAACTGGATAATTTTCTACAACGACTTCTGATACGGCACTTCCTAAACCACCAATTATATTATGGTTTTCACAGGTCACTATGGCTCCAGTTTCCATAGCTGCTTTCTTCACCGCTTCTACATCTAATGGTTTTATTGTAAACATATCAAGTACACGAACACTTATTCCATCTTTTTCAAGTATTTCAGCTGCTTTTAATGCTTCAGCAACTTCCATACCACAGGCTAGTAATGTGACGTCTTGGCCATCACGAAGCATTACTGCTTTTCCAAATTCAAATTTTGATCCTTCTTCATAGATCTTGACCGCATTGGTGCGAAATAGCCTAATGTAAAACATGCCATAAGTACGTGCAGCCATAAAGGTGACCTCACGGGCCATGGTAGAGTCAGAAGGTTCTACAATAGTCATGCCCGGAATGGCACGCATTATAGCGATATCTTCTAATGCTGCATGCGTCCCACCATTAAGGCCTGCCGCTGCACCGGGGTCGCTTCCCACAATCTTAATGTTTTGTTTAGCATAAGCACCGCTTATGTAAATTTGATCACATGCTCGACGCGAAGCAAAAACGCCGAAGGTATGTGGAAATGGAACAAATCCTTCTGCTGAAAGCCCTGCAGCCATTCCGAACATATTGGCTTCACTAATCCCGCATTCAATAATATTATTTGGATATTTATTTCTGTAAGGAAGCAGTCCTATGGGACGCATCAAATCAGCATCCATTGCTACTACAGGTTCACCATTCTCAATCATCTCTATAATTGCACTACAGTAAGCATCCCGAACTTCCGTCTGCTCGAGAATATTCTCTTTGGCTAATATTACGCACACTTTTATCACAACTCCTTATATATTCTCTTTGCATAGTAAATCCATCTGATGTTTAAGCTCGTCCATTGCCTTTTCATAGTCTTCTTGTGTTATGACCATGTTATGATTAGCTTCCGCTTTTTCTGAAAAACTGCAGCCTTTTCCTTTAATAGTATGTAATATTATTGCAGTAGGTTTAGATTTCTGCAATTTTGCCGCATTAACAGCTGCGCAAATAGCTTCTACATCGTGACCATCTTCAACTTCCAACACATACCAACCAAAACTGCGGAATTTTTCACCAAGATCACCTAATGGTAGCACTTCATCTATGGTGCCATCTAATTGTTTACCGTTGTAATCTATAAACACTATGATATTGGACATCTTATGAGCGCCAGCAAACAATGCAGCTTCCCAAACCTGACCTTCGTCACACTCTCCGTCTCCTAGTAAAATATACGTATAATTATTGCGACCCTTTAACTTATTTGCTAATGCAATTCCCAAACCACTTGATATGCCTTGTCCTAATGAACCAGTTGTCATATCCACACCTGGTGTTAAGGTCATATCAGTATGACTTGGCAGCTTTGTTTCAGGCTGGTTGAGGGTTTTTAGTTCTGATTCCGGAAAATATCCCTTCAATGCTAAAGCAGCATACATAGCAGGGCCCGCATGTCCCTTAGACATAATAAAACGATCTCTATCTTCCCTATGCGGATTAGATGGATCAACATTTAATATTTCAAAATATAAGCAAGCCATCAGTTCACAAATGGAAAAGCTGCCACCTACATGTCCCCGCCCGATAGTAGCTATCTGTTCTAAACTTTTCATTCGTATTTCTATGGATTTTTTCTTTAATTCGAAGACTTTTTCTGGTGAAAGCATAGTTTAATATTCACTCCTTTGAAATTGTTGCATAGGATGAAAGATTCGAGGGTAGCTCACAAATTTTACTTTTTAAATTAGGGATTGCCATTATAAATCATCTCCCTCTATAATCTTTATTTATCTTTAAATATCTCACCTATTCTTAGATTTTCACATACCAAGAGCAA
>LSQX01082595.1_pt1 | contig 23841 bp, 25 predicted proteins | sample 654561 | NCBI WGS metagenome assembly LSQX01 (sample SAMN04489861, study PRJNA283612) | anaerobic digester metagenome | isolation source: 4 biogas reactors fed with cattle manure at either 37C or 55C with and... | place: Denmark: Kongens Lyngby | collected 2014
CTCTCGACGACTTCGAGCCGGACACCGCCTCCGCGCGGCGCCGGGATGCGGTGCGCAAGCTGCTGGAGGCACTGCGCTCCAAGGAGGAGTGGGAGCGCTAGTCGGCGAGCGCGGTCTGACGTACCCGTTTGTGTGCAGGCGGTGCCACGCGACCTGGGGTTTCCTCCCCGGGCCGCATGCAGAGGAGTACGTCCGTACGCGGGGTCCTAGAGGGGCCGCCCCAGTCGGCACCGACGAGCGCATGGTCACCGCCTTCTGGGAGCAGGTCGCGCGGGGCTCCTTCCGCGATGTCACCGGCGTGCATCTCGATGCCCACACCCGGTCCGCTGTCGAGCGACTGTGCCTGCTCGTCGGCGACGGCGGCTCCCCCTTGCTGATCAGCCACCTCAAGGATCTCCTGCAGCAGGTGTGGGTCCGCCGCTTCGACCTCGACACCACCCGGGAGGACGTGCAGGCGGCCACTGCGTTCATGGCGTCCGGGATCGTCGGCATCCTCGGCCAGTTCGCTGGCCGCCCCTGCGATGCGTTGTTCGACGCCCACCTGGCCACCATCGGCCGTGTCTTCACCGGCCCGGCCCTGGCGTTCGCGAAAGGCATATCACCCGAGGCATAGCCTGACATGGGTAGGTCGAGTGGCGACCTCCGCGGGGGAGGCTGCCACTCGACCTATACCTGGGGTGATATGCCTGCCGGAATATTCCTTAGACGGCCTTCTGAGCCTCGGCGGCGGCGACCTTCTTGCGCCACTCCGGGGTGCGGCCGGAGAAGTTGAGCACGGCCTCGGTGACGGTCGGGCGCAGCTGGGCGAGCAGCGGCAGGCCGGTGCGCAGACCGGCGCGGCGGCCGGACTCGTCGGCGCCGACGTGCAACTTCTCGGCGACCTCGGGGTACTTGGTGAACGCCGCGTTGGAACGGACCTCAGGGGCGTTGTCGCGGTCGGCGGCCAGGTACTTGTTCGGCAGGGTCAGCTTGAGCAGGGTGCGCTGGACCTTGAGCAGCTGCATCGGGAAGGAGTCGGTGTTGTACGGCAGGTCGAACTCCTCGCAGATCGCCTCGACGCGCTTGCCGATCTCCGCCAGGCGGTTGGACGGCATGTCCGGGTAGAGGTGGTGCTCGATCTGGTAGTTGAGGTTGCCGGACAGGATCGTGAGGATCTTGCCGCCCTTGAAGTTCGCGGAACCGAGCATCTGACGCAGGTACCACTCGTCGTGGGTCTCGTTCTTCCACTGCTCCTTGGTGAAGGTCTCGGCCTCATCCGGGAAGTGACCGCAGAAGATGACGGCATAGGCCCACACGGAACGCACGAAGTTGGCGGTGGCATTCGCGGCGACGGTGGACATGAAGTTCGGGCCGGACAGGGCCGGGAAGAGCACGTAGTCACGCAGGCCCTGGGTGCCGGCCTTACGCATGGTCTCCCAGAACTTCGGGGCGGTCTCCTTCCAGGTCGCGCGCCCGGCGGCGACCTTACCCAGCTCGACGTCGTAGAAACCGACGGCCCACTGGAACAGCGACGCCAGGGTCAGGTTGATGACCGGCTGGAAGGCGTGCATCGGGGCCCACATGCGGTCACGGGTGACGCGGAGGACGCCGTATCCGACGTCGGTGTCCATGCCCAGGATGTTCGTGTACTTGTGGTGCGCGAAGTTGTGGGTGTGCATCCACTGGGAGGACGGGCAGACGTTGTCCCACTCCCAGGTGGTGGAGTGGATCTCGGGGTCGTTCATCCAGTCCCACTGGCCGTGCATGACGTTGTGGCCGATCTCGAGGTTCTCGAGGATCTTGGACAGCGACAGCAGCGCGACGCCGGCCAGCCAGGCCGGGCGGTAGCCGGAGAAGATGAGGGCACCGCGGCCGGCGATCTCGATGTAGCGCTGGGTGCGGATGAGGCTCTTGATGTAGCGGACGTCCTTCTCGCCGAGGTCCGCCTCGAACTCCTCCTTGATGGCGTCGAGGCGACGGCCGATCTCTCGGATGTCCTCGTCGGTGAGGTGGGAGTATGCCTTGATGTTGTCGATAGCCATGGTGGGGTCTCCTAAGCGTCGATGGTGACGTCGCCGGCGGCCACGCCGACGCAGGTACGGATGCGGGAGCCGGGCTCCTTGGTGTCGCCGGTGCGCAGTTCGTGCACGTGGCCGTCGACAAGCTCTCGGACGCAGGTCTGGCAGATGCCCATGCGGCAGCCGAAGGGCATCTGGACGCCCGCGGCCTCACCCGCCTCGAGGATGGTGGTCGCGCCGTCGACGGTGGTCTCGATGCCGCGCTTGGCGAAGGTGATGGTGCCGCCCTTGGCGTCGGAGGCGCGGTCGAGGGTGAAGCGCTCGACGCGGATCTCCAGGTCGTGGTCGGAGGCCCAGGACTCGAGCTCGTCGAGCATGGTGGCCGGGCCGCAGGCGTAGACGACGCGCTCCCGGAAGTCCGGGACGAGCTCCTCCAGCACGGCCGGGGAGACGCGGCCGTCCTCGGAGGTGACCTGGATGTGGGCGTCGTAGTCGTTGAGGACGTCCTCGAAGATGAGGTCGGAGCGGTTGCGCACCGAGTGGACGACCTTGATGTCGGTCTCCTCGCGGCGGCCCTCCATGCTGCGGAGCATGGCGATGACCGGGGTGACGCCGGAGCCGGCGGTGACGAACAGCAGCTTCTCCGGCAGCGGGTCCGTCAGGTGGAAGTCACCGGCCGGGGCGGCGAGGCGGACGTTGATGCCCGGGCGTGCGGTGCCGACGAGGTGGGTGGACAGCTTGCCCTTCTCCACCGCGCGGATGGTGATGGAGAACAGGCCGTCGCGGGTGTCCGGCGTGTTGGTCAGGGAGTAGGAGCGCCAGGTGTAGCGGCCGTCGACGCGCAGGCCAATGCCGATGTACTGGCCGGCCTCGAAGGTGACGGGCACGCCCCAGCCGGGGCGGATGACCAGGTGGATGGTGTCGTCCGGGAAGCGCTCGACGCTCTCGATCTTGCCGCGCAGCTCGCGCTTCGACCACAGCGGGTTGGCCAGGACGGTGTAGTCGTCGGGCAGCAGCGGTGTGGTGAATCGGCGCAGAATGCCGCGGAAACGTGCGAGTCCATCGGGCGATTCGGTCATCGGCCTCTCCTTCAAGTCTGGGTTACGTCAGCGTAGCCTACGCGAACGTAACCCCCTTGTCCATCGCCGGACAAAACCTTTCAGAGCAACTCTACGAGGAAAGGCAGCTCGGTGGGGTCATAGAAGGCCATGAAATTGTCCTGCGCGTCACCGACGGTCAGCTCGGCGTCCTCGTCCCCCAGGTCGGCGGCGTCGATGACCTCGACGGCGGCCTTCGTGGCCTCCTCCGACTCCTCGATGTCGATGTGGATCGCGGCGATGTCCTCCACCCGGATCTGCGCCGGATTGAGCGACACCACGGACTCCCCGTTCTCCGGGGCCAGCGTCACCACCTCGTCCGCGACATCGACGGACACGACGACACGCCGGTGCGGGAACGTCTCCTCATCACCGATGGCCAGCAGCCGCAGGGACGCCTCCGCAGCGTCGAGGAACGCCGCGTAGCCGATCTCGTCCTCATCACCGGAGGTGTAGAACTCCAGCAGCGCCGGCGTGGCCGCGAAACCCCACCCGGAGCGTGCGGACATCGTCCCCGTCTCATGCAGGGTGGTGAGCATGGCGAACGTCGCCGGCAGGTAGACGCGCACCTCAGAACTCGCCCTCGATGTCGAAGATCGAGCAGATCTCGATGACCGCCCGATCGAACACCTGGTACAGCACGCCCACCAGGCCCGCCTCGACGGCACCACGGACATTGAGGATCGAGTCGTCGACATGCACACAGTCGTTCATCGGCAGATCGATTGCGGCGGCCGCGGCGGCGAAGGCCTCGGCCTCCGGCTTCTCCGCGCCGACCTCACCGGAGAGAACCACGGCGTCGACGATGCCCTTGTACTCCCACTCGCGGATGTGCTCCGCGCCCGGGCCGCCCGGATCGTTGGAGAGGATCGCGGTGGACACCCCGTTGGCCTTCGCCGCGGCGAACAGCTCGCGCCAGCGACGCTGATCCTCCTCCGGGCCGTCCAGCACTCCGACAAAGTCCACGATCAGTCCACGCACTCGCTGCTCCCTCATGTCAATTCGCTCTCTGCGTGCCACAATGATACCCAGCCCACCCTGCGTCTGTCCCCGGTGACCCACTGGAGCAGCCATGTTGTCCCCCGTCCCCGGCCTCACCCACCTCAAGGTGCTCACGCCCGCACCCCCGCTTATCGACGCCACCCCTCCCCCACCCCACCCACAGACCCCGGATTCCGGGGCGCAGCGCCGCGCTGAGGCCCTCGCCCGCATCGCCCTCGAGGCATCCTTCGGGATGCGCCCCGTCGGACACCTCCCGCCCGAGCGCTTCGCCGGGCCGGTACGCCTCCACGTCGCCGCGCGCCAACGCCGGGGCTTGCGCGGCGCGGTGCGGGTGGACACCCTGCACCTGCGCCCCGGTGGGGAGTTCTTCGGCACCGCCGTCTCCGGCGGCCGCGCCTACGCCTTCACCGGGCGGGTCGAAGGCACTCGGTTGGCGAGTTTCCGGGTGCTGTAACCCCACGGCCCGCAAACCCCACAGGCCCGCGGTTTGGCCACTTATGGGGTGTTTGAACACCCCGGAAGTGGCCAAACTGCGAGCTCAGCTCTCAATCCGCTCGCCGCAGTGCGACCGCCACGATGAGCAGTTCCGCCGCCACCACCGGATCCGCGAGATCCACCTCGATGAGTTCCTCGATGGTCGTCAGCCTTTTCCGCACGGTGTGCCGGTGGGCCCGCAGTTCATCCGCCGTGCGACTGAGGTTGCCGGAGTTGCGCAGGTAGGACCCGAGGGTCTGCACCAGGTCGGGGTGCGGGCGGAGCTTGTCCCAGGTCTCGCGTGCGCGGCGGGACAGGGCGAGCTGCACCTCCTCCCCGTCGATCCAACCGAGGGCGTGCGCGTCCGGGTCGGCGTACTGCCCCTCCTGCAACCCCAGGACAACCCGGCGGAGCTCGGCGATCATCTCCCCACCCAGGTCCTCCCAGGAGAGGGTGGCGCCGAGGGCGATGCGCATACCCCGGCGCGATCCCTCGAGAAGCTGCATCACCTCGGCGACTGTGCGGTCTCCGCGGAAGAGGACGAGGACCGAGCCATCGTCGAGACGCAGCGAGAACAGGATGCGGCCGCGACGCCGCAGTTCGGAATCCAGGGAGGTGAGCGCGCGTTCGACCAGGCGGGCGTTCTCCGAGGTCAGGAGCACGGGGCGAATGAGGCCCCGCGAGTCACGGACGCTGTGGAACACCTCCGACATGGCGGCATCGGTCTGCGTGATGCCCAACTTGATCGCCAGGGCCAGGGAGTTGAGTTCCTGGTGGGTACGTCGATAAGCATCGGGGCGCTGCACGATGATCTCCGCCAGGCCTGCACAGTGACGGAGAAGTGCACGGGCGTTGACACTGATTCTGTCCACCGACGCGGCGATGAGGGCGTGGGCACGTTCCCCCTCGTCCCCCATGCGGTGGACGATGACGGTGAACTCGCCGACCCGGGTGACGACGCCGAATCCCCGACTGAGCAGTACCTCCTGCACTTCGTCCAGGTCGAGGTCCGGCTGACGCTGCGCGCGGGCCCGGGCCAACCACCGCCCGTCGTTGTCGGCGATCATGAGATGCGCCCCCAGGCAGCGTGCCCCCTCCTCCATGAGCCGTTCGAGGCCGCCCTCCGTCGCCGCCGCGTTGAGCCTGCCCTGCATATCGAGCAGCAGTTCACGGCTGCGGTTGCGCTGGCGGCCGAGTTCCGCGTGCACGGCGCTGAGGATCCCCCGTCATCACCAGTCATCACACGTTGATCACCGATTCAGCGGGCCCGGGCAAATACCGCGGCGGGCTGGGTGTGTCCAAGGGAGGTGTCCTCACCGACTGCGCCGACACCGTCATGAGCTACTGCTGTGACCGTTCCCGCTCCGTCACCTGGGGCATCGAAGGAGGTCTGCCCTCCATTCCCCAGGGTGTGTGGCTGAACCGCAACAGTGAGGATGAGCAGTACCTCGGGGCCCTGTTCTCCAACGTGGAAGTCGGCCCGGACGACGCCTTCGAACGCCCCAGCGCCGGCGGAGGCGGCTACGGTGATCCGCTCGAGCGTGATCCCGCTGAGGTCCTCGAGGACGTCATCGACGGTTACGTCTCCGTCAGCCGGGCAGCCAAGGATTACGGTGTCGTCATCCGGGCGATCGACCCCGAGATCGACGAGTACGAGCTCGACGACGCAGCCACGGTCGAGCTCCGGGAGGAGCAGCGTCTTTCCCGCGTCGGCAAGCTCTCGGAGGACCCGGAGGCCGTCGCCCAGCGCTACCGTAACGGCGAACTCGATCAGCTCGACCTCATCCGCCACTACGGCGTGATCCTTGACTGGTCCACCGACGAGCTCCTGCCCACCACCACACAGCAGTTCCGCGCGCAGCTGGACAAGCGCACTCTGGCCGCCTGGGCCTGAGCAGGCCTGAAGGCCCGCAGTTTGGCCACTTATGGGGTGTTCAAACACCCCGGAAATGGCCAAACCGCGGGCCTGTCGGCGTAGGAGCTACACCTCGGTGGTCTCCGGGGTCTCCTGCGGGGCGAACTGCTTGCGGAGCATGAACAGGTTGCGCACCGTGTCCTCCTTGATGCCCTCCTTCATGCCGTTGAACATGTCGCCGCCTTCCTTCTGGTACTCGACCAGCGGGTCGCGCTGGGCCATGGCGCGGAGGCCGATGCCCTCCTTGAGGTAGTCCATCTCGTAGAGGTGCTCACGCCACTTGGTGTCGATGACCGGCAGGATGACCATGCGCTCGATGTTGCGCATCTGGGCCTCGCCGCCGATGGCGGAGACGTTGGCCTCGAGCTCGTCGTACTGGGCGTTGGCGTCGGCGACGAGGGCCTCGCGCAGCTGCTCGGCGGAGACCTCGCCACCGTTCTGGTCGAGGAGGGACTGCCAGGTGAAGGTCGGGCCGTAGAGCGACTCGAGGGCGTTCCACAGCTGGTCCAGGTCCCAGTCCTCGACGTAGCCGACGGCGGTGGCGCCGTCGACGTAAGCTGAAATGGTCTCGTCGATCATGTGGCGGATGTACTGATGGATGTCCTTGGACTCGAGGATCTCGCGGCGCTCGGCGTAGATGACCTTGCGCTGCTCGTTGAGCACCTCGTCGTACTTGAGGACGTTCTTGCGCATCTCGAAGTTCTGGTTCTCCACCTGCGCCTGGGCACCCTTGATGGAGTTGGTGACCATCTTCGCCTCGATCGGGACGTCGTCCGGGACGTTGAGGCGGTTCATCATGTTCTCCATGGTCTGGCCGACGAAGCGGACCATGAGGTCGTCGCGCATGGAGAGGTAGAAGCGGGTGGTGCCCGGGTCACCCTGACGGGCGGAACGGCCACGCAGCTGGTTGTCGATGCGGCGGGACTCGTGGCGCTCGGTGCCCAGGACGTAGAGGCCGCCGGCCTCGCGGACCTTGTCGCCCAGTTCGGCGGCTCGGGCGCGGGCGCGCGGGAGCTCCTCGTCCCAGGCGGCCTGGTAGGCCTCCTCGTCCTCGAAGGGGTCGAGGCCGCGTTCGCGCAGCTTGATGTCGAGGATGACCTCGGGGTTGCCGCCGAGGACGATGTCGGTGCCGCGGCCGGCCATGTTGGTGGAGACGGTGACGGCGCCGGGCAGGCCGGCCTGGGCGACGATCTGGCCCTCCTGCTCGTGGTACTTCGCGTTGAGGACCTTGTGGGCGATGCCGCGGCGCTGGAGCAGTTCGGAGAGGTACTCGGAGCGCTCGACGGAGGTGGTGCCCACGAGGACGGGCTGGCCGTTGGCGACACGCTCGGCTATGTCGTCGGCGACGGCGGCGAACTTGGCCTCCTGCGTCTTGTAGACGCGGTCGGTGAGGTCCTCGCGGATGTTGGGGCGGTTCGTCGGGATCGGGACGACGTCGAGCTTGTAGATCTGGTGGAGCTCGGCGGCCTCGGTCTCGGCGGTACCGGTCATGCCGGCCAGCTTGTCGTAGAGGCGGAAGTAGTTCTGCAGGGTGACGGTCGCCAGGGTCTGGTTCTCGTTCTTGATCTCGACCTGCTCCTTGGCCTCGATGGCCTGGTGCATGCCCTCGTTGTAGCGCCGGCCACCGAGGACGCGGCCGGTGAAGGCGTCGACGATCATGACCTCACCGTTGCGGACGATGTAGTCCTTGTCGCGGGTGAACAGCTCCTTCGCCTTGAGGGCGTTGTTGAGGTAGCTGACCAGGGTGGAGTGTTCCGGGGCGTAGAGGTTGTCGATGCCCAGCTGGTCCTCGACGTAGCCGACGCCGTCCTCGAGTACGCCGACGGTGCGCTTGCGGTGGTCCACCTCGTAGTGGATGCCCTCCTTCATGCGCGGGGCGAGCTGGGCGAAGACGTTGTAGAACTGCGAGGAGCCGTCGACGGGGCCGGAGATGATGAGCGGGGNNTAGTCGAAGCCGAGCTCGTTGTTGGTGCCGTAGGTGATGTCGGCGGCGTAGGCCTTGCGGCGCTGGTCGGGCTGCATCTCGGAGAGGATGACGCCGACCTCGAGGCCGAGGTAGCGGTGGACACGACCCATCATCTCGGCGTCACGCTTGGCCAGGTAGTCGTTGACCGTGACGATGTGCACGCCCTTGCCCTCGAGGGCGTTGAGGTAGGCGGGCAGCACGGAGGTCAGGGTCTTGCCCTCACCGGTCTTCATCTCGGCGACGTTGCCGAAGTGGAGGGCGGCACCGCCCATGACCTGGACGTGGTAGGGCTTCTGGCCGAGGACGCGCCAGGCGGCTTCGCGGGCGGTGGCGAAGGCCTCGAGGAAGATGTCGTCGAGGGTCTCACCGTCCGCCAGGCGGGTCCGGAACTCGTCCGTCTTCCCCTTCAGTTCTTCATCGCTGAGTGCGGAGAACTCGTCATCGAGAGAGAGCACCTGCTCAGCCATCTTGTTGAGACGCTTGACGGTGCGCCCTTCACCGGCGCGAAGCAGCTTGGACAGTCCGAACACGTGCAGTCGTCCTTCAGGGTGAGATGGAAACTAGTTTCTTCCGGGTCATTGTACGCAACAACGCGACGCCGCCGTCCCCGGGCTGGGGACGACGGCGTGGCAGGGGTCAGGCGGTGAGAACTACTTCTCTTCCTCCGCCAGGGAGATCAGACCGTAGTCGAAGGCGTGGCGGCGGTACACCACGGACGGACGGTTGTTCTCCTCGTTGATGAAGAGGTAGAAGTCGTGGCCGACGAGCTCCATCTCCGACAGGGCGTTGTCCACGCTCATCGGGGTGGCGGTGTGCTCCTTGGTGCGGACGATCTGGCCCGGGACGACGTCCTTGACGGAATCGGCGTACGGGTCGACGTCGTACTGGTTCTCCTCGCGGGCCTTCTGTGCCTCAGCAACCATCTCGGCGGCGGCGACGCCGGTCGAGGTGGGGGCGCGGTGACCGGAGCGCGAGATGGAACGACGTGCCTTGACCTTGCGCAGGGAACGCTCCATCTTGGCCAGAGCAGTCTCCAGCGCGGCGTAGAAGCTGTCCTCCTTGGCCTCGGCGCGTGCCAGGTGGCCCTTGCCGGTGGCGGTGATCTGGATACGGTCGGACTCCGACTCACGACGCGGGTTCGGCTCGTGCTGGAGTTCCACGTGGAAGAAGGTCAGGGTCGGGTCGAGCCGCTCGATCTTGGCGAGCTTGGTGTTGACGCGCTCGGCAAAGTGCTCCGGCACCTCAACGTTGCGGCCCGTGATGGTGACCTGTGCCTCGGGGCTCAGGACATCGGTGTTCTCAGCAGGTGATGTCATCTGCTTCCTCCCTACTAGTGGTGGGACAACTTCAGTAACCCCCATCGTACATCTGGTCATAACCGGGCGGCCATCACCCCCTGCGTTTCATGCGTGACAGATCACAATTGCCCCGACGACCGTGCACCCGGCCGCGAAAAGCACCTCTGAGCTGGCCGCGAGCGTCGCTCCGGTGGTCGCGACATCGTCGATGAGCAGCACCGGAGCGCCGGGTAGTCGCTGAATCTGCACCGCTCCGGCGAGGTTCTCCCGCCGCTTCTCGACGCCCAGTCCCACCTGGTCCGCGACCCGGTCGCCGTGGCGCAGTGCGTCGACGACCGGCCACCCGCTCGCCCGGCACACGGCGGCGACGGGGTCGCCGCCGCGCAGCCGCGCATGGCGGGCGCGGGTGGGGGCGGGGACCAGGACGGGGGCGTCGATAAGCTCTCCCCGGGCCTGGAGATGGCGGATGCCGGCGGCGAGCACCGCCCCGAGATGGCGGCGGACCGCCAGGTTCCGGTGCTCCTTCATGGCCAGGACGACGCGGCGGNNACGCCGCGGCGGGCTGCGCAGCACCTCCCGGCAGCGGGCGCACACGTGCTCGCCCGGGGCGCCGCACCCGGCGCAGCGCCGCGGGAGGAGGAGATCCATGTCAGTTGGCGGCCACCGGAGCCGCGCGCTGGCCCTGCAGCCCGGACACCTCGCGCCAGAAGACGCTGTCGCCGCCGGTGGTGGGCAGCTGGAGGGTGGCCTGCGCGTCCGTGAGGTAGAGCATGGACGGGGTCGCCGCCACCGCCACGACGGGGGCGGTGATGTTGCCCGAGGGCAGGGATGTTGCCGCGGAGCCGTCCTGCTCGACGCGCCACACCGGGGTCTCCGGGGTGGAGGTGCCGACGAGGAGGGAGCCGTCGGGCTGCCAGTCGAGCGACAGGGCGGTACCTCCGAGCTGCGGCGCGAGTTCACGGATGCTGACGATCCTCCGCTCCGCCGGCCCGGGCCGCTCGACGACGCCGACGTGGACGCGGCCGTCGATGATCATCGCGACGCGGGCACCCGAGTTCGACAGGCGGATGACCGAGATCTCGCCCTGCGCGGTGAGCCCCTCCGTGCCGACCTCCGCCTCGCTGACCTCGCCCGTCGGGCCGGACTGCACGACGCGGATGATCCGCTCCCCGTCGACGACGACCCACTGGTTGTTGGCGTCGACCTCGAAGGTGGGGCGGGAGATGGTGTCGGCGCGCAGGACCTCGGTGAGGTCGCCGTCGACAAGCCCGGTGAGCAGGACCGACTCGTCCCCCTCCCGGCGGACGACGGCGGCGTTGCCCTCGCCGGAGATGTCGACGGACTCGATGCCGCCGATCTGCCCCAGCTCCCCCTCCACCGCGGTGACCTGGTTGGAGGCGACACGGCTGACCACGCCGTCGGTGAGCGCGTAGAGCGGCACCGGCGCGGTCGCGTTGACCCGCGGATTGAACTCGGCGACGTCGTCGGTGCTCAGGGTCTCGTACCCCGGGGCCAGGGCCTCGCCGTCGACGACGACGGAGTAGGGCTCGGGCACGTTCGCCACCGCCAGCGTCCACACCAGCTGGGCGGCGAAGAGCAGCCGGGCATCGGAGTCCGCGTCCGCGAAACCGGTGAAGTGGTAGGCACCGTCGACCACGCCCGCGAACGTCGCCTCCCGCGGCAGCACGTCCCGCACACCCGGCTCCAGGGAGGGCGAGGGTCCCTCGACGAGGAGGGTCACCAGGGCACTGTCGAGGGACTGGTGACCGGAGTAGATCCACCGCCGGTCCGAGACGAGCACCTGGCCGGTGGGGTCGAAGAAGAACAGGCGCTGCGGCTGGAACTGGTTGCGCAGCTCGGTGCGCTCGAGCACCACGCCGGAGGGTAGGGACTCGATGCGCCACTCCCCGTTGGTGCGGACCATCTCGATCGTGGCCTCGTACACCCCGTGCTCCGGCTCGTAGGCACCACCGGCGGCGATCCGGCCGACCACGGCACCACGGACGTTGAACGTGCGCTGCTCACTGGTCGACCCGGCGGCGGTGACGAGGTCGATGCGGTTGACCACCAGGATCGACTCGTGCGGGTCCCACTGCTGGGCGGTGTCCTTCGCCAGATAGGACCGGGCCACCTGATAGTCCTGGGTCGGGTGCGCGCTGGCGGTGTAGAAGTCTCGCAGCAGCAGGTCGGGCTCCCGGCCGGGCTGCGGGCCCAGGTCCGAGTCCTCCTCGATCTGCGGCTCGAAGGAGCGGATGGCCTGCGGCTCGGTGTTATTGGGCAGGGTCGTGCAGCCGGTGACGAGGGCCGCGGAGGCGGCGACGGCCGCGAGGGCGCGGAGTCGGGGGAAGCGTGTCATGACGTCGGAGCCTCCAGTTCCAGGGGGCTGTTCGTGACCGGCTGGCGGGGTTCGCGCGGCAGGACCATGCGGAACTGGGACCCGACGCCGATGGTACCGGACGCGTCGAGCTGACCGCCGTGCAGGACCACGTCCTCGCGGGCGATGGCCAGGCCCAGGCCGGTGCCGCCGGAGTGACGGCGGCGGGAGGCGTCGGCCCGCCAGAAGCGGTTGAACACCAGCTCCTCCTGGCCCGGCTTGAGGCCCACACCGTGATCGGTGACCGTGATGGCGACGGCGTCGTCGTTGGCGGCGAGGGCCACCTCGACGGGGTTGCCCTCCGAGTGGTCGATGGCGTTGGCGATGAGGTTGCGCAGGACGCGCTCGATGCGGCGGGAGTCGCCGGTGATCATGACCGGCTCCTCCGGGGTGTCGAAGCGGACGTCGACGTCGAGCTTCTCGGCGATGTGGCGGGTCTGCTCCCAGGCGGAGGTGATGCACGAGCGGACGTCGATACGCGCCTCGGAGAGGTCGGCGACGCCGGCGTCGTGACGCGAGATCTCGAGCAGATCCGCCAGCAGCTCCTCGAAACGGTCGAGCTCGCGGATCATCAGCTCGGAGGCGCGGCGCGTGTGCGGCTCGAGGCTGTCCGGATCGGAGGCGATCATGTCCGCCGCCATGCGCACCGTCGTCAGCGGGGTGCGCAGCTCGTGCGAGACGTCCGAGGTGAACTGGCGCTGCAGATTGCCGTACTCCTCGAGCTGGTGGATCTGCTTGGACAGCTTCTCAGCCATGTCGTTGAAGGACAGCGCCAGGCGCGCCATCTCGTCCTCGCCGTCGACGATCATGCGCTCCCGCAGGTGGCCGGCAGCCAGGCGCTGCGCGATGCGGGAGGCGGAACGCACGGGCGCGGTGACCTGCTGCGTCGCCAGCCAGGCGATGCCCACCAGCAGCACGACCACCACCACGCCGGCGGCGGACAACAGGCCCCGCAGCAGCGCCAGGGTCGACTCGTCCGACTCCATCGACATGACCAGGTACACCTGCAGGTCCGGGATGTCCGAATCCGTCGGGGTGCCGATGACCATGGCGTTGTACGCCGAACCGTCCGCCCGGTCGATGGTGGCGAACTGGTAGGACACCTGGTCCTCCGAGACGAAACGACGCAGCTTCTCCGGGATGCGGTAGCCCTCCGGGGAGGTCACCGTGGTGCCGTCCTGCTGCGTGACGACGAGCACCGGCTCGTACACCGCCGACGCACCGGTCTGGTCCGCGCGCTGCGTCAGCGAGGCACGCGCCGAGTTGAGCCGCACCTGCAGGGTCGAGGTCGCTGACGTGGCGTCGACCTGCTGCTCCACGGCCGCGCGGACACGGTTGATCTCCGAGTTGGCGATGTCGTACTTCGCGTCGACGAGACGCGACGTCACCACCGAGATGAGCGCCATCCCGAGGATGAACATGACGACCGCGGACGCGACGAAGATCGAGCCGATGACCCGGACCTGGAGCGAGGTCCGCCACATCTCGCTGACGCGGTCATACGCTCGGTTGAAGTAGGCGGCGATCGTCGAAAGTATGGGTGCTCTCCCCTATTCGGCCAGACCGGTCTTGTATCCCACGCCCCGCACCGTGAGCACGATCTGCGGGTTCTCGGGATCCTTCTCGATCTTGGCGCGCAGACGCTGCACGTGGACGTTGACCAGGCGGGTGTCGGACGCGTGGCGGTAACCCCACACGTTCTCCAGCAGCTCCTCGCGGGTGTGCACCTGGCGCGGCTTGCGGGCCATCTCCAGGAGCAGGTCGAACTCCAGCGGGGTCAGCGAGATCTCCTCGTTGCCGCGCTTGACGGTGTGCTCCGGGACGTCGATGGTCAGGTCGCCGACCTCGAGGATCTCGGTGGGCTCGGAGTCGGTGCGGCGCAGGCGCGCCCGGATGCGGGCGATGAGCTCCTTCGGCTTGAAGGGCTTGGTGATGTAGTCGTCGGCGCCCGTCTCCAGGCCGAGCACCACGTCGACGGTGTCGGTCTTGGCGGTGAGCATGACGATCGGCACGCTCGACTCCTGGCGGATGGCGCGGCAGATGTCCACGCCGTTCATGCCCGGGAGCATGAGGTCCAGGAGGATGAGGTCGGGCTGGTGCTCGCGGAAAGCGGGCACCGCCTCGTTGCCGTCCATGACCGGGACAGGATCAAACCCCTCGGTCTCCAGGACCAGGGTGAGCATGTCGGAGATCGACGGATCGTCGTCGACAACCAGAATCTTGGGCGCCATGGAAAATCACAGTCCTTGAGTAATGTTCGCGATCTCTTGCAATATTACGTCCGAGTCAGCGGTCACTAGCCAGCGACCCGCCCAGCCCTGCCCGGCCAGCCTCAGATACGCATCATAGGTCCGCTGCTGCAGACCCGCGTCGCGTTCGTAGCGGTCACGCTCCCGGGACGCGTCCGACTGCTCGCGGGACTGCGCCCGTTGCGACGCCGTGTCCGGTTCCGTGGCCAGCAGCACCTGCAGGTCAGGGCGCGGCAGGCCGAGACGACCGAACTCGAGATCGTGGACCCAGTCCATGACGGCGTCATCGCGCAGCCGGGCCGCGGAGTAGGCGGCGTTGGAGGCGACGTAACGGTCGAGCAGGATGATGCGGTCGGAGTCGAGGTACGGCTCGAGCTGCCCGCGGGCACCGTGGCGGTCCAGGGCGAACAGGGTGGCCATGGCGTAGGCCGAGTCGGTGAGATCGCCCATCCGGCCGTGCAGGGCCTCCTGCACCAGCTGGGCGGGTGCGGAGACGTCGTAACGCGGGAACGCCAGGACGTCGGCGTCGACCCGCTCCCGGATGGCGCGGACCAGGGTGTTCTTGCCGGCTCCGTCAATCCCCTCGATGGCGATGATCATCTAGGACAGTGCCTCGGTGAAGGCCTCGACGTCCTCGTCCGCCTCGACCGACTCGAGCAGCTCGGCGGCGGCCTCGTTGAGTGCCTCGTCACCGGAGCCGATGAGTTCGCGGATGAACGGGTGGCTGTCCGCCACGTCACCGGCGGAGAACGGCGCGCCGGCCCAGATCGCGGCGATGGTGGCCGCGGCCAGGCCGTTGAGGCGCTCCACCTCGGAGACGTTGGGCTGCTTGAGAACGAGCAGACAGGCGTCACGCACGGCCTCCACCACGTCGTCCTCGTCGAGATCGTTGAGCTCATCGAGGAAGTCGATGTTGTCGTCCTCATTGAAGATGGCGACATCCCAGGTGCTCATGGTGTTATTTTCCTCTCTGATACGGGTGCGGTGTCCCCTTTGGTGGACATGAGGTCCGCAAAACTAGTCGTGTCCTACTTATTCGTCTGCTATGTTGTTGCCGAGTTGTTACCGATGAGTCTTGGAAGGACTGGGCAAGGTGAAAGCAGAAACGCGTCGCGTCTACCTCTTCATCGTCGCCGGCCTGCTCGCCGCCGCCGCTGTCGGATACGGAGTGTGGCAGGCCAGCACGCCCACGACCCCTTCCGCCTCTGATATTGCCACGCAGACCCCTGAGGTAGCCACAATTTCGGAGCAGACGGAATTGCCGCAGGTCACCACCCCCTCGGACGACCCCGAAATCACCACCGAGGCCGCTGCACAGGCCCCCACACCCCCGCTTGCCGACGACCCCTTCCTCGCGCCCCACGCCATCGTCCAGGCCGTGCCCAGCCCCATCGCCCCGACGACCGTGTACCGCCCGGAGAACGTCCGCCCCACCACCGCCGCTGACCCGGCGCCCGCGGAGCCCACCGCACTGCAGGCCCCGGCCTCGCCCACCACCTCCCCGACCGGCGAGACCGCACCCGACGACACGGACACCGGAACCACCGAGGCCCCGACCCAGCCGGGCGAGCCGACGGAGCCCACCGTGCCGACGGAGCCGACCGAGCCGACGGAGCCGACGGAGCCGACCGAACCGGCCGAGCCTGAGCCGTCGGTCCCCGCGGAACCGACCGAGACCGGTGGACAGACCGAGCCCAACGAGAACACCGGGCCCACCGAGGACGCCCCGCCGGTCCAGCAGCCGGAGGTGCAGCAGGCCACGGTCACCCAGGACCGCTCCGATTGGTGGAACCCGGCCCGGTGGTTCCCGTTCAGCTCCTAGAGCGGCAGAGTAAACCGCGAAGCCTCCTTTCCGTCGCTGGAAAGGAGGCTTCGCGGTTTATTTTGCCGCCCCTCAGGTACAGGCGATGAACAGCTGCCCACCCTCGGTGGACGAGACCTCCCAGGTGGGGTCGGACGCCGGGATCCAGGCCGCTTCGCCGGAGCGCAGCCCGAGGTTGCCCAGCTGCACCTCACCGGCGGTGCACAGGGCGATGGCGGGACCGTCGTGGGAGAAGGTGAACGCCTCGGCGGGCGCGAGGTCCCAGCTGTGGAGGCGGAACTCGCGGGCCGGCACCTCGTACTCGCCGTCGACGCAGGTGACCACCGGGTCGCTGACGGAGTTGAAACGCAGGATGCGCACCAGTTCGGGCACGTCGACGTACTTGGAGGTCAGGCCGCCGCGGAGGACGTTGTCGGAGTTGGCCATGACCTCGACGCCCAGCCCGGAGACGTAGGCGTGCAGGTGGCCGGCGTCGAGGTAGAGCGCCTCGCCCGGCGCGAGCACCAGGTGGTTGAGCAGCAGCGCGCCGAGCACACCGATGTCGCCGGGGTAGCGGTCCTGCAGTTCGAGGACGGTGCGCAGGACGTCGGAGATCCAGTCGCCGCGGTCGAGCTCGGAGCGGGCGGCGTCGACGACGGCGTCGATGAGCGCGGTCCGGGCGGCTGACGGGATGGTGATCCACGTGGTGAACAGGCCGCGGAGGCTGTCCTCCTCGGAGCGGGGGTCGAGGATCGTCAGGTAGCGGTCGAGTTCCGGGCAGTGCAGCGCGGCGAAGAGCTCGCGGGTCTGGTCCAGGGGGCGGAAGCCCACCATGGCGTGGAAGTCAGTGAGCGCGACGATGAGTTCCGGCTTGTGGGAGGGGTCCGGGTAGTTGCGGTTGGGGGCGTTGAGGGGAATGCGCTGGGCGTTCTCCCGCTCGTAGCCTTCGCGGGCCTGCTCGGCCGAGGGGTGGGCCTGCAGGGAGAGCGGCTCGGCGGCCCCGAGCAGCTTGAGCAGGAAGGGCAGTCCGTCGCCGAACTCGGTGCGGACGCGCTCGCCGAGGGCCGCGGTGGGGTCCTCGGCGATGATGTCGGTGAGGGGGCGGTCGTCGATAAGCGAGGAACCGACCGGATGGGCACCGAACCACACCTCGGCCTCCGGGTGGGAGGACGGGGTCGGCTCTCCACGCAGCTCGGGGATGAGCGTTCGGGAACCCCAGGGGTAACTCCGGGGAGTGCCGGTGAGTTTCTGCATTCAGTAGTCCTCAGTTGGTGCTTCGGGCAGGTCGTACGTGGTGGCTGCCAGTCCGCGCGTGATCAGCTGCAGGGCAGCGGCCAGCGGCCCGATGCCGGGGGTTTCGCAGTTGACGCCGAGGGCGTCGGGCAGCGTGGCGGCCACGTCCGGATCTTCTGCCCAGACAACAGTCCTCGAGGGTACCAAATCAAGTGGGCCGTCCAGGAGTGGGTCGTGGAACAGGTCCCGGGCCGGGGCCTGCGGCGTGATCTCCAGCTCGTCCATCGCGGCCACGCCGGAGGGCAGGCCCTTGAGGGACCAGAGGACGGACATGAGTTCGGCGATGGCGAAACCGTGGCGGGAGCGGCCGGTGTGCAGCACGCGCGCCAGCTCGCCGAATTCGCGCAGTTGGCGGCCGGGGTTGACCACCACGTCCCGCTCGGGTGAGAGCTGCTCGAGTTCCTCGTCGACGACACCGGCGATCTCGTCGAGGCGCTGCGTGACCAGGCCCGGATCCTCCTCGAGGAGGTCGAGCACGGTACCGACGGCGATGATCGAGCGCGCGGGCGATGCCCCGAACACGGTGGGCAGGGCGGGGACGACGACGGTGCCGGAGGGGGCGTCCTCGAGGACAGGGCCGCGGGGTGGGCCGACGAGCACGGTGGTGGCACCGCGTCGGTCGGCGGCGATGAGGCCCTGGGAGGCCTCCGGGTCGTCGGCCCGGTCCCCGACCACCATGACGATGTCGAGGGCGCCGACGTACGACGGCAGCGCATCGGTGACGACGACCGGCACCCGCAGCGGCGAGCGCATGCGGACGACGAAGCGGGCGGCGGCCGCGGCCACCTGGTCGGTCGCCACCACCACGAGACTGCGCGGTTGCAGCCGGTACAGCCCCTCGAGCTGGGGGATCACCCCCGCGATGGCCCTCACCTGGGCTCCTTCGTGGGCGACGTCGTAGAACTTCACCGTCTCCCGCTTGTAGGTGGAGCCGTCGAGGTAGGCGTCGAGAGAGCTGTCATCCATGCGGTCCAGGATAGTGCCCATGCTCTGTGAGCACCCTGTGTGCCACCATGGGGGCATGTCGGACGTCATCTACCTGATCGCCCCCGCCGGGCACCCCAACTTCGGCGATGAGTTCATCGTCTCCGCGTGGCTGCGGGACATCGCTTATCGACGCCCCCGTGCCCGTGTCATCCTCGACTGCCACTCCCCCGGTGTCGCCGCCGTGCTGCACCACAACATGCACCCGGATCTCACCGTCACCGACACGCTGTGGCGGCTGGTCAACGAGTGCGAGACCGCCGCCGACGTGGCGACCGCCGTCGCCGATCCGACCCGCAGCCCCCGCCTCATCACGGGGCTCAACCTGGCGAAGTCGGCGGACGTGGTGCACGTCCTGGGCGGCGGTTGGGTGACGGACCTGTGGCCGCAGCACATCCGGGTCATCGCCGCGGCCGCCTCGATCGGCCGGGAGGGCGCGCGGCGGGTGGCCACCGGCCAGGGTCTGCACCCGGGGCACGCCATAGCCGGGGAGCTGGAGCACTGGTGGTCACTGTTCGACACCGTCACCGTCCGCGACACCCCCTCCCTGGAGTTCGCGCCGGCGCAGGCCGGTCAGGACGATTCCTGGCTGGCCGCCGCCGATCCCCTGGCCGCCAACGGCCTCGGCCACGGGCCGGAGGACGCCCGCCTGCGTGGCACGGTGGTGGCCGCGCAGTCAGACCTGCTGGGCATCCCCGTCGAGGAGCTGGCGCAGCGGATCGTCCGACAGCTGCGCGAGTGGAGCACGACGGGCGATGACCTCGCCTTCATCGAGTGCATTCCGGGCGGCGACTGGCTGGTGTGGGACGCCATGTGCCGTCTCGACCCGGAACTCATGGAGGGCGCGCGTTTCGTCGCCTTCGACGAACTGTGGGCGCACGGCCTGCCGGCGCGGGCGGGGCAGACGTGGATCTCCACCCGCTTCCACCCGCATCTCATCGCGGCGGCCCGCGGGGCGCGCGGGATCGCCGTCTCCGCCCACGACGGCGACTACTACGAGGTGAAGCACTCCTCGGTGGGGTCCGGCTGGCCGGTGACCACGCTGGAGGAGCCGACCCGGCCCGGGGAGGGCGTGGCGGATGCGACGGGGCGTCGGGAAGCGGCGACGGCCCTGGCCGAGGAGATCTACCCGGCCGGGCCGCGGGAGCGCCTCAAGCGCGACCTCAAGCGGGCGCTCAGGCGCGGATGACGGCGAGGATCTCGGCGACGAGATCCTCCACCTCGGCCCGCGTGGGGGCCTCGACGTTGAGGCGAAGGAGCGGTTCGGTGTTGGAGGCGCGGACGTTGAACCACGCCTTCGAGTCCTTGAGGTCGACGGTGACGCCGTCGAGTTCGTCGACGGAGGCCGTGCGGTCGGCGAAGGCGTCGAGCACGGCCTGCGTGCTGGCGGCCTGGTCGGCGACGGTGGAGTTGATCTCGCCGGAGGCCTCGTAGCGCTCGTACTCGGCCATCATCTGCGACAACGGCTTGTCCTGCGAGCCCAGCGCCGCGAGGACGTGCATGGCGGCGAGGATGCCGGAGTCGGCGTTGAAGAACTCGGTGAAGTAGTAGTGCGCGGAGTGCTCGCCGCCGAAGACGGCGCCGGTCTCGGCCATCGTCGCCTTGATGAAGGAGTGGCCCACGCGGGTGCGCACCGCGGTGCCGCCGTTCTCGGCGATGATCTCGGGCACCGAGCGGGAGGTGATGAGGTTGTGGATGATCGTCGCCCCCTCGTTCTCCTGCAGGTAACGCTTCGCGACGATCGCAGTGATCGCCGAGGGGCTCACCGGGTCACCGTTCTCGTCGATGACGAAGCAGCGGTCGGCGTCGCCGTCGAAGGCCAGGCCGATGTCCGCCTTCTGCTCCACGACGAATTTCTGCAGGTCCCGGAGGTTCTCCGGGTCGAGCGGGTTGGCCTCATGGTTGGGGAACGTGCCGTCGAGCTCGAAGTACAGCGCGCGCACGTCGAGCGGCAGCCCCTTGAACACCTCGGGGACGGTGTGCCCGCCCATGCCGTTCGCGGCGTCGACCGCCACGACGAGCGGGCGGATGCTGTGCAGGTCGACGAGGTCGCGCAGGTACTCGCCGTAGACCTCGAGGCAGTCCTGCTGCTTCTCGACGCCCGCCTCACCCTCGTGGGCCGGCACACCGTCGACAAGCATGTCGGTGATCTCCCGCAGACCCGTGTCCTGGGACACCGGGCGCGCGCCGGAGCGGCACAGCTTGATGCCGTTGTACTGGGCCGGGTTGTGGGAGGCGGTGAACATCGCGCCGGCGCACCGCAGTGTGCCGGAGGCGAAGTAGAGCTGATCCGTGGAGGTCAGGCCCAGCATGATGACGTCGAGGCCCTGCTCCCGGGCTCCCGCGGAGAACGCGGCGGCAAGCTCCGGGGAGGAGGGACGCATATCGTGGCCGATCGCCACGGCCGTCTCCCCCTCCTCCCGCAGGAGGCGGGCGAAGGCTGCTCCGGTGTCCCGGATGAATTCAGGGGTGATCTCCTCGCCGACGACGCCACGGACGTCATAGGCCTTGATCACGCGGGACACATCTTCACGGGTGCGCTTGGTCATGGGGCCCGATGATACCCCTGCCCGCTCAGGATTCGGTGGCCGCATCCTCGGTGTTGATGATGCGCAGGTGCGCCCGGCGGCGCTGCTTCTCGTCGTAGACACGACGGGCGCGGTGCACGGGATGCGGAGACGTCTCCGGGTCGGCCGGATCGTCCGGGTTGAGCTCCAGCCCGGCGGAGTCCACGAGGCCGCTGGTCACGCGGCCGGCCTCCCGCACGGCCTCGGCCAGGGCGGTGAGATCCTCATCATCGTCGATGTCGATGTGGTTGACGCGCAGCATCTCCCAGCCCAGGGGGGCGGTGATCTTCTCCGCGTGATGGTCGCACAGGTCCCAGCTGTGGGGCTCGGCGGCGGGCGCCAGCGGGCCCACGACGGCGGTCGACTCGGCGTAGGCGTACGTCATGGTGGCGACGGCAGGCTTGCCGCAACCCGGGCGGGAACAACGTCGGAACTGGCTCACGGCCACCAAGTCTAAACCCTTCCTTGAGAATCTGGTACCCCCGCGCGCCGCGACCTGTCCGGCCGAGACGCTGCCTAAGATCTCTGGCATGCACACCAGGACGTTCCGCGACCGCCGCGGCCGCGGGCTGCGCGGCCCCCTCCTCCCCATGGAGGCGCCCCGCTACCGCACCCGCGGAGAATCCTTCGACGTCGCCGTCCTCGAGGCCTACGCCCCCATCCAGCACTCCTACCCCGGGCAGCTGGCCCACCTCGACATCGCGGTGGACACCGTGCCCCGCATGCGCCTGCGTTCCGACACCATCCTGCCCGACGAGATCGTCGCCGACGGCCCCGTCCCCCTCGGCCGTGTCATCCCCGCGGGCATCGACGCCCAGGGGCGCCCCACCCGCGCGCGCCTCGTCCTCTTCCGCATGCCCATCGAGCAGCGTTGCGCCAATCCGCAGGAGCGCGAGGAACTGCTCACCGGCATCCTCACCGCGCTCGTCGCGCAGTATCTCAACCTCGACCCGCGTGACATCGACCCGGACTTCCAGTTCTAGGGCGTCGAGAGGCGGGAATCACGAAAGCGACCCCGCAGGGTCGCCGGGTGAACGCGTGGGCTAGCCGATCTGCTTCTTCAGGCGGCGGCGCTCACGGTCGGAGAGCCCGCCCCAGATGCCGAAGCGCTCGTCGTGCTCGAGTGCGTACTCGAGGCAGTCGTCGCGGACCGCGCAGGCCTGGCAGATGCGCTTGGCCTCGCGGGTGGAGCCGCCCTTCTCCGGGAAGAACGCCTCCGGGTCGGTCTGGGCGCAGAGTGCCTGGTCCTGCCACTCCTGCTCCACTGCCCCGAAGAGTTCGTCGAGACTCATCTCTGCAGCCGATCCGTTGATGCTGGCCACTCCTCCACGGAGAACGGCCCCGTTAGCCATGTCTTCCACGGTGTCCCCCTTCTCCGATCGGTGGTTGGTTGTGGTGTTTCTTACACTGATGTGATTACACACGCGATCACTAAATGTCGTCAACCGAAAAAGGTGGGAATATCCCCGCAATGCACGTTTCCGCAGGCGCCGATTCACACGAGTCACACCAGTAACAGGCAAATCTGCCAGGGGGTGAACATCGGGGGTACGACATGTAGTGGTGGGTCCGATCCCTGGCAACAACTGACAGGAATCTCAGCCCGTTATCGGCGTGTCGTCACGCATCCGAGGNNGGATGACCGCACCCGGCTCGATGGTGACGCCGTCGAAGACCACCGTGTCGTCGAGACGGCACCCCGCCCCGATCTCGGAGCCGCGGCCAACCCACGTGCCACCGACCAGGATGGTGCCGGCGGCGACGCCCGCGGTCTCGTCGACAAGCGACTCACCGGTGCGACCCTCCAGCAGCGGAGAATGGGCGATACCACGCACCAGGTCGGAGGAGCCGCGGACGAAGTCGTCCGGGCGGCCCATGTCACGCCAGTACGCGTAGTCGACGTGGCCGTAGACGCGACGGCCCTCCTCGAGGAGCTTCGGGAAGGTCTCCCGCTCGACCGAGACGACGCGCCCGGCGGGGATCTCCTCGATGATCTCGCGGCGGAAGACATAACAGCCGGCGTTGATCTGGTCGGTCGGCGGGTCCTCGGTCTTCTCCAGGAACTCGAGCACACGGCCGTCCTCCGAGGTGGGGACGCAGCCGAAGGCGCGCGGGTCGGGGACGCGGACGAGGTGCATCGTGACGTCCGCCTCCTTCTCCGCGTGGGTGGTGAGGATGGCCCGCAGGTCGGTGCCACCGAGGACGTCGCCGTTGAACACCATGACGGTGTCGTTGCGTAGCTTGTCGTAGACGTTGCGGATGCCACCGCCGGTGCCCAGCGCCTCCTCCTCGACGACGTACTCGATCTCCAGGCCCATGTCGGAACCGTCCCCGAAGTACTCCTCGAAGACCTCCGCCCGGTAGGAGGTGCCCAGGACGACGTGGGTGATGCCGGCGGCCTTGATGCGGGCCAGCAGGTGCTGGAGGAAGGGGTACCCGGCCGTCGGCAGCATCGGCTTCGGCGTGTTGACGGTCAGCGGGCGCAGGCGGGTGCCGCGGCCGCCGACGAGGATGACGGCGTCGGTACGCGAGGGGTCGACGGTGAGATCAGACATGCAGATCCTTTCGGTTGGTGCGGGCCCGAGCGACGGCGATGGCACTCCGGGCCTTCAGGCCACCCCGGATGAGCCCCCGCAGGGGCGCCTGCCACCAGTGTGGCAGGCGGTCCGCCTGGAAGCGGTAGGCCGACTCGTGGTGGGCGGGCAGCATGGCGTCGGCGTGCTTGCCCGCGACATGCCCCTTGGCGTGGGTGATCTCGGCCGAGGGGCAGTAGATGTTACGGAACCCGGCGCGTGTGAACCGGTCGCCGAGGTCGACGTCCTCC
>LSQX01060286.1_pt1 | contig 23831 bp, 23 predicted proteins | sample 654561 | NCBI WGS metagenome assembly LSQX01 (sample SAMN04489861, study PRJNA283612) | anaerobic digester metagenome | isolation source: 4 biogas reactors fed with cattle manure at either 37C or 55C with and... | place: Denmark: Kongens Lyngby | collected 2014
AGAAAGGAGGAGACGATGGAGGAACAACGCGTGACGCTGACGGATGTGGATATTCCCTTTGGGCGGATGGTCATAATTATTCTGAAATGGATGCTCGCATCCATACCTGCCGTCATACTTTTGTGGATCGTGGTTGGGTTGATTACGCTTGTGTTCGGGGCAGGCATTGGCGGTTGCGCCGCACTTATGTCCCCATAACGGGACTCAAAGGCCTCCTAGCCTTTTTTGTATGTCCCGTACCCGCTTTTTGATTTTTCCCAAATCAAGCGATACATATTGCCGGATGTAGAAAATGAAACAGAGATTACGGAAGATGACACATGTTGTTCTTGTAACGGGGGCGGGCCTGCTCCTCTTCGGAATTGCCCTTGTTCGTTGGGGCAATGATATTGCGCGGGCACTGGAGAATTCCCTGCCAAGTCAAAGTATTGGAACAGCCAAGGATGGCAGGCTGATCAATGGGAAGCGGCTTCCGACATCCGGTGCCAACTTCACGGCATATGGATATCTCCCCGTTGCTCTTGGCCGCAACTCCCTTCACGACCGAGTGAGGTCTGTTGTTCTTGATGCCTACGAGGCGATGCATCGGTCACACCCTGCGCTCCGCTTCGTATATGGCGAGTGCAGTTGGCCATCGGGCGGTCGGATGCGTCCCCATGCGACACACCGGAACGGCCTCACCATTGACTTCATGGTTCCCGTCCTGAAAGCTGGTGTCCCCGCTGTCGTTGCAACGAGCATATTTAACAAGTATGGCTATGGCCTCGAATTTGATGAACATGGATACTGTGCGGCAGGCGATTATCAATTGGATGCTGAGGCGATGGCCGCCCACCTGCTCGCTCTCTATGAAGCAGCGGAGAAGCGCGCCTTGAAAATTCGGAGGGTCATATTCGCCCCGGAACTTCAGGCGCTTCTTTTTCAGACCAGCCTTGGGCCTGACGTCCAGAACGTCGTGACATTTTCAAAGGAGAGACCTTGGATTCGTCACGACGATCACTACCATGTGGACTTTCTTCCTCCCGAGGATGGAGAAGCCGACCAACCATCGCATACCGGCGACGGCAAGCCCGCGCCAGATGTGTAGCGTTTTGGGGGCAGGGGCTTATTCCAGCGGGATTTGGTTGATGGGGTGGCCGTTGAGATAGGCGCGGAGGTTTTCGGCGACAATATCAATGAGCCGTTTGCGCGCGGCGGCGGTGGCCCAGGCGAGGTGGGGCGTTATCAGGCAGTTGGGGGCTTGCAGGAGCGGATTGTCGGCGGGGGGTGGCTCGGTAGAGAGGACGTCCACGGCGGCGCCGGCAATTTTCCCTTCGGCGAGGGCGGCGGCGAGATCGGACTCGACAACCAACGGCCCGCGCGAGGTGTTGATTAAGAACGCGCTTGGTTTCATTTGCGCCAGGCGCGCGGCATGGATGATGCCTTTGGTTTGCGGGGTCAGCGGGCAGTGCAGGCTGATGACGTCGCTTTCCGCGAATAGCTGGTTCAGGTCGGCGTATTCCACGCCGGGCGGGGGCGGCTGGATGGTGTCGCGCCGATTGGCGAGTACGCGCATGCCGAACGCGACGGCGATGCGTGCGACGGCTTGCCCGATTTGGCCGAAGCCGATGATGCCGAGGGTGAGGTCGGCAAGCTCGATTTGCGGGGTCAGCCAGTAGCAGTAGTCGGGGTTGCGGGTCCAGCCGCCGGCGCGGACGTTGGCGGCGTGGCGGCCGACGTGGTTGCTCAGCTCCAAAAGCAGGGCGAAGGTGTGCTGGGCCACGGAGGGTGTGCTGTAGCCGGGGACGTTGCAGACCACCAGCCCGCGTTGTTTGGCGGCGGGCAGGTCAATGGTGTTGCAGCCGGTGGCCATGATGCCCACATATTTCAGGTTGGGGGCTTGCAGAATCGTTTCCGCGCTCAGGACGCCTTTGTTGAGCAGGACGGCTTCGGCGTCGCCCACGCGCGCGAGGGCTTCGGCGGGCGGGGTGCGATCGTAGATGGTGCAGTCGGCGAGGGCTTCGAGCGGCGCCCAGGAGAGGTCGCCGGGGTTGGTGGCGTAAGCGTCAAGAATAACCAAGCGGGGGCGTTTCATGGCGAAATGATACCGTAGCGCGTCGCGGGAGCCAAGAGAAAGAACCGGGGGGCGAGTTTTCCCGCTAAGTTGCTCTTGCAAAAGAGGGAAGAATGAGCGACATTAGATTGTATGAAGCGGGTTGCTAAACTGGCTGGATTGGCGGTTGGACTGTCGGCGTGGATGGGCTTGGGATTTGGTCCGTCAGCGATGGGGCAGGGGTATGTCTTGGCCTGGGGGTGGAATACGACCAACGGGCAAGCCGGTTTGGCGCCGTCCAATGTGATGGTGGGGGCCACGGATATTTCGGCGGGCTACGCGCATAATCTGGCGGTGAAGAGTGGGCGGGTGTGGGCGTGGGGAAACAATTCGCACGGGCAAACCAATGCGCCCATGAGTGCGCGAAGCAATATATTCACAGTGGCAGCGGGGAGAGCGTTCAGCTTGGCGCTGAACATGAGTGGCGAGCTGGTGGCGTGGGGTGCGGGCGCGCTGGCCACGAATATTCCGGCATCGCTTTCTTCGGGTGGCGTGTCGGCGATTGCCGCCGGCGAATGGCACGCGCTGGCGCTGAAGAATGGTGGCGTGGTTGCCTGGGGCTCGAATACCTACGGGCAGTGCGATGTGCCGGCGGCTTTGACCAATGGTGTCACCGCGATTGACGCGGGTGCGCGTTTCAGCATGGCGTTGAAGAATGGCGGCGTGCACGTGTTTGGCATCTCCGCTGATGATCCGTATGCGTATGGCATTCGTGATGTGCCGCCGGCGGCCGCCAGCGGCGTGTCGGCGATTGCCGCCGGTTATTGGCATGCGCTAGCGCTGAAAAATGGCGGTGTGATTGCCTGGGGCGCGCCTCAATTTGACGCGACCGTTGTGCCGCCGGAGGCTACCAGCGGCATCAAGGCCATTGCCGCGGGCGATTCGTTCAGCATGGCGCTGAAAACCAACGGCCAAGTCATTGTCTGGGGCGACCACACCAAGGGGCAGATGCCGGTGCCGAGTTTTGCCACCAATGGCGCATATCAGGTGGCGGCGGGCTCCGGCCACTGCCTTGTTCGTGCCGCGGTATTGCCTCCGCGATTTACCAGCACGCTCCTGCCTGTGGGATATGTGGATGAACCCTACCTCGGCAGTGTTACCGCCACTGGCAATCCCGCCGTGGTCTATTACCTGCAAAGCGGCCCGCGCTGGCTGGAGCTGGACCCCAACACGGGCGCCGTGAGCGGCACTCCACCTACAAACGCCTATTACGGCGTGACGTTTGTCGCCAGCAATGCGTTTGGGCAGGCCACCAACACCACGCAAATCACCGTGAATATCCCCGCCGCGGGGCCGCCGGTGTTCGTCACGACCAATCCTCTGCCCAGCGGTCTGGTGGGCGAATACTACGAACTGCAGATTGTCGCGAGTAACGAACCTATCTTCTCCGTGGTGGCGGGCGAAGGCAGTGGCTTGCCGGATGGCCTTACGCTGGATGAAGACGGTCTGCTGTCAGGTATCCCGGCCGTGGAATACGATAGCTTCTTCATGCTGATGGCCTCGAACAGCGCCGGTTGCGCCAGCAATTACTACAACATCACCATCACCGTGCCACCGCCGCCGGTATTTGTCACTGAAAGCCCGTTGCCCGACGCGGTCGTGGGCGAACCTTACCAATGCCAGATCGAAGTGGAGAACAACCCCAAACTCAGCTTGTGGAATGGGTATTTGCCCGCCGGGCTGGTCTTTGGCACGAACGGCTGGATTACCGGCACACCTGAACTGGTGGGCGAGTCCCTGTTCACCATTCGCGCCGTCAATGCGGGCGGCAACAGCAACCGCCTCTATTCGTTGACTGTCCTAGGCCCGCCGGTGTTTGTCACCGAAAGCCCCTTGCCTCATGGTGTCCTTGGTGCGCTCTACTCACAGCAAATCGAAATCCTTGGCACCGCCAACTTCAGTCTGGCGGCGGGTGCCCTGCCCGGCGGTCTAACCTTGGGCACGAACGGCTGGATTACCGGCATGCCGGAAACCGCTGGACTCTTCAACTTCACCGTCAAAGCCACCAATGACTACGGCTGGAGCAATCGCGTCTATGAGCTGGCTATCGGCATTGTGCCGGTGTTCACCACCACCAGCCCGTTGCCGGGTGCCACGCCCGGCACATCCTACGGCGTACAGCTCGTTGCCACTGGCAATCCGACCTACAGCCTCTTGAGTGGCTCGCTGCCAGGCGGCATTGAGTTGGCCAGCGATGGCCTGTTGGCCGGCACGCCGTCCGTGATAGGCACGTACCAATTCACCGTGCGCGCCACTAACGATTACGGCTGGAGCGATCGCGAATTCGCGCTGCCCGTAGGCGACATGCATCCGCCTCTGCTGACCGAAATCAAGGCGCTCACCAACGGCGGCCTGCGTCTCTCGTGGATCACCAGCAACGATTGGGGCAACGTGCACGTCTATTCCAGCACCAACCTTCAATTGGACCTGTCCGTCTGGTCGAATCGCGGCATTCAGGTTTCGCCGTGGGTGGACCCCGCACCGGCCCCGAAGACCTATTATCATCTGCGCCTCACGCCGCCCTAAGCTCGGCCATGGGGGGGCGGCTGGTAACTGCCAGCTGTTCGGTCGCTTTACGCCAGCTTTTTCAGCAAGAGCGTGCAGTCGCCGGGAAGAGCCGCAAAGGGACCCGCGCCCGACGCATACGCCAGCCGGTTGATTTCCGTATAGCCCTGCTTGCGGAATGCTCCCGCCGACTTCGGGTTGGTCGCCTCTGTGGCGATATACTCATAATTCTTGTCGCGCAGGATTTCTTCCAGCCGCGTCAGCATGGCAATAGAGATGCCCGCACGCCAGTAGTCCGGCGCCACGGCCAGATAAAACACAAATGTCAACTGGCCTTCAATCAGCGCCAACGGCTGGTCCAGTCGTTCAAAGAAATCATCAATTTGATCCATGGCCGCGCGGTATTCCGCGGGGATCACATGGCGGGTCTGTTGATATTTGCCATCATCCAGACCCAACGCCACACCGGCCACTCGGTCGGTTTCCTGGTCCAGCGCGATGACGGCGAAACGGTCGTCAAGGCAATACTCGCAGACGGCGCGGACATAATTGGCGTAGCAATCACGCGGCAAATGCAAAGCCGCGGTTAGGGGCTCCAAGCTGTGAAATACGTTGGTTAATAGTTCAGCAGATTCGGGAAGACGTTCAGGTGTGAGTTCCAGTATTTTAATGTTCATTCATTTGGGGACGCAAAGCCCCCGCAGGGTGCAAGCAGACCTGGATGAGTGGTGTGCGGTTTCGAGTGGGTTAGGTTGGTCTCAAACCGCCAAGTTGCTGGCGTTGGCCGGTGTCGGGACCGCAACTGCGGCATCGGCCAGAAAAGTTGTGATGAGGGCGGTCTGCCCCAACAAAAGGCTCGAATCCAGTCGTGGATGGAGCAAAAACCCGGAAAAATTCCGGGTCTGAACTGCAGCACAAAGCTGAACGAAAGGTTTCATTGAAACATCCACATCCTACCTCAAAGGCCGCTTCTGTCCAGAAAAATGTCAAATAAGGCACATTTTTTACTTTTTTCTCCCCGCAGGCTTCCGGTGGCTCCCCCAAAGTAAAAAATCCTATTTTGATGACAGGAATTTTATAAATATGCGAATTTTGCCAATAAAATAATGATTTGAGACGTTAAAATCTGAAAATATATCAAATTTGCGAAAAAATATGCAGGTTGTTGCGATTTTTTGGCTAAAAATTCATACTTAACAAATCTTTAGATAAATTTTCTAAAAAATGTCAAAAACTGGGCAATTTTCATCATTATGGAAATTATAATGGTTAATTAACCATTAGATGGATAATTTGTAACCATTTGCAGGGAAAAGAATAACATAAAATTATTGAAAACAGCAAAAAATATGACAAATTGTCGGTAATTTCTATTCTTGGAGTTATTTTCATTTCATGGAACGATTTTGCGTGATTTCTCCTTCGGGGTATGCCACTTTCGAGGGCTGTTATGTGTTTTCTTAACGAGGAGATGCCATGAATGTGCCGTTGCTGGATTTGAAGCCGCAATACAACCAAATTCGCGCCGAAGTGGAGCCGGTTTTGCGCGAAATCTGTGAATCGCAGATTTTTATCCTAGGCCCCAAGGTGACGGAATGCGAGGCGGCGGTGGCCGCGTATTGCGGTGCCGCCCACGGCGTGGGCATGTCTTCGGGCTCGGATGCGCTGCTCGTGGCCTTGATGGCCGAGGGCATCGGCCCCGGCGATGAGGTCATTACGACGCCTTACACATTTTTTGCCACGGTGGGCGCGATTGTGCGGGTGGGTGCGCGGCCGGTTTTCGTGGATATTGACGCGGAGACCTACAACTTGGATGCCACAAAACTGGCGGCGGCAATCACCCCGCGCACCAAGGCCATTATTCCGGTGCATCTCTACGGACAAATGGCGGATATGGATGCCATCATGGCTGTGGCGCGCGCAAAGGGGTTGATTGTTATCGAGGACGCCTGCCAGGCTATCGGTGCCGAATGGAACGGTAAGCGCGCGGGCAGCATTGGCGATTATGGTTGCTTTTCGTTTTTCCCTTCCAAGAATCTCGGCGCGTTTGGCGATGGCGGGATGCTTACGTTGCAAGATGATGCCAAGGCGCATCAGGCCCGAATTTTGCGGAATCATGGCTCGGAGCCGAAGTATTACCACCATTTCGTGGGCGGCAATTTCCGGCTGGATGCCCTGCAGGCGGCCGTAGTGACGATTAAATTGAAGTATTTGGATAGCTGGACCGCGGGGCGGCAGGCCAATGCGGCGCGTTATGCCGATTTGTTTGCCGAGTCCGGGTTGGTCGCGGCGGGCAGGATTCAGTTGCCTGTTGCGCGTACGAATCGGCATATTTTTAATCAGTATGTCATTCGCGCCCAGCGTCGTGATGAGTTGATTGCGCATTTGCGCACCAGTGGTATCGGCACGGAGATTTACTATCCTGTTCCGCTGCATTTGCAGGAATGCTTCCGCGATCTCGGTTATCAGGTCGGCGATTTCCCCGAAAGCGAGCGAGCGGCCAAGGAAACACTGGCGTTGCCCATTTATCCCGATTTGACCGGGGAAATGGCTCAAGCGGTAGTTGCGGCTATCGCGGCTTTTTATGGCCAATAACTCCGGTGCGCGGCCTGTTCATGGCTTGCCTCGGTGTCCAGATGTTGTATAGTGCCTGTCGTTCGACAAATCACTTAGATTGGAAAGGAACATGATGAAAAAACTGATGACAATGATGTTGGCACTTGTTTTGGCTTCGGCGATGAGCGTCTCCGCTGCTTGGTGGTGGCCGTTCGGCAAGAAGGCTACGGCTGTTCCCGATGAGCCCGCCGCTCAACCGGCTGTGAGCGCGGAAGTCGCCGCAGATGCGGCTGCAGATGCGGATGCCGCCAGCGCGGATTGCAAGGCCAAGGCTGAGAAAAAAGCCAAGAAAGCCAAAAAAGAGGCTGGCAAGGCTGAGAAAAGCGTAAAGAAAGCCGAAAAGTNNCGCCCGAAGCGGCCAAGTAATTTTTCGCTGGTTTAACGAAATATTATCCCCGGTCGGCTTTCCGACCGGGGCCTTTTTCCGTTGGAAGGAAATTGCTCATGAGCAAGGATATCGCTGACATCGTCGCGGGTTGGGATTATGATTCCAACGAAGTGCGCGCGCGTTGGATTCAGGCGTCCGATGGCTCGCGAAAAATCCAGTTGCGGCTCGACTTGGGTGTTTTTCAAATGGAGCCCACCGGCCGCCCGGATGGCGTCCGGCCCCGTGGCTTTGAATCGCTACGCGAATTTTATTTGAACGAAGAGACGTATGCGCCGGGAAATACCTTGCCGTATGGCTTGGATGCCAACGCCTGCGCGGAATTGCAGCAGGAGGTTACGCAGTACTACTACCGTTTGATGGCGTATCATGCCTTGGGCGATTGGGCTGGCATGGCGGCGGACAGCGACCACAATCTGGACCTTGTGGACTTTGTGGCGGAATATGCGGAGGACGACGAAATCGCCTGGCAGTTCTCACAACTGTACCCGTATATGCGCATGATGAATGCGCGCGCGCGTGCTGAAATCAGCATGGCCGAGAATCAATTTGACGAGGCCGAGCAAATCGTCCGGGAAGCTTTGATTGATGTGGAAAGTTTTTACTTTGAAAACTTCGAACCGCTCAATGAAGATGGCTCGCCGACGGCAACTCCGGCGGAAGTGGAGTCGTTGCGCGAGCTGTTGGGGCAAGTGAATCAGCGTCGCCCACGGACTCAGGCGGACACATTGCGCGCGGAGCTGGCCCGTGCCGTGGAGTTGGAAAACTATGAAAAAGCGGCTTTTTTGCGTGATCAGTTGAAATTGCTGCAAGGGTTTGGCATGCGTAGCTCTGGGAGCAAAATGCGTGTCCGCTCCGAGGGGCGGGGGAATGCGAATTGAAATCGCGCGGGTGCGCCCTAGATGGGCTGTCGGCTTGCTGCAGTTGCTGTTGCCGCTGGCGGTTTGGGCGCAACTCGTCCATGCGGCGCCTGTTTTGTATGAAGGGGGGGGCGGTTGGGGCGCGGTTCGCGGGCTTCCTGCTGAAATAGAACCGCTTGATTCCTCCTGGGTATTTACCAATGGAATTTGGATGGGGCGCATCCCGGCCAACGCAACCAACTTGGAGTGGGGCGAGCATTCTCTGAGTCTGGATGAGGCGCACATGCTACCTTTGGGCGCGGCGCGCCTGCCCACCACGGGCAATCCATTTGGTCTTTGCGTGGTTCGTTCGTTGTCGGTGCTTTATGACAACTTGTTACGCTCTCGCCGATGGTCAGTGGTTTTTGATCAGGAAGGCCAGCCGTCCGGTTTTTTTCCATTGGATCTGGCCGGGCGAGCGGTTGAGTTTTCCTTGCGGATCGAAGATGCGGCGACTGGGCAGAGCTGGGACGTTCAGCCGATGCGGCGCGCACGTGAGGGCGGATTGTTTTCCGCCGAAGCGGGCAACGCGCGGCTCTATTCCGGTTCACTGGATGATGCGGGTCTGGATTGGAGTCTGATTGTCACACCATTGGACAATGACCGCGTGCAAATGCATGGCCGCATTATGTTGCAGGAGAGCGCATCACGTTGCTTGCGTGTGCGGGTTTTTCTCCAAACGGGTGCTGTAGGTGTTCCCGCCATTCAAGATGAATTGCCGCCGGCGATTGTATCCGTCCACGATGGCTTAGCGGTGGCGCTTCTGATGGACCTGAAGGAGCCGCGCCGTTTTCGCGCGGTGACCGAGCCGCCGAATCAAATTGGCATGGAGTATGATTTAGCCGTGACAAGAGAGACGGGGAATTTTCCACGGTGGGCGACTTTCTCTCTGGAAGCCGTAGCCTGGCCAGCTCGCGATGCCGATGAGGCTATGCAAGGCGTGGGCGAGCGATTGCTTCGGGCCAGCCCCATTCTGCCGCTGCCGTACAATTGGGTTGAGCTGGTTGCAGCGGGCCTGCCCGCGTTTGAGCCGGCCTATCTGCGCAGTTCTCATCCGGGCGGCTTCCGAAGTTCGTATGATTACTTACAATATCTGATGCTACTAACGTCCGGTCTGTTGCCCACGCAGGACTGGGTGACCAGCGCGTTCAGTTGCGCCGCTCAGAATGCCGCCGGTGAGTGGATGCTGACGACGGATGGGGATGCCGCGAGTCTAGTTGTGAATCCCGACCCGGATATGGAAGTCATGCTGGGGCTGGGGCAGAATCGCGGGCGAACGCTGTTGCAAGCTGCACTGGCCAGCTCCTCGCCCATGGTCTGGATTCGAGCGATGGGCACGCCGGAACAACTGGATTACAATCCGCGCGCGTTGCATCTGTGCGATTATCCGGCTGTTTGGGCGGAAGGAGATTCGCGCTCCGCCGTGGATGTCCGCCATGCCGAGGTGGAGGCGATTGCGGCGGTGGCCTGTGTGCTGAAAGAAAAAGGGGTCTGCGTGCTGGTCAGCGATGCCGGGCCGATGGCGCCCTTTACCACTTTTTATGCCGATGCCTTGGTTTGCGAAAGCGCGAAGCCCGAAGAAATGCGCCGCCAACACGCTTTGGCTGGCTCGCGTCCCGTCTTGTGGCGGGTTTATGACGCCAGCCAAGAAAGCGAGGCGCTGGCCTGCGAATTAGGATTTGTCACCTTCGGAAAAATTGCGCAGGATTGAACCATGTTACAGAATCCCGTCGGCAAATTATTAAGTGGTCAGCCTGAGACATTGGATGCTGGCGTGCGCGCTTGGCAAAAGCAGCCCGTGGATTGGGACATGATGGATGAGGCGCGCCCCATTCGTTTGGCGCGCGCCCAGACCACGATTGATAGGGAGGTGTCCGTGCAGGGGCGTGGCACTTTTTTCGGGAAAAGCATCCGCACGCTGACCCTTTGCCCAACGGATCTGGAGGGCTGGTGGTTTGAGCGCACGGATTTGCCCGAGTGTCTGCCTGTGCGCTGCTCGATTCATAATGTGTGGACAACCGGAAATGTCGTTAGCAATATTGTTTTGCGCAGTGGGTCCCCGCATAATTATATCCGTATGGCGGAACACATGATTGCCCTGCGCATGGGTCTGGGCATTGATAATTTGCTGATTAAAATCAATTCTGGCGACCCACCTCTATTTAATCACGGCAGTCAGGATTTGGTGGAAGCCCTGCAATCGGCGGGCGTTCGTCCGGTTAATCGGCTGGCCACTTTTGTGACTGTGCGCGAGCCGGTTACCGTGGCGAATCGGAACGGGGGCTTCTTGACGCTGGCGCCGGCTGATCCCGAGCGACCGATGCTGAAACTGGATGTCGCGGTTGATTTCAAAACCGCGATTGGGAAACAGCGCATTCGGTTTGCCGTGGACCCGGAAAAGTTTGCTTATGGGGCCACCGCGCGCACCAATAGTACGGCGATGAAAATGTTCTATTGCAAGACTATCGGGCTGTTATTCGCGGATATTCGCAATTTGGGGTATTCATTCGAAAATTTGCTGATTGCCGGGCGGCTGGGGTATTGGAATAAGCCGCTGCTGCAACACAACGGGAAATCGCTGGAGGCGGTTTGGCATCGCGCCACCTTGGATTTGTTGGCGGCGATTGCGCTGATTGAGGACGGCTTGTTTGTCGGCGATGTCATTTCCTATAAGTCGGGCCACGGTCTGGATGTCGAAATGATCCAGAAACTTTATCAAGAGTCGCTCTTGGTGCCGCTGGTTCACGCGACTGGTGTAGTTGGATAAATGGGTTGCGAGGGGATGAAAGGCCTGCCGCCCTGTCAGGAGAATGCCGATCCGCCTGTTGAGACAGCTTTCGGCAGACATGGGGGGACTATCTGATGAACCTGTGGAGCTTTCGCTTTATTCTCTGGTACATTTGCATTCTGCTGGTCCAGCCCCAAAACCGCTTCACCTTTCTATGGCCCCTGCGAATTGCCAACCTGGCTTTTATTATTGGCGTCGGCTTACATATTCTGGCCTGCCTTGAAGAACGCCGACCAATTGTCCGCTTGGGTCCGGCCACCATTCTGGCGCTGGCGTTAATGTTTTTTGCGACACTGTCGCAATATTTTGGGGTTTATCAGAAATCACCTGCGTGGAATCCCTATTTAGATATTCTGATCAAAAACTCGTTGCTGTTAATCATGATTGAAGCCATGGCTGACACAGTTGAGCGCGTGTGGGCAGTGCAGATGACCGCGTTGTTCAGCACCTTGTGGTGGATCAAGGGCGGTTTGCGGCTGTCGGCAGTAGGCGCAACCTATGCGGGTGACCGTCTGCTGGGCGCGGCCGTTTCCCTGATCGAAAATCCCAACGGCTTTGCTTATATGATGTGCGTGTTCCTGCCCATTTATTTATATGCCTATCAACAGGCGCCTAAAAAGTGGATACAGTGGTTTTTTCTGGCTTGTGCGTTATCGGCTATTTGGATTGTTTTCGAAACCGGCAGCCGAACGGGAATGGTGACTCTCGTATTTCTTGGAATTTTCTTGTTGCCCCATTACGCTAGGCGGCGCTGGAAAACCTTAATCCTGACTGCGGTTGTGGTGATCATGATTTATCCTTTCACCGGGGAGCGGAACAAAGCAAGATTTCGGACGATTCCGCAATCGGCGGCTTCCTTTTTAGGTTTCGGCAAGAAGGAAGATGCGTACCGGCCTCCAACTCAGGATGAGCAGAGTGCGGAAGAGCGCCAGGCGAAAAATCGCGACACGTGGGCGCTGATTAAAGAACATTTGTTTTTTGGCGTTGGAGTCAATCCGGATGCATCCAAATACACGGATCGTTTCCCGATGGCCAGTGGGCAGGTGCATTGCGAAATACTCATGGCGGGGCGGCAAATGGGCCTGATCGGCATGGGGCTTTATGTCGGCTTTATTGGCATCCTGTTTTTTGCTGGCGATTGGGTGCGACGGCATACCCGAGATTGGCCCGGGGTGCGGGACCTCGGCTGGACCTTTCAGATGCAAGCGGTTGCGTTTGCCGTGGGCGGTTTTTTCAGTCCTGGAGCATGGAATGCCCCGATGATGATGCTGGCTGGTTCCGCGTCGGCATTGTTCGGTGTTTTAAAGCGAGAAGAGTGGACACGAATGGAGCGGAAGGCCGGTCTGCCGGGATAACTTTATGTTGTTCAACTCCTATGAATTCCTGTTTGCTCTGCTACCGATTGTTCTGGTCGGCTACTACCTGCTTTTGCCGAAAGTGTGGCGGCATGCGTGGTTGGTTTTGGCCAGTTTCATTTTCTATGGTTGGTGGGATTATCGTTTTTGCAGCCTGCTACTTTTGACGATTACGATTGATTACGTTGCCGGGGGGCGCATCGCAGCGGCGACCAACCCAAAAGTTCGGAAGCGCTGGCTGCGCTTTTCAATTATCAGCGATTTATCTATCCTCGGCTTCTTCAAATATTACGATTTGGGTGCCGCGACCATCAATCAGATTACCGGATGGCTGGGCGCCGAAAGCTCGTTGGTGCCGCTTTTGCATTTGGTGCTGCCGGTTGGGATTTCCTTCTACACCTTTCAGGCGATGAGCTATTCGATTGATATTTATCGCGGCCACGCCCGACCCGCGCGCAGTTTCATTGATTTCGCCTGCTATGTGTCCCTGTTCCCGCAACTCGTGGCGGGCCCGATTGTCCGGTATCATGAAATTGACGAACAGCTCCGGAAACGGAGCCATACGTGGGCCAAGGCGGGCGCGGGGATTGTTTTGTTTGTGCTGGGGTTGGCCAAAAAAGTTTTGATTGCGGATGCGGTCGCCCTCATTGCGGAATGGACCTTTTCTCATGCTGCGCCTGGCTTGGCGGGGGCTTGGAGCGGACTGCTGGCCTACACCCTGCAAATCTATTTTGATTTTAGTGGTTATTCGGACATGGCGGTCGGGCTGGGATTGCTTCTGGGCTTCCAGTTTCCCCAGAACTTTCATTCGCCGTACAAGGCGATTTCCATCACCGATTTTTGGCGGCGCTGGCACATTTCGCTCTCCTCCTGGCTACGGGACTATTTATATATACCGTTGGGCGGAAACCGAAAGGGGTCCGTGCGGACATATATTAACTTGTTTCTCACGATGTTGCTGGGCGGCTTGTGGCATGGGGCGAATTGGACGTTTGTTCTTTGGGGAGCTTATCATGGATTGTGGCTGGCCTTGGAGCGATGGAATGGCAAGCGCGGGATCGGATGGCGACTCCCCCAACCGTTGCAGATATTGATGACGTTTGTCATCGTCATGATGGGCTGGGTCCTTTTTCGCGCGCCAACTTTGGATGTAGCCGCGACTATGTTTCGCGGGTTGGCGGGGCTGAATGGGTGGGGCGATGTCTATCCAATGGTCGGTTCTTCGTTGTTGAATTGGGGCATCGGCCTCATCGGAGTGGCCTTAGTCTTTTTCGCCCGTAACACCTGGGAAATCAGTTGGAAGCCACGCGCCGGGTTGTTGGTTGCGCTGGCAATGCTCTTTTTATTGTGCGTGGGCGTATTTTTGGTCAATACCAGTTCCCCCTTCTTGTATTTTCAATTCTAATGAGCCATGGCAACCCGTAACGAACACCCCAATTTACTGAACAGCTTTGCGACGGCGTCGCCACGCTATGTGCGCGGATGGGCGATTGTTGCTGTACTTTTCTGGTTGGCGCTGTTGACGGGGGATTGGTTTGTGCGATTGGTGGAGTTCCGCTGGCAGGATAAATGGCTGCCGCTTCCGGTGGCCACTGGTCAACCTGCGCGCACGGCGGAATCTTTTGTTGTCCCAGCGGAAACGGGGGGCGGACTGACCAAGATGGTGCCCGTTCCGCGAGTGGCGGCACGGTATGCCGAGTTTCACGCCGAAAAAATCGCATATCGTGACGAACGGGGCTATTTCAACGAAGCGTCGCCATCATCCGGCTATTATCCGATTCTGATGCTTGGCGACAGTTTTTTGGTTTCGCAGGAAACGCAAACTGTGGCTCAGGCGTTATCCAACGTGAGCGGGCACCCGGTGTACAATCATGGCTCGGCGGCGGCGGGTCCTTTCTTGGAGATGAGGCGCTATCTTGCGGCGGATCATTTGGACCCGAAGCCTGCGATCGTCGTGTGGGATTTAGCCGCACGGGAACTTGGCGCGGGACTATTTCAGCGCCAGCCGATTGCCTCATGGTTTCGCCAAACTTCACACAACAAAGAGATCGGCGCTCCAGCCAAGCCAAGTATCCAGTGGAATAACCTGATGCCAGACCGGGTACGACGCGATTGGCCGAATACGTCCATCCTTGCCTTTTTCGGGCGACAACTTTGGGGCCAGATCAAGTTGCTTGCATTCCAGGAATGGCCGTGGGATGTGGTGGGGAGGGATGATCCGGTATTCGGCCCGATGCTGTTTTATCGTGAAAACTTGCGGGTGCTTCCGTTGTTGACGCCGGGTGAGAATGCCCAGGCGATTGTTGGTGTGGTTCAGCGCATTGCCGATGAATTTCGCTCGCGTGGGCAGACCCTGACGGTTTTGCTCATCCCTGAAAAGGAGCAAATACATCTGCGGGCGTTGTCGCGTGAAGACCAGCAGGGATTGGCCGGCGGGGACCAACTGTTGGCGGAAATTGAAATGGGACTTCAGGCCCAAGGTATTCCGGTGGTCAATTTGATGCCCGTGTTTAGAAATGCGACCGAGCAGAGGCAACGCCTGTATTGGCGGGATGACACGCACTGGAATGATGCCGGGATTCGGCTGGCAGCGGAGGAAATCTGGCGGGTGATTGAGCCGCTATTGAAGACATCTGAAAAAATGGATGGTCGCTGATGACGGCTCCCCGCATAGCTCATTTGGTATATGACTTAATCCGGGGCGGGACGGAAGGACAGTGTGCGCGGATGGCGATAGGGCTGGCGCAACAGGGGCAGACGCACCGGGTGGCTGTATTTCACCGGCGCGGCTTTTTTCTTGATGATGTAGAGGCCGTTTGCGGGCCGGTTCATGAGGTCCGCATTCGCCATGCCGTCCGGTGGGAGACATGGCGGGAAATTCGCCGACTGGCGAGCTGGTTGCGGGAAACAAAAGCGGACATCTTGCACACATGGGATGCCGATGCCGCGATTTTCGGGCAGTTGGCGGCTCAACTGGCGGGTGTTGCGCTGGTCACCAGCCGCCGCGATTTGGGGCAAATCTATCCGCGATGGAAGCTGGCTGCCATGCGGCGGGCCGATTGCCGCGCCGCGCGCGTGGTTGCCAACTGTCTGGCGGTGCGGGAGCATTTCGTTGCGCAGGGGCTGGTGCCCGATAAGGCCGTGGTCATTCCGAATCTCATGGATGTGGCGGATTTTGATGCGCGAGCTCAATGCCCGTTTTCAAAAAGTGAGCAGTTGCTGTCGGGACGACGCCTGGTGGTGGTGAATCGGCTCGATCCGGAAAAAAATGTGGGGCTGTTGATTGAAGCCTTGGTACTGGTGCGCAGGGATATTCCGGCGGCTGTCTTGATTGTCGCTGGCGATGGGCCGCAAATGGCCTCCTTGCAAGCACAAGTGGCGGCGCTGAAGCTGGAGGGGGCTGTTTGTTTTTTGGGGGATGTTCATGATGTGCCGGCCTTGCTCCGGCAATGTGACATTGGCGCGCTGGTGCCGACTCACAATGAAGGCCTATCCAATACGATTTTGGAATATATGGCCGCCGGGCTGCCGGTGATTGCGACCGATTGCGGTGGCAATCGGGAGTTAATTGGCGATGGCGGGGGGTGCCTTTTGCCTCGCTTTGCCACGGCCAACGAAGTTGCCAAAGTTTGGGTACACTTGTTACAGCAGCAAGCGTGCGCGAGAACCATGGGCGAAAAGGGACGCGAAACCGTTGTTCGGATGCATGCGCCGCAAATTATATTCAAGCAATTCTCGGAGTTATACCTCTCCGTGGCGGGTATTCATTAGTCTTCAGCGGACTATCGGCTGAAAACCATTATGGCGGCGGAGGCGCGCCGGGGAATGCGGGGTCCAACTCTTCCAGAAATTCCAAGAATTCGGGTGTTTCGCGAATGGGGGTCAAATCCGTGTCGTTCAAATATGTTCGGAATTGGTGGAGGGGCATTTGTTGCATGGCTTGGCGGAGCCAGGGGATTGCGGCAGGGGCGTTGGTTTCCTGAGCGTAGATTGCGCCGGTATTGAACAGGGCGGAAAAATTCTTGGGGTCCATTTCCAGCACCCTGGTCAATTGCTCCTGCGCTCCGGCGTGGTCGCCGGAACGATACAGGGCAATGGCCAGATTGTTGCGCGGGCCGGGAACGGCGGGGAAGGCTTCCACTGTTTCTTCCAGAACGGTGATGGCCTGAGTGAAGTCGCGCCTGGTCAGCAGAATCAACCCGTGCTGGATTAGGGCCGGTGTGTAGGTCGGGTGGAGGCTGCGACAAGTTTCAACCAGCTCAAGCGCCAGTTGCGGGTTGTTGTTTTGCAGGTAAGCGAATGCCAGATTGGTCAGGGCTTCGGGATTGAAGGGTTCGTTGCGGAGCGAGGCCTCCAAGATGGCAATTGCGGGGCGAATGCGTCCTCGTTGAATATAAATCAGGCCCAACATGCGTTGCGCGGATGCCATTTGAGGATAGGCGAGGAGGGCGGCGGCGGCGCGTTCTTCCGCCAGCTCATAGCGCTGGCTTTTCATGAATTCGGCGGCTTCACGGAAGGCCGCCAGCGCTGCGGCCATTTCCTCGCTTTGCTGCAGGGCCGGCGAGGTTGGGGCGGGAGGCCGAGCGGTCTCACCTGGGTCGGGTGTTTCCGCCGGCGTTTTCGCGGCTGGCAATGGAATTTCCGTTGGAGCCGCGGGCGGGCTGGGCTGGATTAGCAGACTGCGCCGCTTTTCTTCGCGCAGCACGAGAGCGACGGCACCGGCAAACAACATGGCGAATATCGCGACAAAGACCGCCACGCGCCGATTGGCGGCGAAACGTGCGGGGTCGGGTGCTTGCGGTGGTTTGCTTGCGGGTTGAGTCATGGCATCAAGGGTCCAGATTTATCAGTTTGCCGGTTTCAAAATCCAGCCGCCGATAATAACAATTGCGCGGCTCTCCCTGCTTGTTTTTCGTGTGGCAAATGCCTCCCCGGCGCGGGCGGACGATATATACCAGTGAGTTTTGCTCGCAGTTTACGCGGACATCCAGCAATTCAAATGTTTCGCCGGAGGTTTTGCCCTTTTCCCAGAGTTCGTTGCGCGATGTGCTCCAAAAAACAGCCGTTCGTTCCGCGACGGCTTTCTTGAAGGCAAGTTCATTGGTGTAGGCAATTAAAATAATTTCCCGGGTATCCACATTTTGCACGGCGACGGGAATCACGCCGGGGCAGGCGACAACCGCTTTGGTTAACTTGTTGTAATCCAGTGTTAAGGTTGTGCCTTCTTCTAATTCTTTCATTGTGTCACCTCTTGCGGGGAAGGGCCGTCAGCGGCTGCGGGCCGCGAATGGACCGGAACCCCGTGACTTGTCAGATAGTCCTTGACCTGGGGAATGGTGAACGTGCCAAAGTGAAAGACGGAGGCAGCCAAAACGGCATCAGCGTGGCCTTCCACAATGCCTTGCAGGAAATGCTCCAGACGGCCGACGCCCCCCGAGGCAATCACCGGCACCGATACGGCATCGGCAACCGCACGGGTCAACGGCAAATCATATCCGCTGAGCGCGCCGTCGCAATCTTTGCTCGTCAGCAGAACTTCGCCGGCCCCCAGGCGTTCGGCCTCTTTCGCCCAAGCCACGACATCCCAAGATGAGCGTTGGCCGCCGCCATGGGTCAATACCGTCCAGCCGGCTTGCCCATCCGCTTTGCTGGCGGCATCAATGGCAACCATCAGACGCTCGCGACCGAATTGCCGTGCGGCTTCTTCCAGAAGCGCCGGGTTGAGGATGGCGGCCGTGTTCAAAGACACTTTTTGTGCGCCGGCATCCAGAATCTTCTGAATATCCGCCAAATTGCGAATTCCTCCACCGACGGTCAGAGGAATGGAGATTGCGCGGGCGACTGTTCGGGCCAATTCCACGATGGTTCCGCGGTTTTCCGTGGTGGCGGCAATGTCCAGAAATGCCAACTCATCGGCGCCTTGGGCTTCATAGGCGCGCGCGATTTCCACGGGATCGCCCGCGTCGCGAAGGGCCGTAAAGTTGACGCCTTTGACGACGCGCCCGTTTTGAATGTCCAGACAGGGAATGATGCGTTTGGGATTCATGAATGCTTTCTATGGCCAGTATTGAACAATTTTTCCAACAATTCGCCGTCCGAGGTCTTCCGCCGCGGGGCGCAATCCCACCGCCTTGGAAGAGGTGATGTCGCCGGCGAAATCCATGTCATACCAGCCCACGAGCGCGGGGGATTCGGCAATCAGGCTGTTATCTGCGCGTCGCCGCAAGGCGAAGGACGCCTTGATGCTCATGCGATACTGGTTGACGGTTGACCCTTCGCCAAACTTGTAGGCGACGGGTTTCAGGGAAAAGTCGGTGATGGTGACACTCAAAATGGAGTCGGCTTCGAGTTCGGGCGCCACGCGCAGGGTGCCATCCGTTTGGATTTGCGACAGAATCGCCCGCGTCACATCCTGCTCAATTTGCGGTTCCGTGGTTTGATTGACGCAGGTGGGCATATAGACCGTTCGCACATCCCCCGGCAGCATCGAGCCCAGCCGATAATTCATACAGCCGGTTAACAGGCCCAGTATGGCGGTGATTGCGAGACAAGATGTGAGGCGTGACATTATTCTATTCTTTCTCTGACGATTCCAGTTTGGCGATGCGGGCACGGGCTTTGGGAGCCTGTTCCGCATTCGGGTAAAGCGCGACAAAAGCCTTGTATTCCATGAGCGCGGCTGTTGGATTGCGCAAAATCTTGTCGTAATAACGGGCCCTCGCGTAGGCATTTTCTATCTGTCGAGTGCGCAGGAGGTGCAATTGATTTTCTACTTCGGGGGCGCTGTCGGAATTTGGGTAGCGCTTCAGAAACAATGTGGCGGCGGCATGAGCGGTATCCATCGCGCGCTTGTCCTGGGGGGAGTCCTGAGAGATTTTAAGGTGGCATTCCACTTGTGCCAAGGCCGAGCGTTCGGCAAATGGGCTGTTGGGGAAGCGATTGATGGAGGTGAAAAAGGCGTCAATCGCCTTTTCATATTCATACACCCGCTGGTTGGCCACCCCGATTAAATAGTAGGCTTCTGCCGTGTGGGGGCCTTCCGGGGCGTTGGTCACGATTTGTCCGAAATAGGGGATGGCCCGCTCCGGCGCCGTGAAGCCGGGGAAAAAGAGGAATTTCCCTTTTTTTCGGTTCATGGTGTCCTTGGCAATTTGCATTTGCCGGTTCAAGACCTCTGTGAATTCGAAGCGGCCGGGATAATGTTCCACGAGATACTGATAGGCTTCGAAAGCCTTTTCCGGATGCCGCCGCTGTTCCAGCAGACGAGCATAGCGCATTTGGGCGGCAGGCGCTTCCGGTGCATTTGGCCAGTAAATTCGCAGAGCCAACGACTGGTTGGCGGCGTCGCGGGTTTTGCCAGCGGTTTCCAACTGTTGCACGAAATCCCATTGGGCGGTTGGCGTTTTCTTTTTCGGGCGCAAAAACAAGTGGAACCCGCGCGGGGCTTCTGATTCCACGTATGGCTTGGCAGCAGCCCAAGCCCCCTGCGGGAATACACACGGCAACCCCAGCAAAATCGTCACAATAAGCCCGCACCGGCGGGTTTTGGAGAGGCTTTTCAACATGCCGAAACATTACGGCAACGCGTCGGAGACGGTCAAGGCTCCAATGCCGAACGCCCGAAGAAAGGCAGGCGCCCCATCGTCGGGGACGTGTAAACTTATTTAGCCGCGCAAATCGGAGGCTTTGAGCAGGTTGCCGTTGCTGATTACATACTTCGGCGGCGCATGGTTCCGGAAGGCATCACAGACGGTTTTCGCATCCAGAATGACCAGGCTGGCATTTCCTTTTTCCTTCAATTCGAATTTCTTCAAATTGATGCACTTGGCCGGGTTGACGGTGACGAGGTCATAGAGGGTTTCCATTTCCGGATAGGTCGTCATCCACAACAGGTGCGAGGCGAGGAAGGCCACTTCGAGCATGTTGTTGCGGCCATAAGGATAGTAGGCGTCGGAAATATCGTCCTGACCCAAGCAGACCAGATTTCCTTCCGCGAGCAGTTCCTTCACGCGGGCGTGCAGGGGGCCGGTGTGGGGGTCGCTCACCACACCCATGCGCGCCTGTTGCAGCAGCGCGGCGACTTTCTTGAAGTAGGGGATGGGGTAGAGGCACATGGCGCGCGCGTGGTGCGCCAGCGAGCGGCCGATGCGTCCTTCTTCCAAGGTGCGGACGGCCAGCATTTCCAAGGTTTTCAGCGTGGGGTCGCCGGCATCATCCACCAGCATGGAAATATCTTTGTCGTAGGCGATTGCCAATTTCATCATTTCGTCTATATGGATTTGCTCATCCTTTTCGGTGAATTCAATCCACGGGATGCCGCCGACTACATCCGCGCCGAGGTCCATGGCCTCTTTCATGAGGTCGAGCGTGCCCGGCTCGCGCACGACGCCATCCTGCGGGAATGCGCAAACCTGCACATCCACGATGCCTTTGAATTCGTCGCGCGCCTTAAGCAGCGCTTTCAGGCCGATTAATTTGGCCTTGGAGTCCACATCGGCGAACGCGCGGATATGTAAATTGCCGTGGAGGGCGGCCAGTTTGAGCGCCCGGCGCACGTTGGGGAGAATCCATTTTTCGTTGTAGTTGGCTTTGACGCGCGCGGCCAGCTCGATGGCGGTCATGGCACCGCCCATATCCGCGCCGTGGTATGCGCACAGGGCCTTGGAGTCCATCATTTCCAATGTATAAACCTTGCAGAGGTGCAAGTGGGTATTCACAAACGGCTCGGTGACCAGATTGCCGCCGGCGTCGAGGACTTTGCCGGCTTTGGCGCGAATGGGTTTTTGAGTGATTTTGGCAATCACGCCTTTGGCAATGGCGATATTCCACAGACCTTTTTTGCGGCGAAGTTGGGCGTTTTTAATCAGGATGTCGTACATGGGATTTCCTTTCCGTTTCCGGCTGCATGGTTGGGGTTGTTTATATCGGGTGTCCGCATTCTCGGCAAGCGGGGTTGCGTTTGGCTTGGGCGGAATGAAATTCCGCTGTCAGGCCGTCGAAGGTCAATAGTTGGTTGGTTAGCAGGGTACCGACGCCTGTCAGCCACTTAATGGCTTCGAGCGCCTGAAGGGTGCCGATGACGCCGGGGATTGCTCCGAGCGGACCGGCGGCGGCGTTGGCGGCGTCATCGGACTCCGGCGGTGGAGTGGGGAAGACGCAACGCAGGCATGCGCTTTGGCGCGGTTGCACAGTCATGATTTGCCCGCAGAACGCGGAGATGCTCGCATGAACAAACGGTTTGTTCAGAGCGACACAGATGTCAGAAATGAGGAATTTCGTGGCATAGTTGTCGGAGGCGTCCAGAATGATGTCGTAGGAGTTGAACAGCTCGTGCGCGTTAGTTTGAGTGAGACGTTCGGCATGCGGCTGGAGTTGCACATTGGGATTCAGCGTGCGCAAGCGCGCCACGGCGGAGTCCACCTTGCGGCGGCCGATATCCGGCGTGGCGTGGATGATTTGCCGCTGCAGATTGGAAATTTCGACCAGATCGTCGTCCACGAGGCCCAAGCGCCCGACGCCGGCGGCGGCCAGATAAAAGAGCGCGGGCGAGCCCAGTCCCCCGCAACCAATCACAATGACGCGCCCCGCGCGCAGGCGCGCTTGTGCCTCGGACCCGAACCCGGGGAGGTCCAGGTGGCGGGCATAACGTTGGCGTTCTTCAACGGAGAAACGCATGAGAAAATCAAGGGGTTGGAATTTCGGACAGGAAATGGGGGGCGCCGGAAGAGAGCGCCCAGATCGTCATAGCGGAGTGGATCAGCAGGACGACGACGAAGATGAACATGCCGATGATATACATCCAGCCCAGACAACTGAAAAAGGTTTTGAGCTTGGAGAGGAAGGGGATCATATCCGGCGAAACGAAGGGTGTCCGGCGCAGAGCCGCACGCGCACTCAATGCCGCGATTCCAGCAAAAAGCAAAGGCAAGCCGTAGAGCATCAAACTCGGCGGAATCGCGACGAGGATGGTCATGACACCGACAAATGTCATCCAGCCCAAGAGTCCATCGGGCCTGGGCACGCGCCCCTCGATGCCGCCCGGAGCTTGCAACGCGGAGAACGCTTGACTGGCCGGGATCCAGTGGGCGAGCCCGTCGTGCCAAACCGGCGTTTCCGGGCGAATCTCGCCCGCGATGAATTTGGCGCGCACAAATGACTCTTCGTGGGGTCCGCTTTTGTCGCGGGTTTTGGCGTTTACAAAATACCAGTTTGCCATGATTCCTCTCTGACTAAACAGGATAGGACAGAAGGCCCCAGAAAGGGAAGAGCAGAGTTTGGGGGTTCTGAAATGGGGGCGACTGGGGTATGGCCGTGTCTTATTTCGCAGCCCGGCCAGGGCCGCAGAGTTGTCGCACTTCATCCCCGCTCAAGGCACGATTGAAGATCATAACCTCATCTATGGTTCCCTCAAAACACTGCGGCATGTCAGCTCTCTTGCCAATCTGGATAGGATAGGCATTCTCCCTGAACTTCGCCCTTACCATGTCCTTCGCATCCAGTTCCCCATCGACATAGAGCAGTCGCTCACCTGTGGCGTCGTCATAAGTGGTAACCAGGTGATGCCATTGGCCATCTGCCACGAAACGCTGCCCGGTGAACATCTCCTGTGGATAAAATTCCGATGCGCCCCTGCCGTTGTCGGTCATCAGTTGCCATGCGCCGTGTTGCCAAGGGGAGCGAGTCACAATCCATCGCTGTCCGTGGACCATTTGTGTTGTGCGAATCCAGGCTGCCACCGACAATGAGCCCGTTTGGGGGGGCGGGGTGACCGCTTCGATAAACGAGGAATACCCGCTAAACACATAAGCGCCGCCCTTGTATCCGTCCGGCGTCCACTTTGCGCCGCGGAGGACGCCGTCATGTCCGTTGCCGCTGTCGTCCTTGACCGTTCCGGCTTCATCGGCATCAAACGAGTAATACAAGACCAGACTGCGTCGCAATTGGTCTGGAATTTGTCCTCCCGGCAGCAGTATCGAGATGCGCCTGATATGTGCGATTCCGACTCTGATGTCTCCAAACAAGGTGTCCAGCCGGATCGGTTTAAGTTTTACAATACCGCTGAGTTTGTCCCCGTTGCCAAGAGTGATCTCCGCCGTCTCGTGGTCCTCGGCCATTCCCAAAGTCATCATTTGCTCCAGTGGAATATCCATGCTGGCATAGGATGTTTGCAAGGGGATGGAGGTGATGGCGG
>LSQX01159548.1_pt2 | contig 23829 bp, 21 predicted proteins | sample 654561 | NCBI WGS metagenome assembly LSQX01 (sample SAMN04489861, study PRJNA283612) | anaerobic digester metagenome | isolation source: 4 biogas reactors fed with cattle manure at either 37C or 55C with and... | place: Denmark: Kongens Lyngby | collected 2014
GAGTCAAGATTCCGGTTCCCGAACCCACATCCGCCGCCACACTTCCCGGTCTGACCTTAAACTCCCTCTGCAAACACTCAAACAAGTCAGGAGAGTAACCAGGACGGGCTTTTTGATATACCTCCGCTTTTCCACTGAATTTTTGGGTGTTGTCCATCTTAGTTTCGTGATCATTCATATTCAAGAACTCCTTCGCTCGGGTTGCACTGTCAAACAATGCGAATCTATATGGGGGGTTTTCGCATATCGACTTGCCTGTGGCGGTTGGGATGAACTGTAATTCTTCCGTTTTTGGAAAAGAGAGCCGTTCCCCCCATGCCAGCAGATAATAATCTCGCGTAGGGGTAGAGACCCGAAAGCTGCTCACTCCAGATTTCAACTGTTCGCATTCCAGGGCATTTACAATCAAACCATAGCGATTGACCAGGACCGACCAGGCAGCAGAAAAAACATCCGTCACTTCCACCAAGCCGGCTTTTTGGTAGATTTGTTGAATGAAATCGCTTTTCGCCTCGATGTAACTTTCAATATCATCAGGATAGCGTTTTGCTGCCTCGAGTTTTACTCTTTCGTACTCTTCCGCGTCCAAAGGGTGCACGCGAAGCCAATCTCGAAAACCAATATGGCGTTTCAGTTCTTCGGAATCTTGCGTCAACACGTACAAATGGTGGCGCATCAAGTTTGGCTTTTCCAGGCATCCAAACGCTTCCCGTCCCTTGACTCCCAGATCTCCGCGATGAAAATAGCCAATCTCTTCCAGTTTCGCCTTAACCTGATTAAAAACACTGCTGCTTGGAATGACTACGTCCACGTCCAAAATTGGCTTGGCTGCCAGACCAGGCACCGATGTGCTGCCGACGTGCTCCACCGCGCATGCCAACCCATCCAGCTGGAGCCACAGCATTTTGCTTAACTGGTCAAAACAGGTTTGCCATTCCGGCTGCCAGGTACTGACGATCACTTTTTTGGTTTGCATGGTCACCAATCCGTTCTGTAACTGTGTTAATTGGAACTCAAATCGCAAGCATAGAACACAAAATAATGATATCATTGAGAGGTTGACCGTGAGAAAAACAGGACAAAACTGATTCCAAAACCAACCGGAAAAAGTTTGACATTTGGAAATGCTTATGCTAAAATCTCGGTCACGTCAGCACCAGAACAGATGACGTTTGTTATGCGGGTGTAGTTCAATTGGTAGAACGTCTCCTTGCCAAGGAGAAGGTCGTGAGTTCGAGCCTCATCGCCCGCTCTTTCGAGACTGATAGCTGACGTTATCAGTCTTATTTTTAGGCGACGTGGCCAAGCGGTAAGGCAGGAGTCTGCAAAACTCTCATCATGGGTTCAATTCCCATCGTCGCCTCTTTTTATTTAAGGATGTTGTTGGGGAATTACCGGCATCTGGTCGAAAAATTGAATGCAATGCCATTCTGCCGATCCAAAATAAAACCCTTCGGGCTATGCCGCAAACTATTCAAAATGTGGCTGCACGACTGACAGCCAGGCTTTTACTTGGTCAAGTACCCAATAATTCGATGAACCAAAACTGCCGTAACAAGCAAAATTCCCAATATCCGATGTAATAAAGCCATCTTTTTGCGTCGTTCTTTATCTTTCTGCTTGGTCAGTCCTAAACCTAATACACCCTGCGTTAACAAGAGCAGACCAGCAACCAGTCCCGCTGGTGGGATAAAGCCATAATACCGGATCTGTAGAATTGCATGAAGGAGGATCACCCCCACAACCGTAATTCCAACATAGCGATGATATTTCGTTACAAACTGCAATACATTTTTCAGCCGATCAGGTATCGTTTTGCCTTCTTTACGATACTTGCCGATCACAGCCAGAAGAACCAAACGAGACGCCAGAAACAGAATGCAGGCAAAACCAATATAGCCAAAAACGCCACCTCTTATCATATGCCCTCCAGACAGTTGATTAGGTAGATAAATGCTGTAACAACTCGGACAAATTTTCGCAGATGATGTCCGGATGAAATTGTGTATTGGTTAAATCTTCGCGCCTGGTTTCACCACTCAATACCAAAGCGGTCTGCACACCCGCCGTTGTTCCCAGAGCGATATCGGTGTACAGTCTGTCTCCCACCATGAGCATATCGCTTAGTTTTACATTCCAAGACTTTGCCAGTTCCTGCACAATGCCTGGATTCGGCTTTCCCAATATTACGTCGGGAGTGCGACTGGTGCTGGTTTGGATGAGCGCCATGAACGACCCGATATCCGGAAGCGGTCCAATCGGCGAAGGGCAATTCAAGTCCGGGTGTGTGGCAATATATGGCAGTCCTCGCCTGAGGTAAAGGCAAAAGTCGACCAGTTTCTGGTAGGTTAGCTCGGTGTCATAACCCAACACCAACACGTCCGGATCCTTCTCTGTCAGTTCAATTCCCTCTTCAATAAAATGATCGCGCAGACTTTCGGTTCCAACCAAAAAGACTCTTTTCTCAGGAAAATTGCTTTTTAGATAGCTGATGGTTGCATCGCCGGCTGTGTAGATGCGGGTGTCTTCCTGCCGCACACCCAAATGAGTCAACATGCTCACATAAGCCTGCCTGCCTTTGGAGGTGTTGTTGGTCAAAAAGGTGAATCTAATTTCTTTTTGGTTGAGCCATTCCAGAAATTCGAGTGCCCCAGGCAGGAGGGCATCTCCCAAAAAGAATGTGCCATCCATATCCAGGGCCACGGCAGAAGGTAGTTGCATCATGGGTCGTTTCACAGTAAATTGATTTATATAGATAAAGTTTTTACAATTATGCCTGATAATACCAGAACAACATAAGGAAAGGTAAACATTATGGAAACCAAAACCTATTCTATCCCAAACATTCATTGTATGCATTGCGTCAACCGCATTGAGCAGGCTGTTTTGGCAATCGAAGGCGTTGATTTTGCTGAAGCTGACTTAGTTTCACTTTCCCTGACGGTAGATTTTGACACACCAGCAGACGATCAAACCATCCGCCAAGCTTTGGAAGCAATCGGTTACCCGGCAACAGCATGAGCGAAAAAGAACACGTCAATCTACCAGTTTTGGGAATGACCTGCGCGAACTGCGCGGTCACGGTTGAACGTGCCTTAAAACGGACAGAGGGGGTGGACGAGGCACTGGTTAACCTCTCTTCGGAACGCGTGGCTGTCACCTACGATAGCAGCCAGACAGTGCTGAACGACTTGGTTGGAAGTATCCAGAATGCTGGATACGATGTCGCAACCGGCGAAGCGGTCTTCTCGATCCCGGAATTGAGTGACCCGGTAAACGCTCAACGACTCGAAAAAGCGCTGGAGAATAAACAGGGAATACTCTCAAGCCAGGCAAACCCGGTCGCTGAAACTCTGAACCTCGTCTATGTGCCGACCATCACCAATGTCAACGAGGTCATGGAGTTGATAGCGAAAGCTGGNNCCGAATCAAAAGCCCGCCAAAGAGCCATACAGGAGCAAAAGCGCCTGCTCACCATCTCATTGGTACTCACGATTCCTCTTTTCATCCTGCAGATGGGCAGCGAATTTGGATTGTTACCACAATCGATCAGCCAGGCATCCTGGTTGAATTGGGTGCTCTTCGCTTTGGCTACGCCAGTTCAGTTTTATGTAGGGCGCTCATATTATATTAATGGCTGGAAAGCTTTGAAAAACGGCTCTGCCAACATGGACGTACTGGTGGCACTGGGCACTTCTGTAGCTTACTTTTTCTCGACTCTTGTCATGCTGGGAGTGTTGCCTGGTATGGTTTACTTTGAAACCTCAGCCACCATCATCACACTGGTACGGCTGGGAAAATACCTGGAAACCAGGGCAAAATCAGGCGCTGGCGATTCGATTAAGAAATTGCTCAGCCTCAAACCGACCAAAGCCCGCACCTTGCGGGATGGACAGGAGATTGAGATCGACTCCGGAGATCTGGTGCCTGGCGATTTGATTGTCGTTCGTCCCGGTGAGAAACTGCCTACTGACGGCATTGTGGTCGAAGGCAACTCCAGCCTCGATGAGAGCATGATCACAGGAGAGTCAAAACCGGTCGATAAAAACCCTGGTGACGAGGTCTATGGAGCAACCCTCAATAAAAATGGTCGCATCGTTTTTAAAGCCACAAAAGTTGGGCGAGACACCTTCCTGAGCCAGATCATCAAGCTGGTGGAAGACGCTCAGACCAGCAAAGCCCCCATTCAGCAACTGGCCGATAAGATTTCAGCCATTTTTGTGCCGATCGTGATCGCGATTGCAGTCCTAACCTTCGTGCTCTGGTATTTTATACTTCCAGCTCCAGTCCAGGAGACCATGCACGGCACAATCACTCCGCTGGCTAATGCCATTATCAACACGGTTGCTGTTTTGGTTATCGCATGCCCCTGTGCTATGGGGTTGGCAACACCAACGGCGGTTATGACCGGCACAGGCAGAGCCTCTGAGCTTGGCATTCTCTTCAAGTCCGGGGAAGCTCTGGAAGCCACTGGCGATGCCAACACCGTATTGTTCGACAAGACCGGCACGCTGACGGTCGGCAGACCGCAGTTGACGAACATAAATGCCCTTTCAGACCGATACAGCGAGGAAGAATTATTGAACCTCGCAGCTTCCGCCGAAAGCGGCAGCGAACATCCTCTGGCTGATGCAATTGTGGCAGAGGCGACTATGCGCAGTCTTTCTCTGCACGCAATAACCGCCTTCAGGAACTATCCTGGCAAAGGTATCCGCGCAACGATCGATGACAAAACGGTTCTGGTTGGCAACAGCCGCTTCATCACATCGCAAAAACTGGAGATTCCTACTGAAATCAACCAACTGATGAGTGGACTGGAAGCCGAAGCTAAAACTGTAGTGTTGATAGCCATCGATAATGCTATTGAAGGCTTGTTCGGCATCACCGACGCGCTCAAACCCACCTCAAAACAAGCTGTATCGGAACTAGAGCAAGCGGGCTTGACCACCGGCATGTTAACTGGTGACAACCGTATTACGGCACAGGCGATTGCCAGCCAGGCCGGAATTACTGAAATCTATGCCGATTTATTACCAGGTGACAAAACCGGGATTATCAAGCAAGAGCAAGCAAAGGGTCGCAAAGTGGCGATGGTTGGCGATGGCATCAATGACGCGCCTGCCCTCACCCAGGCCGATAGCGGTATCGCCATCGGAACCGGCACAGACGTTGCAATTGCATCGGCATCGGTTGTGGTGATCAGTGGAGATCCGCTCTCGATTTCTCAAGCGGTGCGACTTTCGAAACGCACCCTACGGACGATCAGGCAAAACCTGTTCTGGGCGTTTTTTTACAACGTTATCCTCATTCCAGTTGCTGCAGCAGGATTGCTGCACCCTATGTTTGCCGCTGGCGCGATGTCCCTGAGCAGTATTATTGTGGTCACCAACAGCCTCAGATTGAGGAACTTCGAGAAGAAAAACTCGTAAAATCTCGTAACCACACCCACCATTCAAGTTGGGTGAACGCATCAAAAAAGTAAGGTTGAATACATCTTCAACCTTACTTTTATAATCCAAGCAAACGATTATTTTGGAATTGCTTTTCTAGCCAGCTCATCAACCCGTTCATTCAGCGGGTTGCCCGCATGCCCCTTGACCCACACCCATTCCACCCGGTGTTTTGACAATTCGATGTCCATTTCTTTCCACAAATCAATGTTTTGGAGTTGCCCGTGCTTGCGCTTCCAATCGCGTTTTTTCCAGTCTTCCAGCCAGGCTGTCGCCCCATTAAGCAAATATGATGAGTCAGTAAAGAAGCTCACGTCCGAAGGCTTGTTCAGGCAACGCAAGGCTTCCAGAGCAGCTATGACCTCCATCCGGTTGTTGGTGGTCTCTTTTTCGCCACCACTGATCACTTTTTCGTGGCTGCCGGAGCGCAAAATTGCTGCCCATCCACCAGGACCCGGGTTGCCGCTGCAGGCACCATCTGTGAAAATCTCGACTTTGGGTAAATCGCTCAAGGTCGCTGCTCCTGGTTGATCTGGGTTGTTTGTCCAAATACCTCCAGGATACTGAGGAAGTACTCTGCATCCAGGTTGTAGACACGCTGATATGCATCCTGGAACACCAGCCTAACCGATGCCCATTCCGCGCTCCCGGGTACAACGGTGAGGATCGGCTCGTTCTCCAATGCCGCAGCCCAATAAGGATACGTGCTTGAATAATCAGGAGCAATCACCCTCGGGTCGCCTATTGAAGGCCAAAGACCATGGATTTCAACCAGGCGGGCTTGTTGAGCAGGTTCCATCAGCCAACGCGCAAAAATCCAGGCAGCTAATTCTGAATCGGAATCAGACCGTTGGATCGCGAAAGAGAGCGGTTCGAGGACGAGGTAATTTTTACCATTCAAGCCGGGATAACCGAGCGTGGTCCAGGCATCCTGGAAATTGCCGGATTGTTGGTAAGCAGCCTGTATTGGCAGGTTATCCAAAGTTCCTTCGGTAATGACCGCATAGCGGTCAGAAAAGTAGCGGTAAGAGGTAGGTTCCACTCCCAACCAGCTCTGGCTTGCGTCAAAAGTCGATTTCAGGAAATGGAATGAAGCCAATAAAGGTTCAGGTTGGGGTGTAAATGCACCATCTTGTATCTGAAAATTGCCGCCAAACGAGCTATACCAACTTTGAGCAGAAAGTGGTGATTGCGAGAGCCACAATCCACCAGTGCCGTTATTAAGATAATTGGCATCAACCTGGTTGGCATCTTTTGCTGCCTGAGCCAGACTTAGCAAACCATCCTGGGTCGTAGGGATGGTAGTAACACCCAGTTCTTCCGCCCAGCTTTGGTTGTAAAGCAAAATTCCCGTGTTATACGCAAGCGGAATGGAATAATGGACCGATTCCCCAAAGCGTGGTGTGAACTCTGAAAAAGGCGATCCTGCTTCAAAAAGGCTGGTTAAACCAAATTTCTCATCTCGGGCGTAGTCATCCAGGGCTAAGAACTGTGTATCTGGCTGTGCTGCCAGCAAGTCATAACCCATCCCGATAATCAGGTCATCATCCACTAAGCCGTCGTTCAGGTCATCAGCAAGTCCGCTTGTCCCTCCAGAGGCAACCCCGGTGGCGTGAATTCCCCATAAATTATTTAAGTTGAAATCCCTGATCATCTGGTTGATTTCATCTATGTCATCAACAAATGGATGCCTGATTGTGATGTCCAAGCCTTTCAGCAACTTATCTGTGATTGCGATTGTGGGTGCTGGCTGGATTGCTGTTGGCGACAAGTTTTCTGTCGGCTGCGGGTTTGGGGTGGCAGTTGCGGTTTCTCTTGTCAAAATTGGCTCGGCGGGTGGTGTCGCATCCGGGACAACTGCAGTACAGGCAGCCAGGATCAACTGGCAGCAAATCAGCACAATAATTGGAAGTCGTAAATGTTTTAGTTTCAAATATGCCTCACATGAGCGGGAATGGATGGGAGTCGAACCCACCTCGGCTCTTGCGACCCGACACTGATTTTGAAGACCAGGAAGCCCACCAGGACCTAACCATTCCCGCAAGAAGGATAATTCAGACGAGGATTTTTTTCAACCTCGAGTTTATTGTTTAATCATTCCGCCGATCTCTGAATGGAGCGAATGGTCCATTCTTGTTACAAATGGCTAATTAAAAATACACCTTTCACAATCTGGAATTATTCTATACATTATGATAAATTAGTTGATGCATTTACTAATTGATATTCTTTACGAATGAGGAAAAAAAAGCAATGAGTAACCACTATAACATCACACCCAATTGGGTTAAAAACGCTGTGTTTTACCAGATTTTCCCTGATCGTTTCGCATGGAGCAACAAGGTCCTCAAACCTGGAAACTTCGAAACCTGGGACAGTTTGCCAACCAGCGATGGCTTTAAGGGTGGTGACCTGATGGGTGTTTATGAAAAACTTGATTATCTGGAAGACCTTGGCATCAATGCCATTTACTTCAACCCGATCTTTTCATCGGCATCCAATCACCGTTATCATACCTTTGATTACTACCAGGTCGACCCACTTTTGGGTCAGGACGAAGCATTTTTTACCTTGCTTGAAGCCGCGCACAAACGCAACATCCGCATCGTGCTTGATGGCGTTTTCAACCATGCCAGCCGAGGATTCTTCCCATTCAATCACATTATGGAACTTGGCGATAAATCTCCCTATTATGATTGGTTTAACGTCAGGTGTCTTCCGCTCAATGCCTATAGCAGCAAAGCAAATTATGATTGCTGGTGGAACCTGCCTGCTCTGCCAAAACTGAACGTGAAAAACCCGCAGGTCCGGGAATACATCATGGGCGTAGCTCGTTACTGGCTTGAAAAAGGGATCGATGGTTGGCGACTGGATGTGCCTTTTGAGATCGATGATGATGGATTCTGGGAAGAATTCCGGGATGTTGTCAAAACTGCGAACCCTGAGGCTTACATTGTTGGCGAAATTCCCAGTGAAGCACAACGTTGGCTCAACTCCGGCAAGATGTTTGATGCTGTAATGAATTACCAGCTCACCCATATCATCCTGGCATTTTTTGGCGGTAACATGACCGACCACAAACTTGCTGAAGGAATGATGGGTTTACATGCACCCCATGCTGTCAATGCCAGTGAATTTGCCGCAAGAACAACCCAGCTTCTGGAAATGTACCCCAAAGAATTTTCTTACGCGCAGATGAACCTGCTTGACAGTCACGATATGCCCCGTTTTCTCAGTCTGGTTAATGGCGACGTACGCCGTCTGAAATTAGCATACTTATTTTTGATGACCTACCCCGGTGCTCCTACCATTTATTATGGTGACGAAATTGGCATGACGGGCGGGCGTGACCCCTTGAACCGTGCAACTTTCCCCTGGGATCAGAGCAAATGGAATCAGGATTTGCATGATTATCTACGCGAATTGATCATGATCCGTCATTCCATGCCCGTTTTACGTACTGGCAGTTACGAGCCCATTTTCACGGAAGATCAAGTTGTGGCTTATCTCAGGCACGAATATGAAGAATCGGTACTGGTGGTCATAAACGCGAGCGATCGACCGCAAACTATAACCATTAACCTGAACGGAGCCTTTGCTGATCAAACCGTACTACAGGACCAGATCGGTGAAAGTAGCTATACCGTCGAAAACAACGCTTTGAATCAACTTACCATCCCTGCTCAAAGCGGCTTAATCCTGGCGTAGAGAGAAAATAATCTCCATAAACGGAGACCGAAAACGGTCTCCGTTTTAATTATTGACTTCTACTTCGGGGGAGTCTCCAGTGACGTTGCCCACCGTGAGATGGATTGATATTTTGATAGGAAAAGCCTATGAAGATACCCGTTGTCCGAGTTTATTTGAAGCCCATCGGCTGTGGGCTATAAGCAAAATGCTTACATTACAAAATTGCCGGGAAATACTCTCCAACGAGTCTGACAAATTGCGGAAAGAGCAGCATTGCCAGCCAACCACTGACCAAACCAATCAGCCAGCCCACAATTACATCGGAAACATAATGCAGTGACAGGGCAACCCGTGAATAGCCGACCAAAAACACCCATACAAAAACCAATGCCGTGAGCCAGGGGTTTCCCAGGGTCGCAAACATAACTGCAATTGCCATCGACCTGGCAGCGTGACCGGAAGGGAAGGAATGTGGATCGGTGATGCGGTAGATCTGCCCAAATTCACCTTCTGGGCGTGGGCGTTTGATCAGAAATTTGGCTGCCAGTACCACAACCGCCAATAAGACCAATCCAAAAGCCATGAAAATTGCCATTTGGCGGGGCGCACCCTCGGTCGCTGCCCAAATGACCACCAGCCCGATCAGCCAGTACCAGGAATCGCAACTATGACTTATTGCTTCTAAAAAGGAGCGTAAGAAGCGCTTATCCTGTGAGATGAGCAATTTCTGAGAAAATTCAGCGTCTTTTTCTACTAATTTATCCAATGGAATAACCTCTTACCTGCTGATGAATGGAATGGCGGCTATGACTGCAAATGCCAGAAGCACCAGCCCAAACGCCAACCAGGCATCTTTTGTTTTACGTTGGTCCACAAACGCCGGAACACCATTGACTCTCTCGATCGACCAGTGCGTTCCAGCCAAAAAAGCAAAAAACAAACCGGCGATCGCTCCGCCCAAATGCCCCCAGTTGTCAATCATTGTCCCCGCGCTCAACCCGATCATCAGATTTACCACAAAAATCGTGGCGATATTGGCTAAATTGCTCCGTCCCCGGTTGGCAAAGAACTCCCGATTCTGCCAGATAAAAACAGCTTCTGCAGTAAGAAGCCCAAAGGTCGCAGTCGAAGCACCTAATGAGTTATATTTTCCCAGCACGAAAGACAGCACGTTGCCACCAAAAGCACTGATAAGGTACAGCAAACCAAAACGTAAATGTCCGTTGATGCTTTCGTTCGAACGTCCCAGGATGTACAGTGCATACATATTCGCAAAAAGATGGAGCATTGACCCGTGCAAGAATGCTGGTGTGATCAGACGCCAGATCTGACCGAGCAAAATCGCCTCGTTGACCTTGCCTAAAAAGAAAAAGAGAAGATCAAAACCATAGATTCGTTCGACCAGAATCTGGGCAAGATAAAAGATCACAGTCAGTCCAATCAGAACATAGGTCAGAATTGGTTTTACCGTTTTTGGTCTTCGGAGATACTGAGGAGTTGGCGGCGTCGGAGTTGCCTGGTTTTCAGGATGCTCCTGGTTGGATTGAAAATCACTCATAATTCAACTTTTCGAGGATGCGTCTTCAGGTGCTCTGCCTTAATAATCGCCTGGATATCAGCAATCGTTTGTTCAAGATGTTGGTCCGAGTTCACAACCAGGTAATCAAATTGATCGATCAGTTCATATTCTTTGGAAGCGACACACAGGCGCACTTCCAGTTCATCTGGTGTTTCGCTGCGCCGCTCGAGCAGTCGATTGATCCATTCCTCACGGCTGTTTGCAGTTAGAAAGATCAAAATTGCATCGGGGCATAGTTTGCGAATCGTCATCGCTCCCTGTACGTCCAGACGCATGATCACATCTTTACCAGAGTCGAACGCTTCCTTCACCTGGGATTTTGGGATGCCCTTGTAATCGGAGTAGACCCTGGCATATTCAATTAACTCGTCTTTGGCGATTTTCTCTTCAAATTCTTCCCGGCTAACAAAAAAGTAATCTACGCCCTCAACCTCATCTGATCTGGGTGCTCGTGAGTTCATGGTGACCACAAAATGTGTGTCATGGTTGGTCTCGCGCAACAACCCAACCACAGCATCCTTCCCGATCCCGGAAGGTCCGGATATCACGATTAGTAGTGGATTGGTTGGTAAGGCGCCAAATGTCATCTGTTGTTCGTTCATGCTCATCCCTGTCAGTGTGTTAGCTTTGATTATAAATGAAGATACTGTGAAAACCAGAACTTGATAACGATCGCACTACTTCAACTCTGTCAGCAAGTCATTAAACGACTTGATCAGTTTAATTTTATCGATGAAGCCCTTCAGGCTAGTTGACTCCTCACGCAATTGCTGAACTGCTGGTCCAACCGGGTCATCTCCCGCCGCTCCACCCCCGGGAGTGTCATTGTACGAACCATAAAAAGCAAAATATGCCTGGTTCAGTTTGCGAATCCGGTAACCGTTCTGCCAGAAAAATTCTCTCTTTTCTTCCATATACCTTTCTGCGCGCTCAATTTGACCAATGGAAAGCAAATAGTCCACGACAAGGCGGGTTTCCCGCATCTGTTTCCGGTAATTGAAAGTTGGCTGCCTACCCTCAGGCAAGACTGTTGCCGGATCGCGACCTGTCTGATTGTACATACTGACATAAGCTGGGTAAAAGCGATTTATTACTCGCCTGCCCACCTCTTTACCAGCAAGATTCGCAGTGGTTTCGTTGACCGAGCGAATAGCATCGTTGTCAAAATATCTCACGCCCAGAGGGAAAAAACTGAGGTAATTATGGAACCATTCGTGCGAGATCACTTCTGTGAGCCAGTTGATGCTACGGGTGCGCATGACCATGGTTGGGTAAGCCCCAAGTCCGCCCACAGGCTCAACCAATGCTGAGAGATCAAACTGGTTGTAAACCGAATTTTCGAGTGTTTCTTTCTCAAGGGCATCCATACCAGCTTTTAGGCTGATACTTCGCAGGGTGCTGATGCTTTCTCGCGGAGACACAATCAGGTTCAAAGGCAGGTCGGTTACCTTAAAGAGGAGTGGAGGGAGAAGTTGTCCACCGACTCCAAATCCCATCTCAACCAGGCTTCGTTCGGTCTGGTTTTGCAAAATCGATTCGGCAATCCATCCGTACTGGTGCATACGTTCAGTTTCTTCCTGTAATCGGGTAGCGACAGTGGCTATCTCACCAGTTCTTTTCCCCAGGTTAGGATCAGAATTTAGTTCTTCCAGTCGAAATTCAAGGTTTTCCACCTCATCTATCTGATCAAGGTACTCGAGGACGATTTCAGCTTGCTTGTCGTCGTCAATGAAATGTTCCAGCCCCAAAGTGGCATTCGAGAACTTATCAACAAGAGCAGCAGCCACCCAGGAAGCAAAGTTAAACTCATCCCAACGATATAGATTGCTGAGCGAGGATAGTGATCCATCAAAGGGAATGTTTGAAGCACCAACCAGAAGTGCCATGGCAACAAACAGAAGCAATAATTTGCCCCTCCGGCTAATTCTTGACCAAAAATTCCCGTTTTTCATAGAGGATAAATTGTAACCTGAAGATGATTTACCCATGTTGTTAGACAGACTGGTGTCCAAGGAAATATTGAATGTCGCGTGTCATTTTTTTGTGACTTTTCGCATGCTTTTAATCCATAGTTTGAAAAACTTAGCCGGAGGGTAGACGACGGTCAACAACAATTGCTTGCTGATGCCTTAAAGTTTTCAATATTGCCGAAAACTGTGAACATACATGGGGGCGGAATAAACCGTAGAAAATCTATCCCACTCGTCCAAGCTTGTGCTTACAATCACTAACAAATAAGAAGTTGTATAATCAACCGGGTAAAACATTACCAGAAAGTACGAGGGTTTATGAATTCCAACAAGTCTCTCCCGATCATCGCGATCGTCTTAATTTCATTAGTTTTATGTCTCTGCTGTCTCTGCCTTGCTGTGGCTGGCATTTTCATTGCTAGATCTACTATTACCACAGATCAAACCGATTTCACTATTACTGAACCCTGGACCGACACCTGGTCCAGTGAACCTACACCCGAAGTCACTATTGATCCCGGAACAATCAATCTTGAACCCGGTCAGTTGGACCAAGCCTACGACACGCTTAATGTTCTCAACGAAAACATTGTGCCAATCAATGATCCCATCGACCTGGTCGGAAGACTGGGTGGTAAACCCGGCGTTCCAGAGGTCCTGATTGATGAAAACGCACCCTACAATGTCGGTGCTCAAAAAGATTTCTGGGTATCCAACACAGACACAAACGAGAACTTTCAAGTCAGTGCAACGCTCCAGTATGTTGGAGATAATATCTACTTCTGGATCGAGGATGGCGTCAGTTTCAACCGATCTGACCTGGATCGACTTGCCGGCACTTTTGACCAGGAGATCATTCCGACCAACCGGGAATTCTTTGGTCAGGAATGGAACCCCGGCGTAGACGGAGACTCCCGTTTTTACGTTCTTTATGCTGGTGATTTGGGCAACTCCCTGGCTGGATATTTTTCCTCAGCAGATGAACTTCACCCAGATGCCCATCCCTACTCCAATGCTCACGAAATGTTCCTGCTTAGCTCGGATAATGTGCCCTTAAATGACCCTTACATCTACGGAACGATGGCGCACGAATTCCAACACATGATCCATTGGTATCAGGATAAAAACGAGGAGTCCTGGGTCAATGAAGGTTTTTCCATGCTGGCAGAACATGTCAATAGCTACGATGCTGGCGGGTTTGATTGGGAATACATGCGAAACACGGACATGCAATTGAACGACTGGGGTGGCGATGTTGGTGAAAACGGTCCACACTACGGTGCAAGTTTCTTGTTTATGGTCTACTTCCTTGATCGCTTCGGCGAGGACGCCACCAAGACTTTTGTCAGTCACGATGAAAACAGCTTTGCCAGTCTGGATGCTGTTTTCGCAGATCTCAAAATCAAGAATCCAACAACGGGTGAGGTTTACACCGGCAACGAGTTCTTTGCAGATTGGGCTGTTGCCAACATGCTCCAGGATACAGGAATCGAAAACCAACGCTACGATTACATCAGTTACTCACCCTATTCAATTGACAATGCCAAAACCTACTATGAATGTCCAACATCAATCACCGGTGATGTCTATCAATACGGCGCAGATTACATCACCCTTGCCTGCCCGGGAACTTACTCCCTGGAGTTTACCGGTAGCGAAGTGGTCAGCTTGTTACCCTTTGCTGAACCCAGCTCGGGCGAGTACTTTTTTTGGTCAAATTTGGGCGACGAATCAAACATGCGCCTGACCCGTGACTTTGATCTCAGCCAGGTCAACGGACCAGCAGAACTGCGTTTTAACACCTGGTATGACCTGGAAGAGGACTATGACTATGCTTATATTTCAGCTTCGGTCAATGGAACCGATTGGGAAATCCTGGATTCTCAGAATTGCACCAGCCTCAATCCTTCCGGCAACAGCTTTGGTTGTGGGTGGAATGGTCAATCCAATGGCTGGATTGATGAAGTTGTTGACCTTTCTGAATACGCTGGACAAAAGGTTACTGTGCGCATTGATTATGTAACCGATGCAGCTGTGAATGGGAAAGGTATGGCAATTGATGACCTCCGTCTCGATGCTGCTGGTTATTCCTCTGATTTGGAGGTTGATGAGGGTGGATGGTTGGCTGAAGGTTTTGTGCGCGTTCAGAATACTCTTCCTCAGTCGTTCGCAGTCAGCGTGATTCATTCTGGTAACCAACCCAAAGTTGAACAATATCAACTTCAAGCAGGTGAAAAACTGACCCTGAACCTTGAAATCGGCAGCTCAACCGATGAAGTTACGGTGATAATTTCGGGAACTACTCCAGTAACCCGTGAAAAAGCCACTTACCAGATCGAAGTCAAGTAACAAAAATTGTTATAAAAAAGGCGGTCAAATTGACCGCCTTTTTTGTTGTTAGGTAGAAAGATTAAATGTCAGCGATTGCCTCGACGAGGCTGTCATAAGTTGGGAAGTATGGCAAAATACCGATCAGGTCCATTGAACTTTTCACATTTTCGTTCAAATCAGTCAAAACGATCTTGCCGTTGTTTCCCTTTTGAAGTTCTTTGTAAGCTCGGATGATCGCCCACCAGCCAGCGCTGGAGACAAAGGTAATGTCAGACATGTCTAAAATGATAGTCTTTCTTTCTTCGACCAACTCATTCAATACTTTTTCGATATCGGGAGCGGTTGCACTGTCAATACGCCCCAACCCTTTTATCACTTTGCAGCGTTTGTAATCGGTGATTTTGAAATCCATGCTCACAACCTCCAGTTTAGTATCGTGATTATATCATCAACCATTATCTTGACCCAAAAAAATGCAAAACCTCAAAATCATTCTCAGCAAGCCAGCCCCACAACTCAGGTATAATAGCGCCCTATGAAATATCACATCTGGACAGAAGGCTGTCAAATGAATGTCGCGGATAGCGACCGTCTCGCCAGAGCCCTGGGTACTTTGGGGCTCGAAACAACAGTGGATGCGTCACAGGCGCAAATGATCATCCTGAACACCTGTGTTGTCAGGCAGAGTGCTGAAGACCGTGCTCTTGGCAGGTTGAACTCCCTACGACCACTTAAACGTCAGAATCCTGACCTAATCATTGGACTAATGGGCTGCCTGGTCGGAATCAAAGGCAATGCTGCCATGGAAAAACGCTATCCCTGGGTGGATATTTTTGCTGCTCCATCTGACCCCGAGCCCTTCCTGCGATTTTTAAGTAACAGGGTTGATCAGGGCGAATCTGAAATCTGGCGAGCCCAGGTGGATGACGTGCTGGATGCCGAATTCGGGGTGACAACCGAAGCCCGCCACACTGTTTCAGAAAATTTACCAATTGTTCTGGGCTGCTCGCATGCCTGCGCCTACTGCGTGATTCCTGGCCGGCGCGGTAAAGAACAAAGTCGCCAGCCCGAAAAAATCTTGGCTGAAGCCCGCGTGATGGTAGAGCATGGTGCCAAAGAATTGGTTTTGCTTGGTCAAATTGTGGATCGTTATGGTCTCGATTTGGAAAATGGCATGCTTTTGCCCCAACTTCTGGCTGAATTATCCGAAATTGAAGGGCTGGAACGCATCCGTTTCCTCACCTCTCATCCCAATTGGATGACGAATGATTTGATTGATGCAGTCGCTCGCCTGCCCAAAGTAATGCCCCATATCGAAGTGCCTGTTCAAGCTGGTGATAACGAAATTTTGCATGCGATGCGCCGCGGATACAGCAATCAAGATTATCGTGATCTGATCGCCCAAATCAGAGAACGAATTCCAGGCGTTTCAATTGGAACTGATGTAATTGTCGGTTTTCCCGGAGAGAGCGAATCCGCTTTTGAACAAACTTTCAAGCTTTTAGAAGATCTAAAATTGGATGTCGCTCATTTAGCTCGCTACTCCCCTCGTCCCAACACTTATTCTGCAAAATTCCTCCCAGACGATGTGTCCGCGGAAGAAAAAATGCGCCGCTTTCGAGCTTTAGAAGACCTTCAAAAAGAGGTGGTGGGCGAGATCAATCAGAAATTCCTGGGGAAAAAACAACCAGTCTTGTTTGAGGGCAAATCAAAGGATCGTTGGCGAGGACGCACACCGACCAACCGACTGGTTTTCGTGGAAAGTAGCGAAAATCTGATCGGTCAGACCCTCGATGTCCGTATCAATTGGACTGGACCGTGGTCCCTACTTGGTGAAGTAGACTAAAGCAGCCTAAAACTGTTTATCAGGATAGTCACACAGGTCCAGCACCGGACAACCTGCGCATTTAGGCTTTCTCGCCTGGCAAAACTGTCTGCCCAGACTGATCAGATTCAGATGCAAATGACCAAAATCAACCGGATTGCCAATTGCCTCCAGGTATTCGTGGGTTTTCTCGACGTTTAATTTTTCCGGTCGCAAACCGATCCTTCCGCTTACCCTGTAAATGTGCGTGTCAACCGGGAATGCAGGCATACCCAACGCGAAAACCATGACGATGGCTGCTGTCTTCGGTCCGACACCTTTGAGATTGACCAACCAACTCCTGGCTTCTTCCAACTCTAATTCTTTAAGCCAATCAAGGTCAAATTCCCCGTTATTCTCATGGATCGCTATCAACGCGGCCTGGATATTTGGACCTTTTTGCTGCGCTAATCCTGCTACCCGAATAACATACTGCAGTTCGGCTGGGTCGGCATTCGCCACTTCTTGCCATGATCCGTAGCGTTCTTTCAAGGCTCTGAATGCGATGTCACGGTTTATATCGTTGGTATTTTGGGAAAGAATCGTGCAAACCAATTCATCGACCGCCGGCAACGGGTCGTGCCAGTCTGGCTCTCCGAAATATTCAAATAGCCTGTGACTAACCTGGTCGAGTTTCGCCGCACGGGCGAGATCTTGTTCACTCAGTTCCATAGTTACGAGAAAAACTGGATTGGTCTTGCGAGTCGGATATTGCCGATTTCAATGCCGCGAAAATTACGCAGTATTGGTTGGTTGAAACTGGCAAAAGCCTCAGAAGCCATTTCTGCCTCAAATCCCAGAGCCTTTAACATTTCTACAACGATGCGTTGTGTTGCTCTTCTAGAGGGGTCTCCATCGGCAATTTTGAATGCAATGCCAATACCTTTGGAATTTTCAGCAATCGCTCCCGGCATAACGCCGATCAACTGGTAGCCCTCGGCGCCACCTTTGGCAATAACTTTGCCATTCATCACTTGCATCAAGACACTGTCCAGTTGTCCTGGTCCTGCCACCATTTCAGGGTAAGCAATCATCGCACTGGTAATCCGCTGGCAGGCAATTTGACGTTCTTCATCCAAATTAACCGGGTCCACAAGGCGCGCAATCGCCCAGGCAAAGCTGCTGAGTGGCATGGCATAAACCGGCGCGCTGCATCCATCCACTCCAAAAATCATGTCATCTCTGTGGATTCCACACATCGAAGAAACCGCTCTGCGAATATTTTGTTGCACAAGGTGGACTGGTGTCAGGTAATCATCCAGGCTCTGCTCCAGCAATTTTGCCTGGGTGAGCATACCGCTATGTTTGCCGGAACAATTGTGACGATACGAATCCGGCGTTTCACCGAGCAAACGCATCTGGAATGCGGTTTCTTTGTCAATCGGCCAATGGACTCCGCACTGCAAATCACTCAACTGCAATCCGACTTTCTGATGGATCGATTTCAAGACACGCACATGCTCGTTGGTACCTGCATGAGAAGCACAAATGATTGCCAGTTCCTCATCAGTCAGTCCAAAGGCTTCCATACCCCCATTTTCAACCAAGGGAAGCGCCTGGAAAGGCTTCATGGAGCTGCGGGGAAACGAAACCATATCCGAATTACCAAACGCAGCCAGAAGAATGCCATCTGAATCCACTGCTGCCAGAGCGCCAAGATGAATACTCTCAACAATTCCACCCCTGGTCAACTCAACCAGAGGTTCATATCCTGAACAAACATCCATTTTTTAGCCTCTCTCGCGAAAATTAAATTCGTAATATGTGGTGATTCCCCAGTGCAGGCGGTTGTAGAAAAGTTCACTGTTAAAAAGATCCAATTGGCTGAACCTCGCCAAAAATTGCGGTATCTGGCTGTACCAATTCTCGATTGGAGCGTTGTTTTCTTTCAGCGACTCGAAAGTATTGCGAATATTTGCGATTTGTTTGATCATCGCTTTAATCTGTTCTGCATTGACCAGACCACTTCGGGAGGAAACCACCTGGAAATCTCGATACTGTTCTGAGGAAAGCACTTCAAGGTCTGCTTGCCAACTTTCCAAATTGGCATAAGCAAGGAACGGTGGTTGATCGACAACCACAGAATCACCCACAAATACAACATTTCTCTCCGGTATCAACACCCAGACGCCGGCATGGTTCGAACCAGAATGGTGCTCCAGGTCAACTTGAATTCCATCAACATGCAGGCAGAGCTCGTTATCAAAAATGATTTCTGGTGGCAACATCCGGGTCCCGCTCAAGACATTTTCGGGGTTTTCAGTGTGTTGTTGGGAATCATCACTGGCTCTCTGAGCGCGGCTGCGGATTGGTGTGATCGCAGCAGAGTGTGCAACGGTAGCACAATCGCTCCCTTTGATACTTAACAAACGGTCATAATTGGTGTCCAACACGATCATGTAGCATTGCTTACAACATGCAGCCGGGTCTGCCGAACCCTTCCACAATCCGTGTTCGGGTGGTCTGAGAGGTGAATCTATCAGCACCATCCCAGTTTCAGATTGGATGATGCCAGTAAACAAGCCTAGAGAATTTTGTTCAATGTAAATATCTGTCGCAATTTCCTTCATCGCTTACCTCCAGTCCCGGGAATTATAGTCAAGGCTCGAAAAATTATCCACCTATTGCTGTGAGTCACAGACCGGGCTCGAATTTGTGGCGCTGGCAGCATTGAGAAGCATCCCAAAATAGGCTGAGGGGTCAATTGTGTTCTCAATTTGAAGCTCGTTTAGGTATTTGCCGTTCCCATCATCTTTCACGATAGAAATATGCAGATGAATGCCTGTTGGCGAGCCTGGATATCCCGAATAGTTGCCCTGATAACCCAAAAGATCACCTTGTTTTACAGGAAATTCCAGGGTTCCAGGTGGAAGAGTTGCCTCAATCAGTGAGTTGCCTTGTACATCTGCCATGTGAGTCATATAGACCCAAATTTGCTCTCCGGGGTTGAGAGGGTCTACCGGAATTCGCAAAATAAGGCTCGATTTCCAATCGCTCTCGCGAGTAAGGAGACCATCATAAGGAGCGTATATTGGCGTCTCACCAACGGCAGTTCCACCAAAGATATCCAAACCGGTATGCAACTTCATTGGTGTGAATGAGTCGTTATAGACGTAACCGATGAAACCGTTCGTTGGGAGAACAAAGGGGGCAGATCCACATCGGGTCAGGGCTTCCAGCTCCCAATCACGATGTTCTTCCGGATGTCGGATGTAATCGATGACCGCTTTGTTACGCCCGCTTACCCAGGTGCGAACATAGGCAATCACCCTGGTGCCAAACAGGATGCCAAGTGTCAGCGTGAGAATTAAAATTGCTGCCAGGATAGTCAATATTGATTTTTTGCTTTTAGAATCCATTCGCCTGATTATAATGCGAACTCAATGGAGCGAATTCTTGTTAAATTGGTTCCTGATTTGGATACAACGGAATAAAGATAGACTCGTCTCATGGTTTTCTCGTCATTCTTTTTACCTTGTTGCGCGGTCCAACAGGTCAGGTCAGGGGGCAACCTTCCCTTGTGTGGATTACGGTGAGAGCAAAATTTGAGTCAATTTCGCGAAAAAAACCTTAAAAACATCTATGTCTACGCGCATTTCCCCTTCCTGTATCAGGTTTTACCTAAATTCCTCTCATCGAAAGTTATATAATCTCAATTGTTGTTGGAACTTTCTATGAGATTGATGCGTCTATCTTATACAAGATAAATACCTATCGACTATGTAAAGGAGTGGTAATGAAAACCAAACGACTATTTGTATTTCTACTGGCAATTACTTTGCTTGTTGCGACGTTTCTCGGCACAAGTAAAGTCCAGGCTGCTTATCCAAGTTTTACTATTTCAGATGTAAAGACTGATACAACTGTCACCATTTTAACCAAAGACATGCCCAAGGGCTATGATTTCAAAGTTTTGCTGGGTGAATACAACACCCGTGGTGAAAACGGCATTGAAGTTGCCCAATTCAACTCGGGTGAAGGCGGTTCATTCCAGGTAACTGTAGATATTGCGGCTGCACTCAAAGGCCGCGCCATGATCTCAATCCGCATCGAGAGCCTGACAGGTGGTTATTTCTACTATAACTGGTTCTGGAACGATGCAGAAAACGGCACCTGGCCTGGTGGAACACCCCCAGTACCTGCCCCGCCAGTTTCTCAGGTATATCCCTCGTTCAGTATCAAAGCAGTTGATGCCGGCAAGACTGTCACGATCGTCGCCAAAGACTTCCCCAAGAGCCACGACTTCGTGGTACGCATGGGCAAGTATGGCACATTGGGAATCGGTGGAATTGTTGCGGCTGATGTAACCTCCAGCGATACTGGCGCGTTTGAAGCCACCTTCCCCATCCCGGCTGACTTGGCAGCTGAAAAAGTGATCGCAATTCGGTTGGATGCCAAGACCGGTGGTTGGTTTGCCTACAACTGGTTCTACAATTCGGCAGCTCCTGTTGAACCGACCCCAGCGCCAGTTCCAGCTCCGGTTGTCAAGTATCCAAGCTTTAGCATTGCTTCTGTCGTAAAAGACACAAGCGTCACAATCAGCGGGATCAACTTCCCCGCGGATACCGATTTCACGGTTTTGATGGGCAAGATGTGGACGCAAGGAATCAATGGTGTTGAAGTGGCTGAGTTCAACAGCGGTGCCGGAGGTGCAATCGAAGCTACCTTCAACATTCCGGCAGAATTGGCTGGCGAGGTACGAATTGCCATTCGAACACAGGCTCAGACCGGTGGTTGGTACGCCTACAACTGGTTCTGGAACTCCACAGCAAACTAATAACCAATCGCTAATTCATCTGAAGACCCACTAAAAGTGGGTCTTCTTTTTAATCAGAAACAATTTAGGTCTCGGCAGAAAAAGCCCTCTGGTTCAATCAGCATTTATGGTATCATTCGAACCGCTATGAACAATAAGATCACCATTATCGAAGGTCCTACTCCGGAATTTCAGACCCTTTCTGACCATAATTTCAACGATGGTTCATTGAACTGGGTGAACGGAATTTTAGAAGGTCCTTATCTTTATGACACCGCTTTTACCAACCTGCGCACGTTTGACGCTCAAAAGTTATTGGACCGCTGCCAGGCTGCCTGGACTCAAAAACAGACTATGTACCTTGAATACAAGGACCGCATTGGTCTGAAACAAGAAGACCCCATCATCGCCGCCAGGGCTGTCACCGTGGAAGAGGGCGACGTGTTGCTACTCTGGGTTCGTCGGGAACTTTCAGACTCGGAAGATGAAGAAAACGATGGTTTCGACGAATTTGACGACTTCGACGAAAACGACGACCTCCCCTATTAGAAATCAACGTTCCGGTACCGAATAGAATAGTGCGGAGGGGGATTGCCTCCCTTCGCTGATGTTTTTCGTTTCGTAACTGCTGGATTTAAAGCCTGGCCGTACGGGCAGGTTCCAAACCCGCCCCGGAATGCCCAGTGTCCGCCGTACTTGTGTAAGGGTTCCAAAAGACGGAAGAAAGGGCGAGGAGGGTCATTGACCCTACGTCTTTTTCACCGTACGAAGAGGTACATCTCCCTCCGCAGATAATTCCGTTTAGAAATTGTGTCCTAAACGAAAAAACCACCTTTCGGTGGTTTTTGTACCCCAGGAGGGAATCGAACCCCCAACCTAGGCGTTAGGAGTGCCTCGCTCTGTCCATTGAGCTACTGGGGCAGGGCTGGGAATTATACCATCGCTATGGCAAGTAGTCCCAGGGATTGACGGGCATGTTGGCATAACGAATCTCGAAATGCAGGTGAGGTCCAGTGGAATTACCAGTATTTCCAGCCAAACCAATCACGCTGCCCTGGAAGACGTTCTCTCCACAGCCCACATGCACTTTGTCGAGGTGCTCGTAGAGGGTTGTGTACCCGTTACCATGATCAATCACCACAAAATTACCATAACCGCCGTTCATCCAACCAGCATAAACCACTGTGCCGCTATCTGCTGCGAAAAGTTGCGAACCAGAACCTGCGCCAAGATCGACGCCGTTGTGTCCTGGACCAAAATTGTTTCCGGTCAGGTAATGCACCGCGGAAGGCCAGATAAAGAAACCATTACCAAACATGCCCACAGAGTCAAGCAAGCAGGCTCCAGGTCCATCCCAGCCACTCACGAGCCGCCCTTCAGCATCACGTGTAACAGCCGCATAACTGATCGGAACCAGTTCGCGCCGTCCTCCCGGCACCATCACTTTAGAGCCCGGCTCAATTTTTGGATCCGAAAGGTCAAGATTATTACCGATGAAGAGCAAAATGTCTTGAATTGTTGCCCCATAACGGGAAGCTACCGAACTCAAGGTATCCTTGCTTCGCCATGTATGATAAATTCCGTCCACAGGCGGGATCGCAATCACCTGCCCTACCATCAGATTGTCAGATTTATCTTGTAAGACATCATAATTAGCGAAAAGGATCGATTCGATCTCTACGTTATAAGTCTGGGACAGTGCCCAAATAGAATCACCGCTCACAACGGTGTGTTGAATCATTTCCAGCCTTGTATTTGCCTGTCCTTCGGTATACAAATTTTGATCTCGGGTCAGTTCCTCGGCGGGGATATTTTGAACAAACGTTGGCAGTTGGGCTTCCGTATTTACACCGCTATAATCGACCGTCGCAACCTGTTGTGGGCGGTTGTAAAGCTCCATTGATTTGGCGATTTTTGGCTGCCATAAAAGTGTAGTCAGCAAGCCCAGGCTGAGCATAATTGCGACAACCCAACTGGCAACCGTAATAGCCAACTCGCGGTTGGCTTTCGTTGTCTCTTCGTTTTGTTCAGACATAGGTTAATCCTCTGACAAATATATACTACATATCTGCCAGAGTTTCCAGAAATTCCACGTTCGTCTTTGTTTTTTCCATTCTTTGCAAAATGGCCTCTGTTGCCACAGAGGTATCCATTCCGGCTCCCTGGGGAGGGTTGGAAACCATTTGCAG
>LSQX01149833.1_pt1 | contig 23826 bp, 14 predicted proteins | sample 654561 | NCBI WGS metagenome assembly LSQX01 (sample SAMN04489861, study PRJNA283612) | anaerobic digester metagenome | isolation source: 4 biogas reactors fed with cattle manure at either 37C or 55C with and... | place: Denmark: Kongens Lyngby | collected 2014
AAAGTCGATGGAATCAAGCGGTGTGCGTTCTCTGATCAGGTTAGTGTAAATGCCTGCTTTTTCTACATTTCCGATGAGAATATATCCGTTTAACTTGTTATTGCTGTAGAACAAGCGCTTATATCCGTTGCTGTCATTCTCGGAATAAACCTGCCCGATATAGTTTCCTGCTGTGATGACATGCTTGCCAAAAAAACCAATAGCGTTCATTGGAATGGCCTTATCAAAAACCTTGTTTCCTCCAGCCATGTTGAATCCTGCACACTCACCCTGCATATACGCAACTGGCAGCAATGCCAAAACCCGGCTTTGCCCGATGGAACGATCCAGTGTTTGGGTGCAGTCTCCTGCAGCGTAGATATCTTTCGCTGTTGTTTCGGACTTTTCGTTGATCACAATGCCCCTGTCAATCTCCGCAATACCTTTTAGTAGTGCTGTGTTCGGACGAACGCCTACAGCAAGAACCAGCAAATCAAAATCAATGTTTATACCATTGTCCAAAAGGGCCTGTTTGCTGTTAAAATATTTAACGCCGGTGGAAATATGGAATTGAATTCCCTTGGTTTCCAGATGACTTTGAATAAGCTGTGCGCCTTCGTCGTCCAGAATACTGGATAAAATGCGAGGTGCCAGGTCAATTACCATAACGCTGTGCACTTTTTCCATGATTCCCTCGGCACATTTGAGTCCGACTAAACCTGCACCAACAATCAGCGCCCGTTTGTTTTTACCGAGCGCAGCACCGAGCTTTCGGGCATCGTCAAGACATAGAAAGGTAAACTTTTCAGGGACTGTGTCAAGCCCTTCGAAGGATGGAATAAAAGGGTCTGAACCTGTTGCCACAAGCAATTTGTCGTAGTGGATACAGCGATTGTCGTCCAATACCACCTGTTTTTTTACGGGTTGTACCTGGACCACCGTTTTCCCCAAAAGAACTTTACATCCCATCCTTTTGTAGAAATTATCGTCCCGGTATTTCATTTTCTCTTCGGTGGTCTTTCCCAATAGCAGATAGGAGATCAACGGCCTGGAATATGATTGGTGGTGTTCTGTTGATATGACGGTGATCTCACCCTGTTTGTCGACCTGCCTGATACCTTCCACCGCGCCAATGGCTGCGACGGAATTCCCTATAATGCAATACATCACTCGATCACCCTCTTTCCTCAAATACGATTGCTCCGTTGGGGCACCCGCTTACACAGGCGGGTGTCCCAACCGTATTCTTTATGCACAGCTCGCATTTTTGCACTGCACCGTCTCCTGAAGAAGATACAGCGCCATAGGGACAGAGCAATACACAGGTATAACAGCTGATACATTTGTCCTGATTGATGGTGATTACGCCATCCAGGATTGTCAACGCGCCAGTGATACAGCCCTTCACACATAGAGGTTCTTCACAATGCCGACAGGAGACTGCGAAACTCACATCATCCTTTTCCTCGATTTTGATTTTCGGGTTTATCCTTATATCTTTCAGTGCCCTTGCCATATCCTTCTCATTGGTTCCAGCAAAGGTGCAGTAATATTCACACAGGTGACAGGCAAGACACCATTTCTCATTAACGTAGATCCTTTTCAAGTGCTCACCTCATTTCAATGTAGTCATCCCGCCCGGCGCCGACCGAAACATATTGGATGGGACACCCAACAGCCTTTTCTATGAAGCGAATATACCGTATGGCTGCAACCGGTAAATCGTCTGGTTTTCTACATTTTGAAATATCCGTTCTGAAACCGTCCAGATATTCATAAATCGGCTTTGCTCTCAGCAGTCTGTCGCCTGTTGGGAAATGATCGCATCGCACTCCATCGATTTCATAAGCGATGCATACCGGAATAATGTCAAGATAGGACAGGACATCCAGCTTGGTCAGCGCAAGAGTACTGGCCCCCTGGACATAAACCCCATATCGGCTGGCGGGAATGTCAAATCCACCGACCCTGCGTGGTCTGCCTGTTGCGGCGCCATACTCTGCTCCAGCCTCACGCAGCCTGGAGGCTTCCTCACCAAACAGTTCTGCTGTGAATGGGCCTTCGCCTACACAGGAGGAATAGGCTTTCATGATACCGATGACTTGATCCAGCTTCACCCCAGGGATCCCTGCACCGATAGGTGCGTATGCCGCCAATGTTTGAGAGGATGTGGTGTAGGGATATATGCCATAGTCAATATCCCGCAGTGCCCCGAGTTGAGCTTCAAACAGAATATCTCTGCTCTCATTGACCGCCCCCAGTAAATATTCTGAGATATCGCAAATATAGGGAAGCAGGGGTTTGCCGAATTCTATCAGCCATTGCATCATCGACTCAAGAGAAATGTTACCATCGCCGTATCCGCCAAGGATTAGCCTTTTCCACTCACGCACACCCGCCACTTTTTTTTCAAGGGTATCCCGAGTAAGCAAATCCCCCATCCGTATCCCTTTTTTCATCACCTTGTCACCATATACCGGTGCGATGCCACGCCTGGTAGAGCCGTACTTCTTATCTGCCAGACGTTCCTCCTCCAGGATATCCTGCTGTTTGTGCCATGGCATGCAAATGAATGCCTTGTCGCTGATTTTCAGTGTATCCGGAGATATTTTCACGCCCTTGCTTTTCAAAGCATTGATTTCGCCACACAGGTGTTCCAAATCAATGACCATCCCGTTTCCCATAACGTTAACCACATTATCTCTTAGGATACCTGAGGGTAATAGATTTAATATGAACCGGCCCTTGTCGTTGACAACCGTGTGCCCGGCGTTGTTGCCACCCTGATAGCGGCAAATCACATTATATTTCGCGGACAGTAAATCCACCATACGGCCCTTTCCCTCGTCGCCCCAATTAATACCCACAACTGCGGTAAGCATTAGTTTATACCTCCTTTAGTCATAACACACTGAACACGTCAAGACCTTTCCAACACCGATGCCCCGATATTCAGCTTCAGCTAGATGAATTCACTTCCTTGTACTTTTACCTGTGGTGATATTTCTATTCCCCTGCGTACTTTATGTCAAGGATATCAAGCTCCCTTTCGGTTAGGCCAACCCCACGCAGCATCAATCGGTTACCTTTCAGGCTTTCAATCGAATTAATTCCCATGCCGCCCATCATTTCTTTCATTTCGTGCTGCCATGCCATCAGAAGGTTTACAAGGCGCTTGTAACCAATACCAGGATTTAATCGCTTCACAAGCTCAGGTTTCTGTGTGGCAATGCCCCAATTACATTTTCCGGTGTGGCAGCTTCTGCATAGATGGCAGCCAAGAGCGAGCAATGCGGCTGTAGCAATGTAGACACAATCCGCGCCCAGTGCAATGGCCTTGACGATGTCAGCGCTTGAACGAATACTGCCTCCGACGACAAGCGATACATTGTCACGAATCCCTTCATCCCGCAAACGCTTATCAACGCTGGCCAGCGCCAGTTCAACTGGGATACCGACATTATCGCGGATCCGCGTGGGAGCAGCTCCGGTACCACCACGGAATCCATCAATGGCGATGATGTCTGCACCGCTTCGGGCTATACCGCTTGCGATGGCAGAGACATTATGCACTGCCGCAATTTTAACGATGATGGGTTTTTGGTAATTCGTTGTTTCTTTGAGCGAGAATACCAACTGACGCAAATCCTCAATGGAATAAATATCATGATGAGGTGCGGGGGAGATGGCATCGCTTCCCTCGGGAATCATTCGTGTTCGTGAGACATCGCCTACGATTTTTTCTCCCGGAAGATGCCCGCCAATACCGGGTTTTGCACCCTGCCCCATTTTTATCTCTATGGCTGCGCCGCTATTCAGATAATCAGGATGAACGCCAAAACGCCCCGATGCCACCTGCACGATGGTATTGCTGCCATAACAGTAGAAATCCTCATGCAAACCGCCTTCGCCGGTGTTATATAAAATTCCAAGTTCCTGTGCTGCCCGAGCCAAGCTTTCGTGAGCATTGTAACTGATCGATCCATAGCTCATGGCACTGAACATGACCGGCATGGATAGCGTGAGGTACGGTGACAGGTTATTCACAATACGTCCTGTTTGGTCGCGTTCAATGTGATGGGGCTTTGCACCAAGGAATACTCTGGTTTCCATTGGCTCTCGAAGCGGATCAATGGATGGATTGGTGACCTGGGAGGCATTGAGCAGCATTCTGTCAAAATAAACCGGATAATTCTCTGGATTGCCCATACTGGAAAGCAGTACGCCGCCGCTTGATGCCTGGCGGTAAAGTTCGTTCATGGTTTTACCGCTCCAATTGGCATTTTCCTTATAGGTGTTGTTACTCTTGATAATCTTCAACGCCCGGGTAGGGCATAGCGCTATGCAGCGGTGACAGTTAACGCATTTTGTATCGTCACTGACCATTTTGTCAAGATCTGGCAAATACGCATGTGCTTCATTGGCACACTGTCGTTCACAGACTCTGCAAACGATACACCGATCGTACTTTCTTTCAATTTCATAGACAGGGTATATGAAGTTAACCGACACGCTCCAAACCTCCATTCAAGCGAACAATCACAGGTTCTCCGCCTTTGGGCGACCATACGTTTTCCAGGTTTGGCTCGATAACCCGGATAGCTGCTTCTTCGCTTGCGACGTAAACCAGATCACCCTTCTCTCCGATCACCATACTGCGCAGCTTCAAACGGTCATTGAGGGCCATGAGCCCGCCGTCAAAGCTCACAAGAATGGAGAATGGACCGGTAATCAGCTGTGCTGCAAAAACATTGCGTAAGTATTCATGGACTTCGCGCTTGTTTGGTGGCATTCGTTCAATGGTCTGCCAGAATGGCGCAGCGATGATCGAGGCCACTTCAGAGAATGTGAGTCTTTTCCTTCTGTGGAGGTAATCGACAATATAGGCAATGACTTCTGTGTCGGTTTGCAAGGTGCATTTGTAGCCGTACATTTCAATAGCCCTTCGGTTTGCATCATAGGAAGAAATTTCACCGTTGTGCACTACAGCGTAATCCAACAATGAAAACGGGTGTGCACCTCCCCACCAGCCCGGTGTATTGGTGGGGTACCGGCCATGTGCAGTAAAGCAGTAACCTTCGTATTCTTCCAAACGATAGAACCGTCCTACATCTTCGGGGTACCCTACTGCCTTAAAAACGCCCATGTTTTTACCACTGGAGAAAATATATGCGCCTTCAATCCGGGTGTTAACGCGAAACACGCATTTAACAACAAACTCCCGCTCGTCGAGCTGACTCTCTGACAGTTTTGTGGGCAACGGGGTAACAAAATATCGCCATATAAGCGGTTCATCGGTAATTTCTCTGATTTTTCTTGTGGGTATTTTGGACAGGTTAATGATGTCAAAGTGACGTTCCAAAAACGTCTCACAGCTTTTTTTGGCAGAGATGTTATCATAGAAAACATGCAGCGCATAGTAATCCTTATACCCGGGATAGATGCCATAAGCTGCGAAGCCGCCGCCAAGACCGTTACTGCGATCGTGCATAACAGACATGGACCGGATTATCGCTTCGCCGCTGAAAAGCTTCCCCGATTTATCAATCAACCCCGATATGGAACAGCCTGATGGGATTCTTATTTGACCCTCTTTCATCGTCGTACCTCCTGGCGTTGCTACCCTTAAACAACTTTCGAATCAACGCTTCACAATGTCTCTGGCATGATATTGATTTGAGAAGTTCTGATCCAAATCATTAAAAAGCGCTCATCATATAATGCAGGCAGTTAAACAGACCGCTACAAATTCGGTGTTTTAACTGGCTTTCACATTATCTGATGAACGCCTTTGTTCAACGCAAATAATTTTACAGTAAAACGGGGCCATTGTCAACAAGAAAATGAAGTACGGGAAACGGTATGTTGCAAAATTTATCTATATTTATGAAGCAAAACGAGAATAAATGCGTAAATATGAAACAGGCAAAAAATAAAGTTGCATAAAACAAAGAAAACCTATTGACAGGCAGAGTAGGTTTTATTATAATAAAAACATCAACAGCAAAGGCGCTGTGGACGAAAAGTCCGCAGCGCCTTTGCTTGTTCCAGTCAGAATTCGACAAAGCCCGGTATTGCGCAGCTGCCAATATCGGGAGCATGGGAATTAAGTATTTTATTTGGATACCGCAGAACGATGAGAAAAAGCCTATATGCAAGGAGTGATTTTATGAAGGATGTTGCGAATCTGTTTGGCTGTATGGTATTTAACGATACGGTAATGCAAGCCAGGTTGCCGAAAGATGTTTACAAGGCACTGAAAAAGACCATGGCGCAAGGAACTCATTTGGAACTTGATGTTGCCAATGCAGTGGCCAATGCAATGAAGGACTGGGCTGTTGAAAAAGGGGCGACACACTTTACCCATTGGTTCCAGCCAATGACGGGTATTACTGCTGAAAAGCACGACAGTTTTATTGCCCCTGCCGGCGATGGCAGGATCATTATGGAATTCTCGGGAAAAGAACTGGTACGCGGTGAACCAGACGCCTCCAGCTTTCCGTCTGGTGGACTGCGCGCAACCTTTGAGGCCAGGGGTTATACGGTGTGGGATATTACCTCTTATGCTTTTATCAAAAATGATACGCTGTATATTCCCACCGCCTTTTGTTCATACAGCGGTGAGGCATTGGATAAAAAAACACCACTTTTGCGATCGATGCAGGCCATTAACAAGCAGGCCATCCGTATTCTTCGACTTTTTGGAAATACAGACGTGAAGTGCGTCATTACAACGGTGGGCCCGGAACAGGAGTACTTCCTCATAGACAAAACGATGTACCTGCGGCGTCCCGATTTAGTTTACACCGGACGTACTTTGTTTGGAGCACGACCACCAAAAGGGCAGGAGATGGACGATCATTATTTCGGAAGCATTAAGCCGCGTGTGTCTGCATTCATGCATGAATTGGAAGAGGAACTCTGGAAGATGGGCGTGCATGCAAAAACCAAACATAATGAGGTTGCTCCGGCACAGCATGAGCTGGCTCCAATTTTCGGGACTACCAATCTGGCAACCGATCACAACCAGTTGACGATGGAAGTGATGAAAAGCATAGCCAATAAGCATGGTTTGTCGTGTTTGCTTCATGAAAAACCCTTTGCTGGTGTAAACGGCAGTGGGAAACACAATAATTGGTCTCTCTCTACCGATACCGGCATAAACCTTCTGGAGCCAGGTGAAACACCCTTCGAAAATGCACAGTTTTTACTGTTCCTCACGGCGGTCATCAAGGCGGTTGATGAATACCAGGATTTACTTCGAGTGTCGGTTGCCAGTGCAGGAAATGATCATCGACTGGGTGCCAATGAAGCACCACCGGCGATAATATCGATATTTTTAGGAGATGAATTGACAGAAATTCTTGAAGCACTTGAAACAGGCGTTGCATACAAAGGCAAACAAAAGAATCAAATGGAGATAGGCGTAACGGTGCTGCCTCATTTCCCCAAAGACATCACCGACCGAAACCGCACCTCACCGTTTGCCTTTACCGGTAACAAGTTTGAGTTCCGTATGCCCGGATCTTCCTTCTCAATTGCCGGGCCCAATATTGTTCTTAATACAGCTGTCGCTGAGGTATTACGTGATTTTGCCGATACCCTTGAGAAGACGAATGATTTTAAGGATACACTTGCGGTTTTGATAAAGAAAACCATCCGTGAACACAAACGGATTGTCTTCAACGGTAACAACTATGCTGAAGCATGGGTGTACGAAGCTGAAAAGCGAGGCCTGTCCAATCTTAAAACAACGGTTGAAGCAATGCCTGCGTTTATAGCACAAAAAAGCATCGATGTATTTACCCGGCATCATGTATTCTCCGAAACAGAAATACGTTCCAGATATGAAATTTTGCTGGAAAACTATTGCAAAACATTACGTATTGAAGCCCTTACCATGACTGATATGGTTAAGAAAGAAATCATCCAAGCCTGTATCAGCTATCAACATGAGCTTTCGCAGCTTCTTCAAAGCAAAAAAACAGATGGAAGATATGATTGTACGCTGGAGGAGTATTTCCTTGACAAGATTTCGAAATTATCTGCCTGCTTATTAAGAAAGCTTGATACCTTGGAGAACGCTATGCTGGAGACGAAGAAAACAACCGATGCGCTGTCACTGGCAGAGTTTTACCGCGATCATGTGTTCGGGGCGATGTCCGAGCTCAGGCTGATTGTCGATGAGCTCGAAACACTTGTTGCGAAAAAGCACTGGCCGCTGCCCACGTATGCTGAAATGCTTTATAGTGTGAATTGAACAACAACATTTACGGACAAGGGGTCTGCTCTCATTTGCGCAAGAGAGAAAGAAAACACGGAAACAGGCCCTGCGTCCGTATATCGCCCGATCAACGTCTCAAGTCAATTCGTGTATCATTTCTGAAAACAGGATAGATGACAAACGAATATATTGGTGAATTCGTTTCCAAGCACAGTTTCAATTATTTGTCACTTGCAGACACTGTCGTTTTGGAACTTTTTTTACGTGTTTTACTGAAACATGAAACTTTTTATTATTTTTTTCGTCTATATTATTTAGGATAAATGGATCAAATCATCGGTTGTTCAGAGAATTTGCAGATATCGAGGTTTGACGGATGTAATAATATAATAAACGCATATACCGCAATCAGTAATCCTTTCTGATGGATTATATCTGTCTCGGGGTATTGGATATTTCTGCTGCGTATGTGTTATAATGACATGAATGGTCAGATGATTCATAGAGAGGTGTTTGTTTTGCACAAAAAAAACAAAAGAAGATTAGCCTTAATTGCCGCATTGTTCATCTTAGTTACTGCTGTTTCAAGTGGGCTTCAAGCGAGCGCAGCACCAGACGATGAAGAAGTCGTCATTGAGGTTACGGGTGGGTATGATGGAATCGCGAAATTGGGGGCCTGGTCGCCCATTCACATTAAAATTAAGACAGCGGGGCAGGCCATATCCGGCGAAATTCAGGTGGAAGCCAACCTCGATCAGGCCAGGAAGATTATTATCGCTAAACCAGTGGAATTGGCAGCGGGAACCGACCATCAATTATATTTTGATATTCCGGTGGTTTCAGCCCAAAGAAAGGTTAATATTCGTCTGGTGAAAGGCAAACAGGTTTTGGCGGAGCAGGAATATTCCTTTTCACGTCTTTTGCGCCCTGAAATCATGTTGATTGGGGTTCTGTCCGAAGAGAAGGACGCATTTGGATTTTTGAACGGGAATACGGTTCCGGTTGCATTTGATCAGGGTTATCAGGAAAAGATGCAATTAATGATCGCAGCCGGCCAGGTTGCTCAGGCAACAACCATGCGTGCAGATGGGGATGGCTATGAGAAACGTCAGGCTGTAGTGGTTCCCTTGGACAGAAACAGCTTCCCTGAAAAAACTGAAGTAATTGATGGGTTTGATTTTTTAATCATAAACAAATTCGACACGTCACTGTTAAGCGATTCGCAGATCTCCACCCTTGAAACCTGGGTAAGTTCTGGTGGCATCCTGATACTTGGAACGGGAATGAACTGGCAGAAGGTATACCATGGCCTGCCAGATAGTTTGAAGCCCTATACCATCCATGAAACAAAGGATATACTGTGCACCGAAACACTGGAACGGTTCTCTGGCAGACATACGCCTGATATGACGATGAAACTGGCACTTGGAAAGTTGGGGTTTGAGTACATACCGCTTCCTGTTGGCGATGAAAACTATAAACCTGGTGAACCCGTGCGATGGTTTGCAAACGATGTCATCGCAGGGGATGCGAATAATCCGCTGGTTATTAAATATGAGAAGGAAATCGGGACGATTCTTGTCTTAACATTTGATCCGATATCGGAACCGTTTGCGTCATGGCAGGGAAGGATTTCTTTCTTTGAAAACATGTTCAAGTTCATTGGTGTCAATATGCAGCGGTTCTACGAACGTGGGAATGGTTTTTTCCAGAAACAGGTTTACAATAATTATGAGCTTGAACACCTCGCAACTGAAGTTCCCAGCGAAAAAAAACCACCCTTTTTGTGGATGTTTATATCACTGGGTGTATATATAATTATTGCAGGTCCTGTACTGTATCTAATCCTTAAGAAAATGGATAAAAGGGACTGGGCTTGGGTATGCATCCCGGCACTATCCATTCTGTTTCTTGCCGGAATGTATCTTCTGGGCTTTAAAACCCGCTATCATTCTGCGGTGGTGAATACCGCGTCCCTGGTAAGGGTTTCTTCAGATGTGAACGAAGCCGCAGTGACTTCTTCCATCGGTGTTTTCAATGACAGACGCGGAACGTTAAAAATGGAATATGACCCGTCCAGTGGCTTGGAAAATCCATTCAACGTATATAGTAATACGGGTTACCGATATTATGGTGATGATTTTGAAGGGGTGGTGACTGGCAAATATACCATATCATCCCCGATCTCCTATGAGCAGTATGACGTGATGCTTTGGACACCAACGGTAATCCGTGCTGAAAAAACGATTCCTTTCAGCGGGGATATTTTAAAGGAGCTCTTTCTGAAGGATGGAAAGCTTAAGGGAAGGATAACCAATACATCACCGTATCATCTGTTGGATTCGCTTGTTATTATAGGAACGAACCTCATTCCCATCGGGGATATTCCAGCAGGAGACACTGTCGAGGTAAGTATACCCTTTGACAGCCCCGATATTTACAAAAGACCTGATGAATACTTAGATGGGTTCTTCGGCCGAACCTATTACAACAACACCAGGGATATTCCTTCTGATTATCAGGAGATGATGCGAAGACGCAGAATTTTTGAGAACTATGTTAATGAGATCTATAATCGGGCAGGAAAAATACAAATGTTTCTTCTGGCCAGAAACAGCCAGGTAATTGATTACGGGCTGAAGGTTAATAATAAGGAACCGCAGAAGTATCACCAGAACCTGATCCTGATAGAATCAGATCTTTCATTTGAGCCGGGAAGAGAAGTGGAAATTCCGGGTGGAATCATCAAAGCGGGTGTTTATATAGACAATGAAGTAGGATGGCAGGAAAGCAATTATGGCATCCGTATCCACAATACCGGAGAAATGGAATTTCGCTTTGCAATACCTGAAAAACTTTCCGTTACCGGTTTTGGGGTTTCCACTGAAACCTATATCCCTTTGTATATTAAATATAATATGGAAAACAATCAAAGCAGCAGATTCCAAACCGAAATACTGGAAAACCGATATGAGTATTTTCTATACAATGTAATAACCCACAGCTGGGATATGATTGAGGCCAAAACCACCATACAGGATGATGCTTACCAGTATATTGGCCAGGATAACGAAGTACGCATGAAAGTTCTGGTGGTTGAACTGGGTCAGCCCGACATTACGGAAGACAGAAACTATGATGTATACAAGGAATATCAACAAGAGTTACTGTCGATTCCGGAAATCTCCGTTCAGGGGGTGGCAAAATGATGGTACATGTTGATAATCTGACAAAACGATTCAGGGGAACGCTGGCAGTAGACCGCCTTACCATGCAAATTCCTACCGGTGAAATCTATGGTTTTGTAGGTGCGAACGGTGCGGGTAAAACAACGACAATGCGTATTATCGCAGGTCTTTTGAAACCAACCTCCGGAAAAGTCTATGTTAATGGTGTGGATGTGTCAAAGGAGCCTCTTGAAGTCAAAAGAAACATCGGATACATGCCCGACTTTTTTGGTGTTTATGATGACTTAAAAGTATCAGAATATATGAATTTTTACGCGGGTCTTCAGGGAATCTCCAAGAGTAAAACAGCTGAACTGGCGGATTCCCTTCTGCAACTGGTAAGGCTGACAGAAAAAAGGGAAGCCTATGTCGATTCTCTTTCAAGGGGCATGAAACAAAGGCTTTGCTTGGCCCGCAGCCTTATACACGACCCCAAATTTCTGATTCTGGACGAACCCGCTTCTGGTCTTGATCCGAGGGCGAGGGTGGAGATGAAGGAAATACTGAAAGAGCTTAGGTCCATGGGGAAGACTGTTCTGATCAGCTCCCATATTTTGCCCGAGCTTTCAGAGTTGTGTACTGCCATTGGAATTATTGATTCAGGCAGGCTGGTGGCCAGCGGCTCGGTATCGGAAGTTGTGGAAAAGATGTCTCAATCAGGTCGGGTGAAGATCAAGGTTGCTGATCGGGAAGAGGAAGCAGTAAAGGTGATGATGGAAATGCCAGGAATCGGCTCCATCAGTTCTGTTGCAGGCGTGATTGAAGTGAATGTGAGCGGTGGGAATGAAGAATATGTTCGCATTTTAAGAACGCTTGTGGAAAAAGACATTCCGGTCATTTCATTCCAGCCGATTGAAGGTTCGCTGGAATCTGTATTCATGCATCTGACCGAAAGGGGGAATGGTAATGAGAATTAATCCCATCCTGGAAAAAGATTTGAAGACAAAGCTACGCGGGTGGCGTTCAACCATACTGATATGCTGTTATGTCATATTACTGATCGGTATTCTGTTTTTGTATTTCGCAAGCAACAATATTTTTAACCCATACAATACACAGAATTTTAATCCGAGAATGGCAATGGATGCGTATAATCTTATTATTACCTTCCAGTTTGCATTGTTGTTTCTGGCCGTGCCGGCCATTACCGCAACCTCTGTCAGTAGTGAGCGTGAACGGCAGACGCTTGATTTGATGCTGGTTACGAAAACACCGGTAAGGAAGATCATTGTGGGGAAGATCATGGTTTCGCTTGCGCATACGATGCTATTGCTGATTGCATCCATGCCGGTTATCGGTGTTGTGTTCTTTTTTGGAGGCATTGGCTTTCTGGATATCATAAAGCTGTTGTTGTTTTATGTGCTTACCTCGTTTTTTGTTGCCAGCTGTGGTGTGTTTTTCTCAACGGTGTTTAAGAGGAATATCGTCGCCATCATCACAACTTATATTTTTCTGGGTTTGATTACCTTCGGACCGTTTATCCTGTTTTTAGTTTTAGGGTTAGTGCGGGAACGGTATTCATATACCGGATTTAGTCCGGTCTACCGTGACTTTGTATCGGCATTGTTCCCTTCTTCGGTATTTGGATTTACATCCTTCTATATCAGCGGTTCGAGCTATAGTATGTACTACGGATACTACAGCCCGGGGATATTCTCTGAGGTTGCCCAGGAAATAGAGCAACAGCGTATGGCGTCAACAGGGTTGTGGAAACTGTTGCATCCCTGGCTTGTGAACGGTTTGTTCAATGTGGTGGCTTCCATATCACTGATATTTTTAAGCGCCAGAATACTCAATCCGATACACCGAAAAAAGTAGTGCAGGTTCAAACTATGCAGAGAGGGCGTTTATGGAACCAAAATTGATTCACAAGGCATTGAAGCCTTTAAAAAGAAAAATGCTAATACAAGGCGGAATCAGGATTTCGCTGTTTGTATTCATCGCATCTGGGGCGGTTTCACTCTTGATGGCTTTCTTATCTTTGTTTGTGGTAATCCCCTTCATTCGACTGAAGCTGTTGTATGTTTTGGCGGCCTGTCTGCCTGTGACATTCATTGGAAGCCTGGTTACGGCCCCTTCTTGGAAAAAAGTTATGGTTCAGGCCGATAATCTGGGTTTGAAAGAGCGGATCATTACCGCATGGTATTTAAGAGACGATCCTTCACCCATAGCGAAATTACAGCGGGAAGATACAAAAACAGTACTGAAAAACGTCAATCTGGTTTCAAGGTATAAGATTCAACTCTCGAAGAAAATGGTTATGGCAGCATCGTTGTTGATCCTGTCAGCCTTTGCTATCTCGTTTATACCGGGAAAGGTTTTTCAGAAGACACAGCTAAGGGAAGCTTTGATCACCGAAAATAAGGAACAGGAGAAAGAGATAGCCGACACGATCAAACAGCAGCAGCAAAAGTACCCCGAAATGACCGAGGAACAGCTTGCAGCCTTGAAAGAAGCGCTGGAAAAACTGAAGGAAGCGTTAAAGCAGGCAAAAACCAAAGAGGATGCATTGAAGGGGTTGGCTCAAATGGAAAACCTGATGAAGAAATTACAGTCCCAAGATCCGCTGCAGGATCTGAAGGAATTGGAAAATGCCTTGGCTGGGTCACCTCTTACTGAAGATTTGGCGAAGGCTATGATAAATGAAGACGAGCAGGCGCTGAAAGAAGCACTGGAGCAACTGAAAAAGAAAATGGAAGAGGAGGCGGCTTTGGATGAACTGTCTGAACTGTTTAAACAAGCAGCCGCGAATATGGGTGATAATTCGGTTTTGGCAGAGGCATTGCAAAAGCTTGCGGGGAGTGCTGCAACAAGCACCATGAGCAGCGGAGAGCTGACACAGAGCCTTTCAGAGCTGCTGGAGCAGTCAAAGGAAAATGCACAGAGCCAGCAGGCTTTTCAGCAAGCCGCTGGTGAAATTGCAAAAGCTTCATCAAATGCGCGCAGGACGATTGCCAGGGCAGACTCCGGCATCAACCAGCCTGGGAATAACAGTTCCAAAACTGCGCAAGGAGAGGGAAACCAATCATCAGGCCAAGGCAAGGGTGAGGGCGGGGGTAACCAGTCGGGTAGTGGTAAATCCTCCGGGCAAGGCAGCGGTTCAGGAGCTGGTGAAGGATCAACCCATGAAGATGCGGGTTACAATGAAGGTGATCAGCCGGGAAGCGGAAGAGCGCCGGGAACCAGAAAAGAAAATGAATACCAGCGTATTTATGTGCCTGAACGCTTGGGTGGAGAAGGAAATGAATCGGCTATATCTGGGCAGAAACTGGAATCCGGAAGCAGCACTTTCAGTCAGGCTGATGGCGCGCCTGTTCACAAGGGAGCGATGGTGCCCTGGCAGGAGGTGCTCAGCGAATATCGCGAAGAAGCTGTACAGTCCATGGAGAGTCAGGACATTCCCCCAGGGTTAAAGGATCTGGTTAGAGATTATTTTAGCTCCTTGCAGTAAAAATAAAAGACTAAGGATGACACATCCGTATTCAGGAGGAACGGTAAATGCAGACACAACAGGAAGATTTCACGAAGGTGTTGGAAACTGTCGGAAGAATAGAACAGGAGGTTTCCCGCCATATGATAGGGCAGAAGGAAGTCATCCGCCAGGTGGTCATGTGCATGCTGGCCGGTGGAAACATTCTTCTTGAAGGATTACCTGGGCTTGGTAAAACGAGACTGGTAAACACGCTGGGAAAGGTTATGGGGCTTGGTTTTTCCCGGATCCAGTTCACACCCGATCTGATGCCGGCAGATGTAACCGGAACGAACCTGGTCACCCGTAAGGAAGGTGAGGAAGGCACGTTTCGTTTTCAGCCCGGTCCGGTTTTCAGCAATATCGTGTTGGCGGACGAAATAAACCGTGCAACGCCCAAAACACAAAGTGCCATGCTTCAGGCCATGCAGGAGGGTACGGTGACGGTGGCCAACAAAACCCATAAGCTTCCACAGCCGTTTTTTGTGCTGGCCACCCAGAACCCGATTGAGATGGAGGGTACATACCCACTGCCCGAAGCACAGATGGACAGGTTCCTGTTCAAGTTGGATGTTCCGTTTCCGGAGTTTGATGAATTGAAGGGTATCATCAATCTGACAACCACGAATAAAACAGAGGAAATTGAAGCGGTTACGAATGCTGATGAAATACTGCGAATTCAAAGGGTTTCCAGGGAAATCCCCATTGCTGAACCGGTTCTGGACTATGCGATAAGGCTTGTGATGTCTACGCATCCCGAGCAGAGCGAAGCACCTGAGGTTACTAAAAAGTATGTGCGATATGGTTCCAGCCCCCGTGGCGCACAAGCCGTGATCAGCACGTCAAGAATCAGGGCGCTTTTAAGCGGAAGATACAATGTTTCTTTTGAGGATGTGCAAAAGGTTGCCTATCCGGCATTACGGCACAGGATCTTCCTGAATTTCGATGCGGTTTCCGATGAGATGACTGCAGACAAGGTTATCGATGAACTGCTGAAGGATGTGAAAACCTATTCATGAAGATCCTGGACAATGAAACGTTGAAAAAAATACAGTCGCTATCACTGCAGGTCAGCATCCCCTTGTCGGGGCAGGCAGCTGGTAACAGAAAATCCAGAAGCAAGGGAAGCTCGGTTGAATTCTCGGACTACAGAGAATATGTTCCCGGCGATGATTTCCGGCGGATAGACTGGAACGCCTATGGCCGGTTTAATAAATTGTTTGTAAAGCTTTTCATGGAGGAACGGGAAGCTCCCGTTCATATCTTTTTGGATACCAGTCTATCGATGCATTATGGCGAGCCCGATAAAAACCTTGCAGCAAGGCGACTGGCGGCGGCTCTTTCGTATATCAGCCTCACAGCCTATGACCGGGTCCACATCCTGCCTTGGAGTGATAGTGTGCAGGGGCCCTTTGGACCATATCGCACGCAGGCAGCGTTCATGGAAGTGGTGGATCTGCTGGAAAGGTTTGAGAATTCTGGCGAAAGCCGCTTCAATGATGCATTGCGTAAACTTGAATGGAAAGCTGGCCGAGGGATCAGTGTTGTCATAACCGATGGATTGGTTGACCAGGGCATGGGTGAAGGTCTGAAATATTTGAAATACCTCAGGCAGGAGGTTTTTTTGTGCCATATCCTGTCCCAGCAAGAACTTTCCCCAAACCTTTCTGGTGCGTTGGAGCTGATCGATTGCGAGACAGGCCGTTCAATGGAAGTAACCGTTTCAAATGCGCTATTGGGCGCATATGAAAAAAAACTGAAACAGTTCTTGGCGGAGATGCAAGAACAGTGTAAAAAATGGGGCGTTCATTATGCCCTGGTTCCGTCGGACATGCCGGTGGATAAAATGGTGAAAAGCGTCGTTTGTTAGCGGTATTGGGGTACCGAACCAGGTAACCCGCAGTCATTGCTACCCTGCTTGCAAATTTGATATCCGGGATGTGACTTCATTTGATGTTTTTAATGCCCTGGGGTCTGGTTGGAATGATCGCCGTTCCCCTAATTCTATTATTCTATATACTGAAACAGAAACGGGAGAAACTTACCGTTTCAAGCCTAATCCTGTGGCAGCAGGTGCTTCAAGACATGCAGGCCAGAACACCGTGGCAGAAACTGAGAAAAAACCTGTTAATGTTTCTGCAGATTCTGGCTGCCATTTTTATTACACTGGCATTGGCTGGGTTTGCACTTCGGCTTTCTCATGGAGAAAAAGAGGCTGTCATCATCGTGATGGATGTTTCTTTAAGCATGTCCTCAACAGATATCCAGCCATCCCGGTTGGATGCGGCGAAGAGTGATGCGATAAAATATGCCGGCAACCTGTCAAATGACAGCCGCGTGACAGTTGTGACCCTTGGCAGAAATACCGATGTGTTGCTGTTCGCTTCCACATCGAAAGATGAAATAGTAAGGACCATCCAATCCATCGAGCCAACGAATGGCTACATGGATCCGGTGAAAGCAGAGGAACTGTTGTTATCGCTTAAGAGGCAGGATCCTGACGCAAACATCATTCTGTTTGGCGACAGACCTGTTCATGTGGGCAATGAAACCATTCAGTTTTCCAACTATGAAAAACAAAATAACAATCTGGCTTTGATACATTTTACCCATACCCGTTCAAACGATCAAATATCAGCCATGTCCATCCTGCGTAACCAGGGTGATACCGATACCGAAGCCTCCATTAGCTTATACGGGGATGATGAGTTTGTGGATTCTCAGCGGGTTACAGTACCTGCCAATGAAACCCAGACCGTATGGTGGCGGGATATTTCACCATCAATGAAGAATCTGCACTGTGTAATCGAACCCGGAGATATTCTGGAAGCGGACAATCATGCTTATGATACTGTTCTATCTACCGATCTGGTGAAGGTATTGCTGGTGACGGAAGGGAATTACTTCCTCGAAAAGATATTCTCGCTGATAGAGGGGGTTGAGCTTGTCAGAACACTGCCTGAAGGGGTAACTGAATACAAAGGGTATGACCTGTATGTTTTGGACGGAACAATTCCTTCCACCCTTCCCACAGACGGAAACATTGTCATCTTCGCGCCAGAGCAGAACAGCCTCTTTCCCGTAGGGGGATGGATGGATACGCCACAGGTGAAACCTGTTGAGCATGCAGTATATCAGCATCTTGATTCGATGAGCTTTTCCATAGGCCGATCAAGAATTATGGAAAAGCCAGACTGGGCTGAAATTGTATTGGAAGCAAGCGAGAATCCTATCATCATGGAGGGACAAATGCAAAATATCCGTATACTAATTTTCGGTTTTAATCTGTATGAAACCGATTTGCCGTTGCGATCCGAGTTTCCCGTTTTAATCTCTAATATTCTTGTCGAATATGCCCCTGCTGGGGGGATGGCCATATCTGGTGTGTTAACCGGTGAACCCGTGCAATTCAGGCTGCAGCCCGACACGCAAAGCGCAAAAGTGATTCTGCCCAACGGCAGGAATGTCACGATTGCACCGCCGATGCCGCCACAGCCATTCCTGATGACAGATCAGGCTGGTATTTACAGCCTTGAGCAGAAAAAAAGAAATGATACCTCAGTCACTTCTTTCGCTGTGAACCTTCCGGATGAGTGGCTGATGGAAAGCGGCAAAGCCGTATCGGTGGGAGGGAATGAACAAGCCGGTATGAACATTCCCATTCAAAATGCGGGGTTCCCGCTGACAACGTCACTTTTGGTCGCAGCGATGATCATATTATTATTGGAATGGTGGTATTATGCAAATCGGAATTACATTTGAAACACCATTGGTACTGGCTCTTTTTCCAGTGCTGGCAGCATTTATAATCATAACGGCCAAAAAGATGAAGGTGGGTTCGCTGTTTAAAAAGCGTGCAATTCAGGCTATCCGACTGTTGCTGATTTTTACACTTTTACTGGCAGTATCTGCGCCTTCGGTGTCTTCAAAGGCGAAAAAAACAGCCACGATATTTCTTGCCGATCTGTCGGACAGTATCCGGAAAAAAAAGAGTGAACAAGAGGCCTTTATTCAGGATGCATTATCCTATACAGGGAACCGGGATGTTATTGGAATAGTCGCTTTTGCCAACGAGTCCAGGGTTATCCGGATGCCGGACGATCAAAACAGTTTTACATCCCTCCCCGACCGGATGCTGTCCAACGAGACAGACATCGAAAGAGCCATGCTTCTGGCACGCTCGATCACACCGGACGATTCTGCGAAACGTTTGGTACTCCTATCTGACGGAAAAGAAACAAAGGGAGATGGACTGGAGGCCGCAAGGCTATTAAAACGTCTGGGGTATACGCTGGATGTTGCTCCTTACCATACAGAAGAAAGTGCTGAGGTACAGATCGAGGAATTCTCGGCTCCAAAACAGGTAAACGCTGGAGAACGGTTTGATGTGTTGGTCAGGATCAGCAGCAATGTCCAGACGAAAGCAACGGTGCGGCTGTTTGGAAACCGCACCCTTACTGCTGAAAAAGAAGTTGATCTTTATCCGGGTGAGAATCTCTTCACGTTCTCCGACAAAGCAGAACAAGGAGGCACAGTCTCCTATACCGCAGAAGTGGTGACTGCGGACGACACCGTATTTCAAAACAACCAGTTGTCTGCTTTTACGGTGATTTCGGACCACCCGCGCATTTTGCTTGTGGAACGGGGAAATCGCGGGGAAAATCTTGTCCGATATCTTGATCAGTATGCCCAAGTCATCAGGGTACAACCCGATGAAGTACCAACCACACTGAATGGAATGCTCGCTTATGACGCATTCATTCTTGCCGATATATCCGCGGAATGGCTGGACGATAATTTTCTGTCCCTTCTTGAACAGACGGTTCAGCACCAGGGCAAAGGACTTCTGACCATTGGCGGCGAAAATTCATATGCTCCGGGAGGGTATAAGGATACTCCGCTTGAAACCATCCTGCCAGTGGAAATGGATATCCGCTCAAAAGAGGAAAACCCGGATCTGGGGATGATTCTTGTGATCGATAAATCCGGCAGTATGTCAAGCGGGTCGTATGGCATTACAAAGCTGGAGCTGGCAAAAGAAGCGGCCATCCGCGCTGCAGAAGTTCTGGAGGATAGGGATCAGCTTGGCGTAATCGCATTTGACGATGCGATTCAATGGGTGATAAAGACAGAGCCTTTGACAGACCTGGATGCAGCGGTGGAACAGATCGGGACCATCCGTCCCGGTGGAGGAACCCAGATCCTGCATCCATTAACAGAGGCTTGGCAGAACCTTCGGACGAAGGATACGAAATTGAAGCATATCATCCTGTTAACAGACGGTCAGGCTGAAAGCTATGGTTACGAGCCTGTCATCGAGGGAGTGCGCGAAGATGGGATTACATTATCCACCGTCGCTGTGGGAGAAGGTGCTGATACACTGCTTTTGAAGGCACTTGCATATGGTGGACAGGGAAGATATTACTATACCGACGAATTCTCAGATATCCCGAGCATCTTCGCTAAGGAAGCGTTTCTGGCGGGTCAAAAATATTTGCAGAACCGGAATTTTTATCCTGAGTTAGTAACATCTGTTGGGTTATTAAAAGGAATTCAGGCCATACCACCATTGGATGGGTATGTGGCAACCCGGGTGAAACCAACGGCACGAACGGTTTTCAGAAGTGATATTCTGGATCCGGTTCTGGCTGTATGGCAATACGGGTTGGGCAGAACCGCAGCATGGACTTCAGACATCCAAGGGGTATGGACCTCACAATGGTCTATGTGGCAAGATGCGCCAATGTTTTGGGGTAACCTTGTGGGATGGCTGGTTCAAAAAAACCTGAATACCGACTATACCGTGGGAACAAGGGTCGTGGATGGCAAGGGTATTGTTTCGGTGCAGGCAGACGCGAAAAGCACCCCGTACGAAGCCTTTATAACTGGAACAGTGGTTTCTCCGGACGGGGAAAAGGAAACCATACGCTTGGATGCAGTAAAACCGGGTCTTTTTGAAGGTGTGCTAAGCAACGCTGAACCCGGAGCGTATATTATCCATCTTGAAATACCTGGTGAAAACGAAGTTGAAAATATCAGTACAGGCGTGGTCATGCCCTATTCGAAGGAATACAGGGTTCTGGATGCGCATGCTGCTGTTTTTTTAGAGAATCTGGCGCAGGCAGGTGGCGGCAGAGTTATAACCGATCCTGCTGATGTTTTTAGCGGCGAAGTTCAAAATGTCGGTGCCAGAAGGAATCTGACAAACCTATTTGTTCTGCTGGCATTGATTCTACTGCTTTTTGATATTGCTCTTCGAAAACTGCAAATTCCCATTGAACCCATCCTTCTCTTCTGGCGGGAGAAAGTTGCTGCGACGGTAAATCACTATTTAAGTGAGGTCAGGAACAGAAAAATCACATATGCATCCGTCGATCCTGTTATTAAAGCAGTAAGTGAGGAAGGCACCGTTGAAAAGCCAGCAGGCTTGGAGAGGGTGGAGGAAAAAGCAGAGCGGGATATGAACAAGAAAAGCAAACAGGGAAAACGCCATAAACAGAAAGAACCAGCAAAGGAATCCAGTGAAAATAGCGCATATGTTGATGCCCTGCTAAACAGAAGAAAAAAATGGAAGTGAAATCGAACATTAAAGTCAATTCATAAAGGAAAGCCTGAAATCATATACTAAACCCATGGACAGATGTATTATCAACGTATTTGACGGGGTGAATCAACCGTCTTTTGTGGAGGGGTTGTTATGTCGAGAGGAAAAGTCAGGCATATGTTTCCAGGAGGAAATACAATAAAGGGTTTTTTTAGTTATTATGATTATGTTCTGCCGCAGGAAGATGCAAAAAGGATTTTTATTCTGAAAGGCGGGCCGGGTGTAGGCAAGTCCACTTTTATGCGTAAAATTGGCGAAGGAATGTGCGAGCATGGATTTGACACGGAATACATGCATTGCTCCAGTGACCCCGATAGCTTGGATGGGGTGGTGTTTCCCCAAAAAAGCATTGCAATGATAGATGGCACTGCGCCCCACGTCGTCGATCCAAAGAATCCTGGGGCCATTGATGAGATCATCAACTTAGGTCTGTTCTGGCGGGAAGAGGGTATTTCTGCGAACAGGGATCAAATTCTTCGCATTAATGCTCAGATCACAAATTCCTTTGGAAGGGCGTACCGCTACATTCAGGCGGCCTACAGTATATTCAGCGATAACCAGGCCATTTATGAACAGGCCATGGATCATGGCAAGGCTAACCCAGTGATTGCTGAGGTCGTGGAGAGTATTTTTGAAGGTATCGGGGTATCGGAGGTCGAAGGAAAACAAAGGCATCTATTTGCTTCAGCCATAACACCGAAAGGGCTGGTGAACTATCTACCCTCTTTGATAACAACGGAAGACGTGATCGCCGTGGTCGGGAACCCCGGAACTGGCACGGAAAAGCTGCTTGAACGGATAAGGCAGGCAGCTGTGGAACGGGGAATACACACGGAGTCCTATTATTGTGCACTAAACCCATATAAACTGGAGCATTTAGTCATTTCCGAATTGAATTGCGCTGTCACGACAACAAATTCAGTGCATACTGTCGAACGAAAACCCTCGCGGACAATAAACCTGAACCAATACCTGGATGAAGCAGTGCTTGAATATAACAGGGAAGAGATCAGCTTCAACTTGAAAGAACATGAAAAACTGCTGCAAAAAGCTGTGGAATCGATCGGCAGGGCCAAAAGGCTGCATGATGATCTGGAAAGCTATTATATTCCCAATATGAAATTCAATGAAGTTGAGAAAATTCAGCAGGATATCCTGAACAAGCTGTTGCAGTAGAGACTTGCCCGGGCCGAGCTATACTGCTCTTGCAAATAAACCGTGGTTTCCGTTATTCACAGCTATATCTCAAGTATATTGGGTGTGAACAGTAACAAACTATATATTTACAGCTTCGATTGAAGCCGATGAGTTCAGTATGCTATAATGGTATAAATTATACAAGATATTGGAAGCCTGGTGATTTGTTTGAACAATTACGGTTTTGTTCGTGTGGGCTCGGCAGTTCCCGAAATGAAGGTTGGAGATTGCGGTTATAATACCGAAAAAATCCTGGAACTCATGGAAAAAGCGGTGGAACAAAGGGTTTACGTTACGGTGTTTCCCGAACTGTGTATAACCGGATATTCCTGCGGGGATCTCTTCGGTCAGTCAATATTGCTTCGCGCAGCATTGGAATCTCTTGAAAGGATTATGCTTGCTTCTTCAAACTGGAGCAATGTCTTTTTAGTCGGCTTGCCGCTGTTGATTGATCAGCAGCTCTACAACTGCGCTGCTGTTGTTCAGAAGGGGCGTATTTTAGGTGTTGTGCCAAAAACATATCTCCCCAATAGTCATGAGTTTTACGAAAAAAGGTGGTTCCATGAAGGTAGCGAGCTGATGGCAGATACCGTTACCCTGTTCAACGCGGCTGTTCCCTGTGGGGCTGATCTGGTCTTCCAGGACAGTGATTATCCAGAGCTTTGTCTTGCAATAGAAATCTGCCAGGACATGTGGATGGCTGTTCCGCCCTCAAGCATTCATGCGATTAATGGTGCGGTTATTCTGTGTAACCTTTCGGCTAGCAATGAGCTCATCGGAAAGCATGAGTACCGGGAATTGGTTGTTAAAAGCCAGTCGGGAAGGTGTGTTGCAGGATATGTCTATGCATCGGCCGGTGTGGGTGAATCGACAACGGATCTGGTTTTCGGAGGGCATGGTATTATCGCTGAAAATGGAAACATATTAGGTCAGACCGAACGTTTTCAAAAAGATTCCCAGCTGTTAACAGCGGATATTGATGTACAAAAACTTATCTACGACAGAACCTCATCAACCCAATTCACCCAGACAGATTTGCCTCGCAAAGTCAGACGTATCAAGCTTGCGAAAAACAGTCTGCATTTGGAAGAGCTAAGGCGTCAGGTGGTGAAACATCCCTTTATAC
>LSQX01399198.1_pt1 | contig 23826 bp, 21 predicted proteins | sample 654561 | NCBI WGS metagenome assembly LSQX01 (sample SAMN04489861, study PRJNA283612) | anaerobic digester metagenome | isolation source: 4 biogas reactors fed with cattle manure at either 37C or 55C with and... | place: Denmark: Kongens Lyngby | collected 2014
TGTAGGGATAAAATCCTTCTGCCATGCGCATAAATCCTAAATCATTGGGATGGCAGCCGTCTACTGTACAGCTGTCCCGTCCGCGGGTTCCAAAAAATGTTTGGCCGTCGACAAACCATACATTTTTATAGCCGTCGGCCTTAGCATTTTCATAGGTCCGCCGAATGATTTCACGGCATTTCTCGCTGTCTTTGGTGCTGTTATCCGGCAGGGAGACAGATTCAAAATCACATCTGGAAGCCATAATTACCGGCAGGTTTGGATTAGCTTCAGCTATAATTCTGAAGAACTTTTCATGGGTTTTTTCCAGATGCTCGGCAGTTGGAGCGTTATGATCATAATCGTATACAAAAACGCTCATGTTAAGACCTTTTATATAATGAGCCATGTTTTCTTCCCCTCTGGCGCTGCCTGAAAAACCTAAATTAATGTAATCTGCATCCAGCCAGCGGGAGAGAATTGCCTGATATGAATTGCCCGGACGGGAAGCACATCCGCCCTGGGTAATGGATGAACCGTAGTAAACAATAGGTACAGAAACAGTATAGGGCGTGGGGCTTTGAAGCTCTGCATCATTGCTGATTCCGATGTATACTGCTTTGACTCCGTTATATAGGGGCAGGTTCACTGTAACATCCTCCATAACAGGTCTCTTGCAGCAGATAGCTTCATAGGCTTCTGTGTCGACGGAGGCGGGAATGGCTGTCTTTTTATAAAAGATCTTATTTTTGCCTGCTCCCAGGTATATGTCGCAGCCTGACTTTCCTGTCAGAGGCATATGGGACATGGAATCGGTGTATAAAAGCTTTACTCTTAACGCAACGTAGGGAGAATCGGTCCGAAATCGGATACGAGCACCGGCAGTATGGGTGGCCAGGCCGCTGACACCGGCGTTTACAGTATCTTTGACTCCGGGCGGCATACGCCAGAATTCATCACCCTGACAGTGGGCCAGACCAAATATTTCTATGGGCGGCCTTTGACAGTTTATCCAGCGTACATTCTTCACCGGCAAGTCGGAATTAGTTATGAAATTGGGATCATCTTTTGTGATATCATATTGGCTCATGGCTGTTCCTCCTTATAATTTATAGCTATGTATTGTGTTTATAGGTCACTGTGCTCTGTCACTGCTTAATAAAGCATACAATATTACTATATCTTAGATAAGCAGGAAATGTAAACTAATTTTCATTTCCATAAGTGCTTCTATTTTCTTTTAAACCGGTTTTATCTGTGTTATACTTAAATTGTTGTTATAACAGCAAATCCGAAGCATAATAAGAAGGGCTAGGAGGATGTATACATATGTTCATCGCCATCCTGAATATTATAACAACGGCCTCTTTACTGATAGGTATGATAATTTGTTTTTATGGCAGCAAATCAAAAAAACTGCTGTACAAAGGCGGTTTCTTCTTTTTTCTTTTTTCATTTTTATCGAAACTTTACTCCTTAATACTTCGTTATTACATAGAATCACTTGCAAGGCATTTAACTGAAAAAAGTTCTCGTTCAATTGGTTTTTGGCTTGCCTATCTGCCGGTTCCGGGGGATCTGCTTGCTCTTACAGGCATTATTATCTTCATTGTATACCTGTCAAAAGGGTTATCTTATGCGGAACATGAAACGATATGATAAAAGGCTGAATCCACGAATCAGGTATTTTCGGAAATGATTTAAAAAAGAAGTTTTTATAATACATATAATCTGTGGAGGTATTGCATTATGAAATATAAGATCTATGTTGACGGGCAGGAAGGCACAACAGGGCTTAGAATTCACGAATACTTGTCCAAAAGGACGGATTTGGAAATACTGAAGATAGACTACGAAAAAAGAAGAGACATAGATGAACGCAGAAAATTCCTGAATGAAGCGGATCTGGTTTTCCTCTGCCTTCCGGATGCTGCAGCAAAAGAGGCGGCAAGCCTGATTAAAAATGACCGTACAAAGGTTATTGATGCAAGCACGGCCCACCGTATTCATAAGGATTGGGTATATGGTCTTCCGGAAATGGGCAGGGAGCAAAGGGAGAGGATTCGAGATTCAAAAAGAGTTGCCAACCCAGGATGTCATTCCACAGGCTTTATCCTTCTGGTTTATCCGCTGATCAAGCTCGGCATCCTTCCCAGGGATTATCCCTTAACATGCACCTCTGTTACCGGCTACAGCGGCGGCGGCAAAAAGATGATAGCCGAATATGAGTCACAGGGCAGAGGCAAAGAGTATGACAGTCCACGGCAATATGCGCTCGCTCAAAAACACAAGCATCTCGACGAAATGATAAAAGTATGCGGCCTTACAAATGCTCCTATTTTTAATCCCATTGTTGCCGATTATTACAGCGGCATGGCTGTAACCGTGCCTGTTTTTTCTTCTCTGCTCAATAAGAATACGGGTATAGAGGGCATAATTGAAATCTATCGCAAGCATTATGAAAACTCAAGGCTTGTCAAGGTGTTAAGCGGGGATATGGATATGCTCTCGGCTAACAAGCTCAGCGGTAGGGACTGCATGGAGATTATTGTTTCGGGCAATGACGAAAGAATTATCCTCTGCTCAAGATTTGACAATCTCGGCAAAGGTGCCAGTGGTGCTGCTGTCCAGTGCATGAATTTAATGCTTGGCATAGATGAAACAACCGGGCTCGAACTATAATAAAGAGGTTTTAAATATGAAATATATTAACGGCGGCGTCTGTGCCGCAAAAGGGTTTTCGGCAAGCGGCATCCACTGCGGAATAAGAAAGAACAAATCAAAAAAGGATTTGGCTCTGATAGTAAGCGATGTCAGGGCATGCGCTGCGGCTGTTTATACAACAAACCTTGTCAAGGGTGCGCCGTTGATTGTAACAAAGAGAAATCTGTCTGACGGTTACGCAAAAGCAATTATCTGCAACAGCGGCAATGCCAACACCTGCAATTCCAACGGCATTGAAATAGCGCAGGGTATGTGTGAGCTTGTTTCGGAATATCTTGATATAGATGCAAAAGATGTCATAGTATCCTCAACGGGAGTAATAGGTCAACCGCTTGATATTGAACCGATTAAGGATGGTATGCAAACTCTTGTTGCAAGTCTCGGTGACAACAGCAAGGACGCGGCGCATGCAATAATGACAACCGATACGGCGATAAAGGAGATTTCCGTGAGCTTTGAGCTCGGCGGTAAAACCTGCTTTTTGGGTGGCATCGCAAAGGGCTCTGGCATGATTCACCCCAACATGGCAACAATGCTCGTTTATATCACAACCGATGCGGCAATTTCAAGAGAAATGCTTCAAAAGGCCCTTTCGGAAGATGTGTGCGAAAGCTTCAACATGATTAGTGTTGACGGTGATACATCAACAAACGACATGGTCTGTGTGCTTGCAAACGGCCTTGCCGGAAACTTGCGGATTGACTGTGAAAATGCTGACTATGCTGAGTTTAAAAAGGCACTGAACATCGTTACAACCCACCTTTGCAGAACAATAGCAAAGGATGGGGAGGGTGCATCTAAGCTTCTGGAATGCAGGGTTATAAATTCCTGCGATAAGCAGACAGCTGGCAAGGTCGCAAAGAGCGTCATCTGCTCAAGCCTTTTCAAGGCGGCAATGTTCGGAGCGGACGCCAACTGGGGCAGGGTACTCTGTGCTGTGGGCTACAGCGGGGCAAATGTGGATATTGAAAAAATAAATGTTGAATTTGCATCAAAGGCCGGCAGGGTTGCGGTGTGCAAAAACGGCTTCGGCGTGGATTTTGACGAGCATCTTGCTAAAACAATTCTTCTTGAAAGTGAGATTGAAATAATAGTTAACCTCAATTCCGGCAAAGCAGAGGCAACGGCATGGGGCTGCGATTTAACTTATGACTATGTTAAAATAAACGGTGATTACCGCACCTGAGGAGGAATAAAAATGAACCTTACAAATGCACAGAGAGCCGAAATCCTTATTCAGGCACTCCCTTATATCAAAAGATACAACAACAAGATAATTGTAATAAAATATGGCGGGAGCGCAATGATTAATGAGGAGCTTAAAACGGCAGTCATGGGTGATATTGTGCTGCTTTCGCTCATAGGGATAAAAGTTGTTCTCGTTCATGGCGGAGGGCAGGAGATTTCCGATATGCTCTCAAAAATCGGCAAGGAAAGCAAGTTCGTAAACGGGCTCAGGGTAACGGATAAAGAAACAGCTGAAATCGTGCAGATGGTGCTTGCGGGCAAAATCAATAAGGGGCTGGTTAACCTAATAGATAATATCGGCGGCAGGGCAATAGGTCTTTGCGGCATGGACGGGCATATGATTGAGGCAAGGCAGCTAAGTGATGAGCTGGGTTTTGTCGGTGAAATAACAAGAATAGACGCTACGCCAATTTTAGATGTGCTTGAAAAGGGCTACATACCGGTTGTTTCAACTGTCGGCTGTGACAGCAGCGGTGACATATTCAATATTAATGCAGACACCGCAGCGTCAAAAATCGCCGCCGCCCTTAATGCCGAAAGCATGATTTCAATGACTGACATAAGAGGGCTGTTGAGGGATAAGGATGATGAGGATTCACTTATTTCAAAGGTAACTCTTGGGGACTCCGCAAAGCTTATTGAAAAAGGCATAATATCGGGCGGCATGATTCCAAAGGTTGAATGCTGTTTTGACGCTATCAGGGGCGGAGTAAAAAAAGTGTTTATTATTGACGGCAGGGTGCCGCATTCGATTCTAATTGAGGTTCTCACCGACGAGGGCATAGGCACAATGTTTGTGAATTAATTAGGGTAGGGGCTTGCTCCCGCTGAATAATTTCAGGGATATTGAAAGGAATTAAAATGAATATAAAAGAGCTTGACAATAACTATATAGCAAACACTTACCAGAGGTTTGATGTTGTTTTTATTCATGGGAAAGGCTCCGCGCTTTTTGACGAGAGCGGGAAGAAGTATATTGATGTCGGCGGCGGCATAGCCGTCAACAGTTTTGGAATAGCGGACGAAAAATGGGAGGAGGCTGTCATAAAACAGCTAAAAACCCTCCAGCACACATCAAATTTATATTACACGCAGCCGCAGTCAAAGTTGGCAGAATTGCTATGCAAAAAAACGGGGATGAAAAAAGTGTTTTTCTCGAACTCCGGCGCAGAGGCAAACGAATGCGCAATAAAAGCGGCAAGAAAATACTCCTCTGATAAATACGGCGGGGATAGAAATGTGATTGTTTCCCTCAAGGGCAGTTTTCACGGCAGAACAATAACAACGCTTTCGGCAACCGGGCAGGAGCTATTCCATAAGGATTTCGGTCCCTTCACACAGGGCTTTGTGTTTGCGGAGGCTAACGATATAGCAGATATGAAAAATATTATCAGCGAGAACAACTGCTGCGCTATTATAATTGAATTGATTCAGGGTGAAGGCGGCCTGAATGTATTGGATAAAGAGTACGTCAGCGCACTTTCAAAGCTTTCAAAAGAGAAGGATATTCTTCTCATTGCTGACGAGGTGCAGACAGGCAACGGCAGAACGGGCAGGCTCTATTGCTATATGAATTACAATATTGAGCCTGACATTGTAACAACTGCCAAGGGGCTTGGCGGCGGACTGCCTATCGGTGCAACAATGTTCAATGCAAAAACCAAGGGAGTTCTGAATGCCGGCAGCCACGGCTCAACCTTCGGCGGCAACCCCGTTTGCGCAGCAGGAGCATTAAGCATAATCGAAAGAATTGACGACACCCTGCTTTTGGATGTCGTCAAAAAGAGTGAATATATTTTCAATGAGTTTACTTCGGCAAAGGGAGTAAAAAGCGTCAGCGGTATCGGGCTGATGATAGGCATCGAAACCGAAAAGGATGCAAAAGAGGTTGTCATTAAATGCCTTGACAGGGGAGTGGCGGCACTTACAGCAAAGAATAAGGTAAGGCTCCTGCCCGCTCTGAATATCCCCTTTGATGAGCTGAAAGAGGCAGTCAGGATTATAAAAGAGGTTATCGAAGAGTGACAAGGGGTTGACATAAACCTAATAACCATAATTTATTATAGACAGGGGAGAGAAATTTCCCCTGTCTATTTTTGCCTATTTGTTATAACACGCAGGGACAACCCTTGCGGTTGTTCAAAGAGCGATGAGATTGGCATGAGTCTTACAATTTAAAAGGCATTTTTTTATTTATACCCTTCCATGCCCTTGAAGATGCTCTCGTCATAGAAGTTATCCTCGTTTTTGTCATGAAGAGGATACCAGACCTGTGCGAAGAAGGGGTTTACCCTTGCCTCCTTGTCATAATCCCACGGCCATGGCAGCTCTTTGGGGCACCAGTGGCCTCCTTTGAGAACAAGGTTCGGTGTCATTTCAAACTCATGTCCGTGAGCACAGTACCATTTAAGGGGAGTGAAAAGGTCGCCCTTTACCATATTGTCCGAAAGGCATTCGCCGCCCCTGAACTGAGCCGCCTTTTTCATATCCTCTATATCAAGCTCACTTGCCGGCTTTGTTTCATCATATCCGTGGTCGAGGAGTGTAACCTCTTCCGTCGGCCGCTCTACCCTGAAAGTATCCCATGTGCCGATATTTTCCCAATTCTCCCTTGTTCCGTAATAGGCAGATATTCTGTCCTTATTGTTGTTTTCAATCCAGTTCATGGTGCCGTAGATTTTCATTTTGGTCAGGCGCTGCATACCGAGCTTTTTAACAAGGAAGGGCGGAGCTATTTTTGCAAGCTTAAAGTATTTCGGCACGGTTTCGGACATTCTGTCAAAATATTCCTTAATAGGGATATTAGCTCTGAAATGCAGGTAGCTTTCAAGCAAATCAGAGTCTGCATACCATTGCCCGTGGAAGTTCCTCAGAGTGAACCATTTGCTGTCAAAAATCTTTTTTGGCGAGCCCATACCGATAGCCTTGAGAAGATACTCTTCAAATTCAAAGTTAGTTATTCTGTATTCCCTGCCGCTGCCTATATTATAGAAACGGCGCCAGAATTCCTCAGGTACATCATCTGAGCAGACATTCAGAAGAAGCCTGCCGGAATCCTCAATGGTTGCCCATTCAAGAACTCCGTTAATAGGCACATGGAACATAATGGGGTCATAGTTTTTAAGAATGGCGGGGTAAAGTATGCCCGACTGGCGCAAAGAAACCCAATGCTTGAGCCCTGACTCGGCAAAATAGCTCTCAGCAACTGTTTTGCTAACGGCATAATGGTCATAGATACTGATTTTAATAGGGTCACCCGTTCTGCCCCAATGTATAGGGGCGTTTCTGTCACCTGTCTGTGCAACCGTGCCTATGTAAACAACCCTTATTTCATCTGCATTAGGCTGTGCCTTGACTGCATGGACGATGTTTCTTGCAGCTGTAGTGTTTGTCTTAACTGTTTTTTTGGGGAAATAGTCTGCCGCAGGTGATACCATCCCTCCCACATGTAGAACATAGTCGGCACCTGTCACACATTCCAGAACATCCTCGTAGTTCATAAGGTCGCCCCAGACGATCTTTACGCTGTCATCGTTTTCATAGGCAGCAAATTTTTTTCTGTTCTTTTCGCTGCCCCTGTTGAGAAGCACGATATTGAACCTGTTCTTATTTGCATAAAGCTCTTTGAAGCCTGCAAAACCCATATTGCCGGATGAACCTGTCAGAAAAACCGTCTTTTTCGCCATTACACAACCCCCATATGATTATTAAAACAATTTTAACATGATATATTACCAATTACAACCAATTTTTCCTTATTTCTGACTTAACTGTTTTGCGGGGAGGGATGCACTATGATGAAGGCAAAAAAACCTTTGCGGCGCAAAAATGGTTGCAGCTCTTAATAACTATTCATAGTTGTGTTTTTAATCCCTTCATAATATAATGAATCCAAAATGGGGGATTGGAAATGACATCCAGAGATTTAGTCATAAAAACCATCAAGGGCGAAAACAATATGGGGCAAACACCTGTTTACGGGTGGGTATCTGCAAATCTATCGGAACAGATTTCAAATTATTTCGGTTCAGTCGAGAAATTTGAAGACCATTATGCATTCGACATGGCTCACATTTTCGGCGGCCCTGGCATATTTGCCGAAGAAATACATGATATGAATAAAGCAGGGGTAGAAGTGACGCCGGAAATTTTTTTGCAGTATGATTTAACTGATCCCAACAATATGGAGGATTATCAGTCAATTGTAAAAGCAATGGAGCATCACAGGCAGAGAGGGCGCTTCTGCTATCTGCAGACAAATGGGATTTTTGAGTGCCTCAACGAAGCGTTCGGGATAGAAAATCATTTAATGTATCTCGCACTTTATCCCGATGAGCTCAAGGAAGTGTACAGGCGGGTTGCCCAATGGAACAGGCAGTTTGCCCTCAACTCAATTGAGCTGGGCATGGATATGATACATATTTCCGATGACTGGGGCTCCCAGACCGGGCTTATGTTTAGCCCGAAAATGTGGAGGGAGCTTATTTTCCCTTACCACAAGATAACTGCAGATGCAGTCAGGTCAGCAGGTGCATTTTTGAGTCTCCATTCAGACGGCTGCATTCTTGATGTGCTTGACGGAGTCCATGAGTTGGGCTATCAGGTTATTCATCCGTGGCAGGAAACGGCAGGCATGCCTTATGATGTTTATCTTGAAAAATACGCCGATAAATTTGCAATTCTGGGCGGGCTTTGTGTTCAGTCTACATTAGGCTTCAATGACCTGAGCAGGCTTGAATCTGAGATAAAAAGAGTTTTCAGTCTTCTAAAGGGCAAACGCTGGCTTTTCTGCAACACACATTTTGTTCAGGAGCATTGTTCAATTGATGAGCTTATCTACGCTTTTAACCTGATAACGAAGCTTGCGAAGGGGTGATTTTATATGAGATTCTTATTTAAGGGGATATCATTTTGCACCCACTTATCAGATTCAGGATAATACTCCCGCAGAAAACATAATTGTAATGTATAATGCGGCTCATAGGTAGGGCGTTTATTAAGTTGTCGTTTTATTTCGGGATGAAATTCTTGACTGAAATAATTTAAAATATATAATGACTTTGACAACCTTAAATGAACATATAAAAAAGGGGCGGGGGTTTTTAAAACCCTCGCCCGTTTTAAGTAGCTTTTTGGTAAACAGATAAGCAGATTTTCGGCAACAGAAAAATGAGCCGTTAAAAACAGCTCATTTAAACGCCTATTCTATCAAAAACAAAATAAAAATCAAACGGCGCGTGTAACCTTGCCCGAACGAAGGCAGCGAGTGCAGGCATAAACTCTTCTCGGAGAACCGTCAACTATTGCCTTGACACGCTTGACATTTGGGCGCCATGTTCTATTGGAACGCCTGTGTGAGTGAGATACTTTTATACCGAATGAAACACCTTTACCGCAGTAATCGCATTTTGCCATTTGCGGCACCTCCTTTGCATGAGTGAATAACAAAAGTATTCTAACAGGTTTGTCATTCAATTGCAAGTATTTTTTTATGGATTTTTTAAATATGATATATTTAATAAATATAACCGCCGATTGAACGCAAACGGCGGTCAAAATCCATTATCTAGTGCCTGTTGCCGTAGAATTTCGTAAGTATATAAATTAGCTTTGAAGCGTGTTTATTTTCGTCGGTATAGGCTTTAAAAAACATATTCCTGATAACGGGACTTGAATTGTTTAAATATATATCTCTATAGAATTCATAGGCGTTGAGCTCATCTGCAATTGCTGCCTGCAGCCCCTCCTCAAAGGAAGGGATAATCGGGTTTTTTACTGTCGGCAGCTCAGGGCTTTTGCTGTAAATCCTGTGATACAGTTCCATAAAATCCTTAAAATGAGTAATTTCATCATTCCTTATGTCTGAAAGGATTTCACGGTTTTTGCTGTCCTGTGTTATGGTCATTAGCTGCTGATAGTATGAAATAGCATCCTGTTCGCCCGTCATTGCCCTTATCATTTCACCGTTAGTTAATTTATTGATTTTTTCCAACCGACTCACCTCCCGTATATACATATGCGGGATTGATAAATAATTATACTGTGTCAAGTTTTTAAGTATTAAAGCATTAATTGACTGAAGATTAACAATAATGTATAATATGTGCAATGAATTAATTTCTTTATTAGGAGAATTAGTTTGAAATGAATAAAATATACGATGATTTGAAAAAATGCTGCGATTATGTCCGTTCCCGCACCGATTTTGTACCACAGGCTGCTCTGGTTCTTGGCTCAGGTCTGGGTGATTTTGCTCAGAAGGTTGAAACCGTGTGTTCAATTGATTATGGCGAGATTGAGGGCTTTCCCGTTTCAACTGTGGCAGGTCACAGGGGACGCTTTATTTTCGGCTATATTAAGGGCGTTCCTGTTGTTGTTATGCAGGGACGTGTTCATTTCTATGAGGGTTATTCAATGGCGGAGGTGGTTATGCCTATAAGGCTCATGAGCATGCTCGGCGCAAAGGTTCTTATGCTGACAAATGCGAGCGGAGGCATCAATTTAGATTTTAATGTGGGCGACCTGATGCTGATAAGCGGTCAGATAAGCTCCCTTGTTCCGTCGCCGCTTATCGGGCCCAATATTGAGCAGCTTGGCACAAGGTTCCCGGATATGAGCGAGATATATGATATTGAGCTGAGGAATATTATAAAGAAAAAAGCTGATAGTATGGGGCTGAGACTGCGTGAGGGTGTCTATATCCAGTGTAGCGGTCCGAACTATGAATCGCCTGAAGAAATCACAGCGTACAGCAAAATGGGAGCCGATGCCGTGGGGATGAGCACAGCCTGCGAGGCAATAGCCGCAAGGCACATGGGCATGAGGGTATGCGGCATAAGCTGCATTTCAAATAAGGCTGCGGGGATCAGCAAAACAAAGCTTACTCACAGCGAAATAAAAGAAGCGGCGGATAAAATTGCCGATGTTTTCCAAATGCTGGTGAGCGATTCTCTGGCTGATATAGCAGCAAGCTTGTAGTAATACTCAATTGTTTGTTTTTTACAAATAATAATAAAATATTTGTTGCAAATTATTTTCGTATAGTGTATAATACTCACAAACGAACATTTGTACTGTATGGAGGTTTATAGAATGGCGGATAAACAAAAAGCACTGGAAACTGCACTTATGCAGATTGAAAAGGCATACGGCAAGGGCACAATCATGCGCCTTGGCCAAAACAGCGGGATGAGCGTTGAGGCAATATCCACAGGCTCTATTGCTCTTGATGTGGCAACAGGCATCGGAGGCCTCCCCAGAGGTCGCATTATCGAGATTTACGGTCCCGAGTCCTCAGGCAAAACCACACTTGCTCTTCATGCAATAGCCCAGGCTCAAATGATGAATGGCGAGGCGGCATTTATTGACGCTGAGCATGCGCTTGACCCTGCTTATGCCTCAAATCTCGGTGTTGATGTTGATTCCCTTCTTGTTTCACAGCCGGATAACGGCGAACAGGCTCTTGAAATAGCCGAGGCTCTTGTTCGTTCCGGTGCTCTTGACATAGTTGTTATTGACTCGGTCGCAGCACTTGTCCCCAGGGCGGAGATTGAGGGCGAAATGGGCGACTCTCATGTCGGCCTTCATGCTCGCCTGATGTCGCAGGCACTCAGAAAGCTTGCAGGAGCAATAGCTAAATCAAACACAATTATTGTTTTTATAAATCAGCTTCGTGAAAAGGTCGGAGTTGTTTACGGTAATCCCGAAGTAACAACGGGAGGCAGGGCTCTAAAGTTCTATGCTTCCATCCGCATGGATGTCAGAAGAATTGAACAGCTCAAGGGAGCAGGGAATGAATTTGTCGGCTCACGCACCAGAGTTAAAGTAGTTAAAAATAAGGTTGCGCCTCCGTTTAAAGAGGCAGAGTTCGATATTATGTACGGCAAAGGCATTTCCCGCGAGGGCGAAATTCTTGACCTTGCCGTTAAGCTTGACATTATTAACAAAAGCGGAGCATGGTTTTCATATAACGATGCCCGCTTAGGGCAGGGGCGTGACAATGTTAAGGAGTATCTTGCATCCAACCCCGAGCTGCTCGATGAAATTGAAGGGAAAATTAAATCGGACAAAAAAAGGCTGGCTGAGGCAACTTCTAAAGGCAAAATCAGAAAACCCATAACACGGTCGGAAAGTGAGCCCGTGGCGGCTGTTCCTGTGACAAAATCGAAACTTGATATTATTGTTGATGAGGACGACTAATGGTTATTCTGGCAAAAAAGGGGAAAGGGAACAAGATTCATATCAGCGTCGATGATGAATACATATTTACGGTAGATGCCGATTACTGGTTTTCTCTCGGGATATCCTCCGGTGATGAAATAACTGATAAGGAGATTGAAACTTTAAAAAATGCTGCAGGCTGCCGGCGTGCGTATAACAAGGCACTAGACCTGCTCTCACGGCGGGACTATTGCGAAAAAGAGCTGCACTTTCGGCTTTGCAGGAATTTTGAGCCTGAGCAGGCGGAGCAGGCTGTTAAAAAAGTCAATGAGCTGGGGCTTATTGACGATGAAGCCTATGCCCAAAGGCTCTCAGCTGAGCTTTTTGAAAGAAAGCTAATGAGCCCGCTAAAAATTCGTTGCGAACTCATCTCAAAAGGCATTTCAAGGGAAATTGCCGATATTGTCTGTCAAGGGCTTGACAACAATCAAAAGGAGCGTATTATTAAAATATTGCAGTTTAAATTCCCAAATCAGCTTTTAACAGAGCAGGGGAGGCGGAAGGCTTTTAATGCCCTTGTGCGTTTAGGCTATGCGTTTTCCGACATCCGCAGTGCTATGCGTGAGCTTGATGTTGAGAAGCATGACTATTATTAATTTTCAGGTGATACTATGGCTTACAGAGTTGGCATGATTTCTCTCGGATGCCCGAAAAATCAAGTTGATGCAGAAATAATGATGGCAGCGCTTGAAAGAGAGAACTTTGAAATTGTAGATTATTTCAACGGAGCAGATGCAGTTATTATCAACACCTGCGGCTTTATTGATGACGCAAAAAAAGAAGCTATTGACAATATATTAAGTGCTGTTGAACTGAAAAAAGAGGGCATTGTCAAAAAGGTTATTGTTACAGGCTGCCTTGCTCAGCGATATCAGAGTGAAATTCTCGATGAAATACCTGAGGTTGATGCCATTCTGGGTATTGGCACAAATGCGGAGATTCCCATTTTAGTGCGCAAAGTGATTGATGGTGAGCAGCTATTATCCTTCCCTCCCAACTGCTCTCTGCCGCTAAACGGCAAAAGAGTTTTAACAACTCCCGAATACTGGGCGTATCTTAAAATAGCAGATGGCTGCTCAAATCGCTGCACTTACTGCACAATCCCTTCAATCAGGGGCGATTTCAGGAGCCGTGAAATGCAGGATATTCTTGATGAGGCTCAGCAGCTCGCTTTAAGCGGAGTCAAGGAGCTTATCGTTATCGCTCAGGATACTACAAGCTACGGCATTGATTTGTATGGGGAATTAAAGCTCCCCGAGTTGCTCAATGCATTATGTGAAATCGACGGCATTGAATGGATTCGCTTGCTCTACTGCTACCCGGACAGGGTGACGGATGAGCTCCTTGAGGTCATGTCATCACAGCCTAAGGTAGTTCATTATATTGACCTGCCCCTTCAGCATATTGACGACAAAATTCTCACCGCAATGAACAGGAGAGGCTCCTCAGAGGAGATTAAAACCCTTATTGAGAAGATGAGAGAAAAAATACCCGATATTGTTATCAGAACCACCTTTATAACCGGCTTCCCCGGCGAAGGTGAGGAGGAGTTTGAAACACTTGCTGAATTCATAAATAAAACAGAATTTGACAGGCTCGGCTGCTTTGTTTTTTCACCGCAGGAGGGCACTCCCGCCAACGATATGCCCGACCAGATTGAGGATAGTGTCAAAACCCGCCGCAGTGAAGTCATTATGCAGGATCAGTACGAAATAGTATCCGTTAAAAATAATGAGAGAATCGGCAAAACATTCCGTGTGCTTGTTGAGGAATATGATGGCTATACTGATAGCTATGTTGGCAGAACATATATGGATGCACCAGAAATTGACGGATTAGTGAAATTTACATGCAGCCGTGAACTTAATGAAGGCGATTTCGTAGATGTAAAAATATTCAGTCAGCTCGATTATGACCTTTTGGGCGAGGTCATTGAATAGATTATTGGAGGTTTAAATGAATACACCCAATAAATTAACAATTTTAAGAATGATTATAACTCCGGTATTTCTGGCAGTTTTCCTGTTGGATTTTCCATACCATATTCTTGCCGCAACAATTATTTTTTGCATCGGTTCGGTTACAGATGCCATTGATGGCCGCCTTGCGAGAAAAAACCTGCAGGTAACGGTTTTCGGCAAGCTTGCCGACCCTGTTGCGGATAAAATGCTAACCACCGCCGCTCTGCTTGCTTTTATGCATACGGGGCTTTGCAACATTTGGATTGTTATGATTGTTTTGACAAGGGAGTTTGCAGTGACTTCAATCCGCCTTGTTGCCTCCGCTCAGGGGATTGTAATACCGGCAAATATGTGGGGCAAGCTAAAAACGGTCAGTCAGATGACCTTCACAATTGTTATTCTCGTTCTTTACCAGATTCATGAGAGCTTCAATATTTTTCCGGCAGACGGCACTTTTACCCTGCCTTTTGTTTCGAACCTGCTTCTCTGGATAACGGCAGTTTTGACAGTAATTTCAGGCATAATTTATGTTGTTCAGAGCAGTAAACTGGTTGATTTTTCACAAAAATAACGTTTTTTTGGTGTTTTAATAAAAAAAGTGATGCATTTTAATCACTAATATAGTACAATATACTGAGCCTGCTTTTGTAGACTGAGCTATATGTCTCCGTCGTCTTCTGGGCGGCGGATTTTTATTTATCTTCATTATAAGGGGTGTCCTTATGTTCAGCAGATTAAAAGAAGATATAGCCTGCGTTAAAGACAGAGATCCTGCTGCTCGTTCGGCAATTGAAGTTTTGCTTCTTTACCCGGGCTTGCGGGCAATTAGAATGCACCGCAAGGCTCATTGGTGCTATAAGCATCGTTTTTTCTTTTTGGCTCGCCTTATTTCACAGCGTGCGGTGAAAAAAACAGGCATTGAGATTCATCCCGGCGCTCAGATAGGCAGAAGGTTTTTTATTGACCACGGTACAGGCGTAGTTATCGGTGAAACGACTGTTATCGGTGAAGATGTGACGCTTTATCAGGGCGTAACCCTTGGCGGAACGGGTAAGGACACCGGCAAGCGTCACCCGACTCTGGGGAATAATGTCATGGTTGGCTCGGGGGCAAAGGTGCTCGGCCCTGTCAAGGTAGGCGACAATACCAAAGTTGCCGCAGGTGCAGTTGTGCTAAAGGAGATTCCTCCCAACTCAACCGCTGTAGGCGTTCCCGCAAGAGTAGTCAAGCTTGACGGAACAAGAATAGAGGAGCTTGACCAGGTTCATATTCCTGACCCTGTTGCGCAGGAAATAGCCAGACTTCAGGTTCAAATCAATGAGATAGAGCAAAAAATCAATAAAATAGAAATTTGTGAGAATTAATCGCATGATACAAGACAGAAAAGCACGGGTTTTCCGGCTTGTCATTTCAGGAGGATAATACATGAGGATTTACAACACATTAACAAGGCAGAAGGAAGAACTCAAAACAATTAAAGAGGGCGAACTCAAGATGTATGCCTGCGGGCCGACTGTCTATAATTATATTCATATAGGCAATGCGCGCCCGCTTTGTGTTTTTGATGTTATGCGCCGCTATTTGGAATACAGAGGCTACAAGGTCAGCTTTGTTCAGAATTTTACCGATATAGATGACAAAATTATAAAACGTGCAAACGAAGAAGGAGTGAGCTACTCCGACATATCTGAAAAGTATATTGAGGAATTCTGGAAGGATGCCCGGGGGATGAATATCCGCGAGGCAACACATCACCCTAAGGCGACAGAAAACATTAATGAAATTATTGATATAGTAAGCACTCTCATCGACAAGGGTTTCGCCTATGAGGTTGAGGGCGATGTCTATTTCAGCCCGAGCAAATTCAGTGAATACGGCAAGCTTTCGCACCAGCCTCTTGACGACTTAGAAAGCGGTGCACGTATAATGGTCGGTGAGATTAAAAGAGAACCGATGGATTTTGCACTCTGGAAAAGCGTAAAGCCCGGAGAACCATTTTGGGATTCGCCCTGGGGCAAGGGCAGACCGGGTTGGCACATAGAATGCTCTGCCATGGTTCGACGCTATTTGGGCAAAACAATAGATATCCATTGTGGTGGGCAGGATTTGATTTTCCCTCATCATGAAAATGAAATAGCGCAAAGCGAATGTTGCAATGGCGCACCCTTTGCAAATTACTGGATGCATAACGGCTATATTAATGTTGATAATGTTAAAATGTCCAAATCACTTGGCAATTTTTTCACGGTTCGTGATGTTGCCGAAAAATACGGCTATGAGGCAATCCGTTTCCTAATGATTTCTTCTCAGTACCGAAGCCCCATAAATTACAGCATTGAAATTATTGAGCAGTGCATCTCATCCCTTTCAAGGCTTTATAACTGCCGGAACAGCCTTGATTTTTTATTAAAAAACTCCACCTTGGATAGCAGCGGGAAGGATGAGAGCATTATTTCACAGCTTTCTCGCCATATCGGAGAGTTCATTGAAGCTATGGATGATGACCTCAACACCGCCGATGCCATTGCAAGCATTTTTGAGCTGGTGAGAGATATAAATATCAATGTAATTGAAGCAAATGCATCAAAAGCCGTGTGCAAAAAGGCAATAGAGATATTCGACGAGCTTACTGATGTTCTCGGAATTATGTATAACCGCAGCTCTGAGGAAAGCCTTGATACCGAAATTGAAGCCCTGATTGAAGCAAGAACTGCCGCCAGAAAGGCAAAAAACTGGAAAGAGGCCGACAGAATCAGGGATGAACTCAAATCAATGGGAATAACCCTTGAAGATACTGTGCAGGGAGTCAAGTGGCACAGAGAATAAAAATATGTCAGTTTTTTTGCATAATATTACTTGCTTTCCAATATTTAAAATGATAAAATGATATTACTGTTTAAAGTAGACTTTGGAGGGAGAACTATGTTTAGAAAAAAAACGGTGATATCAAAGCTTTTGTCAACTTTTTTTGTTTTGGCGATTTTGATAACCTCTGTATCTTCAGTTTTTATGGCTACAGCCGTTTCAAAGGCTACGGTTTTATTTGAGGTTGGCGGCGGAGGTCTTCTTTATCTCGAACACAGCCAACTTACTAAACCGAAAAAGATTTATACTGCATTTCAAAACAACCTTGATGTAGGGCTGGACTTCCACCTTACTGTCGATGAAGATTATTTCGGTGACTCATTCATGTATTGGTATGACATGAAAAATAAAAAGGTTCTCAGCTATGAAAAATCCTTTGATATAACAAATGTAAATGGTATTTTTTTAAGGGCAGAGTTTTCATCTGCACTCGACGGGAACTATATTGCAAGATATTTTAATAACGCAGGAAATTTGATTAAGAATTATGAGATTGCTTCTGGCACACTGGTAACCGCTCCCCAAGCACCTAAGCTACCCGGCTTTAATTTTGTCAAGTGGGACAAGACGCCTGAAAGCTTCAGATATTGCACCGATTATGTTATTATTAAGCCTATATACACGCCCATTCCGGTCAACTATAATGTCCAGTTCGTCAATTGCACAGGTTGTACGGGTGCGGGTCTCTACCCCGGTTATTCGGTTGCAAAGGTCAGCGCTCCCGAGACGGACAGTTCGGGCAAAGCCTTTTCATACTGGATTGATGCCAATTCAAACGAAATAGTCAGTTACTACAGGAGATACTCCTTCTATATCAATAAAGATATTTCTTTAACGGCGGTTTATGGAGAAACCGTCACAGGCCATGCCGTAGCAACCAGGATTACGGGCACCGTAATTGATTCGGAAAACCAAAAATTAACCTTCTATGCAGAGAGAAGCGTCGCCCCGGAATTCACTATTATCAAACATGGAATTTTAGTCACTAAGGCTAAATATGTTGTTGATGAGCCCTCCTTATTTAATATTAATGCGCTGCCTTCAGTTGTTCTCATGGGTAGCGGCAAGACATATGAAAGAGTTGGAACTTATTCACTGACAAAGAATAATATTGTAGAAGGCGATATCTGGTACGCAAGATCATTTGTTATATACAGGGATTCATCTGGTACGATGCATAGCGCTTACAGCTCAATTACAACAGGTGACACCATTTAATACTTGTAATGATATGAAGGCTGCTGCAATAAGCGGCAGCCTTTTTATTTTTGACAAACATTGTCAACATCCTATATGTACAAATGCTTTTTTTTATGCTACAATTGGGTTGTAAATCAACAATCATTTGTGAAAGGATTGAGAGCTTTGGTGGAAACTGTTAGTGTGGTAATTCCGACACATAAGAGGCCGCATTATCTGGCTCGCTCTGTCAATTCTGTGTTAGCTCAAGTTGATGCCGATGTTGAGGTCGTTGTGGTTGATGATAACCTCCCATGCTCTCAGGAAAGGCTTAAAACTCAGGAGATCATGAAACAATTTGAAAATGACGACAGGGTTTTATACATTCTCAATTCAAAACCACTCGGCGGAGGGCTGGCAAGAAACAAGGGCATTGAAGCTGCAAAAGGTGAATACATAACCTTTCTTGATGACGACGATATTTACCTGCCGAAAAAAATCTGTACGCAGCTTGAGTTTATGAAGAAAAACTCTCTTGATATGTCATTCACCGATGTGTACCTGCACAATGACAGGGGGGTTCTTGTTGAGTTTCGCAGGCACTCATATGTTAACAGCTGGGCAAATGAGGAGCTGCTCAAGCAGCATATTCTCCACTCTCTTGGCCCCACATCCACATTTATGATTAAACGCTCCGTGCTCATCGAAAAGGGTGCGTTCATGGATGTGCCAATGGGTCAGGATTTTATGCTCATGTGGAGGATGATTGAAAGCGGAATAAAAATCGGTTATATGCCCGGCTCTCAGATTATTCAGTACCTTCATGACGGGGAGCGTGTTTCAGTCGGTTCAAACAAAATCAATGGTGAGAATTCACTTTATAAGCTCAAGCAGACAAAAATGAATATGCTCACTCAGGACGAAAAGAAATATGTAAAATTCCGGCACTATGCTGTATTATCTGTTGCAGCAAAACGCAGCTTTCAGCCCATAGACGCCTTAATGTACGGCGCAAGGGCAATATTTGTTTCACCAATATATTTTTGCAAGGAGCTTGCCAAAAGAGTTGGAGATAAAAACAAGGCGGAGGACAAGCCTGCCTGATGCAGGTTAATGTATGAATATGGCTAAATGTTTAATTATTTTGACAAGTAGATACCCCTATTCTTTCGAAGAGCCGTTTCTGGAAAGCGAGATTACATATCACAGCCGTAACTTCGAAAGAGTCATAGTCTTTCCATTGGATATTAACCAAAACGATAAGCCTACAAGATTATTGCCGTCTAGAGTTGAGTGTGTCAATTCCGCAAAGGGCAGAAGAGTAACAGCTAGGCTTGGCGATGTTTTATCAGGCGCACTGAGAAGCCTGAGAATTACAAAAGAATATAAGGAAGATAAAAGCAGAATAGGTTTTTCTGTGCCGAAAAGGGTCTTTCTTGAGTTTTTTCAGTCACGCTCTCTAAGGCATTTCAAGCAGATTGACTCGTATATATCAAATATTGATTTTTCACAATTTGATGAGATAGTGTTATACAGCTATTGGTTGTTTGTAACCGCACAGGTGGCATTGTTGCTAAGAGAGAGTTTGGAGAAAAGGGGCATAAATGTCAGGCTTATTTCCCGTGCGCACAGATATGACCTCTACGAATATGCCAACAAATTGAACTACCTCCCTTTGAGAAAAGAGCTTGTTTCGGCATTTGATGCGATTTATCCATGCTCAGCCGACGGTGAGGAATATCTGAGAAAGGCCTTTCCCGAGCATTCTGAAAAAATAAGGGTATCATATCTTGGCACCTCCGATATGGGCACGGGCAGCTATGATAATACATTCAGAATTGTATCCTGCTCAAGAGCAGTGCCCGTCAAAAGGATTGACAGGATTGTTGATTCGCTCGCACTTCTCAAGGGCTGCACCTATGAAATTGAATGGACTCATATAGGCGGCGGGGAAGAGCTTGAAGCAATTAGAGCGAAGGCAGCAGAGAAATTGAGCTTTATAAAGACCCACTTCCTCGGCTCCGTGAGCAACAGTGAGGTGCTGGAGTATTATAAAAACAATAGTGTAAGCCTGTTTGTCAACACAAGTGCCAGTGAAGGCCTGCCCGTTTCAATTATGGAGGCCATATCTTTTGGCATACCTGTAGTTGCAACTGATGTTGGAGGAACAAAAGAGATAGTACTCGAAAATGTTTCGGGTTCGCTAATAGACAAGGATTTTACCGATGACGAACTGGCCGAAAAAATAAAAGGATTTGCTCAAATGAGCACTGTGAACTATGAAAGCTTTAGAAAAAGCACAAGACTGTTTTGGGAAGAAAATTTCAGCGCAGCAAACAATTATGCACTTTTTTCGGAAAGTTTGGCAAAGGATACTATAAAGCAAAGGAAAAATATAGATGCTCGAGTTTAAGAACGGTATCCTAAAACTAAAGACGGGACGGGGAATCATCGGTTTTATCAATGATTTAAGCCTCCTACTTCTTTTAGTGTGTATGACAACATTAGGTGGCGCAGATGAAGGCGCAAACTATGTTTATTATTTCGCATTCTTTATTTTTGTCTTTCTGACATTTGTTAATATGATTGCCAGGCAAAATAACAGCAATAGCTTTATTATTAATATTCATACAATCTGGTATTTGATTTTTATTGCTTACTGTATTACATCCTTATTATGGGCGTTTGACTTTGAAGCAACGATAAAGCCCATTGAAAAAATGATACAGATTCTTGTTATTACATATTGCATTCAGATTTATATAAAAAACGAAAGTGATTTTGAAAGGGTGCTGGACCTGCTCATTTTCACGGGAGTAATAATGTCTGCCTATATATTAATCAATACTCCCGTCAGTGAATGGTCGTCCGGCTTTTTGGGCAGTGTAACCGGATACAATACTAATTCAACCGGCATTTTTCTTGCCGTGATTGTTGTTATTTCTGCATATAAGGGGCTTGTTCTTAACAAAAAACCGTATTTGATTTTCACCGCCGCTTTTATGTTCATGGTCATCATGACAAGCTCAAGAAAGTCGCTGTTCATCTCGATTCTCGGTCTCATTTCACTTGTTGTTCTGAACACCAAAAAAAAGCATTATGCTTTGCATGTTTTTTTGATTTTCGGTATTGCGGGCTTATTGTTGTTTGCAATATTCAATGTGCCTTATCTTTATAATACAGTCGGCTTCAGGCTTTCCTCAATGGCTAAATTTTTCACGGAGGATTCGACTGCCGACAGCAGCCTTGCGCAGAGAACATTTTTTATTGATATTGGCTCAAAGATTTTTCTTGAACATCCGGTAATAGGCATCGGTTTGAATAATTTTTCTGCCTACCTGAGTCAATACAGCTCAATTTCTCTATATGCCCATAATAACTATATCGAACTCGCGTCCGGTTTAGGCACAGTAGGGTTAATAATGTATTATTGGTTTTATCTGTATCTTTTCGTGAAGCTACTTAAACAATTGCTCAGGGGTCAGAGAACAGCGCTCCTTTTCTTTTCGTTTATTTGCCTTGTTATTGTATTCGAATACAGCATGGTGACATATTACAGCTCAATTATTCACACGCTGATTGTTATCAGCTATATGGCGGTATGCATAAACGATGCAAAGTATAAAGAACAGATTAACGGCTAAGGGAGATAATTATGAAATCAGTTTTGATAACGGGCGGTGCAGGGTTTATCGGCTCCCATGTTGGGCAGGCTTTACTCAAACAGGATATCAGACTGGCGATTATTGATAACTTCAATGATTATTATTCCCCGCAGTTCAAAAGAGAAAATATTGAGCTGCTTTATAAAGACGGCAAGCAAAGCGGCTCCTTGTGCCTTTATGAAGGTGACATAAGGGATAAGGAATTTGTTGAGAAGGCTTTCGCTAAGTTTTTGCCGGATGTTACCATACATCTTGCTGCAAGTGCAGGAGTCAGACCCTCTATAGTTGACCCTGAATTATATGTAAAGCAGAATATAGTCGGGACAATGAATATTCTTGAAGCCATGAGAAGCGTCGGTACAAAGAAGCTTATTTTTGCGTCATCTTCTTCTGTTTACGGCAACAACAAAAAGGTCCCTTTTTCCGAAACAGATAATGTTGACAGGCCTATTTCTCCATATGCGGCAACAAAAAAATCCTGCGAGCTGCTGTGCCACACCTATCACCACCTTTTTAATATGAATATTGCCTGCCTGAGGTTTTTTACCGTTTACGGTCCGAGGCAAAGGCCGGACCTTGCAATCTATAAATTTACTCAAAACATTATTGACGGCAAACCTATTCATGTGTTCGGCGACGGTAGCACCATGCGTGATTATACATACATAGATGATATTGTTGACGGAGTGCTCAAGGCTGTCAGATGGGTTGATAATGAAGAAAAGCGATATGATATCTTCAACCTTGGTGAATCAAACACCATAACGCTCAAACAAATGATTGAAGTGATACAAGCTGCAGTCGGCAAAAGGGCTATTATTATAAAAGAGGGTATGCAGCAGGGTGATGTTGAAAGAACATATGCCGACATTTCCCATTCAAAAGAAGTGTTGGGTTATAATCCTTCAACTGAGTTTTCACAGGGTATAAGGGCGTTTGTTGAGTGGTATAAATCTAACCGGATGTGATGTAATTGGCACATAATGTTTTGCAGGTTATGAACTACGCAGCTGCCTACCCCGGCAACTTTATTCGCTCAATGATGGCTCTTGAGCGAAAGCTTGCCGAAGACGGCGGGCGTATGATTTATGTTTTTCCGCAAAGGGCAAAAGAACGGCAATGGGTTCAAGAAATGAAGAGCAACGGGTTTGAAATCTTTTTTCTAAGTGATAGTATAGTGGTAGCGGCAAAGGAGCTTAGGGAATTGATTCACAGGTTCAATGCAGACATTATTCATTCCCATTTTATCAATTACAACCTCTATATTCCTATAAGACTTGCTCTAATCTTCAACAGAGATATTGCTCACATTGTCCATGCACACAGCCAGCCCAAAAAAGATGTAAGACCAATTCTGGATTCCCTGCGCAAGCGGGTGATAAATGAGCAAGCCTTTATTTGTGTGAGTAATTCAGTTGCCGAGGAGTTTTCAAAGCGTGGGCATAATTGCACCACAGTAATGAACGGCGTTGATTTTTCAAGGCTCGAGAACTTTGAGAATTTAAGCAGAGAAAAATTTGTTAACCAATCAGATAACACAACGGTTTTGATGTTCGGCTATGATTTTCACATAAAAGGAATTGATACGGCAATCAAATCACTTCAGAAATATGATAAAAACCACAATATTGTTCTGCTGCTTTGCGTTGCCAGCCATGCTCAAAAAGCAAAAAGGCAAATCATTGAGCTTTGCGGCGAGATTCCGAATTGGATAAGACTCCTGCCGCCGAGAGATGATGTTGCTTCATATTATAAGCTGGCGGATGTCTTTGTTTCGGCATCGAGGAGCGAGGGCTTCAATTACTCTCTCGTCGAGGCAGCATATTGCGGGACAGCTGTTGCAGCTACCGATATTCCGGGTCAAAATGAACTTAATATACCGTTCACTTTTAGCTTTGAGAGTGAAAATGAGGAGCAGTTCTTCAGTGCAGTTTCGGGTGCATTAGCCATGAGCAATGAGGAAATCGATATCTACAGAAAAATTG
>LSQX01197644.1_pt1 | contig 23824 bp, 23 predicted proteins | sample 654561 | NCBI WGS metagenome assembly LSQX01 (sample SAMN04489861, study PRJNA283612) | anaerobic digester metagenome | isolation source: 4 biogas reactors fed with cattle manure at either 37C or 55C with and... | place: Denmark: Kongens Lyngby | collected 2014
CTTAAACACAGCATCTTTCTCGGCAAGCTTTTCGTCATATTCTTTTGGGAATTTCACAGAAATATCGAACTCATCGCCAGTATTGTGTCCTATTATCTGCTCCTCAAAGCCCGGAATAAAAGAATTTGAGCCTATTTCAAGACTGTGATTTTCTCCCTTGCCGCCCTCAAAAGCCACTTCATCTACAAAACCCTCAAAGTCTATTACAGCTGTGTCACCATTAGCTACGGCTCTATCCTCAACTGTAATTGTTCGGGCGTTTTGCTCTATAACCTTTTCGATTTCAGCTTTTACTTCGTTAGCCGTTACTTTAACTTCTTCTTTTTCAGCCGTTATTCCCTTATAGTCAGTTACCTCTACCTCCGGCTCTACTGTAACTTTAAGCTCTATCTCCACACCGTCTTTATCAATTTTCTTAACATCAACATCATATGGAGAATCCACAGGCTTTATTTTAGATTCTGCTATCGCCGCTTCATAAAGCTCTGGATAGAGAATTTCAAGAGCATCCTCATAGAATACCGTTTCGCCGTACATCCTCTCAATTAAAGAACGCGTTGCTTTGCCTTTGCGAAATCCCGGTACAGTGTACCTTTTTCTCGTTTTAACGAACGCTTTTGCCACTGCGTCCTCAAGCTGTGCGGCATCTGCCGTAAGTTTAAGCTCGTATGTATTTTTCTCAGTTTTTTCACAAGATTTAATGCTCATAAGTTTTTTTCCTTTCCGCGGCTTTTATAAAAGCCGTATACGCTTATGTATTGTCAACAGCCGAAATATTGTACCATAAAATTATAATAATTTCCACACTTTTTGAAATATTTAACTTTTATTCATTATTTAATGAGTTTCGGACAGAAATTTAGATAGTCAGCGGAGATTAACTCGAACTGTATTCCGTCATAATTAAATCGAGCATTCAGGGGTGAAACAAACCCGTGTAAATGCCCAAAATAGCAATATTTTATATCCTCATCTTTTAAGATGTTAAATATTTCTTTACAAGCGACAAGCTCATTAACGGGCGGATAATGTAAAAACACAATAGGCGCTCCGCCTGTTTTTTTTGCGGCGGTTATTGACGCCTTTAGCCTGCCTGCCTCTCTTTGAAGTATTTTTTCGTCGGGTGCGGCATCATCATAAAACCAGCCGCGCGTGCCGCAAACGGCAGTTTCACCGACGAGGTAAGCGTTATTATGGATAAATTTGATTGAGTGAAATCCGTTATCCTTTACGAAAGCATTCATTTTGCCGAGCGTTCCCCACCAATAATCATGATTGCCTTTTAACAACAATTTATTACCCGTAAGTGAATTGATAAACTCAAAGTCTTTCTTTGCATCAGTTAGCGTCATAGCCCATGAAACATCGCCCGCTATGACTACCGTATCATCTTCACCTACAACACGGCTCCAATTTGAGCGTAATCGTTCTGTATAGTTGTCCCACCCTTTAAATATATCCATAGGCTTTTCACACGAAAATGAAAGGTGAGTGTCGCCTATTGCGAATAAAGACATTTTTCCTCCAAATTAAATACCGAGCATTGAAATTACCGCGTCGGGCATTTCATCAATACTGTAACTGTCACTAAAGCGAACGGGTTTATCTTTTAACCCTGTAAGCTGAACGGGCACCGCCACTTTGCTGATTTCTTCAAGCCGAGACAGCATTTGGAACTCATCTTCAGCTTTAATTTCCCCATTAATTGCCGAAAGTACGGCGCTTGGGAATTTATATGGGCTTGCTGTTGCCGCTATGATTGTAACAGAATTGTCTGCCGTATTCTTCTTATAATCATTATATACTTTTAATCCGACTGCCGTATGTGTATCCGGCAAATAACCGTATTTATTAAAGCAATCTGCTATTGTTAAGAGTGTTTCTTCCTCACCGGCACAGCCGGCGCTGAATAGCTCGGAAAGCTTTGACTTTATGAGTCCGTTTACAGTATATTCGCCGTTTTCCTTTAATTGTTTCATTAAATCATTGACGAGGTCACAATCCTCATCTGAAAGATGATAAATAAGCCTTTCAAGGTTGCTTGAAATTAGTATATCCATAGACGGAGAAACAGTTGTGTAAAACTCTCTGTTTTTATTATAGACGCCTGTGTTTATAAACTCTGTCAATACTTCGTTTTTATTTGACGCGCATATGAGCTTATTTACGGGTATACCCATTCTTTTGGCGTAATAAGCAGCAAGAATATTGCCGAAATTGCCCGTCGGCACTACTATATTAATTTTTTCACCAAGCTTTATTTTACTGTTTTTCAATAAATCACAATAAGCAGAAACATAATAGACGATTTGCGGAACGAGCCTACCCCAGTTTATTGAGTTTGCAGAGGAGAATACAAAGCCCTTTTTATTAAGCTTTCCAAGCATTTCACTATCAGTAAATATATTTTTAACGCCTGTTTGCGCATCATCAAAATTGCCTTTAATGGCGGCTACCGCAACATTTTCCCCTTCTTGTGTCGCCATTTGAAGCTTTTGCATATTGCTGACGCCCTGTTCAGGGTAAAATACAAGTATCTTAGTACCCTTTACATCCTTAAACCCCTCAAGTGCCGCCTTTCCCGTATCCCCTGAGGTCGCAACGAGAATGGCAAGCTGTTTATTCGTTAGCTTTTTTTCAGCACTGACAGCCATAAGATAAGGCAGAAGCTGAAGCGCAATATCCTTGAATGCGCAAGTCGGTCCTTTAAAAAGCTCAAGGATATACTCGTTATCAGAAAGATTTACAACGGGAACGACATAGGACGAGTCAAATTTGCCTTTTTTATATGCGTTTTCAACACAGTAATCTATTTCCTCAGGCGTAAAGTCAGTTAGGAAAAGCCCCAAGATAGCCTTTGCTTTATCAATATAACTTTTGTCAGCAAGCCTCATAATATCTTTTAATGAAACTTCGGGTATATCCGCGGGTACATAAAGTCCGCCGCCGGGTGATATGCCGTTAATAATTGTTTTTGAAGCTGAAACATATTCCGTATCGCTTCTTGTAGATTTATACTGCACTCAAACACTTCCCCAATAATTGTCTGCTCATTTTAGCAAATAAAAAATTCATTGTCAAGTACTCTGTTTCCTGCTATTAGTCTTCCTCTTTTTTATCTATATCTCATTTTAGTATTTACTGTTTTTAAGGCTTCCTCATCCATTTTGACTATCTTTCTGTCATATGTCAAAATACCATTAACCTCAAACTCAACATCGCTAACTTGCGTGTATACGGCGGCACAAAGTCCTTTCGGTATAAGAGGTATTACCTGTTTTTCAAGAAGCTTTATATATGCCGCTGTAAGCGTTTCTTTAGAGCGGTACATAACATATCCAAAGCTTTTCCTTTTATTCCAAATATGCTCATCAATTATATAGCTGTAGCCGCCGTATTCACTGAGAACAAACGGTCTGCCGCCTGTTTTCGGCATATGTACAGGTAGGATATATTTATGCATACTCTTAAAATCTCCGCCGCCTTGGTCGTACCAACCGCTTGCGTGGTCTACAAAACGGCTCGGGTCAATCTTTTTTACACTTTCACCGATTTCCTTGGCGTCAAACTGCCCCCACCCCTCATTAAACGGCACCCAACAGCAAATTGAAGTATGGTTATAGAGTGCATTAATCATTCTAAAAAGCTCTTGCCTAAAATTTTCACGCCATTTCGGATTTTCTCTTGAAAACAGTTTATAATTATTATCCTTAACATTAATATTCAAATTTGGAAGAACGCCCGCTAAAATATTGCCTATGTATTCGCCGCCGCTCACCATATCCTGCCAAACGAGCATTCCTATTCTGTCACAATGATAATACCAGCGTGACGACTCTACTTTAATATGCTTCCTTAACATATTAAACCCAAGCTCTTTCATCTTAACAATATCGTATATCATAGCTTCGTCAGTAGGCGCCGTCATACCGCCGTCGCACCAATAGCCTTGGTCAAGCAATCCGTTTTGAAAATACGGCTCGTTATTAAGGCAAAGCCGCGGTATACCCTCCTTGTCTTGCTCTATTGAAAACTTTCTCATACCAAAATAGCTGTAAACCGTATCAGTTGCTTTAGAATTTAGTGTTACTTTTAGCTTTAGGTCGTATAAGTTCGGGGTTTCAGGACTCCACAGCTTGCAGTCAGGTATATCTATATATTCATCTGTTGAAATCTCTTTTTCAACTAAAAGCTCTGAATTAAAAAAGACTTCTGCCGTAATTTTAGCATTTTTATCTGAAAGGGTTGTTTTTATATTGATTTTAGAGTTATCTATATCCGGCAAAAGCTTAATGCTTTCTATATAAGTACTGCTAACTCCTTCAAGCCAAACGGTTTGCCATATGCCGGAGGTTCCGGTATACCAAATGCCATGGCTTTTTTTAGACTGTTTTCCCCTTTGCTGCCAACCGTCATCTGTGGGGTCATAAACCTTTAATTTCAGCTCATTTTCGCCGCTTTTAAGGTGCTTTGTAATATCAAAAGAAAACGCGTCATATCCGCCGGTATGCGCGCCCACGGGCATACCGTTTAAGAACACGACTGAGTGCCAATCCACAGCGTCAAAATGAAGTATTATATTTTTACCTTTTAGCTCGTCATTTACGGTAAACTTTCTTCTATACCAGAGCCTTTCATTATGGGAAATCTGCCTTTTGACACCTGATAATGCACTCTCAATAGCAAACGGCACTAAAATATCGCCGTCTTTCTCTCCCATATCGTCAGAATTCTTATTCGTAATCGCATATTCATAATATCCGTTAAGGCACTGCCAGCAGTCCCTTTTTAGCTGCGGGCGCGGATGCTCATTAAGCGGATTTTCGCATTTCGCTTTCTCGTACCAAATAGTTTTAATGTCTGACATATTCGTCACCTCTTTTTCATTATATCTGCAAGGGTAAGGCTTGTCAATGATATGAAAGCGGCAAAAGTTATATTTAATCCTTGTCTTTTGTGCAACAACTTATTTAACCTTTCCTTTGACTTTCCCCTTTTATTTGATGAACTCATTATTTCGTTTTGCAATTTGCTTTAACTGTTAATCCTTGACATTTATAGTGTAATTGGATATATTGATATTGACACAGAGCCGATGGTCGTTCCATGACCGCCGTAATTGGCGGATATATCGACATAAGTAAACACTGTGTCGTTTTTTATACATTCCTAAAATAATGACAATACTAAACACAAGTCCATTTGAATATAGTTTTACTAAGCGATATTAGGAGGTGTTTTTTTGAAGCGTTCTATTATTTTGATATTGATTTTAGTTATTATATTGACAGTTTCCGGCTGTACGATAACGGGGTTTCCGCCTTTTCAGAGTGAACCCGATACAACAACAGAAAGCCCTGATACAACTTTAGAAGATTTGCCGCAAAACAAGACGAGGGCGTACTTGAAGGCTGTTTGGATTTCACAATTTGAGCTTTCTATGGCGGCGGCGGAAGACAAAAGCGAAGAGGCTTTCAGAAGTAAAATAGAACATATGCTAAATAGATGTGCACAAAATAAAATAAACACTGTTATTGTTCAAGTAAGACCTATGTCGGATGCGTTCTATCCGTCCGATATTTTTCCTGCTACAAAGTATCTAACGGGAACTGAGGGCTCTTATATTGGCTATGACGCTTTCGGCATAGTAGTGGAAACGGCTAAAACTCTCGGAATTTCCGTAGAGGCATGGATAAATCCGTACAGGGTTTCGGGAGAAAATGATTTTTCTGCGCTATCAAAGGACAATCCCGCAAAAAAGTGGTATGACGGCGATAATAAAACTCGTAATCTGATTGTTTCAAATAGCGGTATCTTTTATAATCCCGCAAGTGTGGACGCTCAAAAGCTCATTATTGACGGTGTGCGCGAGGTTGTTAAAAAATATGATATAGCAGCAATTCATTTTGACGATTACTTTTATCCCTCGAAGGACGCTGCTATAGATGCCGCAGATTATGCGAAATACAAGGACGAGGGCGGCGCGCTTAGCCTTGACGATTGGCGGAGAGCAAATGTAAACAGCCTTATTTCCGGTGTTTTTTCCGCTGTTAAGGCTATTAAAAGTGATGTTGAGTTTGGTATTAGCTGCAGTGCAAATATTGAAAAGAACTTTAATGATATGTATGCAGATGTTTATGAATGGAGCCGCAAGGAGGGCTATGTCGATTATCTTATGCCACAGATTTATTTCGGGTATGAAAATGAAAATATGCCGTTTATGGAAACTGTAAACGCTTGGGCAAGCCTTATAAAAGAAAAGGATATAGTAAGCCTTTACTGCGGTGTAGCTGCATATAAGGCAGGGGCAGAGGATAAAAATGCCGGTACGGGCAAAAGTGAATGGATTGAAAATAATGATATATTGGCGCGTCAAGTAAAGGACTTAAAAGAAATTCCCGCATATAATGGCTTTTCGCTTTTTTCCTACTCCTATATTTTCGGCGACTCTATAAGTGCCGCCGCAGGAAAGGAGCTTTCATTTTTAGCGGAAGTTATTTAACGGGGCGTTCTTTAATATTTTTCTTGTTATGATATCGCAATTATGCTAAAATGAATAACAGTAAAAGTATTAAGGGGTGTGCTATGGAAACATTATTGCCGCTTGAAAAAGAGCTTTCACTTATGAGTAAAATTTTACCGTCGTTTGCTTTTAACGGCAAAGAGGACTTCGCCCTTTGGCAAAAGAGAGCAAAGGACAAGCTAAAAGAGCTTTTGGGAATGGATAAATTTGTTTCACAAAAGCCGGAAATCTCAATAGAATATGACCGTGAAACAGATGAATTTCGGGATATAAGGTTTTATTTTTTAAGCGAAGAGGGGTACTTTGTCCCCTGCCACCTTTGTATTCCGCTAAACGCTAAAGAGCGTTTGCCGCTTATGATATGCCTTCAAGGTCACTCTACTGGTATGCATATTTCCTTGGGCAGAGCAAGAAACTCTGACGAGAAGTTGGAGATGTTTAAGGAGGACGGGGATTTTGCCGTCCGCGCGGTAAAAGAGGGCTTTGCGGCTTTAGCCGTTGAGCAGAGGCACTTCGGCGAATGCGGCAGTGATAACGGCAATCCAAATTGTTATAAAGGTGCTATGTCGGCACTATTAATCGGCAGAACAACTATTGGCGAGCGTGTGTGGGATATTATCAGTTCTATTGATGCTATTACAGAGTTTTTCAGTGATATTATTGACATAAACAGAATAGGCTGCCTTGGCAACAGCGGAGGCGGTACCGCTACATTTTATGCCTCTATTATTGATGAGAGGGTAAAACTCAGCGTTCCATCATGCTGTGTTTGCACATATGACAGCTCAATTGCGCCTATTAGGCACTGTGCTTGTAACTTTGTCCCTCACATAAGGGAATATTTTAATATGGGTGACTTAGGCGGACTTATCGCGCCGAGAAAGCTTGTAGTTGTAGCAGGTGAAAAGGATACTATTTTCCCTATTGACGGGGCAAAAGAGTCTTTTTGGCAGATTAAATATTTATATGAAAAGGCAGGAGCGCCCGAAAATGCTGTTATGGTAATAGGCAAAGAAGGTCACAGATTTTATGCAGACGGCGCTTACAGAGAAATTCATAAATTAGGCTTATAAACAATCACCAAATTCAAGCGTGTGTAATACAATAACTCTAAAGGCAACTTTGCCTTGTTATGAACTTCAGAGGTGCGCGTTTGAATAATACAGTATATGCATTTTTAATGACACTTGTGGCAGGTCTTTCTACGGGTATTGGCAGTCTGATAGCACTTTTCGCCAAAAATAAAAACACGAAATTTTTATCGTTCGCTCTCGGATTTTCTGCAGGGATTATGATATACATTTCAACTATCGAAATATTCCCAAAAGCCAAATTGTCACTATGCGAATTTATGGGCGATAAAAACGGGCTTATTGTTGTATCTGTTTCTTTCTTTATTGGTATACTTCTCATTGCTCTTATTGATAAGTTGATACCGCAGAAAACCTTAAACTTTAACAACTCTCCAGACGAGGAGGGAAGAAAGAAAATAATGCGTATGGGGCTATTTACCGCCGCCGCAATAAGTATGCATAATTTACCGGAAGGACTTGCAACATTCTTGACGGCTTTGAAAGAGCCGACTATTGCTACCCCTGTTGTAGCAGCTATTGCCATACACAATATACCTGAGGGTATAGCTGTATCGGCACCTATTTATTATGCTACAAAAAGCAGAAAAAAGGCCTTTGTTTATTCATTTCTTTCGGGACTTACAGAGCCTTTAGGCGCTGTTATCGGTTATTTATTACTTATGCCGTTTTTGAATGATGCCATATTCGGAATAGCCTTTTCCGCTGTGGCGGGTATTATGGTTTATATTTCTATAGATACACTGCTTCCGACCGCGGAAGAATACGGAGAGCATTCACTGTCCGTAAAAGGAGCGGTTTTAGGCATGGCGGTAATGGCGGCAAGCCTTATCTTGTTTGCCGGTTAAAGCGGTAAAAAACCCTTTAAAAAAGCGATAAAAACGCCTATTTTTCCAAAGTTATCGGTTTCCCAACATAATCCGACAAATAATTAGTTATATTTAATATAATTTATCACTTCATACATTTCCTTCACTTCTTGAATAATCATATATTTCTTCATAAAATCGTAATCGACTTTACCCTTTGTGTTGATAGGTAGCACAATCTTTTGCCTTTTCATTCTAGAAGCATTAAACTTGTAGCCGTAAGCATATTTATTTTTTTGTTTAAATAATCTTCTGATGAATTTTGAAACCTTATGCTTTGATAAATACTCTTATAAAGAAATTCAGTATAATGCTTTACAGGAGTTTTTCCTAATGTGTTATTTACTTCGTTTATTTTTACTGTATCTTATATTACTGAAAATTGACTAAGTAATTTATCCTTTTTTACTTGTGGCGATACATTAGCTCTCGCTAAATTGTCTTCTATAGCCTTATAAATCTTATGACCATCTAAAACAGTTTTATCTCCAGTTAAACTATCTATATCAAAATTTTTGTACTCTATCTCCCTAAGGGCAAGTAAAATCCCAGAAACTATTAGTGGTTTATCTTTATCCTGTATACTTCCATAATTCCTTAAATCTTCATGGAGTAAGGCTGCATCTCTTAATATATCTGATGTTTCCTTTTCGTAATCAGTGGCTTCTTTTAGTATTTCCTTTATATAGTACTCATCTATATTTTCCTCTTTAAATGAAATAAAAGTCTCTATTTTAGGTAATTCCTTATAATTCAAGCGCTCGTCAACAAATAAAGGTGTTATATTATGCCTTTTTTCATTGCCAGATACACCGATTGCAATAATTTTTTTATATGTAGTATTTTTCGCCAAATGTTTACCATAGAACAAAGCACCATTAACTGCAAAATCTTTGTTACTTCTAACATCTTCTTTTAAAATATCATTTTCATCTCGATTTTTATGCGAAGATAAATCGGCTTTATTTTCTATTACAATTAAAAAATCTTTTACCACTCCCGTGTATTCAGGAAATCCGACATTTCCTGTTCCTGATTTTGAAGCGGATTTCAAAGCTTCGTGGATTTCAATTATATTACTTCCTTGTGGTGAAAAATGATTTAAACCAGCTTCTTTTAATAAATCATAAACCCAAAGGTCTGTGCTTGCTTCTTTTTTCATAAATATTGTATCCCTCGCTATATATTTTCATTTTCTTTAATGTGCTCCACTATATCCCCGAAATCGCAATCTAGCTCATTGCACATTTTATCGAGAATAGACAACGCCATATACTCATTCTTATTCATTTTAGTAATTGTATTAGGCGAAATATTCGTTAGTTTTCTTATACCAGCTTTGCTCATTTTTCTGTCTATCAATAATTTCCAAAGTTTATTGTATGAAACGACCATTATAAACCTCCTCGTGCCATACTGGATAAAATTATATCACGCAGCATATAATTTCGCAAGGTTTTGCGATAAGTTCGCAAGAGATAATATCACAAAAAAGAAAGACTGCACTAAAGGTTTTATCCTTCAGTACAGTCTTAACTTTTAGTCTCCGCTTAAAGAAAGTAGGTCAAAAATTTGCTTGTTTTTGTAAATCCCTAAGGTGAACTCACTTTGGGGCGGTTTTTTAATAATATTTATATGGTTTGTAGTTGATTGCGTTGTAGAAATCTGCGAACTTTGCTTTTTCAAAATCATCTCCGCTTGCGGAGAAAGCGATTTTATATAGATTTCCACTGTTCATAAATATCAGTACCGTAGTCTTATAAGGCTCTATGCCTTCCTTTTTTAGCTCATAAAATAATCTGGTTACTTTCGTGTTAGCGGCTACATATTCAAAGCTATCTTCTTTCAGCGTGAGTTCTGCACCTTCATCTTCATGTGCTTTTTTTAACACTTCAAAAAATTCTAAAAATTCCTCTTTATACTCTTCAAGAGACGGTTTGTCTAAAACCTCAACAGTTAGCTTTGCGTTTGCAGATTTATTAGTATACTCTTCTAATATTACACTTGTTGCCCATCCTGACGGCAATGTTACGGTATATGTTGGAGTTTGCACATATTTTCCGTTAACAATTCTATCAGGAAATATGCTTGCTACTGTTTGCGGTACACCGGACTCGTCCGTTTTTATATTACCGTCCTTATCCGTTTGATAGACTAAAATATTACCATCGCTGTTAAGAACGGTGTTTTTCTTTTCATCTGTAACTGCTTTCATAGTGTTCCCCGCAGGGTCAACATAAATTGACCTGTCCTTACACCCCGTGAGTATAACGGATAAAACCGCAACTATTATGGCTATTGATAAAATTGTATTCCTTTTCATTTTTTACCATCCTTAGAAAATACGCTTAAAATCAGATATATTATGCCGCCGTTGTGTCAAGAGGGCTCGTTTCACGGTTTTCCTCCCATACGAAGCTAAAAGATGTTGTGTCTTTAAGTATAAGACCAATTTCTATATCGCCATATTTCTCAAATGTTTTTAAGCCTTTGGCACTTGCCGTAACATCTGATGTTTTGCTGTATGTTACACTTTCGAGAGTATCTGTAAGCCTATTGACCGTGGCACTTATCGCACAGCCCGTATAATTTGCATTATAATCTTTTATCTCTAAATATTCTGCTATTTTTGCAAATTCCGGAGAGCCAAGCAGCGTCGCCTTATCTCTAAGTTCAAACGCTTTGGCAAGAGTTGCACGGGAGTCTTCTGAAATGTCGCCAAATGTAATCGTGATATAGTATTTGTCTCCTACTTCATTCATTACAGCACTTGAAATATCTTCAGTAGTTAAAGCAGATGCCCATGATTCACCTTTTACGAAAAATACTTCATTATTTTCGCTGCCATATGCAACAGAACCGCTTTTCTTTTGAATATCAGTCAAAATAAGGTCCTTTAAGCCGGGCAAAGCATCATTAAAGGATTTAAGGTTTTTATCTTCCTCTCCGCCGGGTTTTGTAACTTTGAGCGAGTTGTTATCAATTTTAAGCTCTTGATTGTAGGAAACTGCGGGCGTCTTAACTTTTACAGAATTTACAAGAGTGTTAAAATACGCAAGAATTTCCTCATTGTTCTTTTTTAATTCAGTTTTGCCTTGAGTGTGTTCCACGGTTCCCGTGGTGTTTATAAGCCCATCATCGGAAAGTTCACACGACGAAAGAGCAAGTGTCATGGAAACTACAATAAGTACTGCTAAAAGTGCTACAAAGGATTTCTTCATAAAGGATATGCCCCTTTCAGTTTTGTGTTTTATTTAATGTATTTTTATATAAATTTTTCACTTACCAAGTATATCATATTTATTAAGCAAGTTACAGATAAAAAATACAAATTTTAATCTTTGTTAACAACCAACAAATTTATTGATATATTTTGGCAATATTAACTAAATTTGCCCTCATCAAATTGGAATATAGCCGAGAGTGCGATAAAGATACCTTTTTCAATTGCCTTAGGCTCTAAATGTTCTGCGGTATCCTCTCTCGTATAATAATGTTTAGATGAAGAAAAATCTACCGCCGTTAATGCTGCTGCTTTAATCCCTGCTTCTGCCGCCATTTTTGAATAAGAGGGTAAGGCTTGTGATTTGCCGTTCAAAATATTGTCAACCCCCGCCTCAAGAGCGGCATTTTTCAACAGCTCTATTACATTTGCGTCTGTACCTCTTATTGTAACTTTTTCTATATCTCTTATTGTATCAAGCTCAATAAATACCGTATTTTCCGCTTTATTTTCTTTGATATAGTTTTTGAAAAACTCCTTTACGCCTTTTTGTCCCGCCGTCTTTCCGCCTGCAAGCAAAGCAATTACTTCCGTGTTTTCAAATGCAATATTATTATCAGACAAAAACTTCATACACGCAAGTACGGTAAATGCTCCCGTTAAGTTGTTGTTTGCGCCCTCTGTTACTTTTTTTAAGTTTACGGAAAATAATAACGCGGCAAATGCGGGTATAAAAGCGATAATAATATATTTTAATATGCTGACGAAATCTTTTTCCGGAAAAAACAAAACAAGCAAGTTAAAAATAAATATATATGCTAAACCGCAAAAAGCATAAGTTTTAATAAGCTTTTCAAGTTTTTTGCCGCCTTTTCGTATAAAAGTCCGTTCATAAGGCGAGTCCATATTACCGCTTATGATAATACTTCTTTTTGTTTCGCCCGTTGAATTTCTTTTTGCATATACATTATGTGATGTGCTTTTTTTGAAGAATATATCAAATATTTTAATGTGGAAAATAAGCTGAATAAAAGCAAAAATAGCTGTTACAAAAGAAATTACGGTAAAAGAAAATAAATAAAAACCTAAAAATGATAATACTGCGCTTATTATTAATAAAATACCGCTTATCTTTTCTTGCGATGCAAAAGCTTTGGGGTTTACTGAAAACTCCTCTGTTTCTACTGTATGGAAAAAATCATTTAACTTTGACTTTGCATAATCTATTGCAGACTTTTCATTTTCAGAGCCTGCCGGCCGCTCGCCTGTTTGTTTACAGGTGTTTTTTATTTCTCTGACTGCAAAGTTTGTATATTCTCTAAGCTTTGGCTGAAAATTCGCAATACTTTCTGACGCTTTCATTAAATCACTCCTTTTTGGAACAATTTAGATTGTATCATAATCATATAAATTTCTCAAGATTGAATTGACTTTCTCTATATTCTCATTTATTATAATTATAGTAAATAAAATAATTTAATATATATAATTTTAAGAGGAAGAGATAAACTTGCAAAACCTTGGCTCTAACAATAATAATAACAAACACAATCATAAAAATCGCAAAACCAAAAAATCTGCTTCGGCAAAGCTTTTTCTAATTGCTGTTTTAATTTTGCTTTCGGCTTTTCTTGCGGTGGTTTGCTATGCTTTAGCATCTAAAGACGATAATAAAACTCCGTCTGATACACCTGAGGAGAACCAAACTACGAGCAGCAGTACGGGTGAGTCTACAACAAAGCCGCAAACCACTGCTTCGGCTACAAGCATTCCGGAAACGACGGCTTCTGTTACAACGACTGCTAAAACACCGTCCGCGCCGGGAATTGTAAAAATTGATAGTGATAACTGGGAATTAACGCTTGTAAACACAAAATACAGGTTGCCCGACGGCTTTGTGCCCGAAAAGCTCCTTACTGTTGTCAATGATTGCAGGCTTGACAGCAGAGTTGTTCCGCACTATATAGATATGTACAACGCAGCTCTTAATGACGGCGCTAAGCTGACGCCTTTTTCGGGGTACCGCTCATATGAGGTACAGGAAAGAAATTATAATAATAAAATAAACTATTATCGCGGTCTTGGCTACGATAAGACTGAAGCGGCAGTCAAAGCCGCAACAGTAATTATGCCGCCCGGCTCTTCAGAGCATAATTTAGGCTTTGCTATGGATATTGTAACATGTGACACATGGTTTGAAACGACTACGGAGTTTACTTGGCTTCGTGAGAACGCCTATAAATACGGCTTTATTATGCGTTATGCAAAGGAGAAAACAGACACAACAGGCGTTATTTATGAGCCATGGCACTGGAGATATGTTGGTGTAAAGGCGGCTACGGACATTTATCAAACACGCGACGCCAACGGGGTTGAAATTTGCCTTGAAGAATACCTTGAAATAAACTAACCCTTTCTTTTTTATGATAAAAACAGCCAATGATTTTACACCATTGACTGTTTATATTTATTGTTTTTTATTGGATTATAAGAGATTTACCCGTCATTTCGGCGGGTTTTTCTATGCCCATAATCTCAAGCAAAGTAGGTGCAAGATAAGAGAGTCTGCCGCCCTTTTGTAACTCACAAGGATACCCCAAAACTATTACGGGAACAGGATTAGTCGTGTGTGCCGTAAATGGAGAACCGTCTGGCTCGTACATTTTATCGGCATTTCCGTGGTCCGCTGTGATTATCATAACGCCGTTTCTTTTTTCTACCTCTGCCGCTAACTTGCCGACGCAAGTATCAACGGCTTCAACAGCTTTAACGGCAGCGTCAAACACGCCCGTGTGCCCTACCATATCGCAATTAGCGTAATTTATTACGACTACATCATACTTATCCTTTTGCAATTCGGAAATTAGCCTGTTTGTTACTTCAAAGGCGCTCATTTCGGGCATAATGTCATATGTTGCGACATTTGGAGAGTCTATGAGAATTCTGTCCTCCCCCTCATAAACCGTTTCCGTACCGCCGTTTAAAAAGAATGTTACATGCGCGTACTTCGTATATTCAGCTATTCTAAGCTGGGTTAGCCCGTTTTCGCTTATTACTTGACCGAAAGGCTTATCAAGGCTTTGCGGAAGATACGCGACATTTACATTGGGCATTAAAGCGTCATACTGCGTCATACAAACGAAATACAAATTCAGTCTTTTTTCTCTTACAAATCCGTCAAAGTCATCGTCAGTAAAAGCGCGCGTTATTTCCCTTGCCCTGTCGGGTCGGAAGTTAAAGAACATGAAAGAATCGCCGTCTTTTACAGGGCTTGCCTTTTCGTTTACGGCAGGAACAATAAACTCATCCGTAACGCCCGCTTCATAAGACTTTTGAAGCATTTCATAGCCGCAAGTAAACTTTTCACCGGAAAGCTTCGTTAAAGCGTTGTACGCTTTTTCAACTCGGTCGAATTTCTTTTCCCTGTCCATACCGTAATATCTGCCTGCTACTACACCGATAGTACCAATACCAAGCTCTTTTGTTTTAAGAAAAAGTTCTTTTAAATACTCTGCGCCTGAAGTCGGGGGAACATCTCTGCCATCCATAAGGCAGTGAATATAGACTTCTTTTAGTCCCTCTTTTTTTGCAAGCTCAAGCAAGGCGTAAAGATGCGTATTGTGGCTATGCACTCCACCGTCCGATAAAAGCCCCATAAGGTGAAGCGCGGAATTATTTTTTTTGCAGTTTTCTACAGCGCCTAAAAAAACCTCGTTCCCGAAAAAATCGCCGTCGTCTATTGACTTTGAAATCCTCGTAAGCTCCTGATATACCACTCTGCCCGCGCCGATATTCGTGTGCCCTACCTCGCTGTTACCCATTTGACCGTCAGGCAGACCCACATCAAGTCCGGAAGCTCCTATTGCGGTGTTTGGATATTTAGTAAACAGCTCGTCAAGGTTCGGAGTTTTAGCGGATTTTACAGCGTTTCCGAACTCGTCTGAGTTAAGCCCATAGCCGTCCATAATACATAACACATAAGGTCTTTTCATTTTTACCTCTCTATTTTTCGGCACATAAGCGCCGACTACTTTTTTATTTGCTTGCGGCTTTTATTATAGCGGCAAAGTCTGCTGCTATTAGCGACGCTCCGCCTATTAACCCGCCGTCAACATCATATTCCGAAAGAAGCTCGTCCGCATTCTTGGCATTCATAGAGCCGCCGTACTGTATTACTATTTTATCTGCATTTTCTTTTGAATACATTTCTGCGATAAGTGAGCGTATAGCACAGTTTACTTCATTAGCCTCTGCGGCTGTGGCAGTTTTGCCCGTTCCTATTGCCCAAACAGGTTCATAGGCTATAATCACTTTATCAAGGTCAGCTTCTGATATACCCATAAGCGCAATTTTAAGCTGTGAGCGCACAACCTCAAATGTTATGCCTTGCTCTCTTTGCTCTAAATATTCACCAACGCATAGAATAACGGTAAGCCCTTTCTCTATTGCCGCTTTCGTTCTTTTATTTACCGTTAAATCAGTATCCCCAAAATATGTTCTCCTTTCAGAGTGACCGATAATAACATATTCAATCCCAATATCAGAAAGCATAAGAGCAGAAACTTCGCCCGTAAACGCGCCGCTTTTTTCCCAATGGCAGTTTTGTGCGCCAACTTTTATAAGAGAGCCTTTTGCGGCATCTATTGCCGCATTTAGGTTAATGTAGGGGACACAAACAATAATGTCACAATCTGCATTTTCAACTAAAGGCTTTAGCTCATTTATCAAAGCCGTCGTTTCTGCGGGGGTTTTATTCATTTTCCAGTTTCCCGCTATGACCGCTTTCCGTAAATTTTTATCCATCTGTTTTTCCTTTCACAGCTCGTTATTCTTTGTCGTTTATAGCGGCAATACCGGGAAGTTCCTTACCCTCAAGGAATTCAAGAGATGCGCCGCCGCCCGTTGATATATGAGACATTTTATCTTCAAAACCAAGTTTTTTTATAGCCGCCGCACTGTCGCCGCCGCCTACTATTGAAATAGCTCCTGACTCTGCAACCGCTTTTGCCACGGCTATTGTACCTGCCGCAAAATTCTCCCACTCGGAAACGCCCATAGGACCGTTCCATATAATAGTACCGGCACCTTTTATTGCATCACTAAACATTTGTTGTGCTTTGGGACCTATGTCAAGCCCCATCCACCCGTCCGGAATTTCGTTTGAATTAACGGTCATAGACTCTGTATTGGGTGCGTACTCTTTTCCTAACTTTGTATCTGCGGGAATAAGGAAGTTAACGCCTTTTTCCTTTGCTTTTTCCATCATAGCTTCGGCCGTTTCAATCTTATCTGTTTCACAAATAGAAGTACCATATCCATAGCCCTTTGCGGCAAAAAATGTATAAGCCATACCGCCGCCTATTATTAAGGTATCACATTTATCTAAAAGATTTTCTATAACGCCTATTTTATCCGATACCTTTGCACCGCCTAATATTGCAACAAGAGGCCTTTTCGGATTTTCAAGCGCCGCGCCCATAAACTCGATTTCTTTTTTAATAAGATAGCCCATAGCTGACGGAAGATAATCCGCTACACCTGCTGTGGAGCTGTGCGCTCTATGCGCAGAGCCGAAAGCATCGTTAACGAAAAGCTCTGCAAGTGCGGCGAACTTTTTTGAAAGCTCTGCGTCATTCTTCGTTTCGCCTATTTCAAAACGCACATTTTCAACGAGTAAAACCTCACCGTCTTTAAGTGAAGCGGCAAGAGAATTTGCTGACTCTCCGACAACATCCTTCGCCATATATACCTCTTGCCCTAAAAGCTCCGAAAGCCTTTTTGCCACCGGTACCATTGAAAACTCAGGGTCAACGCCACCTTTCGGCCGCCCAAGATGTGAACAAAGAATGACTTTTGCTTTATTATCTATAAGGTATTTTATTGTGGGAAGTGATGCCACAATTCTTTTATCGCTCGTAATTTTTGACCCTTCCATTTTTACATTAAAATCACAGCGCACCAATACTTTTTTTCCCGATACATTTAAATCTTCAACCGATTTCTTGTTAAGAACGCTCATATCTCGTCTCCTTTATAAGTTTAATACAAACATTTTACAACATTGTTAAATTTTTTTCAAGTGTTGTTTTTAATCTCGCCTTAAAGCCTCAATAGGCGGCATTTTTGCGGCTCGCATAGCGGGGTATATACCTGAAATTATGCCTATTGCGCTTGAAAATCCTACTGCAAGTATAATAGTAGAAATTTTCACTTTTATTGGTATACCCACTAAATATGCGGCAAAAAGCGCTCCCGACGCCCCTAAAGTTAAGCCTATTATGCCACCGATTATGCACATAATAATAGATTCCGTTAAAAACTGAAATAAAATAGCCGATGTTCTGGCGCCTAAAGCTTTTCTTATACCTATTTCACGCGTACGCTCCGTAACGGAAACGAGCATAATATTCATAACGCCTATTCCCCCGACAATTAGAGAAATGCCGCTTATGCTTGCTATAAACAGTGTAAATATTGAAATGACTGCGGACAAAAGGTCCACAAGGCTTGCAAGATTTGTGACTGAATATATATTATCGCGCTCAAAATTTTTGTGCCTTGCCTTTAATAGATTGACCGCGGCATTGCCTGCGGCGTCAAGGTCTGAGACATCCTTTGACATAATATAGCAAGCGTCATACCTCTCTTGCGCGTCAAGCATTTTAGACGCTGTGCTTGCAGGGATTAAAACCATACAAGTATTTACCGTCATACCGCCCATCATACTTGACATACTTGACATTCTTTCCATATATTCATCAGAAGAGCCGCCAAACATACCGAGCAAATCCATAACGCCTATTATTTTTAGCTTGTATGTTTTACCGTTTGAAAAATAGTCGATTGATTCCCCAATAACATTCTCATAGCCGAAAAGCATCATCGCACTTGCCGTATCAATAATACAAATAGGCTTTGACGCCAAATATTCTTCCTGTGTAAAAAATCTTCCGTGCTTGCAGTCAGAGCTCATAATGTGCTTAAAATCTGCTGTACCGCCTATTGTAAAAGCAAAACCGTCAGAATACTTTGTTTTAAAAGAGCCGAGCCCCATAACAGTCGGAGAAACATATTCAACTATTTCAAGCTGTTTAATTGCCCTTATATCATCCGCCGTTATATAGTCGCTTGACGATGCGTTTTGCGGATTGACTGCTATCGTAACGGCATTAGAGCTGCCCATTTCCTTAATCATACCGACAATGTAATCCCTGCCGCCGTTGCCGACTGTGATAATTGAAATTACAGATGCCACGCCTATTATTATGCCAAGCATCGTAAGAAGCGAGCGCATAAGATTAGTCCGAATACTAAAGACCGCAATCCTTATATTTTCCTTAATCACAGCAAAACCTCAGTCTTTCTTTATGGAAACCTTGTCCCCATCAGCGAGAGAAGCGGGCGGGTTTATTATTATTGTATCCCCAAGCTTTGCGCCTGAAGCAAGCTCATACTTCGTATCTTCGCTTACACCGAATGTTACATAGTTTTTAGAAACGGTCTTTTTATTTCCGTTTAATACCCATATATACATACCCTTATCGTCATATCTTACCGCTTCGACCGGAACAATAGGCACATCATCGACTACTGATGTAATGATTTCAAGGTCAACATCAAAGCCTACTACTATTGCTTTATCGGGATTATTTATCTTAATTTTGCATACTGCCGCATTTGAGGAGCTTGGACCGCCTGTAAATGAGCCTGCAAGGGAAGCAATATCAAACGATGTGCTTTCCGTAGCTTCTGCGGCAACGAAAGACACCTCTCCGTTATACTCTTTCTCATCTACTGAGTATACCATTACCTTTTGCCCGACTTTTACTTTTTGCAGGTCATATTTATCAAGTGTAATTGTAGCGGTAAACCCGTCATAATTTTTAACTTCAACTCCAATGTTATTGTTACCGCCGTTTAAAAATGATGACAACAGCGAGCCGGCATCCCCGCCGCCTGAAAGCACCGATAAAATAGCGCTGACATTAATACCTGACGATTTCGATACAGGTACATATGCCGTGTTAGCTTTTATGTTTACGGCGGTAACGACACCGTCAAACTCTGCATACCAACCGTTCTTTAACAGCAGATACTCACTTTCCGCCGCTAATTTATCGGCATATGCCTTTTCGTAAAGTGATTTATAAACGCTTTCAAGAGGCGCTTCTGATAAAGTATTGTTCACTGTGAGCTGCGCATTGAGTGTTAAAAGCTGAAGCTTATATGAGATAAGCTGATTTTGCGGTGTATTCATACCCTCTGCCATAAGTGATGACATATCATACGATGTATTGTTCATATTATTAAAAGAGGAAAGCATATCATTCAACTCTTTTATCGTGCCTTTAATGTTTATAAGGTTCGTTAAAAGGTCGCTTAACTCATCAAGAACAGTGTTGTCTGACGGCGCTGTTGTTACAGGAGCCGTTGTTTGTGTATCTTCTTTCAATTCGTCTTTCGCAATTTGCTGTTCAAGATTAGAAATAACAGCCTCAAGCTCTTTAACTTGCTTTTCAACAACGGGAATTGATTGCTTTGCTTTTTTTACAGACGCTTTATAATCATCATAAGCGTTTTTCGCTTTAGTGTAATCTGCCCTTTTAGCGGAAACCATAGCTGAAACAGAGTTAGCGTCAAATGTAGCTATCAAGTCACCTTTTTTAACAACGGAGCCTACTTTAACATTAACATCTTTAACGAATGTGCCCTCAAGGAGAGTAAAGAGAGAAGAATTATCGGTAGAAACCGTACCAATTGTTTCAATCTTACTTTGTACAGAGCCGCTTTTAATCGTTTCAACATTTACTTTTTGGGGACCCTCCGGACGGAATATAAAGGCAATAATGGCAATACCAACCGCACCCACTGCCGTTAAAGAGTAAATAAGCTTTCTCTTTTTTGGGGGAAGAGATTTAAATTTTTTAATAATGTTCATATATAGGTACCGCCTTATTTAATTGATTTGATATCTACTAATTATAATACATACACTTAAAAAGTTGTAAAAAAATTGTTAATAATGGGGCTTTATTATGAAAAAGATTATTGTTGTTATCTTACTAATTATCGTGATTTCTTTATCGGGCTGCTTTGCCGAAAAGCACGGAAACGACCTTAGCTCTCTCCTGTCAAGAGTAAATGAAAGGTACGAAAAGACAGTTATATCTGCCGAAGGTTTTCATTTTGACGAGGATAAAAACAGCCAGTATGGTTATGTCGGCTTTAGCGACAGTGAGCTGCTCGTTTATGTTGATTTGGATGAAAAGAAACGCATTACTGCTTGCCACTTAGTATTTGATAGTATAGACGCCCCAAAAGATGAAAGCGTACGCTCATTTATATTTGTTCTATTATCGTGTTATACGGGCGACAGTGAAACGGATATAAATACTGCTCTTGAAAATCTTTCGATTTTTACAAATGATAAAGCACTTCTTTCTGAAAACACTTTTATGTCTGAAAAGGCTCGGTACACATATACGGCTACTGATATAGGCGTCTTGTTAAGCTGTTCGCTTGAAAGCGTATATGAAACGGCACAAAAATCTTCTGTTTAATAATAACTATTTATCAATAGACATTGAGGCGTATGCGTTAAGAGAAAGGTCTGACGATGCGCCTTTTTTGTATTCATAATACGCCTGCGCCCCAACCATAGCTGCATTATCCCCGCAAAGAGAGAGTGACGGCAAATAAAGATTATAGCCTTTTTCTTTGCAGAGTTCCTCCATTTTTCTTCTCAATACAGAATTTGCGGCGACGCCGCCCGCTAAAACAATCGTGTTTTGATTTGTTAGCTGTGCCGCATTATCAGTATTTGTGATAAGACAGTCCGCAACGGCATTAATAAATGATGCGCCAAAGTCAGCTATATTTATGCTCTCTTTTTTTTGCTCTGCTTTATGGATTAAGTTAATAGCATTCGTTTTAAGGCCGGAAAAACTAAAATCTAAAGGTGCTTTTTCAACCTTTGGATGTGGAAAGCTATATGCGGTAAAGTCACCGCCTTTTGATGCTTTATCAAGATTAAACCCGCCCGGATACGGAAGACCTAACGCTCTTGCCACCTTATCCATTACTTCGCCTGCCGCATCGTCACGCGTTTTTCCAATGACTGTAAAATCGGTATATGAAGAAACATTTACAATATGGCTGTGACCGCCCGACACAACAAGGGCAAGAAACGGCGGACAGAGCGTTTTATGTGTTATATAGCAAGCCGCTATGTGCGAGCGAAGATGATGAACGGCTAAAAGCGGAAGTCCCGTTGAAAGCGAAAGCCCTTTTGCATAATTTACACCGACTAAAAGCGCGCCTATTAGCCCCGGAGCATATGTTACAGAAAGAGCATCTAAATCGGAAAATGTAAGTCCCGCATCTTTTAACGCCTTATCTGTAACGGCGCATATCGCCTCTATATGACGGCGTGATGCTATTTCCGGCACTACCCCGCCATATTTTATATGCTCTTTAACTTGTGAAGCAATTACATTAGATAAAACAATGCGGCCATTTTCTACGACTGCCGCCGCTGTTTCATCACACGATGTTTCTATTGCAAGTATCTTCATCTGTCATCACCGCCGTTTAGTGTTAATGTATAAATAATTGTGTCTTCAAGCGGCTTTTGACTGCCGTTTTTTATTGTCCCCGAAAGGGTAAATCCAAGTTTTTCGTATAGTGCAACAGCCTCTTTATTCGATTTTCTGACTTCAAGAGTTGCAAAGCTTGCATTTTTATTTTGTAATATTTTGAGAAGCTCATAAATAAGCCGTTTCGCAACGCCTTTTCGCCTATAATCACTGCATACCGCTATATTCGTTATATAGCACTCATCTAAAACAAGATGAGAGCCAATGTATCCAAGTATTTCAGTTTGATTTTTCGCCGTTAAAAATAAAGCGTTTTTATTCGTTAGCTCATAAATAAACGCATTTTCACTCCAAGGCTCTCTGAAGCACTCCTTTTCAAGAAGTGAAAGCGCCGGTATATCGTCCGCTGTCATTTCAGTTATTTCTATGTTCAAATAATCTTTTTCCATATGTTAAATATCTTCCATAGTCTTAAAACTATAACCCTGTTCTTTTAGGTACTTTGTATTCCTTAACGCTTTTCGCAGTCCTTTTACAACGGCGTTTGACGGGTCCTCAATTACTATGGATTTTATGGATGTGTATTCCGTAATAAGTAAATGAAGTCCGAAAAGCCGCGAGGCGTTGCCGCTTAGTATTATACCGTTTTCCGCTATGTCTTTTAGAAGCTCCGGCGGCGTAGTTTCAAGCACCGAAAGAATTGCTTTGCATATACTTTCAAGCCCTTCTTTTATTGCAAGATTTATTTCGCCCGCTGTAACCTCAAAATAAACGGGCATACCGTCCTCTGTGGACTTTCCCTTTGATACCGCCGCTATTTCCTCATTTCTTTTTACTGCCCCCGCAAGTTGAAGTTTTAGTTGCTCCGCCGTTTTTTCGCCTATTATTACGCTGTGGTTTATCCTTAAATAATCAATGATACTTTTATCGAGCAAATCTCCGCCGAACTTTACAGAACGGGAAACCGCTGTGCTACCCATTGTTACAACGGCTATATCCGCTGTACCTGCGCCTATGTCAACAACCATAGTACCGAATGGTTTATCTAAAATTACACCTGCGCCAATAGCGGCTGCAAGAGACTGTGGAAGCAAGCACACTCTGCCGGCTCCCGCATTAAGATAAAGCTTTAACAATGCGCGCTCTTCAAGGGCGGTTATCCCCGCCGGCATACATGCCGCAACGGTAGGTTTGAAAACCTTATTTTTACACAAATGCTCAAAAAAAGTGTTGAGCATAAGCTGTGCAATATCATAGTTTATTATACTGCCGCCCTTTAGAGGCTTGACTATATTGTAAACATCGGGGCTTTTATAAAGCATGTCATAAGCCTCGCTCCCTATTGAGGCTATTGTGCCGCTTTCTTTTTCGATAGATATGACAGAAGGCTCGGAAAAAATCTCTCTCGCGCCCTCTAAATATGCCCTGAACATTGATGTTCCAAGGTCAACCCCAATTTTTAGTCCTACCAAGCTAAGCACTCCTATATTTTACGAAGAATAATATATCATAAAAAGAACTGA
>LSQX01286674.1_pt1 | contig 23823 bp, 20 predicted proteins | sample 654561 | NCBI WGS metagenome assembly LSQX01 (sample SAMN04489861, study PRJNA283612) | anaerobic digester metagenome | isolation source: 4 biogas reactors fed with cattle manure at either 37C or 55C with and... | place: Denmark: Kongens Lyngby | collected 2014
GAATCAGCCATTGTTTTTTGTCTGTCCATTTGACAAAGTGGTCAGTTCAGGATATTCTTTGGATTCGTTCGGAAATGTATTTTATTAGGTTGGCTCTTGTTACGTAAAAGAAGCAACAAGCACAAGGAAGAGGTTCTGACGTGAAGCAAAGCATTGACTTGAATGGCGTTTGGAGCGTTCGTGGATTTGGCGAGAAGGCACTGAACCCGATGCCCGCACAAGTCCCGGGAAATGTGGAATTGGACTTGATGGCAAACAAGATCATCGAAGACCCGTTCTACGATGAAAACGAAAAGTACCTTAGGCCATACGAATTCTACGATTGGGAATATACTCGCCAGTTCGACGTGCCTGCGGATTTCCCGCTTGATGCAGATTTGGAATTCGACGGGATCGACTGCGTTGCGGAAGTGTTCCTGAATGGCGAGAAAATCTGCGATACGGACAATGCCTTCGTCAGGCATACGATCAAAGTCGACAACAAGTTGAAGCGCGGTTCCAAGAACAAGCTGACCGTGCTGATCAAGTCGCCAATCCTGTCTGCGGCGGCCTACGAGCTTGATCATCACGACCGCGCCCAAGGGCGGAATATGGAAAGTCTTCCCCTGCGGAAGCCCGCCCATGAGTTTGGCTGGGACATCTGCCCACGCTGTTGCCTTGGCGGAATTTGGCGTGACGTCCGCATCGTTGAACGTCCTGCGGACAGGATGCTGTCATGCTATTTCGACGTGATGAAAGACACGCGTCCCGGATATGCCAGGGTCTACTTTTCCTATTCGTTCGCCACCGCCCTTCGCAGCTGGAATATGTACCAGGTTGAAATTGAAATGAAGTGAGGCGACTCGGTGTTCAAGAATCGCTGGAACCAATATTTCACTAGCGGCATCATCTATTTTGACATTCACAATCCCAAGCTGTGGTGGCCTGCCGGCTACGGCGAACCCAACATGTATGATGCCACAGTCAGGGTATTTGCGGACGAAAAGCCGCTCTTCGAGACCTCTACGCGCGTTGGCTTGCGGTCGATGAAATTCGAATATGACGAAACCCCCGAGTCCTTCAATGCCAGGTTCGTGGTGAACGGGGTTCCGATTATGGTGAAGGGATCCAATTGGGTCCCCGCCGACGCGCTCCATAGCCGGGACAAGGACCGGATCATCCCGATCTTGGAGCTTTTCTCGGACTTGAATTGCAACATGCTGCGGGTCTGGGGCGGTGGAGTCTATGAGCCAAAGGCGTTCTACGACTACTGCGACGACCACGGAATCATGGTCTGGCAGGACTTCATGATCGCTTGCGCAATCGCGCCGTTGACGGATGATTTCCGCGCGCGCTTCGCCAAGGAAGTCGAATGGGTCGTCAAGGAGTTGCGCCAGCATCCCAGCATCGCAATGTGGGCGGGCGACAACGAGGTCGATGCCATGTGCGGCTGGGGCGGGGCGATCATGAAGCCAAGCGTCAACCGGCTGACCCGCGAGGTGATTCCGCAAATCCTCCATCGCCTCGATCCGAATCGTCCGTACCTGCCCAGTTCACCGTACTATTCGCCGGAATCGGAAGCCAAGAACCGCCCCTCGAACGCGACGCCGGAACAGCATATCTGGGGACCGCGCGACTACTTCAAGTCGCCGTTCTATGCCGACAACAATGCGGTGTTCATCAGCGAAACAGGCTATCATGGCGCCAATTCGGTGGAGTCGATCAAGAAGTTCATCCCGGCGGACAAGTTGTGGCCCTGGCGCGACAATTCGTCCTGGGAGTACCATGCCGCCCATGGTTATCCGTATCGCATCGGCTTGATGTTCAGGCAGGTCAGGGAGGAGTTCAACTTCGAGCCTGACAACCTGGAGGATTTCACCATCGCCAGCCAGATCGTGCAGGCCGAGGCGAAGAAGTACTTCATCGAGTCCACGCGCCAGCGCAAGTGGCGGACCAGCGGGATTCTGTGGTGGAACCTGATTGACGGGTGGCCCCAGTTTTCCGACGCGGTCGTGGACTACTATTTTGGAAAGAAGCTGGCCTACTGGTATATCCGGCGAGTGCAGCGGCCGGTGTGCCTGATGCTCGGCGAGCCCGGAGACGACAAGTACCTGCCCGTCATCGCGGCGAACGACACCCTGCAGGATGCCGTGGTGCGTTTCGAGGTCGCCGTTCCGGGGGGCGAAGTGCTGTGCGCGGGCGAAACGGCGATCCCGGCGTCGCAAAACTGGCAGGTGGGCCGCATTCGCACGTATGCCAGCGACCGCCGGCTGTATCTTCTACGCTGGGAGACGGGCGGCGAGGCGTTCGGCAACCATTACTTCGTCGGCGCTCCCCCGTTCTCCCTGGACGAATACCGCGACTGGCTGACGCGCATCGCCGCGCTGCCGCAGCCGTTTGCGCCGGAGATGGTGGGACGGTAGGCTCATGGGGTTTCCAGTGCCGCGCAAAGGAGATCGTGATGCTTGAGTTTTTCCAGGTGGGCCGCGCATTGCTGGACGAGGTGGAGCAGACCCAGGCCGCCGTCATTCGGGAAGCCGCCGCCATGATTGCCGAAAGCATCATGCGCGGCGGGGTGTGGCATGTGTTCGGGACGGGACATTCCCACTTCCTCGGCGAGGAAGTGTATTACCGCGCGGGGGGCCTGGCGCCGGTGAATGCGATCCTGTTTCCGGCGCTGATGCAGCACGAAGGGCCCGCCACGAGCACGAAGCTCGAACGCACACCCGGACTCGCGAAAATCATTCTCGACAAGGCGGGCCCGCGCCCGGGCGAGGTCCTGACCATCGTCTCCAACAGCGGCAAGAATGCCGTTCCCGTGGAGATGGCCCTCTACGCCCGGGAACTGGGGCTTAAGACGGTCGCGCTCACATCGCTTAGCCAGTCCCGGGCGGCATCATTGGGGGCGGGTCAGAAACAGAAGCTTTACGAGATCTGCGACGTGGTCATCGACAATTGCGGCTCCGCGGGGGACGCCGCGCTGCGGGTGCCCGGAACCGAACGTATGACCGCGGCCACGTCAAGTTTCGTGGGCATTGCCATCATGGAACAGATCGTCTACCTGGTGTGTTGCGCCTATGCAAACGCGGGCATCGAGCCGCCCGTCTTCAAGACCGCAAACCTTCCCGGCGGCGACGAGTGGAACGCGCGGCTGATCGAGCAATACGGCAGCCGTGTCAACCTTCGATAAGCCCATGGCGCCCCCCCTGGACAGCGCGCGCCACAGCGCATCGATCAAGGCCCGTGCGGCGGAGCTTGGGTTCGACGCGTGCGCCGTAGCGGCCGTCGAGCCGGTGGATCCGGAAGACCGTCTGGGCACGTGGCTCACCAGCGGGTTTCACGCGGGCATGGACTGGATGGCACGCACGAAATCGGTGCGCCAGGACGTGCGCCTGAAACTCCCCGGCGCGCGCTCCGTGGTGGTCGTGGCGCGCAATTACTGCGCCCCCCGCCCCCCCAAGCCGCCGGACACGGGCCGGGTGTCGTGCTATGCCTGGGGACGCGACTACCATCGGGTACTGCGGAAGCCGTTGCGCGCGCTGGCCGCGTACCTGGATTCGCTGCAGGACGCGGGGACGAGCTATTGCTGCATCGACAGCGGCCCGGTGCTGGAAAAGTTCTGGGCGCAGCGGGCCGGGTTGGGGTGGATCGGGAAAAACAGCCTCATCCTGCGCCGCGACCTGGGGTCGTGGTTCTTTCTGGGCGTTATCGTAACCACACTACAATTGCCCCCGGACCCACCCATACCCGACTACTGCGGCACCTGCACCCGCTGCCTCGACGTCTGTCCCACCAACGCCTTTGTCGAGCCCGGCGTGGTGGATTCTCGCCTGTGCCTCTCCTGGCACAGCATCGAGAACCGTGGCGAGATCCCGCCGGAGCTGCACCCTCATTTCGGCGATTGGGTATTCGGGTGCGACCTCTGTCAGGAGGTCTGCCCGTGGAACAGGGATGTGCCGGTTACCAGTGAACCGGACTTTCATCCCCGGGCGGACCAGGCGCATCCCTCGCTCGAACGCCTGGACTCGATGGATGAGGCGGAGTTCCTGGAAAGCTTCGCGGGGACTCCGATCATGCGGGCGAAACTTCAGGGGATGCAGCGCAACGCCCGTATCGCGCAAGAAAATCTGCGCAAGGAGATTCCCTGAGACCGGTGTGGCATTCTCCCGGCAAACCGGTCACACGCGGCTACGCGGTGCTTTCCTCTTCAGACTCTGGGGGCAGTCTGGGCAGTTGAGCCAGCGCCGAGGTAAGGATGTCGACAATGAGCTGGTTATTGCTGGTGTTTTCGGCATGCGCGGCGAGCCGGACGGCCTCATAGAGGTCCGACGGCAGGCGCAGGGTGATTTTTCTCGTCTCGAACATATCGGCCGGCGCGAATATCGGCGGCGGCACCGCATTGCTGTGCTCGGACGTGTCGAACAGTTCCTGTTGACTTGGGGGCGCCTTAAGCAGGTAATCCAGGTCTTTTTCGGGAAAACAATGCTGGAGGATCTCACTGTTGCTGAGATCATCGTCAATCAGTTGCTGCACCTGCCCGCGCCCGCCCATGGAACGCAGGTGGCGGGCGATGCCCGCGGATGTCATGGCGAAGCCGCTTTCGCGAATAAACTCCACGGCGGCGTCGCCTTCAAGGTTTCGCCGCACCGCCTCAATAATGCGTTCCCGTTTCGCGAGCGTCATTCGTGACATAAGCGGCACCTGCACTCCTGGGCCTGGAAGCGCAGGCGCACAATCTGGGAGCGCGGCTGCTTCCGGGCAACCGTTCACTATTCCGCTCTCATCTTAGTGAGATGGGGTGCAAAACACAACCACTCGAGCACGCAGGTCCAACGTGCGCAGTTTTCAGATTCAGTTTTTTCCTCTTGCTGAATTTTACAACTGGAGCCGCAAAGGAGGAAGGCATCGGGAAGGAATGGTAGGAGTCCATCTTGCCCATCTTGTCCATCTTGTCCACCCTGTCCACGCGGGCCACGCGGTCCACAGGGTCCACGGCGTCCACTCCCGGGGACGCGTCAACGCGGGCTATCGGCATGCGGGGTTTGTGGGGCGCGCGCGATGGACCCCATCCGCGCGGCGCTTGGGCGGGGTTTACGAGCCTTTTCGGAGATAGCCTTTCATCAGGGGCCAGAGTTGCCTGTAGCGTACGTAATGGCTGTCGTAGTGGCTGGACATCGCCGGGCGAGGCTCAAAATCGCGCTCGGGAGCGGACATGGCCGCGACGGCCTCATCCAGCGAGGCAAAGGCCTGCGTTCCTGCAGCGGCAAGCATGGCTGCGCCAAGGGCGCCCGCTTCGGTTTGTTTTGGCCGGACGAGGGGCGTCTTCAGGATATCGGCCGTCAGTTGCAGCCAGGCGTCGGATTTACTGCCGCCGCCGACCGCGCACATCCGCGTTACCTCGATGCCGGCGGTCTCGGCGCGTTCGAGGCAGTCGCGCAGATAGAAGACGCTTCCTTCAAGGATGCCCCGCAAGATCTCCCCGCGCCGGGTTTCAAGCCGCAGACCGGTCATCACGCCGCTTGAATCGGCGACAAACTCCGGGGGCCCGGTGGTCGTGAAATGCGGCAGGACGGTGACCTGTGCGGGCGCATCCGGCATTTCGGCAAGCAACTGGGGATAGATATCCTCTCCTGCTGCCAGAGCCGCCCGATGTTCAGCCGCGGCGAAGGTATCGCGGAACCATTTCAGAAGGCAGCCGGCCTGATTGTACAAAAAGGTGAGAAATCGGTCCGGCACGACGTGGTGCTCGGTATTGAGTCCGTGCGGGAGCATGATTTCGGGGTCGCGCCGGGATTCGAAGACCGGAGCCGCACAGAGGAACGTGCCCATGCCGAGCAGGGCGTCTCCGCGCCTCACAACGCCCGCGCCGGCTGCGTTGCAGCACTGGTCGTGTCCTCCCGTGACGATGGCCGTGTTTGAAGGTAATCCCAGCTCCTCGGCGAGGCGCCGCGATACGCGCCCGATCACAGTGCCTGACGGGGCGATACCGGGGAGTTTTTCGGGGTCAATGCCACTCCAGGCGAGGAGTTCGCCGGACCAGTCCCGGGCGTCCAGGTCGAAAAGCAGGGTGCGGTTGGCGAGCGAGTAATCCACGACCGGGTCCGCCCCCAGCATGTACGAGACGAAGCTCCCCCAGAGCAGGAACTTGTGGGCACGGTCCCAGATGTCGGGCTGATGCTGCTTCCACCACAGGAGTTTGGTCAGGCCGTAATGGTTGCCGAGGGTGTTGCCGTTGATGCGGTAGAGCCGTCCGTCGTCCAGACGCCGGCCGAGCTCATCGAGGAACTCCACGCCGCGCTCGTCGAAATTGAGGAGCGACGGTCCCAGGATATGGCGTTCGCGCGATACAGGCACCGTTGCTTCCCCCAGGGAAGACACGGCCAGCGCGGCAATCGGGTCGCGGCCGGACGCGGCGCTCACCTGGGCGATGCAGTCCTTGAGTTCGCGCCAGACGGCCCGCGCGTCCAGCTCCGCGTAACCGGGCTGGGACACGCGAACATCGTACTCGCGGTAAGCGGAAGCGATGAGCGCGCCGTCTTCCCGGAAGACGCAGGTCTTGCACCCCGTGGTGCCGACATCGATTCCGAGAAAGCTCATAGATACCCCCGGTTTTTCCGGCCCTTCGCCGCGGCGCGCTCAGAGGAGCTTGTGCCGCGTCCCCTCGATGCCGAAATAGTCGCGGATGACCCAGCATGTCCGCGTATAGGTGGCTTCCTGGCCCGCCTCGATGCTGTTGTGAGCGCGCCAGGCCTGCTCGTAGGCCTGGCGAATCTCGGTGCCGATGTTGACCTTGGCGATGCCGCGCGTGATCCCTTCGAGGACGTGTTCGCGCCGCACCCCGGAGCCGCCGTGCAGCACGAGCGGAACCCCTGTGGCCTCGCGAAGCGCGTCCAGGTGGTCCAGGTTCAGGCGCGCCTCCACTTTTTTCTGGTCGCGCAGGGCGCCGGAAATCGCGCCGTGGATATTGCCGACGGCGACCGAGAGCCAATCGCAGCCGGACTCGGCGACGAAACGGCGCGCGTCGTCCACCCGGGTAAAACCGCGGCCGGAAACGAACATCTCCTCATAGGGCGGGGGCGGACCGGCCTCGTGGCCGAGCACCGCGCCGAGCTCGGCTTCACAGGGGACCCCGGCGGCGTGGGCGAGGTCCGCGACCTCGCGGGTCACCTGGATATTCTCGTCGAGGGCGAGCCGCGAGCCGTCGACCATGACCGAGCCGTAGCCCAGGGCCAACGCCTCCGCGATAATGGCCCGGTAGTCGACGCGTTGGTCGTCTTCGTCGATCACGGGCACATGATCGAGGTGGAGGCCCACCTCGGGCCGCGCCCACTTGTCGAACTCGGCCTTGACGGGTCCGAGCCCCTGCCCTTCGAACTTGTGCCATTCGAGGCGCGCGGTCTCGATCAGCCCGAAGCTGGCGCAGTCGGCAACCGCCCGCACGACGGGCTCGACCATCGGGAGGTAAGGCACATTGAATGCGGGGACCACCAGACCCTGCTCGAAGGCGCGCCGGACAACAGCCGCGGCGCCGCTCATCCGCACACCCGCTGCGGCAGGGCCGCGTTCATGTTGAGGTAGTACTCGAGGGCTTCGGCCACGGGAGCCGCATACCGGCCGGGCGTGGCGCTGACGTGGTGGCGGTAGCCGTTCTTGCCGACATAGAGCAGCAGATCCTGCAGCCGGTCAATCTGCGCGACGCCCGCGCAGCCGAAGTAGTCTTCGGGAATGGGATCTTCCGTGAACGCGCCCTGCCCGACGTAGAACCGCGGTTTGCCTTCGTGGGTCATCATGCTGGCGAACGTGAATTCGCCGGGGCGGATCAGGCCGGCGTTGCAGCCAAAACCGCGCCCTTTGCCAACCGAGTTGGCGAGGATGGCGTGGTCGCAGATCTGGCCCTTGCCTTTCATCAGCGAGGGCGGGATCGGGCCGCAGTGGAAGAGGATGCACTTGTCATCGTCATCGGCGTAGTTGTTGTTCCAGTCCAGGCACATGGCGGGCGACTGAGACGCCAGTTGGAGGGCGTACATGGCCACGGCGTTGCCCACGTCGACTTCGCACGCCGCGGGAATGCCCCGCTGGTTGAAGTCGCCCATCAGGACGCACGGCGAGATGCCCAGCTGCTCCTGAAGCTCGATCCAGCAGCGCAACGCGAACGCGTCCAGGGCATACTCCTCGACCAGGGCATCGACGACCACCCCCAGCCGGACGATTCTGTCGAGCACGCCATCGGGCACGCCTTCCCACGAGGCCGCCTTCTCGAGGCGCTTCTTGGTCTCTTTGTAGGCCGCGTTCTGCTTGACGTCTTTCATCCGGTTGAACACATGGCTGAGATCGATGGTTTCCATGGTGATGCCGTGGCGTTGAAGGGCCACCTCGTCGATGCGCACGGTTTTGAACGCGGTGGTGCGCGCCCCGATCGCGCCGACGGTCATCCCGCGAATGCCGTCGACCACCCGGCACAGGGCGGCGAAATAGTCCAGGTTCTCTTTGAACCGATTGCTGGCGGGATGGACGGTATGGGGCTTCAACACCGTGAATTTCAGTCCATACTGGAAGAACAGGTCCATAATGGAAAACTTGCCGCAGAACGAGTCCCGCCGCACGGCCGGGGCCATCTTGTCCAGGTCATCGGGATAGGCCTGTATCAGGATCGGTACATCGGCCTCGCCGAGCGCGGCAACGGCGGCGGTTTCATCGCCGAAATTGGGCAGGGAAAGGATGATTCCCTGGTATTTGCCGCGGTTCTGGCGGAGGAAATTGGCGAAGACCTGGCCTTCCGCGGCCGTCGAGACCGCGCCATAGCGCGTGGCCTTCTCCTCCATCATGAGGCAGCCGAACCCCAGGCTGTCGAGGAGCCGCGGGAACTCCTCGCGGGCTTCTTTCATCAGTTTCGAGGGGAAAAAGCCGCGATTGCCGAAAAAGAGGGCGAATGTGGTCTTTTTATGTCTCATCACAACTTCCTTCCTGTTCATACGTTGCCAGCCCGCACGCACATTAGTATACTGTCCGCGGCGCAAGCCTTCCAGGGAGGAGAAAGCAACCATGAAATCCGCATTGCTGTTGGCCGCCGGCGAGGGCCGGGGCGCCTGGCCGTTCTGCGGAATCCGCCAGAAGTGCACGGTGCCGGTTGTGAACGTTCCTATGGTGCGCCGCATGGCGCTGGACCTGCTCGCTCTCGACCTGACGGAGATCGTCGTGGTAACCGGCAGCCGCGGCGAGGCGGTCCGGAGCTGCCTGGCCGACCTGGCGGGCGTGCGGTTCGTAGAGCAACGCGCGCTGAAGGGGCCGGCCGACGCGGCCCTCTGCGGCATCGATTCGCTCACCGGCACGGACACGCTCGTGTGTTACGGCGACATCGTGACCACGCGGGACGCCGTGCGGGGATTCCTGGACGCGTACCGGAAACGGAAAGCCCGCGCGATGGTCATGACGGCGCCGTGTCCACCGGAAGCGCCGCACTGGATGACCATCTGCGTTGGGGAAGACGGGCTGGTTCACGATGTGATCGGTCACGGTGACCGGTTACTGCCCCGGTTCGCCGGGATTGCGGCGGCCCGTACGGAAACGCTCAAGACGTACCTGCTGCGCAATCCGGGGCTGGTCACGAGCGTCGAGATCGGCGCGATGCCGCCAGTCGAAGGCGATGTGGCCCACAGCTTCGGGCTGATGGCGCAGGACGGCATCGAGGTGCAGGCCTATTCCGCGCCGGATTTTGTGATCGACGTCGACCGCGCCTGGCAGATTGCGCAGGCGAACATGACCGCGGCAAAGCATGCCACCGAGACGCTCGAGAACACGGTGCTGGGCGAAGGCGCCAGCATCCACGACGGCGCGGAAATCGCCGACGGGGCGAGAGTGATTCTGGGACCCGGAGCGCGCATTGGCAAGGGCTGCCACATTGGCGGCTCGATGATCCTGGGAAGGAACACGCAGGTGCTCAACGGCGCCATCGTGGGCGCGGGCGTATGCGTGGGCGATGATACCCAGATTCGCGATTACTGTGCCGTAAACGATTGCGCGGTAATCGGCTCGAAATCCCTCGTGAAACACGACGCGGAGTTCGGCGGCGTGATGTTTGATGTGGTCTATCTCTACCATTACTGCTGCATTACCGCGTTGCTGGGCAACAACGTCGACATCGGCGCCGCGACGGTATGCGGCACGTTGCGGTTCGACAACGGCACCAAACCGCAGGTCAACAAGGGTCACAAGGAAGTGCCGGATCCGCGGTTTGGAGACCTGACCATCATTGGCGATTACTCGCGCACAGGGGTGAACGTGATGTTCATGCCCGGCGTGAAAGTCGGATATTACTCCTGCGTGGGCGCAGGCGCCATCGTGTACGAAGACGTGCCCGAGCGGACGCTGCTGCTGCCCAAACAGGAGCACGTATTGAAACCCTGGGGACCCGAACGATACGGCTGGTAATTGGAACCCGGCCGGTAAAGAGGAGACCGACATGCCGTTTATTCAAGGTGGTGTAATTCCAGCGTTGTTGACCCCGTTCACCAAAGGCGGGAAGAGTGTGGACTTCGAGAAGGCCGCGGGGCTCGCCGGTTTTCTCGCGGACAAGGGGGTGAACGGGCTCTTCGTCGCGGGTACCACGGGCGAAGGCATGCTGATGACGCTCGACGAACGCAAGCGGCTTCTGGAGACGGTGATCAAGGCGGTGGGCACACGCGTGGATGTGATCGCTCACACCGGGTGCATGGATACCGCCAGCACGATCGAGCTGACGTGCCATGCCGCGCAGGCGGGCGCGAAAGCCGCCGGCGTGGTGGCGCCGTGGTTCTTCGGCTACGATAACCTGGCGCTGGAGATGCATTACCGGGCCGTGGCCGGCGCCGTCAAGGGCTTTCCGATCATGTTCTACAACCTGCCGGCCTGCGCCCGCAATGCCCTGTCCGCGGCGTTCATGGTCGACCTCGCCGGGAAGGTCGAGAACATCCAGGGCGTGAAAGACAGCAGCGGGGATTTCGTGCACATGGGCGAGATCCTGTCCCATGCGCCGAAGGGGTTCGTGGTCATCAACGGCGTGGACAACTACAGTTACCAGGCCCTGGTGACCGGCGCCCACGGTTGTGTCGCCAGCGCGGCCAACGTGGTGCCGGAGCTCTTCCTGGCCATCATCAAGAGCGTCAAGAAGGGCGATCTGGCCGGCGCCTGGAAGCATCAGCAGAAACTGAGCGCGGCCGCCAAACTCCTGCGCTACGGGGCGATGGTGGCCTACTACAAGGAAGGCGTCCGGCTGCGCGGGTTCGACGCGGGGTACGTGCGGATGCCGCAACGCGAGTTGTCGGCGAAAGAGAAGCGCGACTTCGCCCAGGCCATGCAGGCCGCCGGGCTCATCTGAGACGAATCGCGGACCGCGATGCTGTTGTAGACAGGAAACGGGGACAGGCCGGGTGCGCCGGGTTCGGCGCGGCGGCCTGTCCCCCGTTTTTCGGCGAAACGACGGACGCCTAGTTCAAGACAAATACGCTCAGCGGCCCCTCCACGGAGATTCTCTCCGGCGCGAGGGGCTTTTCGTTGCAGGAGACCGACCAGCCTTCGACCCCCGTCACGCCAAGCCGGGTGGCGCTGCCGCGCACGGTAACGGCCAATTGCCGGGCCGCGTGGTCGTAGCGAAGATCGAGATACGGCACGCGGCGGTCCAGACGCAGCTCAGACTGGTCGTAATCGGTGCGGAGGTAACTGCCGTCGGCCAGGGTGAGGCGCAGCAGCTTCCCGTCGGACGTCACGCGCCGGGAAAGGAACTGCACGTTGGACTCCAGGACGATCGGCTCTTCGGGACGTGCACAGCGCGCGCCCAGCCACAATTCGCGCGGAAACGTGGCGTAGGCGAGCACGATGAGCAGGGTCAGCGTGGTCGCCTCGTCGCCCCGCTCGATCATGTTCGCCTGGCACCAGCCGACGAAGCGGTGGTCGTTGACGGTCAGGCGGGGACTCTCGTGATGGACCCAGTAGTCCTGATGATAGCGCCGGGGTTCGGGCAGTTGTTGCGCAAGGGGGTCTTTGAACGGCTCGCCCGTGCGCGCGAGGCGTCCGAGCACCACTTCGTCCTGCCCGAGGTCCCAGCGGGTCAATTCCGTGCGCCAGAACAGGGGGACGTTTTCGTTGCGCACGGGATCCGCGGCCAATTCGTAGATCACGGCATTCACAGCGCGCATGGCTTCCGTAAGCACCGCATAAGGGCGCCGCGCGGGGTCGATGACGCCGAAATTACAGTCTTCCGCGTACTTGTCCCAGGGTTTTTCCAGGTCGTCGTCGGGATACTTGTACCACGAGACGCCGATGTGGCTCGGGATGGATGCCGCAGCGGCCACGTAGGACAGGTACCCCACGGCACGCTCGGCCTGGGACTTCACGGACGGCAAGGCCCCCATGGTGTTCGGGTGCAGGGTATCGGCCCCGCGAAACGAGAATTCGGTGGTCATGGTGGGCCGGCCCGTAAACGCATGGATGGCGGGCACCAGCGTGAACATCTGCACCGGCAGGCGGTCGGAGAACATGCTGTAGAGATTCATGCTGATCACGTCGCAGTGTTTGCCCATGGCGGCGAGGATGCCCGGCTCGGGCAGCGGCGCGTTGATCATGCGGATGCCCAGGTTGAGGTGGTTCGGGTCGACGGCCCGTGCGGCGTTCGCCGCTACCGAGAAGGCCCGGTCGGCAAGCGCCCGCACCCACGCATCTTTCAGGCCCGGTACGGCGGGCGGGTCGCCCTTCACGTTGGCCAGGTCGTCGATGGTGGTCAGACCATACGCCTGCCAGTCCTTCGCCAGGTCGTCGGGTTTGTCCGCGTAATACGCGCGGGCCACCTCGATGAAGGCCGCGCGCGAAGGGGCATCCGGTTCCGTTTGCGTGACGGCCTCGTACCATCCGTCGAGACACATTTCGTTGACCATGTAGTAGCCGAGCAGCAGGGGATCGTCCTTGATGGGCCCCAGCACTTCCTCGGCCCGTTTGGCGCACTGTGCCGGCCAGTCCGGGTGAAACACATCAGGGAACGACACCCAGGGCGGGAGCCCGGGCAGTTTGGCCACGGGATACGCCGGGGTGTCCATCCGGAAGAAGTTCAGGTTCCGGGCATAGGGCATGCCCGTATCGTTCTCGCCGGCATTGAACCCCCACGATTTGACGCGGGGCACGTCTTCCTCATGGATCCAGCCCATTTGCAGCATGAAATACGCGTTGCCTTCCGGGGTAATGAACCACCAGCGGTTGCCCAGCTTCTCCACGTGAAAGAACCCCGTGCGTTCCCCCTTCAGACCGGTCCACCCGCCGTACTGGTCCAGATCGTCGCGGATCGGTTCGCCCATCGGCAGATCCGGCGCAATCACGGCCGGGCTCATGTCGGATGGACGCGCATCCGTCTCGCCCGCCCAACCGCAGCAGGCCACGGCGAGCAGGATCCCCCCCGCAAACGCGAGGCCGCGGAGATACCGGCGTCGGGCCGCTCCTCGATTTCGACTTTGGGTCACGATTTGAGGCGACATAGAGTCCTCCTTCCTGGCCGCAGCCCGTGCGCTGCGTGACACTGGATCTTTTGCTCCCGATTCGGACTGGCTCAGGCCGGCCGCGTCCGCACGCAGGCGCCTACTCGCCGTTGCGTTCGCGGGCTTTCATCTGGTTCCAGCGATTGATGGCGTCTTCCGGGCTCGCGGCCTTAAGGTCGCCAAACACGTGTTCATGACGCCGAACCATCTTGTTGTGGGCCTTTTCGAGGGCCTCCCGCAGGGTAAACCGCCCCTCGGCCTCGGCGGCGGCGGCCGAAGCCAGCAGCACGAAAAAGACGTCCCCCCATTCTTCTTCAATATCGGCATTGGCGCCGTTTGCAAAGGCATCGAGGAGCTCCCCGCCTTCCTCGACCGCGTCGGCGGCAAACTGGGCGGCCGTGTGGTCCCGGTCCCACGGGCACCCGTCGGGCCCGCGCAGATACCGGGCAAGGCTGGCGAGCGCTTCGAACCAGTCGCGTTCATTTTCGGGGGTCTTCCGCCAGTGGGGGTGCATAGCGCGGGGCCATTCCTTCCTGTTCTCGAGATTCTGCGTTGTTGTTGGGGTCCTTATGGGCGTCGGAACAACGACTCCTGCACTCTAGGATGACGGGTTCCACCCCGCAAATGCAAACGTGCGGAATCCCAAGCGAGGCTTCCCAGCGGCCGCACGCGCGCAAGGCGGCCCCCTTTTCGGACGGGGCCACGCACCCGCGCCGGGCGGGCGCCTGGCGCGCCCGGGCACTCATTCAGCGAAGTGCAGCGGCGCAAAATGCTCCGGCACGTGAAAATTGAGCCGTTCGCCGATGGGGGCCCACGAGGCCCAGTGGGGGTGCGAGTTGTCTTCAGCGCACTTGTAGAAATTGCCGCGCCAGGTCTGGCCGGCGGGATCCGCGAGGGGGCCCGCGAACTCCTCGACCAGGGCCAGGGGGATCGAGTACTCCACCACCCAGATCATCGAGTTTGCGCATTCGGGGAACACCACGCCCGGGACCGAATGGTAGACATCCATCATCGCCGCCTGGCGCTTCAGCAGTTTCGTTGCTTTGCCGAGTCCTTCCGGCGTGCGTGTGGGGTCTTCCACGCAGCTGGCATGCAACGTGCCCAGACAGTTCATTTCGAAATTGAAGTAGCCGGCGCCGGCTTTGGGCTCGAAAAAGAACTCCACGCAGGCGTCATTGCACACGGACGAATTGAGGTCCTCGCGCGTCGCGCGGACGTACCGGTCCTCGACCCGAAAAATGACGTACAGGGCTTCGGCGTCATAGAGCGCCTTGGCCCGCGTCAGCGGACGGTGGCCGCTGCTTGCGGGGTGAAAATACTCGACAGACACGGTTGGAACGCCGCCCCAGACCGGCCCGTCCCACACGCCGTCAAACGCGGGTCTGGCGGGTGTCCGCTGGATGGTGTATGCGGGTGTATCGCTCATGGCATCTCCTGTGAACACGGTTGCCGGACATTATAACCAGGCGCCACGGCGGGGAACACGGAAGACGCGCCGTGATTCGCCTGCCTCACCTGTGGACGATGAAGACAGGACTGACCGGCGAGGGTGCCGGTCCCACACACGAAGTCCTCTCGTAGCAGCCATAGGGCGGGTATGTTGACGACGGAGGCGGCTGGGGTTGCCCGCCGCCTGCTCAGCCGATACAATCGCCGGGAGTCGTCTGCGGCGGTTGCCGGGGGCAAACACAGCAGGAGAAACACCATGAACAGTGCGATTGGCGGTATTGTGTGGGCGAGTCTGGCGGCATCGGCGCTCCTGTCGACTGTGGTTCCACAGGCCTCGGCCGCCCCGGCCGATGAGGAACTCGCGACGCGGATCGAGAACGGTGCGCCGGCGCACCCGCGCCTGTTCTTCACGGAGACCGAGGCAGCGGAAATACGAACCCGGATTGAATCGGACCCGCTTCTTCATGCCGTGTTCGCTCACCTCCGGGGCAGCGCCGATGCGATCCTGGACCAGCCCCCCGTCAAGCGCGAGCAGGTTGGCCGGCGATTGCTGGGCGTGTCGCGTACCTGCCTCCAGCGCGTGGGGTACCTGGCGTTTGCGTACCGCATGACGCACGAGGAACGGTATTTGCGGCGGGCCGAAGACGAAATGCGTGCCGCGGCGGCGTTCGAGGACTGGAATCCGAGCCATTTTCTCGACGTGGCCGAGATGACGGCCGCGCTGGCCATCGGTTACGACTGGCTGTATAACGACTTGGCCCCGGAAACGCGTTCGGCCGTGAAATCCGCCCTGCTCGACAAAGGGCTGCACCCGTCCATGGCGGTCACGGGGGGATGGGTCAGCGGCGTCAACAACTGGAACCAGGTCTGCCACGGCGGGTCGGTGCTGGGCGCGCTGGCGGTGCTCGAGGACGAGCCGGAACTTGCGCGGCGGATTATCGCGCGCGCGATAGAGAACGTGCCGCGCGCGATGCGCGAATACGAGCCGGACGGGGTGTATCCCGAAGGGCCGAGCTATTGGGAATACGGCACCTCGTACAACATCCTGCTCGTTGCGTCGCTCGAATCCGTGTTCGCGACTGATTTCGGCCTCGCGTCGGCGCCGGGATTTCTCAAGACGCCGGAGTTTTATCTTCACGCGACAGGGCCCACGGGGCTGTATTTCAATTTCTCGGACTGCGGCGCGCGGGGGGGCATATCCCCGGCCATGCACTGGCTGGCGCGGCGGCGGCAGGAACCGAGCCTGCTCTGGCGGGAGAGGAAAGAACTGGAGGAATTCGCGAAGACCAAGCCGAATACAGACGGCCAGGGCGACCGCATGCTGCCGTTCCTGCTGATTTGGGCGCAACCCATGACCGAACAGAACGCCCCTGCCCAGCTTCACTGGCATGGCGATGGTTCCAACCCCGTGACGATCCTGCGCAGCGCCTGGGACGATACCGCCACCTATGTGGGCATTAAAGGCGGCTCGCCCGGCGCGAACCATGGCCACATGGACGCCGGTTCGTTTGTGCTCGAAATGGACGGGGTGCGCTGGGCGATTGATCTCGGGTCGGACAGCTATCACGGCCTGGAATCCAAGGGGATCGATCTCTGGAACCGCAAGCAGGACAGCGAGCGGTGGACGGTTTTCCGGCTGAACAACCTCAGCCACAACACGCTGGTGGTCGATGGCCAGCTGCAACTGGTCAAAGGGCGTGCGCCCATCACCGCGTTCTCGGTATAAGAGACAGGTGCGTACACCGTCATTGACCTGGCGCCCGTGTACGAGGGGCAGCTTGCCGCCGCGAAACGCGGGGTCAAGCTCGTCGGGACCGCGGTGCTGGTGCAGGATGAGGCCGGCGCGCTCGAACACACCGCCTCCGTGCGCTGGGGCATGGTCACGCGGGCCGAGGTGGCGCTGCTGGACGACGCTGCGGCCCTGCTCAAACAGGATGGACGCGCCTTGTTGGTCCGGGTCTTGTCTCCCCAAGGCGCCCGTCTGCAACTGTACGAGACGGAGAATCCGCCCCGCGAATACGACGCCCGGAACCCCAACACCCGGATGATCGGGTTCGAATCCGAGATCGGCGCGGGGTCATCGGCGACCCTGGCGGTGTTTTTGCAGTCCGGCGAGTCGCCGATTGAGGCGCCCGCGCTGATCCCGTTGAGCGAATGGTAGCGTGCCTGTGAGGGCTCCGGGAAACTCCCGCGGGCCCTGTGCGGCGCACTAATACTGTACCTGGACCCGGTAGGTCACGGCGACCTTGCCGTCCTTGGGCACGGGCACGCTGAAGATGGCCGTGTGGGCGTCCTTCTTCACGAAATCGTGGGACTTGCTCAAGATCTTCCAGTCCGCCGGCATGGGTTCGACGATATCCACCACGACGTCCTGTCCCTTGTGGTTGCGTACGGTGATTTCGAATTCGGCTTCGCAGACACGGTCCGAAATCTGTGCGAAGTCCTTCTGGATGCGGTCGGCGACCACGTCGAAGGCCTTGCCCATGCGCAGGCGGATTTCTTCGTCTTTAGGCGTGTGGTCGACGCGGTCTTCGCCCGCGAACTGGAGCATGCCCTCGCTGTCTTCCTGGTAGATCCGCATGATGCCCGCGGGCACGGGGATGCCGAGATGATTCGCCTCGGTATTCTGAAACTTGAGAAACACGTCCACGTGCTGGTCTTTCATCGGGGGAAAGCGGTTGCTGTAGAAATCGACCATCCCGCGGAACTCATAGCGTTTCTCGCACTGCACCCCGGCACCACTGAGCAGGGCGACCTGTTTGGACTGGTTCTGTTTGATGGTGGTGCGCCGGGGAATCGTGTACAGGTGGTATTCGGCGAACGTTTCCTCGCGCGCCATCTCGGGCGCCGGGGCCGACATGGCCAGCGCCCTCTCCCGCATGCCTTTGTCGGCAACCTGAGGCGGGGCGATGTTCACGTCGCCGGCGACCAATTTGAGGCGGGCGTTTTCGTAGGTGGCGCCGGACTGGTTGTCCATGGTAACCCAGCCCGCGATGTCGAGGGCGGTGTCGGTCCTAGCGAGAGTGAGGACGTAATCGGCTCTCCACGATATGCCGTTGGTGATGTAGGTGGCCTCGAGTTGCTGCGCGCCGAGGGTATTGTTGAGGTGCCAGATCAGCGACGGTTTCGCGATGAGGTTATCGGGGAGTTCCGGCACGACGACGTTGCCGGGATGCCCCAGGAAGATCTGCCCGTCGACGCGGTACACGGGACCCTGATTGATGCTCAGGAGTTCGGCGGTCTTCTCAAAGAACCCGATCTCGTTGCTGAAATTGATGAGTTTGACCTCCTTGCCCACGTACTTCTCCATCAATTTCTCCGGGCTGATCAGGTCGTACTCGTAATTCTGCTCGAGAATGACCACGGAGCCGGCCTGTGCCAGCGAGCGAAGCCCTACGGTCTCGGGACGAATCTGCTGGGCCACATCCATGAACTTCAGTTCGACCTCGCCCTGGGGCAGGTCGAGTTTGCGGACGTCGCGGACGAGGGCAATCCCGCTGTTGTAGGCCGTGACGGCGATGTCGGTCTGCTGGGTAACATCGGTCTGGGCCGACGGCATGGCCGGTTCCTGGGCGAAAGCGCCGGCGGCCAGAGCCGCCATCGCGGCTATCAGAAACGCATGTCTCATGGCATTCTCCTCTGTGCGCCGTGGGGGCACGGCAGCTTAAAAACCCTACCTGTCGTACGCATGGCGAATATGACACCATCTTACACGGAAGGTTCGAGAATCGCGCGTATCCGGGCCGAACGGCGGCGATCCGGAACGTGAAGCGGGCATAAACCGGGCGTCCCGGGGATTTCCTTAGCGTGGCATTTCTGAGGATTGCGAGGAAACGCTGATGGCGGAGCGGCGAGAACCCTGCGGGGTGGGGTCAAGGCTGGCGGCCTCGCCGTATCTCCCTGCGAGCCGGGCAGTTATGACGCGCACGGGTGCGCCGCCGGCATCGCCATCCTCCCCTATTTCCGACGTTCTTCAGAGCCACCCCGTACCTGGCGCGGCCATGGCGGGAACGCGTTCAGCAGGCGAGGGGCCTGCAGACACCAACACGTGGCGGATTAGCACGAGTGCTCACGGCAAGGAGACAATCACCATGACAACAGCGACGAATGCGAAGACCATCCGGAAACGGGAAGGCGTGAATGGCGTGAACGTGGAGCAAATGTTCGAAACCATCAACGCGATCAAAGGGATGCCGGCCATGGCGCATTTTCGGTTCCGGGTATCGAACCGCTGGCTCGACGGCGGCCACAACCGAAGTATGATCAACGGATTCTACGGTGCGAACGAGAATCACCGGACGAACACCTACGTATGCGACAATGACGAGCCGCCGCTGCTGCTCGGGGAGGACCAGGGGGCCAATCCCGTGGAGTATCTGCTGCACGCGCTTGCCGGCTGCCTGACCACCTCGCTCGTGTACCACGCCGCGGCGAAGGGCATCAAGCTCGACGACGTGTCGTCGGAACTCGAAGGCGATATTGACCTGCGCGGATTCCTCGGTCTGGATCCGAATATCCGCCGCGGTTTTCAGCAGATTCGCGTGACGTTTCATGTGAAGGCGGACGCTCCGGACGAGGTACTTGACGAGCTTGTCGCAACGGCGCAGCGGTACAGCCCGGTGTACGATTCGGTGTCGAACCCGGTGGAAGTGGTAGTGAAGCGGGCAACGTAAGCGGCCGGACCCCGGCCGTTTCCAGACCACCCCGCGCCCCGGAATCCGCACTATCGGGGCGCGGGTTTGACGTGTTGGGGGAACGCGGCTATCGTGAGGGCGTAGCGGGAGGTGTTGTCCCGGCCGAAGGACAGCCGGGCGCGATGTCCAGAAAGTGGGGAGAGATGAGCGCATCGCATCTGCGTTTTGCGGGGGCTTTGATCGTGTTTCTGGGAATTGCGGCGACGGATGCGCCTACAGGAGAGGTGCCGGGGGAACCGGCCCGGAAACTCATTCTGAGCGCCCCGGTGACCCATCCCGACTGGATGCTGCGGGACGGGGTAGCGTGGGGTCCGGACGGCGTCCGTCACATGCTCGACATGTGCAAGGCCTCGGGCTGGAACCGTGTCTACTGGCGGGCGCTGGACGGGGGCCGCGCCCTGTACAGAAGCGCCCTGATGGAGCCTCAGGGCAAATGGGACGAGGACAATTTCTGGCGCCCCGCTGCACCGGAAGACAAAGCACTGGTGGAAAAGTACACGGGCGGGATGAGCGAGGCCGACCGCGCGGCGTTGCTGGCGAAGCTGGAACGGTACAACTACGCCGCGTTCGACTCGCTGGCCGAAGCCATACGCTACGGACACGAGATCGGCCTCGAAATCCATGCCTGGATTTCGATCAACGAAGACGACCACGCCTGGGGAATTCAGAGCCGCTTCAACAAAGGGCACCCGGAAACGCGGTGGCGTAAACGGGACGGCACGGTGTACCACAGTCAGCAGAGCTTCGCCTATCCGGAAGTCATGGCGTACAAGCTGGCCATTGTGGAAGAAATCCTCACGAATTATGCCGTAGACGGCATCTTCCTTGACTGGATCCGAACGGGCGACGTGCGCGACAACCCGCAGAATGACGCGGAGGGCGTGGCGGACCGCGGGTATGAAACGCCCCTGGTCGAGGGGTTTAAGACGCGGTATGGCCTCGACCCGCACGATATCCCGAACAGCGACGAACGCTGGGTGCGTTTCCGGGCCCTCCCCCACACTGAATTCATGCGCGGGGTCCGCACGCTCGCAACCGCGAAGCGCCCCGGTATCCCGATTGCGGTCCTCGTGATGCAGCCGTGGGGCTACCGCGGCATGCAGGACAAAATCGACGGGAATCTGCGGGGAATGCTGCTTGATGTGGAGACCTGGGCCCGGGAAGGCCTGATAGATGCGGCGGCGCCGGCGGGATACTACCTGGAGGGCGGCTCGACGGAAGCGGCATACCGGGCCCTTATGGAAGAGACCGCGGGAAGGGTGGACGTGTGGATGTATGAGTGGGTCCCCGATACCGCGGAGGATTTTACGCAGAACTTCGCCCTGGCGCAGCAGCTGGGCGTGCGGCAGATCCTGTTCTGGGAAGGCGATTACATCGACGCGCGCGCGAACAAGGAGTCTCTGCAGGCGTGGATGCGAGCCCACGCGCAGGCGCTTGCGCCCGCCGGCAGGCCCTAGCGGGAAACGCCCGATGATCGCCACGTTTCGACGGTCCGGAGGACCGCCCGGGCGGCATCGTGATCGGGCACGGTTACGGCCATCCAGACGCCTTCGGGGCGGAGGTTTTCCATGATGACCGGGAGCTCGTCGGCGTCCAGAAACAGCTGGATGCCTTTCTGGGCGGCCTGGCACCGCCGGTACACGGGGAGCCAGTCGCTGGCGCGTCCCTGGCCCGCACCGTAAACCCATTGAATCATGGAGAGTTCAGGGATCTCGAGGAGGCTGTCAAGGTGGCGGAGCGCGGCCGGCCCGTCGAGATGGTATACCGAGGCCTCGAGCAGGCGGCATTCCTCACGGATACCCGGCAGAAAGAACTTGTCGAACATCGCTTTGGAGATCATGCACGAGAAATCGTTGGAAGGGACCATCCAGCGTTTTGAAGAGACGATGCCGGGCCAGGTGGTGACGGGCTGACGGCGGGCCGCGAGCTTCGCGAAATAGAACTCCAGCAGCTCGGCATAGACGCGGTTGACGTAACCGAGCAGTTGCCGGACCTCGCCGGGATGGAGCAGGAGGTCCAGATTGAGCTGCTGCGGGTCGCGAAACGCGGCGAGGGCGTCGCCGCCGGGATGCAGGTCGGAAATACCCGTGTAGAAGAGTCCCTCGCCGGCATCGAGGAGGGCCTCGGTCATTTCCTCGAGTTTCCGCCAATACGGGTTTTCTTTCGAGAAGCGGCATGCGCCGGCTTCGGCCCAGTCGTGAATGCAGGGGATGGCCCAGGTGGTGGTCTCGCCGAACTCCATCTCGCAGCCAAAAAACGCGCTGAAGACCTCCGGGCCCAGATTGGGCCACGCAAACGGGAGCGCATCGCCCAGATACTCCGTGTTGCGCACGGCAGCCACGGTCGTTTCGACCACGCGGTCCGTATCGAGCCAGTAGTCGCGCAGGGAGGCATACGGACGCGCGGCCGGGACGGCGCGTACGGGCGGTTCGCGGGGCACGGTGATGGCGCATACGGGCCGGTCGAGGATTTCCCGCTCCCAGCAGGCGTCCTGCCGCGCGATACGCCGTTCCCAATCGGGGATGGCGTCAATGGGCATGAGGCCGGTCTGTGCGCTCGGAACGGACATGTTCACTCCTCTTCACGGTGGCGCTGTTCAGACCGAAAGTATATTCGCCCGCGGCCGCGAAGGAAATGCGCCCTGCAAGTCCGCGGAAGCGGCGCCGGGAAACCACAACCGCCTGCCGGTGGATGGCAGGCGGTCTAACGGGCGGAATGCTGGTGAAACGGTCAGGAGGTCATGTTCCGGACGCGTTTTTCCAGACGCTGCAGCAAATCGCGCGTCTCTTTGTTGCTTTTTTTCTCTGCCGTGAGTTTCTGGCAGGCATACAGGACCGTGGTGTGGTCTTTGCCGCCGAAGTCCTCGCCGACTTCGTTGAGGGAAAGGCTGGGAATGAGTTCTTTGCACATGAACATGGCGATCTGGCGGGGATAGGCCACCTTCCGCTGGCGGCTCCGGCCGCGCAGGTCCGCGATACGGACATCGAAGTATTCGGCGACGGCGCGCTGGACGGCCTCGACCGTAATGGGCTGGATCTTGTCGCGCCCGATCAGGTCGCGGAGGACTTCCTCGACCATGGGCATCGTAATGGGCTGTTCGGTGAGGCGGCTGTAGGCCAGCACGGTGATGAGCGCGCCTTCGAGTTCGCGGATGTTGGAGGTGACGCACGTGGCGATATAGCGGAGCAATTCGGGCGGGACCGGGTGCTTTTCCTCGGCGGCCTTGTTTTGGAGAATGGCCACCCGCGTTTCGAGGTCGGGCGGCTGAATGTCCGTGACCAGTCCCCATTCAAAGCGCGAGATGAGCCGTTCCTCGAGCCCGGGGATTTCCTTGGGCGGCCGGTCGCTCGAGATCACGAGCTGCTTGCGCATGTCGAAGAGTGCATTAAACGTATGGAAGAATTCTTCCTGGGTGGCTTCCTTGCCCGCGATGAAGTGGATATCGTCGATCAGCAGGACGTCGGTTTTGCGGTATTTTGCCCGGAACCGCACGGTAGATTTCTTGGCGATGCTTTCGATGAGCTGGTTGGTGAAATCCTCGGAGGAAATGAAGGTAACGGTGGTTTGCGGATCGCGTTTGAGCAATTCGTGACCGATGGCCTGCATGAGGTGCGTTTTGCCCAGTCCGGTTCCGCCGTAGAGAAACAGGGGATTGTAGGCGCGCGCGGGCCGCTCGGCCACGGCCTTCGCGGCGGCGTGCGCGAAGCGGTTGTCCGCGCCGACGACGAAGCGTTCAAACGTGTAGCGCGGATCGAACACGCCCGCGCGCGACGCGGATCGTGCGGGCGCGGGGCGCGGTTCTTCGCGCGCAAACACGTCCGCCCTGGGGGGCGGGGCGACTTTTTCCACGGTTTCCCGCGAGGAGTCCGACGAAGCGACGAAGCGCACCTCGGCGAAATCGGGCATCAGCGTCCGCAGGGTGTCGCTGATGGCGTCCATGTAGTGGCCCTTGAGCCAGTCGGCAAAGAACTGGCTTGGCACGCCGACGACCAGGCGGCCCGCTTCGCAGGATTCGAACTGGGTTTGTGAAAACCAGTTTTTGTAGCTGTGTTCATCGAGGATTTTCTTGAGTCGTTCCTGGGCGAGAGCCCAGGGATTGGATTCCTGTGGCGCCATTATCCCTCCTGCATCGCAAACGGCCATTCCCTCTACCCCCTCATCCACCCGCGGTGGGATGCAGTCGCGCACACGACGGTGATGGAGCC
>LSQX01264786.1_pt1 | contig 23820 bp, 20 predicted proteins | sample 654561 | NCBI WGS metagenome assembly LSQX01 (sample SAMN04489861, study PRJNA283612) | anaerobic digester metagenome | isolation source: 4 biogas reactors fed with cattle manure at either 37C or 55C with and... | place: Denmark: Kongens Lyngby | collected 2014
TCCTCTCGTCCCTGACCAGCCGTCCTTTGAGGAGCTCGATAACCCTCTGGCGATAGGAATCTACAATATACTGGTTGTGGGTCGCCACCACCAGGGTGGTCCCCGAGGCGTTGATCGACAGCAGAAGCTGCAGTATCTCGTCGGCCGTGTCCGTATCAAGGTTCCCCGTGGGCTCATCGGCAAGAAGGATCGAAGGCGAGTTCGCGATGGCCCTTCCTATGGCCACCCTTTGCTGTTCTCCGCCCGATATCTGTTCGGGATAAAGGTTCCTCCTCCGCCAGAGCCCAAGGCGGTCCAGCACATCGTTGGTCCTCTTCTGAACGTCGTGGCTGGGAACGCCGATAACTTCCTGAACGAAGGCGATATTCTCGTGTACCGTCAGGTCGGGGAGGAGTCGGAAATCCTGGAAAACCACCCCGATATTCCTCCTGAGGTAGGCTAGGTCGTGGGAGGCTATCTTTCTTATGTTAACGTCACCCACGGTGACGCGCCCCTTGGTGGGCACCAGTTCCCGGGTGACAAGCCTGAGAAGCGTCGTTTTGCCGGATCCCGTGGGCCCCACAAGGTAGACAAACTCCCCCTTGTCGATGGTGAGGAAAATATCCTGGAGGGCGACGATATCGGGGGCGAACTGTTTTGTCACACCGGCGAACCGAATCTCCATCCGTTACCTCCTGCGCATGGACCACACCTGGGCCGATTCCCCCACGATCTCTCGGAAGGTCAGACCATAGTACTCCTGCAATTCCAAGGGGGTCCCGCTCTGGCCGTACCGATCGGTTATGGCAACACTCCTCACGGGAACGGGGTTCTCCGCGGCGGAAAGGGCGGCAATAGCCTCGCTCAGCCCACCGATCGTGTTATGCTCCTCCGCCACGACGCAACACCCGGTCCTCCTCAGCGACGAGAGAATCAACTGGGAAGGCAGGGGTTTCAGGCTGAAACAATCGATCACTTCGGCGTTTATGCCCTGCTGGGAGAGGATCTTGGCGGCCTTCAACGCTTCGTGGACCATGATACCACAGGCACAAAGGGTGACGCCGTCGCCCTCGACCAGGAGTCTCCCGCCTCCAATACGCAACTCGGCCTCGCCGACGGAGCCCGTGTCGGGGACCTCGTCGCGGCCCAGGCGAATGTAGACGGGGCCGTGATGCTCAAGGGCCAGTTTTGCCATCTTTGAAGAGGAGTCGAAGTCCGAAGGTACAAGAATGGACATCCTGGGCAGGCTTCTCATCAGGGCCACGTCCTGGTTCATCTGGTGCACGGCCCCGTCCTCCCCCGCGGAAAGGCCCGAATGGGTCCCTACCAGGACGACCTCCAGGTCGGGGATCGCCAAGCAGGTCCTGATCTGATCAAAGGACCTCGCGGTAAGGAAGGCCGAAGGGGCGACGGCTACAGGTTTCCGACCACCCAGGGCAAGGCCCGCAGCGGTCGTCACCATATCCTGTTCGGAGGCACGGCAGTTGACCGTTCTCTCGGGAAATCGCGAGGCAAAGGGGTTCACGGCCTCGCTTCCGGCCCCATCCGCATGGAGAAGTACCACGTCACCCCGCTCGTGGCCCAACTCCAACAACCCCTTGCCCAAACCGGAAAGGGTGCTTTTCATGACCTCGCCCCTTCTTCCATTTCTCCTGATGCCAGTTCCAGTTCTCTCAGGGCCTGTTCCATCCTGTTCCGGTCCAGGGGGCGCTCCGGCGGTCCGAAGAGTCCTTTTTCGGCGGACAAGACGCCCTTGCCCGGGATGGTCTTGGCCAATATCGCGCAGGGAAGCCTTTCAGAACTCGAATGTGCCCTCAAGACCGCTTTTTCCAGTTGATCGTAATTATGGCCATCGGCTTCCAGTACCCGCCAGCCGAAGGCCTCGAACCTTTTCCTGGCCGGATCGAACCCTTTTGAAGTCGCGGAGGATTCCGCCGTCGGCGGTGCGCTCGAGTCCACCACCACCATCAGGCCCTCAAAGCCGAGGTCGGCCGCCCGCTGGGCCGATTCCCATAGGGATCCCTCCTGGAGTTCGTCGGCGCCCATCACGCAGATTACCCTGCGGTCGAGACCCCCCATCCGGGATGAGAGCAAAAGGCCATTGGCGATCCCGATCGCCATTCCTCTTGACCCGCCGGGAGCGTCGACACCAGGCGTCCTGGCGTGCTCGGGACGTCCTTGCAGCATCGCTCCCAGCCGGCGGAAATTCCACAGTTCATCCCTCTCGAAGAAACCCCGCCTGGCGAGGACCGAGTAAAGGGCGGGACAGGCATGATCCTTGCTGAAGACCAGCCTGTCCCTCTCGGGCCAGAGGGGTTCATCGGGCCTGATCCTCAGGACCTTCCAGTAAAGGAAGACCAGTATATCGACGACGGAAAGGGAAGAATCCAGGTGACCTGACCTCGAGACGCCGGTCATCCTGACTATATCTTTCCTAACTTCGAGTGCAATTCTTTCAAGTTCGCGCCTTTGAGAGGTTTTCATAGCATCATTCTCCTGCGAGCATGGCTTCCAGGGTATGGCGGAAAACTTCTTCCAGCCTGCCTGTTGCCTCACCCGGCCCAGCCCCGCGCGGGGGATCCTGCTGGAACGAAGGAGGCTCGCCCCCATTCCAAAGGGGCAGGTTCCATTCCTCGGCGAAGGATCTGACCTTGGGCTCATAGGGTACCGCCAGGCAAGGCACACCCGCAAGGACCGAAATGAGGCAGAAGTGAAACCTCATGCCCATCGCCGCCTTCGCCTCCGACCACAGCTCCTGCGCCTCGTTGATATCCCTGATGCGGACAACACGGGAGGGGCTGAACACTCCGCGGGATTTGAAATCCTCCATGAGGGTTTTGTCTTCATCGGAAAGGGCGACCCCGACCAAGTCAAGACCGGACCTTTCCCCGACACGGGCCGTGGCAAGGGCGGTCGCTTCGGGGAGCCCCCTTCCCCAGGGCCTGACATTGACGAGGAGAAGGTTCCCATTTCCACCACCGGTGAAACCGGGCGCCATCGCGAAAACGAGGTCGGGAGCGATCCTGCTCTCGAGTCCCCAACTTTCAAGGAGCTCCTTCGATCCTTCGTCCCTGACGACCCTCTCCCGGCAGAGCGCAAGGGCATCGCGGGCCAGGAAGCGAGCCGTGCTCCTTCCCAGGGGTCCTATTGATTGACCAAAGGCCCAGGGCCTGCAGCCGGCGAGGCGCGCCATCCTGGTCACTCCCCAGTAATAGGCGCAGGACCTCGTACTGGTGGAATCCTGAAATAGTCCTCCGCCCCCGAGAAGCAACGTCCTGCTGGATCTCAGGACGGACATTACCTTTGCGGGGTTCCATCGGTCCGCCAGGGTCGGTCCCATCCCCTTCACCGGAGCTCCTTTACCGGCCGAAAGCACTGCCACCCTCTCGCCGGGCACCCCATTTTTCTTCAATAGGGCCAAGATGCTTTCAGCCATCATCTCGTCGCCGAGATTTCCGAAACCATAATAACCACAAAGGACTACGTCCAGTGGTCGACTCATCCTGCAATTACCCCCTGCCACCTTCTCCAGGCCGGCAGGACCAACAGTACAAGGACGGCCGCCACGACGGAACCCACGATGAGCCCGGTCCAGAGTCCGTTAAAAACACGGAGTAGTATGAAGGAAAGGTGGGTGTGAAAGTGACAGAAACTGTTTATCACTGACGAAAAGGCCAGCGTGGAGCCAAGCCTGAAGATCTCGCGGAAGCCCCCCCAGATATCCTTTCTCCTCACGACGAACCAGAGCACTAGGGCGGGATAGCCCGCAAAGATCTCCTTCGTCCTGGGTCGGGCGATCAGAAGTTGCTCCAGGAACTCCCGGAACCGTATCTCCCATCCGGGGACGAAGGATACGTTGCCGCTCCTGAGAGCCATGACCCCCGCCGCGGCGGCCAGGACTCCTACCAGGGCCAATTCTCCCCAGACCGGAGGCCGCGACAGGACCTGGGCCAACGACTCGGGATGGATCCTCCTCTTCAGGTCGTGAAGGAGCAGGATCATGGGGGGGAGCAGGAGCGCAATCTTGACACCCGAGAAAGTGCCCATTCTCAGCATGTACCAGGGAGTTCCGAAAAAGGAGGCTATAGCCAGGCCCGCCAAAAGGGCTACGGCCAGGCCGTAAATCACCCCCCGAAGGGGGCGCCCGAAGTTCTCGAGTGCCACCAAGGAGGCCTCGGCCGCTGCGAAGGAGGCGACCAGGGCCCCGGAGATCCTAGCAGCGATCGGAAGCTTGAGCGAAAGAACAGCCAGGAACACCGAAAGGACGAGCGCGACCACCGCTTCCTTCAGGTCAAGGCCTCTCTTCTCCACGGAAAGGAACCTGGCCGTCAGCCTCAAGGCCAGCGCGACCAGAACGAGACCGAGAGCAAGGGCGGAGAAGGGGCTTGTGCTCCAGCCCTCTATCGTTTCGGGCCAGCCGGTGCGGATGCCGAGCGAACCCAGCCGCTTCGATATCATGGAACATTCGTCGCCGAATCTCTTCAACCTGGAGCCCGAGTGGAGATCCGAGGGTCTCAGGTAGAGGATTTTGACGGAACGTTCCCGGGAGGCCCGAACGAATCTTTCCACCAAGTCGTCCCTGGTGAGCCTCCTGCTGAGGATCTCCTCCTTCCTCACGCTGTGCAGGGAGAGGATCTCCGGAAAAAGAGCCCTCTCGAGGGAGGCGGCCCCTATCTGTTGGGAGAACTCAACCTTTGAGATGGGGATGCTCCGCTCCCGGAGAACCTCCGAAAGGGGGCCCAACTCAGGATAACCGGCGACGAAAAGGCCCGCCGGAACCACGGCGCGTATATCGGGAAAGGCGTCCAGTACCGAGACCACCGCAAGGGCCACGTTTTCACCCCTGACCCCCAGCGTCGATCCGGGACGATAAATCAGCGGGATATCCCTTCCCCGGAGCAACTCCAGCATGGGATAGTCCGGTATCATGCCGGCTTCGAGGGTTTCCGCCAGCGAAAGGGGCAGCGCCAGCAGGTCCCCTTCCTCCAAGCTGAAGACCCTGGTCCCGGGAAATTTTTGAAGGATAAAAGCCTTGATCTCCCTGGAAAAGAGAGCACCGGGTTTGACCAGGATGGCCGCCGTATCCGGATACAAATCTCCCGGTCTAGATCCTGCGAGAAGGTCCCCCGCGGCTCCGTACTCCAGTTCCAGCATTTGGGCCGCCAGCTCCTGGCCTGTCAGTTCTCCGACCGCCACCGCGGTGAGCCCCCGTCCAAGAAGTTCATCGAGAACCGCGGGAACGGACAGCTCCGATTCCCTGGTTAGGCTCACCACATCCCTGATATCGGTGACCAGGGCCGCCACGTTGCCCTCCTTTTCGGCCTGGACCCGCGGGAGAAGGCCCAGGGCGGCGAAAAGAGCGGAAAACACCAGGAACAAGACAAAAAGGGAGAACGGTCCTTTCCTCACACTCTCTCACCCCACTGATCCTCGAGGGGCAACCCCATACCCTCCAGGAGCCTGCTCAACCTGAAGAGGGGGAGCCCTACGACGTTAAAATAGCAACCTCTGATTGAACGCACAAGCAGCGAGCCCAATCCCTGGATGGCATAGGCGCCAGCTTTGTCCTCGCTCTCGTTGCCCGAAAGGTAGGCCTTGATCTGGGTCTCCGAAAGGTCCCTGAAGGTGACCAGGGTCTCTTCGGTCGCCGAGGCCCGCCGGTCCATCCACCTGGCGGCGACGCCGGTGACCACGGAATGCGTCTTCCCCGAAAGCAGGTTGAGCATCCGGAAAGCATCACCGGCGTTTATGGGTTTTCCCAGGATCATCGCTCCAAGCAAGACTACCGTATCCGCCGCGATCACCAGGGAATCCCTTTGAAAAGCGAAAACCGAATCGGCCTTCGCCTCCGCCAGCCTTCGCACCTGCTCCCTGGGATCGCCCTCTTCCGAGATTCTCTCTTCGACCACGGGAGGTACAACCTTGAAGTTCCACCCCAGGTCTCGGAGAAGCGCTTCGCGTCTCGGGCTGGTCGAGGCCAGGACAACGTCGGGGAAAAATCGGGGGCCACGCTCCATCATCGAATGGCCAACACCCCGAAGATTCCCCCGAGGAACGTACCCAAGTTTGCGCGGATATAAAGCCGAAATCCGAAATCGATCACGATGAGGTTGATGTTCCTCATGTCGAAACCGGCATCTATGATGTTACGAAAAAACCTCTCGGTGACAGTGAACCTCTGCAGGTAAACACCCACAAAGCTGCCAAAGATTATGCAAAGGGTTACGATCCACCATCCTTCTTTGTACGCGGTTTTCGCCATATCATCACCCCCTGATCAGATTGAGGGCCACAACGAAAAGGCCCGCCATAATGCAGTAGATGGAAAAGAAACCCAGTCGTCCCCTGACGATAACTCTGCGAAGAATGCTTAACGCCAGAAGCCCCGACCCGAAGGCGACCGCCATCCCGATCCACCAACCCTTGGGCAGCGACGAAAGCACGCTTGATAGGCCCCCCGCTTCGATCACCTCGAGTACGGCCGCCCCGAAGATCGCGGGGAGGGAGAGGAGAAAGGAAAAGGTGAAAGCCTCTTCACGGGAAAGACCCGCCCTGAGTCCTATCACGATGGTCGACCCCGACCTTGATATGCCAGGAAAGATCGCCAGGCCCTGGGCGATACCGACCTTGAGGGCCGATGGCAACGACACGGGGAGGTTTGCGGGGGAGATCCTGCTCCCATAGTGCAGAACGAACCCCGTCACCAGGAGGGCGAACCCGACGAAAAGTGCAGAAGAGAAAAGGGATTCCGCCACCGGCTTGATGACAAAGGCCACGGCACCGGTTGCCAATGTGCCCGCGATGACACTCCAGCCATACCTCCAGCCGGGGAGACAGCGACTTCCCACTGAAAAGAGCCCCTTGAACCACTCGCGGGCGGTTTTCACTATATCATCCCGAAAGAAAATAAGCGTAGCGGCCATGGTGGCCAGGTGGAGCATAACTGCAAAGGAGAGGGCCGGCTCCGACCACCCGAAAAACCTCTGCGCGATCACGAGATGGCCTGAACTACTTACGGGAAGGAATTCGGTGATACCCTGGACAAGACCCAGCAGGGCGGACTGAAGATGCAAGGGTCATGCCTCCTTGGAGCGGATGTGGTTTATATCCTTGACTATCAGGGCTATGTTGTTGGCGTGGTCGCCCACCCGTTCAAGGTTGCTCAGAATATCGATGAATATCACTCCCGAACCGGGGTTGCATACACCCTGATTTAACCTGTCGATGTGGCGCCTTCTGAGGTTTCTTTCCATTGCGTCGATGTCGTCTTCCAGTGAGAAGACCTGGCGGGCCTTCTCCGCATCGGCCGTATCGAGGGCCTCCACGGCGAGTCTCACGGTCTTCTCCGAAAGGTTTATCATAACCTCGAATTCTTCCATGGCAACATCGGAGAAGGGGAGGTTATGCTCGATCTTGTATTCATAGAGCTCTATCAGGTTCTCGGCGTGATCACCCACCCTTTCGATATCGCCCACTCCGTTCACGTAGCTGGACAAAGAGGAGGAAAGGACAGGGGGGAGACTGACCTGCATCAACTCCGCCGAGTAGGACGTGACTTCCCTGTTCAATTCGTTCACAACCTTCTCGGTCTGGTGGACCTGTTCGATCATCCTCCGGTCATCATCGATAAAGGCGGTTTTGACGTCTCTCAGCATATCCAAGGTGAGCAGTCCCATCCTGACAAGTTCTTTCCTGACAGCGTCAACGGCTGCAATGGGCGAGGCCTTGATCAGGTTCCTGTCCAGGAACCGGGGGCCCATCAGGATTACCGCCTCATCATCGGGAATAATGGCCTTCACGAGCTGCACGAAGGGGGTCACGAAAGGCAGAAACAGTATGGTGTTGAGAACATTGAAAAGGGTATGGGCGTTGGCGAGCTGCCTGGCTATGTCCGAAGAGGTCAGGAGCACCAGGCTTTTGAAGGGGCCGATAAAGGCCAGGAAAACGATCGCTCCGATGATCTTGAATAGGACGTGCGCAAAGGCCGACTGTCTCGCCGAACGGTTCATCCCCAGCGAGGCCAGCACCGCCGTAATGGTGGTGCCTATGTTATCTCCGAAAAGGATGGGTACGGCCGAGTCCAGGGTGAGCAGCCCCTGGGATGCCATGACGATGGTCAGCCCTACCGTGGCGGAGCTCGACTGGACCAGCATGGTGAGGAGCGTTCCTGCCAACACTCCCAGCAAGGGGTGATGCCGGAAGGCGAGGAAAATATCCTGGCGTTCCCTGATGAAGAGCATGGCGTTCCCCATGGTCAGCATCCCCAGGAAAAGAAGCCCGAAACCGACGATCCCATTCCCTACGAACTTTTGCCTCTTGCTCCTTCCGAAGACGGCGAACAGCATTCCCACCCCGATCATCGGCAGGGCGAAGTCACCTATTTTGAAGGCTACAAGCTGTGCCGTGACGGTGGTGCCTATCGCCGCCCCCATCATGACCCCAACGGACTGCTTCAGGGTCATCATGCCCGCATGGACGAAACTGGCAGCCATCACCGTCGTCGCGCCGCTGGCCTGGATCACGGCCGTCATCAACGCCCCCACGAGGACGCCTTTCAGGGGTGAACTCGTCAGGGCCGATATAAGGCGCCTCATCCTGTCACCCGCGAGGTCCTGCAGCGACTCCCCCATCAACTTGATACCGAAGAGGAAGAGCCCTACCCCTCCCAAGAGGTTGAAAAGAAGTCCCGTCGTCAAAACCATACCTCCCTTGCCAGGCAAAAACCCAACGAGGATCCGTCCCGCGTCAAAAAACGCTATCTCTCAACTATCGTGACAAGGACTTTTATCACCGGCAGGGCCCTGATATGCTTTTTCAATACATTTCGGACCCTGCTCCTCACCTTTTGGGCGATCCGTTGTTCATTCTCGCCGGTCCGTACCGTGTGCTTTTCCAAGGTATTCTCGATCTCCAGGGTGAGGTCGCCCCTTAACTGTTCCGCGTCGTCCATGTGGAGAAATCCTATACTTTCGATCAGGGGTCGAGCGGCGAGGCGGTATTCGCCGTCGAGGACCAGCGACACCACCACAACTCCTTCCTCGGAGATCTCCAGCCTTTCCTTGAGCAGGCTGTTCTGCATCTCGCCCAGGACCATGCCGTCGACAAGGATACCGCCCGATGGGACGACTCCCCGGCGAACCTGGGCCTTGTTTCCATCCAGGCTGAGCACATCGCCATTTTGAAGCACAAAGGTGTTCTTCTGGGGGATATCCATCTCCTGGGCCAGCTTGGCGTGCCTGACAAGGTGCCGGTACTCGCCGTGGAGGGGGACAAAGTACTTGGGCCTCACGATGCTGAGCATCATCTTGAGTTCTTCCCTTGCCGCGTGGCCTGAAACGTGAACCTCCTGGTCTCGGTCATAGACCACCTCGCAACCGCATTCGAAAAGGCGGTTGATAGTCCTGCTGACAAGCCGTTCGTTCCCGGGAATGGGAGAGGCAAAGACCGCCACCAGGTCACCGGGACCAAGGTTGACGAAACGGTGTTCGCCCTTGCTCATCCTCACGAGACCCGAGAAGGGCTCGCCCTGGCTACCGGTGGTGAGGACGATGAGCTTGTTGTTGGGCACCTGGCCCGCTTCCTCCATGGGAATGAGGGCGTCCCTCTCAACATCGACGTAGCCCAGGTCGATAGCTAGGTTCACGTTCTGGATCATGCTCCTTCCCATGAGGGCTACCTTCCTGTTGAACCTGGACGCCGCTTGGAGTATCTGCTGAGACCTGTGGAGGTTGGTGGAAAAAGCGGCTATAATGACTCTTTTATTCCGGTGAAGCCGGAGCAGCCGCTCCAGTGTTCTTCCAATAATCCTCTCCGACTGGGTGAAACCCGGCCTTTCCACGTTCGTCGAATCGGAAAGCATCAGCAGGACTCCCTTGCTCCCGTAATCGGCGAAGGCCGAATAATCCGTTATCCTTCCGTCCACGGGAGTCGGGTCCAGTTTGAAGTCACCGGTATGAATGACCGTCCCGACCGGCGTCTCCACGGCCAACCCCACTCCATCGGGGATCGAGTGGCATACCGAAAGAAAGGTAACGTCAAAGCACCCCAGGCTGAACCTCTCCCCTGACTTGATTTCGATCGACCTGGGCTTGTAATCCGGGCAGGAATCCTGGAACTTGGCGTCGACCATGGCCAGTGTGAGCTTTGTCCCGTAAAGGGGCACATCTATCCTGGGCAGGATGAAGGGCAGGCTCCCGATATGGTCCTCGTGGCCATGGGTGAGAACAAGACCCCGGATCCTCTCGCGGTTTTCGAAAAGGTAGGAGGCGTCGGGGATCACGAAATCTATGCCCAGCATCTCCTCGTCGGGGAACATCAGGCCACAGTCCACGACGATTATGTCCTCGCCGAATTCGAGGACGAACATGTTCTTGCCTATCTGGCCCAGGCCTCCAAGGGGAATGAAACGAAGTTCATCCCTGGCGGGGGCTTTTCGCCCACGCTTCCCTCTCGGGGCTTTTGACGACATCGATACACCTCCGGCTTCATCGTCCTGACCGCTCGGCGGTCAGTGACACGGCACAACAATACTTCCCGGGTCAAGGCAGGCGCCCGGGAATGTTACAGTATCAGCCGGCCCGCCCGGCTTAATCACTGAAATCTTGAGTAATCTCACCGGGTGCCGCGCGATCGGAAGAAGCGGCCTCCGTGAAATCCTTTCTCGACGCGATAACCGGCTGCTCAGGGGCGGCGTTGTGATCCCCGCGTTTTGAAATCACCTCGAGCAAAGCGTCGGCGCCGTCTTCGGCATGAAAGGCTTTTATGAACCTCCTCGCCCATTCGGTGGTCTCGTCGACTATCCTCGCATGGATTCCCTCGGGAAGGGCCATGATAGCATCATGGAAGGACTTGTTGGCTTTCTTGTAGTCTCCCGACTTGCGTGAGAATCCCTGGCCATCGGCCCACCGCACCATTTTTTCCCAGAGTTCCAAGGTGATGCCTCTATCGGGCTCCTTGACGTAGGAGCCGTCCCTCACGACGGCGTTGCCCGTGGCGGGGTCCATCTCAAGGCCATAGACGATATTTTGCCAAAGGGTGCCCACGTTGCCCTTATTTATTCCGAATTCGGAAAACCGGGACACCTTGTCGAGAGGAGTGCCCGATATCCCGTGCTGGGCTATGGTTACGCCATAGGGCGCGATGGCACCGGCAATCTCCCCGGTTCGCTTGAGGTCGATTCCCTCGGCCTCTCCGGCGGCGCTGTCGTAGGTTCCGTGCTTACTTCCGTTGGAGATGGCGAGAAAGTCTGGAAAGACACCCCAGGAGTTCAACCCACCGACGAAAAACAGGGCCTCCTCGACCGTGGTCAGTTCACCGGGTCCCTTGATCTCTCCCACCTCCACCTCGAGCCCCAGGTAAGCCGGGACGTGCATCGCCGCGTCCCTCGTGTAGCAGAGGTTTTCCCAGTCGGGGCAGTGGGAGGCGTCGATCGCCACCGATGTCCACCCCAGTTCGACCAGTTTCCCCAGGTGGGAAATGGATTTCAAAAGGTCTTCCCTGGATTTGATGGCATAATGATCCACGTGGAGGCCGAAGGGCACTCCTCCTCCAAGTTCGCTGGAATACCTAAGGGCCATAGCGGGCACGTTCTCGAAGGTGCATCCGCAGTATGTGTTCTCCGACTTGGCCAGTTCCAGCAATACGAAAGCGTTGAGTTCCTTGGCGGCTGCGAGGACGCCCTTTATCGTAAGGGGGTTGCGCACGTTAGCCGCGAGGACGATGGAGTCCGTCCTTCTCGCCGCGGCCGCGATGTCCCTGCCGCTGACCAGGGCCACGGGTTCGCTGCCGAAAACGGACTGGACGTTAAGAGGCCGTTTTTCGAGCAGTTCGCGGTAAGACCTGCTGCTTTGATCCATTTTAGAACACCTCCCGGTAATGTCCGCACACATTGTACAATGAAGATGGTCCTTCATTCACGGCCATGGCCATGCTCTTTCGTGGTTTCCACAACTTGGATATTCAACAGGCCGTGACATTGACGGTTCCGCTTGACCCGTGATAATATAGCCGGCGCGCTACGAAAACGATCCTTGGGGGATCGTCTAATAGGCAGGACGCTTGACTCTGGATCAAGAAGTCGGGGTTCGAGTCCCTGTCCCCCAGCCAACAATTACGAAGGGCCCCATCGTCTAGTGGTCTAGGACCCAGGGTTCTCAGTCCTGTAACACGGGTTCGAATCCCGTTGGGGCTACCAAAAATAGCGAGGCGGACCCCCTTTTTCGGGGGGATCCGCCTTTTTATTCCGGAGCCTTCAGGTTGTACACCGGCCGAAGCAGCGCCAATATCTCGACGGCCTCGCCGACTTCGTCCCTTATGTCCTCCCATCTTTTGTAGGCCATAGGCGATTCATCGATGGTTTCCCTGAGAATAGAGGTCGAAAAAACGCCCTCCATGCTCTTCCTGAAGGACTCCATCGTGATGGTGCCTTCCTTCAGCCTGCGCGTCATCTCCTTGCGGCTGAAAAGGCGTCCTGCTCCGTGGGGTGCCGAGTAATTGTAAGCCGGGTTGCCCTTTCCGACTCCCAGCACGATGCCCGAGGCCATATTCAAAGGGATGACCAACCTTTCGCCCTTGTGGGCGGAGATGGCACCCTTCCTCACGATGCCATCCTTTTCGCTGATGTAATTGTGTACGCTGTCGATAAGGGTTCCCTCGTTCAACTTCAGGCCGAAGAAGGAGATGACCCTGTCGGCGATGATGAATCGGTTCAGCCTGGCGTATTCCTGGGCTATGCGGAGCCACTTCATGTACTCGCTCCCTCCCTTGTCGAGGGGGAGGTGCTCAAGGCCACGGGGGAGCGAGGCGGCAATCCCGATCCTGGACTGGTAGCGCCGGGCCATGTTCTGGAAGAAATTCGCAACCTGGAAACCAAAATGTCGGCTGCCGGTATGTACTGCAAGAAATAGGGAGCCCTTTGGGTCTTTGTTGATTTCGATAAAGTGATTCCCGCCCCCAAGGGTCCCAAACTGGCTCCAAGCGGGGCGTCTCGGCCTCCGGGAGAGCAGGGTGCTGTAGAATTCCTCATCGGCGCGGCCGCCCAGAACCTTTGCCCTGGCGCCCCGGTCGGGAAAACGGGACTCGAACCAGTTGAGTATCCCCATATCGCGATGATGGGTCTTTCCGAGGGGGATGCTGTCCCTGGTGAATTTATCAAGGGCACCGAAGTCGATGTTACCCTGCTTCACCCCTTCAATAGGTGCAAGGAGAACGCCGCAACCTATATCGACGCCGACGACGTTTGGTATGACGGCGTTCTTAAACCTTCCGGTAAAACCTATGACGCAGCCCGCCCCCAGGTGGCAGTCGGGCATGATGGCCACCAGGCCGTCGACGGCGGGATGGGTCGCTATATCCCTGATCTGGGCCATGGTCGGCTCATCCACGTCCCTGGCATGGATCACCAGTTCTGTCATGTCAACCACTCCTATATGAATTTTTCAAAGTCACGAAAAATTCTCCCAGGAACATGATAACATCTGTAGGCCAACCATGAGGACGGTGGGAGACGACATGGACTCAAAAGACCAGGTGAGGCCGCCTTCGGCGATCGAAAGGCCCTGCTTCGTTTTCAGGGGCGATCTTCTGCTGCTGAGGACGGAACCGGAACCCGAATTACCATCCTGGGAGGATATAGCGGGGCTTCCCTTCTCGGAGCAGAGCCCGCGGAACTGGATGACGGGTCGGCCCGGCAACCACTGGGTATCCCTGAGAGAGGACGAAGCGTTCCCTGGGGGGATGGAACTGGTATCCCTGAGGGACATCTGGTCCCTCTTGGGTGAGCGCACTTTCTTCGAGGCCGGAAGGGCCTTCCAGCTCATGGAATGGTCCCGCCGGAACCGCTTCTGCGGACGCTGCGCCACCCCTATGCGCGAGGTCGAGAACGAGACCGCCCTGGAGTGTCCCTCCTGCGGTTTGCTCAGCTACCCCCCGGTCACTCCCGCCGTCATCGTCGCCGTGGTAAAGGACGGGAAACTGCTCCTGGCCAGGAACAGCCGTTTCCCCAAGGGCAGGTACAGCGTAATCGCCGGGTTCGTCGAACCGGGAGAGACCCTGGAGGGCGCCGTTGAGAGGGAAGTAATGGAAGAAGTCTCCATCAGGGTGAAGAACATCGCTTACTTCGGGAGCCAGCCCTGGCCCTTTCCCCACTCGATGATGGTGGGTTTCCGCGCCGAATGGAAATCGGGAGAGATAAAGGCGGACGGCGACGAGATAGAGAGCGCCGCCTGGTTCTCGCCCGACTGCCTCCCCGATATACCTCCGAGCCTCAGCATTTCAAGAAGGCTCATAGACGATTACCTGGCCAGGCACGCCTGACTTAAGAGCGCGCGCCCTCGCCGGCAGGCTCAGTTCTTGGGTTTCCCCTTGCGGAGTTCCTCCTCCCAGGTGATCAGAGAGTGATAGTAAACGCGGTCGCCGTCATCGTCCAGGCCCCTGGTGAGTTCGCTGATATGGGTGTGTCCGGCCTGGACCCTTTCAAGGACATGGCTGACGGCCTGTTCAGGTATGCTCTCCGCTCCGCAGGTATAGATATCCAGGGCGAGGTACCCGGCTTCGGGCCAAGTGTGCACCGATAGATGGGATTCGCTGATAACCACGACACCGCTGACCCCATTGGGAGGGAACCGATGGAAGGAAACCGCCCAGACATGGGTATTGGCCTTCCGCGCGGCCTCGACGAGGATCTCCTGCATCCTGTCGACCTCGCCAATGACGTCACCACAACCTGAAGCCTCGACAATATAGTGAATCCCCCTAGGGTCCATGGCTTCTCCTCCCCGGGATGGTCTCCCTCGAATAGATGCGGAAAATCTAGAAAAAATAACCTTTTTGCAATTCCGGGTAGAGCGGGAAGGACCCGGCAAGGTCCCTCACCGTCGAGGCTACCCGGTCCATCGCCGATCGTTCTTTCCTCTCCGTGAGGGCAAGATCGATGATCTCGGCCACCAAGGCCATCTCCTTCTCCTTCATGCCCCTCGTAGTGAGTGCCGGTGTGCCCAGCCTGATACCGCTGGTCACCATGGGTTTCTCGGGATCAAAGGGTATCATATTTTTGTTGACGGTGATACCCACCTGGCCCAGTATGTCCGTGGCTTCCTTACCGGTAAGGCCCTTGCTGCGGAGATCTAAAAGCAGCATGTGGTTATCGGTGCCGCCCGCGACCAGCCTGTATCCCCTGTCGCCCAGGCCTGCAGCGAGGGCCTTGGCGTTTTTCACGATCTGCGCGGCGTATTCCTTGAACTCCGGCCTCATGGCCATCAGGAAACAGGTGGCCTTACCGGCGATGACATGCATGAAGGGCCCTCCCTGTATACCGGGAAAGACGTTACGGTCCAGGTCGGCGGCATACTTGTCCCTGCAAAGGATAAGGGCGCCCCTTGGTCCCCTCAAGGTCTTGTGGGTCGTCGTGGTGATAAAATCCGAGTGCGGGACGGGGCTGGGGTGAACCCCGCCGGCGACCAAGCCCGCTATATGGGCCATGTCCGACATGAGATAGGCGCCCACTTCCGCTGCGATATCGCCAAAGCGTTTGAAATCGATGAGACGGGGATAAGCGCTGGCGCCGGCTACGATAATTTTAGGCCTGTTCTCGCGGGCCAGCCTGGCCACCTCGTCGTAATCTATGGTCTCCGTCTCCCTGTCGACACCGTAGGGTATTATTTCGAAAAACCTTCCCGAAAAGTTCAGGGGATGCCCGTGGGACAGGTGGCCCCCCTGGGCCAGGTCCATGGCGAGGATCGAGTCGCCGGGCTCCAGGACGGTGAAGTAGACTCCCATGTTGGCTTGGGTGCCCGAGTGGGGCTGGACATTGGCGTGTTCGGCCCCGAAAAGTTCACAGGCCCTTTTCGCCGCCAGTTCCTCGGCTGATTCGACAAACTCGCAACCTCCATAGTACTTTCTATGGGGGTATCCTTCGGCGTACTTGTTGGTCAGCACCGAACCCTGCGCCTGGAGTATATTGAGAGGGACAAAATTCTCGGAGGCGATCAGTTCAAGGCTTTGCCTTTGCCTCTCGAATTCAGACTGTACCAGGGAATCTATCTCCGGGTCCGCGTCTCCCATAACCGACTTCATGATGTCCAAAACTGGCCATCCCCTTTCATAGGACAGGTCGCCCTTTTCCCCTTGCGAACCAATATTATACTTCCTGGTGATGATCCTGGTCAGGCGATGCCTTTCCGTCCCTGGACCGGGTCAAACTGACCCTGGAGAAGGGCCTCAAAGGCCGAAAGATCCATGGTCCCCATGTCCCCCTCGCTTCGGTCCCTGACGGACAGTGTCATGTTTTCTACCTCCCTGGAGCCGATGACTACCATGTAGGGTATCTTCTCCAACTGGGCGTCACGGATTTTCTTGCCCAGCTTCTCGTCCCTGCTGTCCTTTTCCACCCTGTAGCCGAGGCTCTTTAACCTTGATCCCACTTCGACTGCGTAAGGGCCATGCCCCTCCTTCACCGGTACGATCCTGACCTGGATCGGCGAGAGCCAGAAGGGAAAGGCACCCGCGTAGTGCTCTATGAGGATCCCCATGAACCTTTCAAGGCTACCCAGGATCGTCCTGTGCAGCATCACGGGACGGTGTTCGTTCCCGTCGGGACCGATATAGGTCATATCAAACTTCTCGGGCATCTGAAAGTCAAGCTGGATCGTGCCGCACTGCCACGTCCTCCCGATACAGTCCTCGAGGTGGAAGTCGATCTTGGGGCCGTAGAACGCCCCGTCACCCGGGTTCAGCCGGTACGCAACGCCGAACTCCTCCAGGGCCTCCTGCAGGGCTTCCTCGGCCTTCTCCCACATGAGAGGATCTCCCATGGCTTTCTCCGGCCTGGTGGACAATTCCACGCGGTAGGAGAAACCAAACACGTCGCTGTAGATGAACCTGACTAGGTCCATGATACCGATGATCTCCTCTTTGATCTGTTCCGGCGTAACGTAGAGGTGGGCATCATCCTGTGTGAAGGACCTGACCCTCATCAACCCGTGCAGGACGCCGGAACGCTCGTGGCGGTGGACGGTGCCCAACTCGGCAATCCTCAAGGGGAAATCGCGGTAACTCCTTATCCTTGTCTTGTAGACCAGGATCCCACCGGGGCAGTTCATAGGCTTCACGGCGAAGGGGCGACCGTCAATCTCGGTGAAGTACATGTTATCGCGGTAATGGTCCCAGTGGCCCGATCGGACCCACAACTCCCGGTCGAGGATAAGGGGTGTTCTTATCTCGGAATAGCCTCGCCGGGAGTGTTCCGCCCGCCAGAATTCCACGAGCCGGTTTATGATCACGGTGCCCTTTGGATGAAAGAAGGGAAAGCCCGGACCTTCATCCTGGATGCTGAAAAGGTCCAGTTCCCTGCCAAGCTTCCGGTGATCCCGGCGTTTGGCCTCCTCGATCCTGTTGATGTGGTCCTGGAGCGCCTCGGCGGTGTCGAAGGCCGTACCGTATATCCTGGTCAGCATGATGTTCTTTTCGTCGCCTCGCCAGTAAGCCCCCGCCACGGAGAGAAGTTTGAAGTGCCTCAGTTCCGAGGTGGAAACCACGTGGGGGCCTCGGCACAGGTCCGCGAATTCTCCCTGCCTGTAGATCGATATGAACTCGTCGGGGATCTCCGAGACCAGTTCCAGCTTGTAGACGGCGTCCCTTTCCCTGAAGAGGGCCAGGGCCTCCTTCCTGGGCAGGAGGAGCCTTTCCACGGCGATACCCTCGGAGGAAATCTTCTTCATCTCTTCCTCGATCCTGGAAAGATCCTCCTCGGTCAATGTGCCGGCGACTTCCATATCGTAGTAAAAGCCATCCTGTATCGAAGGGCCGATACCAAGCCTTGTTCCTGGGAATATCCTCTGGACGGCCTGGGCCATGAGGTGCGACGTCGAATGCCTCAGGATATCCAGGCCTGCCTGGCTTGAAAAGGCGATGGGCTCGATACTGGAATCATTTTCAATGATGGCGGTGAGGTCGACCGGTTCCCCGTCGCTTTTGGCAGCGATCGAACCCGACTCAAGTTTCCATCGCGACAATATTTCTCCGGCTGTCAAGGCCTCGGGAGAAAAAAGCTCCAATCCTTCTGGTCCCGCGTATTTTGGCAATGTCCAAGCCTCCATCCTTGATAATGACCAACCGCTCCCGTTGAGGCAAAAGGGCCGGCGGGTTGCATTTTACAGCAGCAAGGCTCCGGGGTCATCCCTGGGTGAAATGTATATAATATACACCCCTTGGGGTTTATGCAACGCCTTTTATCTTCCTGGTAAAATCAACCTTGAAATATCACCCTGTTAATAAACTTTTCTTCACTTCCCCATTTCGTTCATCCTTCCTTAAAAAGGGGGGTGTAAAAGAGAGCGAGTCGAAGTTTCGCCATCATGCCTCTTTTGTAATGGCTTTCCCGCTTTGAAAATCCTGGTCAAGGAGGGAGGAAAGCATGGCTGAACAAAAAAATACCGACCAGTGGACTTCCCGCTGGGGCTTGGTGCTGGCCTGCGTTGGGATGGCCGTCGGCACGGGGAACATCTGGCGGTTCCCCCGCGTCGCCGCTTCCCAGGGAGGCGGAGCTTTCGTCATTGCCCTACTGATAGGGCTGTTTCTCTGGGGCATCCCGCTCCTCATGGCCGAGGCCGTCTGGGGCAAAGTCTCCAGGATGGGCGTCATAGGCTCCTTCAAGGTGATGGTGGGCCGAAATTGGACCTGGATGGGAACGACCGTAGCCCTCATCTGCCTGGGAATAACCTTCTACTACTCCGTCGTCGTGGGGTGGTGCATCCGTTACTTGGTGTACGCCCTAACCGGCGTCATAAAACCCGGCCTAGACGCGGAGGCACTGTGGGCGGCTTTCTCCGGCACTCCGGGTGCCATGGTGCCGTGGCACATCTTGACCGTGATCGCCGCTACAGCCGTCATCCTCCGGGGTGTTTCGGAGGGACTCGAGAAAATAAACAAGGTCCTCATTCCAACCCTCTTCGTGTTGCTCCTTTTCCTGGCCATCAGGGCCAACATGCTCCCCGGTGCCTCCGAAGGCCTGAGATTCTTCTTCGAACCCAAGTGGGAGGACCTGCTCAAGGGACGGGTCTGGCTCGAGGCTTTTACCCAAGTGGCCTGGTCCACGGGAGCAGGGTGGGGGCTCATGCTTACCTACTATGTTTATACGAAAAAGCGCGAGGATATAGCCCTCAACGCCACCACCATCTGCTTCGCCGACACCCTGGCGGGCCTTCTTGCCGGTTTGGCTGTCATCCCCACCATTTTCGCCCTATCCCCGGATCCCACGGCAGCCGTAGGCAGTGGTAACACCGGGCTCGCCTTCATCCACCTTACCAGGCTTTTCGCCGTCATGCCCGGCGGGGCGATCTTTGCGGCCCTGTTCTTTCTGTCCCTGGTCTTTGCCGGGTTCACCTCCCTGATCGCCATGTTCGAGATGACCCTGCGCTTCCTGTTGGATGCCGGCTGGGCGCGTAAAAAAGGCGCCCTGGTCGTTGGCTTGGGGGTCCTGGTTTTCGGACTTCCCTCGGCCTGGGATGTTTCCTTCCTGGACAACCAGGACTGGGTTTGGGGCGTTGGCCTCCTTTTCAGCGGCCTCATCTTCTCCATCGCCGCCATTTTTAAAGTAGGCGTCAACAAGGTCTGGGAAGAGTATATAGCACCCGATTCGGACATCAAGGCCGCCTGGATGTTCAAACTGATCTACCTCTTCCCCTTATGGTTCGCGATAATCTTCGTCTGGTGGATCGCACAGGCCGCCAGCTGGTACCCCGACACATATATGAAGTGGCTCCCAATATCGGTGTACACCTTCTCCGTGGGTACCATGGTCTACCAGTGGGCTATCGTGGTCGCCATCGCCCTGGTCACGAACAACTGGCTGGCGAACAAGTCAAGGTTCCCCTTCGAGGCCGCCGAATAGATCAGCCGCCGGCGCCGCTCAAGGGGAACCCTTTGAAGAAGACCACTCGCGGGGAGGAATTCCGATGGGTTGGCAGTTCAACATGATCGTCATAATGGCCCTCGTCTTCGGCGGCACGGGCTGGTGCGTCTACAGGACCATAAAAGCCGAGGAGAAAAAGTAGCGCGTCGATCGACCGATAAGATAAGGGGCCGCTGTGCGCAGAGCGGCCCCCTTATCTTATCGGAAGGTCACTTTCCGGTGCTGCCGAAGCCTCCGCTTCCCCGGTCCGTCCGGCTCAGGGAATCTTTTACCTTCCAATCTATCCTGCTCACGGGGGCGAGGACCATCTGGGCTATCCTGTCCCCCTTTTCGATTTCGAAGGGATTTTCACCCAGGTTGACGAGGATGACCCTCACCTCGCCCCGATAATCGGCATCGATCGTTCCCGGCGCATTCAGGACGGTCACCCCGTGCTTCAGGGCAAGACCGCTGCGGGGACGCACCTGGCACTCGTACCCCGCGGGTATCTCGAGACGGATCCCCGTCCCCACCGAAAGCCTCCCTCCGGGGGGGATGATCGCTTTTTCCATCGACATGAGGTCAACCCCGGAAGAAAAGGGCGTGGCGTAAGCCGGCAGCTCTGCCCCGTCATCATCCCGGAAAATCCCGAGTTTTACCGGGTCCAGCATGGCTACCTATCCCTGCCCCTGTCCCCGAAGTCTTTTCTCCTGGGCCCCCCGTGAGGCCTCCTGTCGCCGCCCGGCCTGCTTCCCGGCCTCGAGGTTCCACCTCTCGGGCCCCTGTCGCGGTCAGTCGAGGGAGGCAGGGCCTTGATCCTCTCCTCCCTGGCGTCCTCCAGGACGAAGGCGTCGGCAAACCTTTCCGCCAGTTCCGGTTCGCCTCTTCTTTCAAGGGCTCGCCTCCTGGAGAGATTGATCCTCCCCATATCGTCGATCTCCTTGACCATCACAAGGACCGAATCCCCAGGGGAGAGAACATCGTCGACCTTGCCGACGTGAGTGGTGCTTATCTCGCTCACGTGCAGAAGACCTTCCTTACCAGGAAGGACCTCCACGAAAGCACCGAAGGTCATGAGCCGGGTGACCTTGCCCGAGAACACCTCTCCGGCCGTGACGTCCCTGACGAGGTCGTTGATCATGTCGAGGGCCTTTTCAGCGGCCTCGGTGGTGGGCGACGCCACGAAAACTCTACCGTCGTCCTCGACGTCGACCTTGACGCCCGTCTGGGCGACGATGTTGCGTATCGTCTTGCCACCGGGCCCGATGATGTCCCTGATCTTGTCCAGGGGCACCGTGAGGGTGTAGATCCTGGGGGCATAGGCGGATATATTCTCGCGTGGCTCAGCCAGGACGCTGTCCATCTTGTCAAGGATAAAAAGCCTTCCCCTGCGCGCTTGGTCGAGGGCCTTCTCCAGGATGGCCCTGGTTATGCCCCCGGCCTTGTTATCCATCTGGAGGGCCGTTATTCCCTCCTTGGTGCCCGTGACTTTGAAATCCATGTCACCGTAATGGTCTTCCAGGCCTTGGATATCGGTTAGGACCACCACCTTGTCGCCTTCCTTTATCAACCCCATGGCGACTCCGGCGACGGTCTTTTTCACGGGGACCCCCGCGTCCATCAGGGAGAGGCTGGCCCCGCAGACCGAAGCCATGGAACTGGAGCCGTTGGATTCCAGTATGTCCGAGACCACCCTGACCGCGTAGGGGAAATCCTCTTCCCCCGGAAGCATTCCTCTTACGGCCCTCTCCGCCAGGGCGCCATGCCCGATCTCCCTCCGCCCGGGACCCCTCATGGGCCGTACCTCGCCGACGGAGAAGGGGGGAAAGTTATAGTGAAGCATGAAGCGCTTGGAGGGTTCGTCCAGTTTGAGGCCATCGACCAATTGGTCGTCCTCGCCGACCATCCCTAGGGTGGTTGTCACCAGCGCCTGGGTCTCGCCCCTGGTGAAAAGGGCCGACCCGTGAACCCTGGGAAGAATCCCCACCTCGCAGGTGACGGGACGAACCTCGTCCATGGCCCTTCCGTCAGCCCTTCGGCCCTCGTCGACGATGAGAGACCTCATGGCTCTCTTCACGGTATCTTCCACGGCGGACTTTATATAGGACTCCGCTTCGGGAAATCCCTCGAGCAGGCTCTCCAGGGCCTTGTCCGTGGCGATACCAATAGCCTCGCCCCTGGGTTTCTTTTCATGGATCTGTACGGCCTGGTAGATCTCCCCGTAGAGTTCCCGCTCGATCCAGGAGTCTATCTCCGGGTAGGTCTCCGCTTCGGTTATCTTGACGGGCGGCTTTCCGGCCCTTTCGGCCATCTCGACCTGGGCCTGGACCAAGGCGTATATCTCCTGTTGAGCCATCTCTAGGGCGTCCACCATCACGTCCTCGGGGATCTCGCCAGCCCCGGCCTCCACCATGGTGATCCCCCCGGAGTGGCCGCTCACGACCAAGTCAAGGGTGCTCTCCTTCATCAGGTCCTCGGTGGGGTTGATGACGAGTCGCCCGTCGATCCTGCCGACCCTGACCGCCCCCACCGGCCCCTTCCAGGGGATACCGGAGAGCATCAGCGCGGCCGAAGCGCCGTTGATGGCCAGGATATTCGGCGGGGTGGACTGATCCACCGACAGCGTTGTGGCCACTATGTGAATATCGTTCCTGGTATGATCATGGAAAAGGGACCGAATGGACCGGTCGATTATCCTCGAAGCGAGAATGGCCGTCTCGGAAGGACGACCCTCCCTCTTGATGAACCCCCCCGGGATCTTACCGGCGGAGTAGAAGCGCTCCTCGTAATCCACCAGGAGGGGGAGAAAATCGATCCCCTCCCTCAGTTTGTCTGAAATGCACGCGGTCAGCAGCAGGGATGTCTCGCCCTGGGTGACGCGGACCGCTCCGTTGGCCTGCTTGGCCAACTTGCCGGTCTCGAAGGTCATGACGCGACCTCCGACTTCAACGTTGAATGTTTCCATCATTATGTTGTTTCCTCCTCTTATTTTCTTCCCTTTTTTTTCCCGTTAAAGAATAGCACAAGCGGACAAAAAAGAACGAGGGCGAGTGACGCCGCCCTCGTTTTGATTACTACCCAAAGTATCCATCGACGATAACGATCAGTGCCTCAGGCCCAACTTTTGGATCAGATCGCTATAACGTCCGAAATCCTTGTTCCTGAGGTACAGGAGAAGCCTTCTTCTGCGCCCTACCATCTTGAGGAGACCTCTCTGGGAGTGGTGGTCCTTCTTATGAACCTTCAGGTGCTCCGTCAGATCCCTTATGCGGGTGGTGAGGATCGCGATCTGGACTTCGGGTGAACCCGTATCCGCGTTATGGGTCTTGTACTCCTCGATGATGCCCTGTTTCTTCTCCTTCCCAAGCACTTGCCTTCACCTCTGGGTGTCTATTCCCGGAACCAAGTAGGGCGAGAAACTCGCGCAACCTAGTAACGGGTGCACAAATTATATCACCATGGGGAGAGCGGGGCAAACGAACCGGAGTGACGAGGGGAAAAATGAATCCCAGGGAAGAGATTTCATAAGATTCTGCTCATTCTGCACTCGACATTTTTTTAATTATGTGCTTTTATTCTTAATACGGACTGTAAAGAATCTGATCGAAAGGAAGGAGAAACACGATGAATATTCTCATTGTCGAGGACAACAGGGACCTAGTCCAGGTCCTGACGGAAGGATTCAATGAACTCGAGTTTTCAGTGGACAGCGCCTTCGATGGAATAGAAGGCCTGAGTAAGATCCGCAACAACAACTATGATTGCATCGTCCTGGACATCATGCTTCCGGAGATGGACGGCTTTGAATTGATCGAAAAGATGAGGGAGGAGGGGAAGGACACCCCGGTTATCATGCTCACCGCCAAGGATTCCATCGAGGACAGGGTGGAAGGCCTCAACCGGGGAGCCGACGACTACCTGGTCAAACCCTTCGATTTCCGCGAGCTGGTGGCAAG
>LSQX01045846.1_pt1 | contig 23818 bp, 19 predicted proteins | sample 654561 | NCBI WGS metagenome assembly LSQX01 (sample SAMN04489861, study PRJNA283612) | anaerobic digester metagenome | isolation source: 4 biogas reactors fed with cattle manure at either 37C or 55C with and... | place: Denmark: Kongens Lyngby | collected 2014
ACCTCTCACAACCTGACTGGTTCAGACGCCCGCGCGAGCTTTGCCAACGTGAAGCTCGAATCCGGTGAAGAACCTGTTGACCTGGTTCTCGGCTGGGAAACTGATGGAGTGAACATGATCGTCCGCTGGGCAGCCGGCACGGGTGCAACCCTGCAGGCCGCTGTGAGCGCCGATGCTCCGATCTGGGAAAACCTCGAAGGTGAACTGGTCGGCGGCGCCATGCAGTATGTGGTACCTGTGGACCTCGAAGATGCACTCTTCTTCCGCTTGGTGAAGTAAGCATCTCTATAACATTGGATTTGAGGGGCTCTCGCCTCGATAAGAGAGCCTGAGAGCCTCCTCAAACCCAGAAAAAAGGCCGGGATTCTTCCGAATTCCGGCCTTTGCAATTTCTCTTTTTCATTGATTTTTGGATAGAAAATGCTAGGATGGAGCCCATGAAACNNTTTGTTTAAATTCAGCCGCGGAATTTCCCAGAGGAGGCGCAAAGCTCCTTCCCGCTGCCGCCCCTCTTTCGACAGTGAAACAAATAGATCAAATGAAACAGAGCATTACTCGGATGGAACAAGAGCTCCTTGAAAAATACGGACCGGGCCAAAAGGAGCGCATTGAACGCGGATTGAAGCAGGTTGCGCAGATGTGGCGCCCGGAAGATGGAACCCCGGAGGATTTCGAGAACTTGGTTTTAACCCACTTTGCGGGCACTCCCGATGCGCTGGAAAAACTCTTCAAGCGCTTTGAAAAACAGCTCGAGGCCATCAGCGGCCACAATCTGATGATTCAGCTCTCGCTGCGTGAGCAGGTGGATCTGGACCTGGGGCCCATTGAACCGGTGGATCAGATTTTTTCCGGCTTCGATGTCGGGGCGCATCTCCTGGATGATTTCTTTGGCAATAAGTTGGCGCACATTGTCCTGCTCAATTTCCCCGTCACGACGTTGGAAGAGCGGATTCAAAAAGGCGACAATTGGACCCGCAGAGATTGGGCTCATGCTCGGCTGGCCTCCCGTTTTTCCAAGCGGATCCCTGCCGATGTGACCCAGACCATTACGCAGGCCTATGCGGATGCCGATGCTTATATTGCCGACTACAAGTTCTATATGCACCATCTCCTGGATGAAGAGGGCCAACGCCTTTTCCAACCGGGTTTGAAACTTATTTCGCACTGGGATTTGCGCGATGAAATCCGCGGCCTCTACAGCGATCAGAAGGATGACCCCAAGCGGGTGCTCAAAAAGCAGCGCATGATCCAGAAGGTGATGGAAAAGGTGATCGACCAAAGCGTTCCGGCCTCTGTCATCAATAATCCGAATCTGGATTGGAACCTGGTGAAGAACGAGGTCAGCGTCTCTCCCGTCAAAGATGAGGAGCGTCCCGATAAAGCCGACGTCAAGCCCTCGACTGAGTCCGAAAATGATGCCCGCTATGCTGCGCTGCTCAAAGTCTTCCGGGCTGAAAAACTGGCTGACCCCTATTCACCCAATGCGCCGACCCATATTGACCGCCGCTTTAATGAAGGCCGGGAAATTCCCGAAGAGCGCTTCAGAGCCATCCTGGTGCAAGTGCTCGAGGCTCCTGAATCCAAGGCCGTGGCGAAACAGATTTCCAAGCGTCTGGGGCGTCCGCTCGAACCCTTTGACCTCTGGTATACCGGTTTTCAGCCCCGGGGTTCCTATTCGGAAGAATATCTGGATAAGCTTTGTGATGAAAAATATCCCACGCTCAAGGATTTTCAGAATGATATCCCCAATATCCTGATGAAGCTCGGTTTTTCAGAAGAAAAAGCCAAGTACATCGGGGCTCAGATCGTGGTGGACCCGGCTCGGGGCTCCGGCCATGCCTGGGGTGCTGCCATGCGTTACGAGAAAGCGCATCTTCGCACAGATCAGCCCGCAAACGGAATGGGCTACAAGAGCTATAACACCGGAATGCACGAGCTGGGCCACTGCACCGAGCAGACCATTTCCCTGCACTGGATAGATGAATACTTCCTGAACGGTGTGCCCAATACGGCTTTTACCGAGGGAATGGCATTCTTTTTCCAGAGCCGCGATATGGAAATGCTGGGACTGAAGAAGCCCGATGCGACTGCCCAGGCCTATCGCGCTCTCAATGATCTCTGGATGACCTATGAGATTGCGGCCGTCGCGCTGGTTGATATGGATGTCTGGCACTGGATGTATGATCACCCCGAGGCCACCTCTGCCGAGCTCAAGGATGCCGTGATCACCATCGCCCGGGATAACTGGAATCGCTATTGCGCTCCGGTCTTTGGCGTGAAGGATGTTCCCCTTTTGGCGATCTATTCCCACATGATCAATAACGGACTTTACCTGCCCGATTATCCTCTGGGGCACATCATTGCCTCACAAGTGGAGCATCACATGGATAAAATTGTGGCCGAAGGGAATCTTTCCATAGCGGACGAGATTGAGCGGATGAACCGCCTCGGATGCATCGGCCCGGATTTGTGGATGAAGCAGGCAACGGGAAATCCCGTTTCTGCTGAGCCGATGATCAGGGCCGCGGCTGAGGCACTCCGGGTTCTTGGCGAATAACGAGATTTTTGCGCGGTACGATACTGAGCCCCCTGCAATATGCTCTTGAGTGAAAAAGATATCCCGCGGAAGTGGATGAAGAGTCTGAACGGCTCCTCATCCATGGAGGAAAATTCTCAGCAGAAGGCAGCCACCTGGAGCGTGGCGCATGTGAAGCCCCGGTGTGAAAAAAAGCTGGCTCAATACTGCGAGGATTGGCAGGTGGATTACGTGCTGCCGCTCTTCGACAGCCTGAAATCCTATCCCACCAAGAAGGTCATTTTCCAGAAGCCTTATTTCCCGGGTTATGTCTTTATCCATACGCCCGAAGAGAATCACCAGCTTCTGAAAAAGTGCCAGCACCTGGCCCGGCTGATCAAGGTGGCTGATCAGGCTCTTTTTTGCAAGCAGCTGGAGGCCGTCGTCCTGGCAATCTCCTCAGATATCGATCTCTTACCCATGCCTGAGATCAAGCCCGGTATTCTCGTAAAAATTCGAAACGGTCCTTTGAAAGGGGTTGAAGGACTGGTGGAAGAACGAATCGGTCTCTGCAAGGTTTGCCTGAGGATGGATTTCATCGGCCAGGGCGTGGCGCTGCAAGTGGAGGCCGATAACCTCGAGGTTATATAACCGGTGGTTTGGAGGCTTTTTTCAGAGGAGAGCGGTGAAAACGGTTTCCGAAGAGCAGCCCCCATACCCGATGTACCGCTTCAAAAACGATATGAAGCGACATCTTGGAGGTCCCCGTCTGGCGGTCAGTAAAGATGATGGGGTACTCGCGCACATCCATTCCCTGGGTCCAGATTTTGTGAGTGAGCTCGATTTGGAAGCTGTAGCCATTGGAGCGGACCTGGTCCAGCTCGATTGAAGAAAGCGCCCTGTTGCGAAAACATTTAAAGCCGCCGGTCGGGTCGGTAAAGGGCATCCCCGTCACGATTCGCACGTAGCGTGCGGCTCCGACACTCAGTATAAGCCGGTTCAGGGGCCAGTTAATGACCCGTATACCTCCCTTGTAGCGCGTACCCAGCACCAGGTCGCAATCTTTTGCCATCTCCACCAGTTTGATAAGATCGGCCGGATCGTGTGAGAAATCGGCATCCATCTGGCAGATATATTCATAGCCGTGCTCTAAAGCCCATTTAAAGCCTTCGCAGTAAGCCCTGCCCAGACCATTTTTTTCCGAGCGATGAAGTACGTGTAAGAAAGGGCGTGTGAGTGCCAGTTGATCGGCCATCTTGCCGGTACCGTCCGGGGAATTGTCGTCTACAATCAGGATATCAAAGGATAGGGGAAGTGCGCCCACCGCTTCCACCATCTGGTGAATGTTTTCACATTCATTGTAGGTGGGGATGATGACGATGGTTTTTGCGCTTTTATCCACAGATTAATACTCGGACTCGTCTTCCACCTTCACGCTGCTGACCCAGGTGACTCCCTCCAAGCCCCTCAAGTCGCTCAGGAGTTCGTTGGTGCGGTTGGGGTCTCTGAGCATGAGCCGGTAGGAGAGGTCCATCCCCTCGACTCCATCTACCGTGCGTTGGTTTGCGACGGTGGTTCGTGAGCTGTAGCGGTTGATGAGCTGTAAAAGCGGCGAAAGTTCGTTTCCGGTTTTTTCCCAATGCAGATTGAGCACCAGATCATAACGGTTTCTGGAACCAAAAGAGGTAATGTAGATATAAATCAGGATTCCCATGGCCGCCAGGGTGCCGATGACGGCTGTGCTGAATTTCTGGGTTCCGCAGGCCATCCCGATAAAAAGCGTGCAGAGAATATAAACGGTGTCCAACGTGTCGCGCAACACGTTACGGAAGCGGACGATGGCAAACACCGCCATCATACCGAAAGCGGTTATGAGGTTGTTATTCAAAACGCACATCACCAACGCCGTGAGCACGGGGAGCACCAGAAGCGCACTGACGAAGGTGCGCGAATAGGACATCCCGGAGTGAGTCTTGATATAACAAAGCGCCATTGCGTGGCCGCACACGAACGCCAGGAGAATGGAGAGAATCAAAGAGGGAACATTCGTAGGCGTGGGCGCAACGTCACCGTAAAAAAGCAAATCCATATATGTGTTTAATTTATACTTCTACTGTCTGTTTTTTAGACGATTCAAATCTAAAGGGGATACATCTACCGGAGTGAACTCCCAGTTATCAATCACAGGCAGAGGCTGGTTGCGAAAAATCGCACCGCTTCCGATCATCTTATTTTCTCCCAGCGCGATCACTCCCTCGCAATACTTTGCGGCCCCGGTCTGCATCAGCCCGAAGACTTCCACCAATTCCCTGAACCAGTAAGGATAACGGCCGGTGAACTTGAGCTCCAGAATCACATGCTTGGCCAGATCGGTAGTCGTCGCGCGCCGTCTATCCTCCTTGAGTTTCAGAGTGAGCTCTCTCTCTGCGGAGACGGCTCGGTCCAAAGTGAGTCGGATGGAATTGTTATCGGGAGTCACCCACGCTTCGCGCAGGTAGGAGATGTGAACCTTGGGTCTGGCCTGCATGGCCCGTGTCAGGTAGAAAAAGTTCTGGGCGGCCTGCAAGGTTTTCGCGTCGTTTTTGATGAAAAACTCCGGGCGCATATTTCCCTCCAGAACATCCTGAACATGTTCGCGTTTGACTCCGGCACGCTGTTTGAGAATGCAGTAATTCAGGCGCCGCTTGATCTCGAAAAAGACCGGGCTGTTTTCATTGTAAAAACGAAGACGCAATTTGAAGCGGTTCTTGGTCCCGTTAATGGTTCCCCAGTAGAGCCTCAAATCATCCGAATCCAGGTAAAGACTATGGATGACGTAGGAATTGTTGGGTTTGCCTACGGCGAACTCATCGAGCTCGAGATAACTGCTCACATACGCCCGGATACCTTCTGCTACCCCTTCGGTAACAAGGTATTTCAGCTCAAAGCGCTGTTGTTGCATTTTATCTTCAGCCATATTGTCTTCAGCTTTAGGTCAAAGGTTTTAGCGTACTGCCGCTAAGCCGGCAGCATAACCACCCATCAACGGGAATGGCAAGTCATTTATCACATCTTGCAGCCGTGCAGAATGTGAATGAGCAATCTACATGCCAAACTCCACCCTGATAGGCTAATTCTACTTTCTAAACAGTTCGGAATCTTTAAAATTCTATATTTCCCACCCTTTTCTATAGCTCTTCTTCAGATATTGATTGGCTTCGGAGTTATTGGTGAAGACTCCTTTTTTGCCGTCCCATTCCAACCTTTTGCCCGGGAAGCGCATAGCGATTACACCCAGAATGCCCAGCTCCGAAAGCTTGGCTCCGTAGGAGAAAGGCGAACCGGCTTCTCCGGAACCTTTGCAGGCTTGAACCCACTCGGCATGATGCCCCGGACTTACGGGGATTTTCTGTGGCTCACGGGAGAGAGTCTTCATTTTCTCCGGATCCAGAACTTTCAGATCAACGGCTCCGTGGGAGCCGAAAACGATTTTTCCTTTTGAGCCGGCCACCATGCCGCCGATCTTCGGCAGCTCCTGGTCGGTCCCTTCAAACTCTTTGGGGCGTTCGGGTTTGGACTTCCCGTCGTACCAGGTCAAGGCAAAAGCCGGGTGTTTATCGGAAGCCGCGAAGTCATAGCGAACGGTGCAGGCAGGCGCAAAAACCGGAGTATGTTTCTGAGGATCATAGTCAACCGGATGCGCCGTGACGCAGCTCGGATAGTCCAGCCCCAGAGCATAATAGAGAGGATCGGCCAGGTGGCATATCCAGTCTCCCAGGACACCCAGACCAAAATCAGTCCAGAACCGCCAGATGCCTGGCAGATAAAGCGGACTGTAATCCCGGTAAGCAGCTCCTCCCAGCCAGAGATCCCAATCCAGCCCCGCGGGAATTTCATGTTTCTCCTTGAGCTGCTCGAGCTTATTGATGTAGGAATAATTGCTGTCGCACATCAGGCTTGCCTCTTGGATGTCGCCGATGACCCCCGCATCCATCCATTCCTTGAAAGCACGGATACTGTTGTAGGAGTGCCCCTGGTTGCCCATCTGGCTGACAACTTTCTTCTCCTCTGCCAGTTTTGCCAGAGTCCGAACTTCATGGACGGAGTGGGCCAGCGGCTTTTCGCTGTACACATGTTTGCCCATTTCCATCGCGTGCTTGAGGATGATGGCGTGAGTATGATCGGGAGTTGAGACGGCCACGGCGTCGATCTCATTGCCGTGCTTCTCAAGCATCTGTCGAAAATCTTTGTAGAAAGGGACTTTCTCATACCGGGAGCGGACAGGGCCGCAGCGGCGCTCATCCGCATCGCAAAAGGCGACGAATTGCTCGCCGCTGAGGTCGTTAAGGTTGCCTCCTCCCCGTCCGGTCAATCCCACCTTGGCAATAGCCAACCGGTTGTTGGCCGGTGTCTGGCCATTCAAGCCCAGAACGCTCCCGGGGATGAACAAGCAGGCACTTCCACTCAACAGCGTTCCCTTAAGAAAGGAGCGCCTGGTTAAAGGTTTCAATATTTTCCTCATATAACTCCCAGGGAGTCTAGCTGATTCTGAAAAAGATGCACGTAAAAAACACATGGAAAAAATGGAATCCCCTCCAAAGGAGTGCTATATTCACCGACTGATGACTGTTTTTTTACAGGGATATTATGAAGAGTTCAGATGATAAGTTTTCGGTTTTTGTAATTGGACTGAGATTTTTAGGAAATGCACAAAAGATGAGTCGTTTTATTCTCGCAGTGACGATGTGCCTCCTGAGCGCTCTGGCTGCCGTGGCGCAGACGCCCACACCCGTTGCACCGGCCGGTACGGGCACCCAGGCCAGCCCTTACCAGATCACCAAAGTGGAAAACCTCCTCTGGATGAGCCTGAACAGTGCCTCTTCCGGCGGAAAATACTACAAACTCATGAATGACATAGATGCCTCCGGTTCTGCCTCCTGGGATACGGGCCGTGGGTTCTTCCCGATCGGAAGCGCAACGAGCAAATTCAGCGGCTATTTTGACGGAGCTCAGCACACCATCAAGGGAATTACGATTCGCCGTTATTCCTCCTCCTATGCCGGCCTTTTCGGTTACATCGATGGCGGAAACGTCCAGAATCTGAAATTACAGAACGCTTCAATCGGGGCCAAAAGCTATGTCGGCATTTTGACCGGTTACGTGACCGGGAGTAGTTTTAGGAATTGTACGGTCTCGGGTGAGGTTTCCGGAGACGGAGACTATGCCGGGGGACTTGCCGGGCAGGTCTATCGCACCCCGGTCCAACAATGTTCAGCGGATGCACGCGTCACGGGCGCCAGTTACCTGGGCGGCTTGGTCGGTGAGAATCTGGCCGAAGCGCCGATCTCCGGCTCCTATGCAATCGGCAGCGTCTCGGGCTCCGGTGGGACGACCGGAACCTACGTAGGCGGCCTGAGCGGCTGGAGCCATGCGCCGATTTCCGTCAGTTATTCCCGCACCACGCTTTCGGGCAGTGATCGGGTGGGCGGCATCGCCGGACAGAACGCGAGCTCCATTAACCAGTGTTATGCAGCCGGGGGTGTCTTCGGCAAGAGCAACTTTGGCGGCCTGAGCGGTTACAGTAATACCAGCATCACCAGTTCTTATTGGGATACTCAGACCAGCGGCCTGAGCGTTTGCATTGGCAACAATAAGGCATTCGGCAAAAACTTCGGACTCACCACCCAGCAGATGAAGCAGCGCAGCAGCTATACCGGATGGGATTTCAACTCGACCTGGGCGATTTCAACCAGCGTCAATCAGGGCTATCCTTACCTGAAAAATTTTGGTCTCACCGCGGAGCCTCCGGGAACAAACCTCCTCTATTACAGCACTGGTGAAGACGGGCTCGTTCTGGAGTGGAATGCCGAGTGGGATGCCGCGCTGGAGGTGAGCGGCGGCGCCTCTACGGAGGCCTGGTCCCAAGTGCCGGCCGACCAGATATGGGAAGCCAACGGATACTACCTGTACCGGGCTGAAAAGGAAGACGGTGCCATGAGACGCTTCTATCGCCTTTCGGGGCAGGGAATCTGGGAGTAAGCCTGAAGAAGATGCACAAAGACCCTTCCGGTCAATTTATCGGAAGGGTCTTTGTGTCTAAGGCCAGAGCGGCTTCAGTCGTTACTGAATCATGAGGGGGCCGATCTGTGCGACGGCTGAGGCGGGATTCGCCTGAGGTTCACCGCGAGGACGGACTGCCTTAGTGATCACCTCTTCGCCCTTCTGATTAACTACCTTCAGGAAGATGCGCTCGGGGCTGACGTCGATCCGCACTCCGTCCACGTGACTGTTGACCAGAACCGGCAGACGGTCATTACCCCGGCGGTATTCGCAATTGATCAGGCGGTGCGTATGGCCGCTGAGGAGCAGATCCGCCTTATTATCGAGAAGAATCGGCAGGAATTTATCGCGGATTTCCTGTTCGCCATGCCAGGCTTTTGAGAAATCGGTTTGGGTTTCGCGAGTGCCGTCGGCTTTGATAACGTCCACTTCCACATTTTGCTCACCTCCGCCGGCCGGAGGGATATGGCAGAAAAAGACCCGGTAGCGCGCATTCTTATATGCAGGCAGTTGGACCACTTTCTCCAGCCAGGGAATCTGCTCGCTGCGGTAGGAGTCGAAGTCGACCAGGCCTCCGTATTCTTTGCTGTCATCGGTTTTATCCTCTCCGCAATCCAAGTTTACGAAAAAGACATCGCCATAGGTGAAGGTATAGTAAAACTGATCGGTCTGCGTCGGGAAGAATTCGTGCAGATTGCGCGAGAAAGCGCCGCGAGTCTCGTGGTTACCCCGGAGCATGAAGAAAGGCTTCTCCCAGGCGTAGGAATCCAGCGCCGTCTGAAGGAAGAATTTGATGATGTCATCGCCCTGATTCTTATCCGTGACGATATCGCCATTGTAGCAGACGAATTCAGCCGTGGGCACGTCGGTGGCGCGGAGGAGGTTTACATGTTTCTCGTTGCCGTCATGCAGGTCGTTGATCATCACAAATGAGAACGTATCAGCCTTTTCGGGCCAGGTGGTAAAGGTGAGCGGCTTGCCGTTTTTCTCACGCACGGTGATGTTCCCGCCGAAGGTGAATTTGTAGGGCAGAATTTCTTTAACTTCGCGCGAGTTGATGGAATAGGTATAGGTCACTCCGGGCTGAAGGTCCGAGAGGGTAATTTTCTGAACCAACCCGACATCTTTGAGCCCATACGTGGAGGAAATCGCGTTCATCGGCGGCTCAGTTGAGCCCTCCGGCCGGTAGTTCACCCAGGAATAGGCCGGGCGCGTCGTGTGCCAGGTGATGATCACCGAGTTTTGACTCATCGCCTGGAGGTAAGGCGTTGTCTTTAAAAGGGGTTCTTCTGCAGCAGGGGCGGGCGTAGCAGAGTCCTGTGCCCAAACTCCACTGCCCGGCACTAAGAGCGCCAGCCCCAACGTTAATAATCCAGCGTTTTTTAACATGCGCCGACTATACCCAAAACGGGCCCGCTGAACAAATCCAAAAAAGAGACGAAAAAAACCTGCACGGCTCCGGATGGATGCAATGCAGGTCTCTCTGGGCCCCTCTGGCGGGCGGCAAAAGGAGTTATTCCTTAAAATGTTTTGACCAGCTCTTCGGCGATCTGGACCGCATTGAGAGCGGCTCCCTTTAGAAGCTGATCGCCCGCGACCCAAAAGCAGAGGCCGTTTTCGAAAGCGCAATCTTTGCGGATGCGTCCTACCTGGCAATTGTATTGACCCGCAACGGTCAGGGGCAGGGGATAGACGTTCTTCGTCGGCTCATCCTTCAATTCAATTCCCGGAGCGTGGCTCAAAATCTGATGCGCCTTTTCCACCGAGACCGGCTCTTCAAACTCTGCGCTGACCGCAACCGAGTGAGCGCGATAGACCGGAACCCTCACGCAGGTAACGCTCGCCTTGAAACGGGGCAGGTGGAGTATCTTGCGTCCCTCATTTTCCATCTTCATCTCTTCGCGGGTGTAGCCGTTTTCCAGCCAACTGTCCACGTGAGGAATGACGTTGAAGGCGATCTGATGCGGATAGACTTCCCGCGTCACTTCCTGATGGTTGGCGATCTGCTTGACCTGGTTTTCGAGCTCGAGTAATGCCTTGGCGCCTGTGCCCGAGACCGCCTGATAGGTGGAGGCAAATATCCGGGTCACCCCGAACTCCTGATGGAGCGGGTTCAGAGCCATCAGCGTGATGGCCGTCGTGCAATTGGGATTGGCTATAATCCCTTTGTGGGTGGCCAGGTCTCCCGGATTGATTTCGGGAATGACCAGCGGCACATTCGGGTCCATCCGGAAGGCGCTGGAGTTATCCACCACGACACAGCCTGCACGGGCAGCGATCGGGGCATACTTCAGGGAAATGCTCCCTCCGGCGCTGAAAAGAGCGATCTGGATGCCCTCGAACGAATTCTCGGTCAGCTCCTTTACTTCAATCTCCTGTCCACGGAAAGTGAGTTTCTTGCCGACGGAGCGTGCTGAGGCCAGGAGTGTCAATTTACCCACAGGGAAATTGCGCTTCTCCAGCGTTTGAATCATTTCGATGCCCACGGCACCGGTGGCTCCGACTATGGCTACATGGAAGTTATTGCTCATCTGTTTAGAGATTTTTGTTCTTTCCCTCTGCTCTTTGAGAGGGGAAGGATCAGGATTCAGTGAAGAAGGTCTCCGATCCCTCTGATTATGCGCGCTTTTCGGGCAAAACCAACACAGTGGAAAATTCCTTGGCGGTCCCTCCCCGTATCGATGCAGCGGCCCCATGCACGCTGCCGCTATCCTACAAGGTCCGTGCTTTCTTTACAAGCGGCCAGTTTGGCGAAATCAATGCGTCGGCTTGACCTGGCGAGACAAGCCGGGTAGTCTCTCAGGATAATTCCTCTTGCAGCCTGAGGGGAGATGCGAATAATAAAAGAGAAAGAGAGAAATCGATGTCCGGACTGAATTGGCAGGAGATGTTGAGTGCTTTTGTGGTACTTTTCGCCGTGATCGACATGGCGGGGCTTACCCCGATTATTATTGATCAGCGCAATCAGGGTGTGGAGATTCCCCCGGGGCGAACCTCACTCTATTCCCTGGCCGTTTTTTTGGTGTTTCTCTTTCTGGGCAATCAGCTCCTGCGGCTCTTCGGGGTCGATGTATCCTCTTTTGCGGTGGCGGGCTCTCTGGTGATATTCGTGGTGGCGGTGGAGATGACTTTCGACGTGAGCCTCTTTAAGCTGAAGAGTCCCCAGGGCATGACTGCGATTGTACCCATTGTTTTCCCCTTTATCGCGGGGGCCGGTTCCTTCACGACACTGCTCTCGCTCCGGGCTGAGTATGCCCTGAGCAATATCCTGATAGCTCTCCTCCTCAACGTGGGGGTGATTTATCTGGTGATCTGGAAAATCAATATCCTCGAGAAGGTGCTGGGGGCAGGCGGAGTCTATATCCTGCGTAAATTCTTCGGGATTATTCTCCTGGCGATCGCCGTCAAGCTTTTCACTTCCAACCTGAGCTCTCTGCTCACTCTAAACTGAAAAGCGAAAGCTGCCCCGGTGTATCCCAAGGCAGCTTTTCAAATCCCTCTTTTCCGCGGGGTCTCCGGCGGCTAGATAACGGTGTTATCGGGGATAATCGCGTTTTTGGGGATGACCACGATCCCATCCCGTATGTAATACATCGGCGGATTATCCACTTTATCGGGCTTGCCGTCGGGTTTAATAACGCAGTTGGCCCCGATGCGCACCCCTTTATCAATGATCGCGTTTTCGATGACCGTATTTTCTCCGACGCCGATTTTGGGAATTCCCTTGGAGCGGCTCTCCAGGATCGATTCCTGCGGCTCGTAGTAGTCGCCTCCCAGGAGGACGACCCGTTTGAGATTCGCATTGCGCTCAATGACCGTCCGCAAGCCGACCACGCATTGCGTGAGATGGGCATGGTTGATGATGCACCCGTCGGAAATGGCGGCATAGTGCACATTGGCCCCGTTGATTTTGGAAGCTGGCAGGAAACGCGGACGCGAATAGATCGGCGCGTTCATGTTAAAGAAATCGAAAGGCGGCAGCTCGTCGGTCATGGCCAGATTGGCCTCGAAAAAGCTGCGGATGGTTCCGATATCCTCCCAGTATCCCTGGAAAATATAGGAGAAAACCTGGTGGGTCTTGATCGCCTCCGGGATGATATGCCGTCCGAAATCGGTGGAGTCATTGTTCGAGAGAAGCTCCTCGAGCACTCCGCGCTTGAAAACATAAATACCCATCGAGGCCAGGTAGCAATCCTCTTCTCCCTGGATACCGAATCGCGGATGCCACTTCTTGGGCAGTTTGAGCGATTCCTGGACTTCCGGGTCCGACGGCTTTTCCACGAAGTTCATCACCCGGCGCGTCTCATCAATCTGCATGATGCCCAGCGAGCTGACGTCGCGGTGGCCTTTGACAATCGTCGCCACCGTGAGGTCGGCATTCGTTTCGATATGCTGGTTGATAATCCCCCTGAAATCCATTCGGTAGAGTTGATCACCGCTCAGGACCAGAAAATGACGGTTCTGATTCGTCGCAAAATGGAGCAGGTTCTTGCGGACCGCATCAGCCGTGCCCTGATACCAGGTGCTGCTGGAGAAGGTCTGCTCAGCGGCCAGAATCTCCACGAAGCCATCGGAGAACTGGTCAAACTTGTAGGATTGGGAAATATGGCGGTGCAGCGAAGCCGAGTTGAACTGCGTTAACAGGTAAATCTTGCGTATGTTCGAATTGATACAGTTGGAGATAGGGATATCGACCAACCTGTACTTTCCGGCCAACGGGACCGCCGGCTTGGAGCGTTCCTTGGTGAGAGGGAAAAGACGTGAGCCCTGGCCTCCTCCCATAATGATCGCCAGCATTTCTCCCTCATGATATCTCGCCGCTAAATTCGCCATACAGCGTGAATATACATTTACTTCGTCCCTTTTACAAGTCATTTTACCGCTTATTCCATAATGTTTTCTCTACTGTTTACGGGAAAAACGGGCAGTTCCCCTTTCTATTTGTGTTTCGGTACTCTTTTCGACGGAGAAATGCGGAAATAGCGCTCGGGAAAACTTGCTAAAAAGAAACTCCGGTTTTAGACTGGCCTCGTGGGGAGTGAGAGTAAAATCATTCTGTGGGATGAATTGGATGCCTGGCGGGAAAAGGTACGGGCCGAGGGTTGCTCGCTGGCGGTGACCAATGGTTGCTTTGATATCATTCACTCCGGTCACGTGATTTACCTGGAGAATGCACGTAAGGAAGCCGATCTGCTCCTGGTTGGGGTAGATAGCGACCAGTCGGTCCGTGCCATCAAGGGCCCCGAGCGTCCGGTGAATGCTCAAGGTGACCGAGCCCGCGTGCTGGCTGCTTTGGAAGCCGTCAGCGCCGTCTGCATCTTCGAGGGGGTTGGTGCGATAAACTTCCTCAAAAAAGTGATGCCCGATGTTTACGTCAAGGGAGGCGATTATACGCTCGAGACACTTGTCCCGGAGGAGCGCGCCTTTATGGAAAAATCCCATATTCGAATCGTTCTTTCTCCGGGCGTTCAGGGCAAATCAACCACCGGCGTCATAGAAAAACTTTTCGCATCCCGTTCCAAACAAGAAGACAAACAATAAGAATCCGAATAAGAAAAAACTGCTCATGAAAAAAATGGTTTCTGTACTGGCGGCGCTTTGCCTCTCCTGGTTTTTTGCAGCGGGGGTGAGTGCCGATCAATCTTTGGAAAATAAAGCCTGCCGCAGCGTGCATCTGTTTTATCCTGCACCCGAAGGCGTTGCCTTCTATACGGAGATGAAGGTGGAAAAAACTTCTCCCGGCACCTACTTCATGGCCGCCGGCTTCAATATGGGCTACTACGGAATTCAGGAGCTCCATAATGGCAAAAAGCTGCTCATTTTCAGCGTCTGGGACCCGGGCGATCCGAGCGATTGGGATGCGCACCCGGATTCGGTCAAGGAAGAGCAACGGGTGAAGCTGCTCTACAAGGATGAAACCGTCCGCGTGGGCCGCTTTGGCGGTGAAGGCACCGGAGGCCAGTCTTTCCTGGATTATGATTGGAAGCTGGGGCAAACCTACCGCTTTTGCGTCTCGGCCAAGCCCAACGGCAACAGAACCGAGTACACCAACTGGTTCTTCGTCCCCGAAGAAAACAAGTGGAAGAAACTGGTTACTTTCTCCACCATCACTGGCGGCAAATACCTGAGCGGTTACTATTCCTTTATAGAAGATTTCCTCCGCAATGGCGAGTCGGCCAAGATCGATCGGCGCGCCTCTTACGGAAATGGCTGGGTCAAGGATAAGAACGGCCAGTGGTACAGCCTGAGCCGGGCACGCTTCTCCGGCGATTCCAATCCGGTGATGAATATCAATGCCGGAATCAAGGATAACTGGTACTACCTCCAGACGGGCGGCGAAACCAAAAATGACGATGTCCCCTTGTGGGGTTATATGAACCGCGGTCCCGAGGGACTCAGCCTCCCGGATTTCGATGCTCAGCCGGCTCCCGCCCCTGAGCGTAAGACAGAGACGAAGTAGGGGAGTGTTCACCGGAGTTCCGAACCCATTGCCGCTTTCACCCATTGAAAAAAGGACTCTCCTCGTTTTACGAAGAAACCCGGAGCGCCCGGAAGATCGTAGTCGTAGACTTCGGCTTCCTGGGTGATACCGTTCATTTGATCCCTTCGCTTCAAGCTCTGCGCCATAATTATCCCCGGGCAGAGCTCCACGTGGTGACGACTCCCGTGGGTGCCGAGATTCTGAAAATGACTCCCTGCGTGGACCGGGTCTGGCCCTACAGGCTGACTCATCCCAGTCCGCCCTGGCATAAAAGTCTCGGCCTCGTACGACAGTTGCGGGCCCAGCGCTTTGATGCGCTCTTCAACTTCAGCAGCGCCGACCGGACGCTCTATCTCTCCGCGGCTTTGGGTGTTCGCAATAAACTCTCTCAAACGCCTGCCCGTTGGCATTTCTACAACCCGCTCCTGAGCCGCTACTGGGCTCCGATCATCGAGGAGCGCGGGACGATCCCGATTTATCAGGAGCGCCTCGGGATGCTACGCAATGCCGGCCTCGATATTTCCGAGACTCGCTTTGAATTGACCATCAGCCCGGAGCTGTCGCGGGAAGTGAATCAGTGGGCTCATCCCGGTGCCGTTCACCTTTCTCCCAATACAAGCACGCCGATGAAGGAGTGGCCCGTCAGCCGCTGGATAGAGCTGGTAAAGCTTTTTGCACGGAAGTACCCGCAGGCGAAGATGCTCCTCTCCACTCCGCTGGATCCCCGGCAGTTTGATCGTGCCGAAGCGATTGTGGAAGGAGCCGATTGCCCCCAGCTCAGGCTCCTGCCGCCCGGGCTCGGTATCCCGCAGCTCTCGGCCATCATCAGCCGCTGCAGACTCCATCTGGGGTGCGATTCTGGGCCCCTGCATCTGGCCTGGGCTCTGGATATTCCCACGCTCTCCCTTTGCCGAAATTATAGGGAATTGAAATCCTGGATTCCGCAAACCTCCAAACATGAAGCCATTCTGGTCGAGTGCCCCTGCATCGGCAAAAAACATCCCGAGTGTGCTTCAAAGGGTGAGTCGGAATGCCTGGCCAAAATCACCGAAGAAGAGGTTTTTGCCAAACTCTCGGCGATGTTTGAGAGAGGCTGCTGAAAAATTAAAAGACACAGAGAAAAAGCTCTCTGTGTCTTTTGAATTCTGAAGATCGCTCTAGGGCTCCCTAATCGGAAGCTCTCTCGGCAATCATCGTTTTGATCTGGACCAGCACTTCTTCGATCGGCTTGACACCCTGATCGCCTTTGCCGTGACGGCGTACCGCCACTGCGTTCTGTTCCTGCTCCTTCTGCCCCACGACGAACATGGTGTGTACCTTGTCGACTTCGGCATTGCGGATTTTCCCGCCGATTTTGTCTCCGCTTGTATCCACGGAAACCCGAATCCCGTCCGCATGCATTCTCTTGCGCAGCGCTTCGCAATACTCCATCTGCTCGCTGCCGATGGGCAGGATGCGAACCTGATCCGGAGCCAGCCAGAGCGGGAAGTTCCCGGCATAATGCTCGATCAGGAAGCCGATAAAGCGCTCATGAGTCCCCAGGGGTGCCCGGTGGATGCAGAGCGGTGTGGCCTCCGTATTCTCGCGTGTCCGGTAAACCAGCCCGAAACGCCCCGGGACCGCGAAATCAACCTGATTGGTCGCCAGCGTAAACTCCCGGCCGATAGCACTCCAGACCTGTACGTCGATCTTGGGACCGTAAAAAGCCGCCTCGTTGGGTATCTCCACATAGTCGATGCCCGAATCCTTGAGCACGTTGCGGACTCGGTCCTCGGTCTCTTTCCAGAGCTCGGGGTCATCGACAAATTTGTGCCCCAACTGTTGCGGATCATGCGTGCTGAAGCGCATCAGATATTTCTGGATGCCGAAAATCTTGAAATACTTCATGTACATTTCATTGACCGCCTGGAATTCGGAAGCGAATTGCTCTGGCGTGCAGTAGATATGCGCGTCATTCATCTGGAGGGAGCGCACGCGCATGAGCCCGAAAAGCTCTCCGCTCTGTTCGTAGCGGTAGCAGCAGCCGTATTCGGCCAGACGCAAGGGCAGTTCGCGGTAGCTGCGCGGATAGGAGGCGAAAATTTTATGATGATGCGGGCAGTTCATCGCCTTGAGGTAATAGCGTTCCACCTTTTCGGTTCCGTCATTGAGCGTCTCCTTCATCTCCAGCGGCGGGAACATGCTCTCGGCGTAGTAGGGGAGGTGACCGCTCTTTTTATACATGCTCTCTTTGGCCAGATGCGGGGTCCTGACCCGCTCATAACCGGCCTGGAACTCGGTCTCCATCGCCAGCTTTTCAAGCTCATTGACCAGAATGCCTCCCTTGGGCAGCCAGAGAGGCAGACCCGGGCCGACATCTTCATCGAAAGTGAATAGGCGCATCTCTTTGCCGATTTTACGGTGATCACGCCGCTTGGCCTCTTCCAGCATCTTGAGCCATTCTTCCAGCTCGGTCTTGTTCGCAAAAGCCGTCCCGTAGAGCCGCTGAAGCTGAGGGTTGGTCTCTTTGCCGCGATAGTAGGCCGCCGCAACCCGCAGGAGTTTATAGGCCTTGACGTTGCCGGTGCGCATTACGTGAGGACCGGCGCAAAGATCCAGGAAGTCCCCAATCGTATAGGTCGAGATTTCTTCTCCTTCGGGAATATCTGCCAGACGCTCGATTTTGAATTTCTGACCGGATGTCTTCAGGATGGTGCTGACCTCTTCGCGGCTCTTCACCTCTTTCTGGAAAACGAGGTTTTCTTTGATAATCCGCTTCATCTCCTCCTCAATCCGGGGAAAATCCTCCGGGCTGAGACGATGCTCCGGGATATCAAAATCATAATAGAATCCCTCACTTGTTGAGGGTCCGATATCCAGCTGGCTTCCGGGCCAGATCCGCATAACTGCTGCGGCCATGATGTGTGCACAGGAGTGCCGGATTCGCTCCAGATCGCTCGCACGATTGCGATCTTCCAATGTTTTACGTGCGACTGAATGCTCTTCAGCCATAATCTTTCTTTCTTGCACGACGGCGATGCAACCTCCATGTCCAGTCCCAAAAACGGATTGGGTGGATAAATTCAGAATGATTCAGACGTGATTCTCTAATCCTCACGCCTCTCCTGCCATGATGTTCAACCCGACCTGCAGCGGCCACTCTAGCATGACCCAACCTCTTTTGCCAAGCCCACCTTTCTCTTGTCCCCCAGCGACAGTCCGGTTTTTATGAGTTGTTTCTTTGCTTATAGGCAGAAAAATTTTTTAGAAAAAGAGCCTGCTCAACTTGACGAACTTCGCCGCCTGAACTACTTTAAGGTGACGATCGCTCTATGTGGAGAGTCACATTAAAAATCGGAAGAGGCTAACCAGCTCATTTACAGGGTGAAATGGAGAGTTTTTTCCTGTTCTCGTGAACTACCCAATGGATCGGAGTGGTCTGGAAAATAAACGACGAATAAAATTATGGATACACAAATGTTTTGTTTTCAATGTGAACAAACAGCCGGCGGGTCAGCTTGTACCTTCAAGGGCGTTTGCGGTAAACAGGCTGATACTGCCAATCTTCAAGATGAGTTGACGGGTGCCTTGATTGCCCTGGCACGCGCCGCCGTCGGTAAAAAGCCGGGACTTTCCACCCACAAAGCTGTGATGGAAGCTCTCTTCACAACCATTACCAACGTTAACTTTAACGATGAAACGGTTCAGCAGCAGATTCAAAAGATCAATAACGAGAAAAATGCTCTATTGGCCGGTCAATGTGCTGAAAACTTCAGAATGGAAATCCTCTGGGAAGATCAGGAAGATATTCGTTCTCTTAAATCCCTGATTCTTCTGGGCCTGCGCGGTGTGGCCGCTTATGCCGATCACGCTTTGGTCCTGGGTTATTCGGATGACGTCGTAAATGATTTCTTCTATGAAGGCCTGCGCGCTGTGGGCGATGGCAAAACCATGGAAGACCTCCTGCCTCTTGTCCTGAAAACCGGCGAAATCAACTTCAAATGTATGGAGTTGCTCGACCGTGCCAATACGGAGACCTACGGGGTCCCTGTCCCTGTCACTGTGCCGCTCACCATTGAAAAGGGGCCTTTCATCGTTGTTTCAGGCCATGATCTCCACGATCTCTACCTGCTCCTGGAGCAGACCAAAGACAAGGGAATCAATATCTACACCCACGGGGAAATGCTGCCTTGCCATGGCTACCCTAAATTGAAGGCTTATCCGCAGCTCAAGGGCAATTTCGGCACCGCCTGGCAGAATCAGCAGAAGGAGTTTGATCACATTCCGGCTCCTGTCCTCTTCACGACTAACTGCATCATGCCCGTCAAGGAGAGTTATCAGGACCGCATCTTTACGACCGGCGTCGTCTCCTATCCGGGCTGCGTCCATATTGAGGCGCAAGGCAATAACAAGGATTTCTCGCCTTTAATCAAAAAAGCGCTCGAACTGGGTGGATATAAGGAAGATAAACCGATGACCGGAATTAACGGCGGTAAAGAAGTGACCACCGGTTTCTCTCATCGGACCATTCTCTCTTTGGCCGATAAAGTGGTCGAGGCCGTGAAATCCGGCGCCATCAAGCATTTCTTCCTGGTAGGCGGCTGCGACGGAGCCCGCACCGGCCGTAACTACTACACTCATTTCGTGGAGCAGGCGCCCAAGGATACCGTGATCCTGACCCTGGCCTGCGGTAAGTACCGCTTTAATGACATGCAGATTGGCACGATTGGCGGATTGCCGCGCATCATGGATATGGGCCAGTGCAATGATGCCTTTGGCGCGATCCAGGTCGCCGTCGCTCTCTCCAAGGCCTTCAATTGCTCCGTGAACGATCTGCCTCTGTCGCTGGTCCTCTCATGGTATGAGCAGAAGGCGGTCTGCATTCTCCTCACCCTCCTCTATCTGGGAATCAAGAATATCTACCTGGGCCCGACGCTGCCCGCCTTTGTCTCGCCCGGTGTCCTGAAATTCCTGGTCGAGAACTACAACGTGACACCGATCAGCACTCCCGAAGCGGACCTCAAACGCATCCTGGGCTAGTCTGCGTATCGCTTTTATAAGCCGTTCTGCAGGGTTTCATTTACCGATGAAGCCCTGCAGTGACTTTTCACCGTTTAAACGTAAAAAATAAAATCCTCCCCGGGCTGAAATTTGTTCGTGCCTTTTGGAGTCTCATTTTGTAGCATCAAGTCCGTATGATGGTCTGGTTAGTTGCTGTCGTTGCCATCCTCCTCTTTGGAGGGATGGGTGCTTTTGCTGGATTGGCTCCCGCGATTTGCGGTTTTGTAGCCCTTCTCATAGCTTTTATTTTGGGTAAACCCCTGACTTCTTTGTTGGCCATGGTGCTGCCCAAAGATTTCACGGGGCATCCCTTGGCCGCCTGGTTCCCTGAGTCCATGTTCTACATGGAGCTGGTGCTGGTGCTTTTCGTCTTCCACTTAATTGGTTGGGGGTTCGGCTTCTGGGTCCGCGCTAAGATCGAATTCTGGTTGAAGAATATCGGTACCGAGCTCCAGCGCATGACTTGGACCTATCTTAATCATGGTGTGGGCGTTCTGGTCGGTCTGGCGGTTTCCGTGATTTTTGTCCTCATTATCGCCACCGGAGCCTATGCGCCCGGTTATTTAAGCACCCAGACGACGTCCAGTGAGGCCGGTCAACCCTGGGGCATCAATTACCTCAACAGCTTCTCGCGCGGTATGAAGGAGACGGGGCTCGATAAAATAGCCGCCCGTTGGGATAAAACGCCCCGCAAGTATTTTGAAGCCAGCGACCTGGCCGGGCTCATTCTCAATAACCCTTCGGTCATGTACCGGGTCCGCAATTACGCTCCGATTTATGCTATCCAGGATCGCTCCGAAATTGCTGATCTCCTGAAAGATGACGGTTTCAACCAGGCTCTCAATAGCAAAGCCGGCGGCTGGGCCATCTTCAATAATGCTCAGGTGCTCAGCTTCCTCAATTCGGGCACCTACAGCGAACTGCGTGACCAGCTTGATCTCAATGATTTCGTCAACTACCTCTCAACCGGTAAAACCCCTCTCTTCGACAGTTTTAAAATCCTGGGTGAGTGGGAGCTCGATGTCAATCAGGTCATCCTGATGGCCAAGAAAAATAAACCCGATATCACCTATCGGGAGATGAAGTTCCTGGCGACGATTCTCAATAACTATTTCAACGACACGGTGCTTCGTGCTACCCTGGATAAGAAACTGGTCGTTCGCGAAGTCGTTTCAACCATGGCGGATTTGATCGATACCCTTTCCAATCCTTCCCAGCCCAAAATTATGCCGCCCATGCCGACCCTTACCCCTGAGCAATTGCAGCAGATACAGCAAATGCAGCAGGCTCAGCAAGGCCAGCAGATGACCCCGGCCGCTCAAACCCGGTCCGCTGCCAGAGGCGGCGTCTTCTCTACCGGCCGCTACCGTGAAGCCCTGGGGCACAACGCCCGTACTCAGGCCGCCTTGAATGAAGTGCCGGGAGCTGAAGTTCAGTACAATGACGACGGCTCCGTCAAAGTTCCCGAACCGCCGAAGGTTGAGAAAACCTCCTTCAACGGTTCCTGGACCGGCGACGGCGAGCTCTATAAGTTCACTTTTGGCCCCATTAAGATGGATGCCATTATTGATGGGGAGTCCCTCATGCTCTCCACGGGCAATGTCCGTTTGTACTTTGTAAGGAAATACTAAACTGAACCTGTTTCATTAAAACGAATTATCGGAATCTGCCGGCTCTGTTCCAGCAATCGTTGCGGGAGTGCCGGCAGATTTTCTTTTTTTATTATTTTTTTGCTTGTTTTATTCCGGGAAAGAAGTCATAAATGGCCCATCCGGTTGCTCCGCAGTGAGCCAGGGCCATAACAACAAGTCGCTCGGCTCTTACAGGCAACTACGATAAGAGATATATTGTTAAAAAGATGGTAAACCATAAACCTCGGAGGATTGCGTGAGTCGCCCGCAATTCCATTATAAGAGACAAGAGAATCAGATCCGTGTAAACAACAGGATTCGCGCCCGTGAGGTACGTGTAATTGATGGCGATGGGAAGATGCTGGGTGTCATGAGCATCCAGGATGCTCTGGTTCTTGCCAGAGATCAAGCCGTTGATTTGGTTGAAATATCAGCCAGCGCCAACCCTCCGGTCTGTAAGCTTGTCGATATCGGCAAGTATCGGTATGAGACCTCCAAAAGGGAAAAGGAGGCAAAGAAGAAACAGCACGTCAGCAAGCTCAAAGAGATCCAAATCCGGCCTATGATTTCGGAGTGGGATTTCCAGGTAAAGCTGGATCGGGCTATCGGCTTCTTCTGTAACGATATGAAGGTGAAGCTCGTGCTCCGCTTCCGTGGACGCGAAATGCGTTTCAAGGAGTTTGGCTTCGAAGCCGTCAATAAGTTCATCGAAAAATCGGCTCTCTTTGCGACGGCCGACTCTCCTCCCAAAATGGTCGGTAAAGGAATCACCGTCATGCTTAACCCCTTGCCGCGTAATAAGAGAGCCAAGAATCCCAAAGGTGAGATCAGCCTTGAGCAGCTCGAGGCCGCTGAACTGGAAGATCAAATCCAGCAGGATGCGCTCGACGCTCAGGAGGAGGATTTCGAGGATACTGCCGATGTGGCAGCCGATGATATCGAAGGCGTGGATGAAGATGTAGAAGAAGAGGGCGTAACTCCCAAGAAATCCGGTAAAAAACCGATTAAGAAATCAAGTAAAACATCTGAATTCGGAAACGCCATTCTGGATGAAATTAATTTAGAAATTTCTCCCAAGCATAAACACTAAGTTCTGTTTGTAATTCTCTCTGCACTGGCAACTTAGCTCAGTTCAGAGAGGATGTTTTCCTGAAAAAGACGTAGATTTGTCTCGAATATCTCGAGCAAATTTCCGTTCTTTTTTGTTTTTTCAGCTTGCAAGAGCTCTCCGTTTTTCCCATCATGGCCCCGACAGGCTTTTGCAGCCATGGCGACTGTCAAGTAGAAAACCGCTGATGTATCGCAGTGTGACTCGTCTAGTTTTATTTGATATAGATGGAACTCTCATACACACCCATAAGGCTGGTGTGCGGGCCTTTGTTAATACCCTAAGGTCAGAGTTCGATATAGATAACCCCAGTCAGGATATTTCCTTTGCGGGTAGGACCGATAAATCCCTGATTCGAGAGTTTTTTACTATTCATGGAATCCTTCCCTCTGAGGAGAATTTCAGCCGCTTTTTCGATGCCTACGTCTTCTGGCTCGATTATATGCTCCGCCGGACTCATGGAGAGATCGGCCCCGGTGTGGACCATTTCATCAATAGCCTCAAGGCTCAGAAAGAACCGCCCCTCATTGGTCTTTTGACCGGTAATATCCGTCTGGGGGCAGAGATCAAGCTTCGTCATTTTTACCTCTGGGATTATTTCCAGATGGGCGTTTTCGGCGATGAAAATGAGAGCCGCGATAAGCTGGCCGCCCTGGCTCTGGAGCGAGGCAGATCCATCCTGGGCAAAGACCTTGCCCCGGAGGAAATCGTCATAATAGGGGATACCGTCTTTGATGTCGCTTGCGCTCAATCCATTGGCGCTCGCTCTCTGGCTGTTTGCAGCGGATCCTGCTCCAGCGAGGAGCTCTCCAAACATAACCCAACCTGGCTGGCCCCAAACCTCAATAAAATTCAGGTGCGAACCATCTTGGGCTAGCGGATAAGAGCTTACCCAAACCAACCTTTTCAAAAGACCGTTTCACAACGGTCTTTTTTTTCAATCTGGCGCCCTTATTCTGCACCCCACGGGTGCAGCAAATATCAGGTATGCGGAGCATACCCAT
>LSQX01348539.1_pt1 | contig 23817 bp, 15 predicted proteins | sample 654561 | NCBI WGS metagenome assembly LSQX01 (sample SAMN04489861, study PRJNA283612) | anaerobic digester metagenome | isolation source: 4 biogas reactors fed with cattle manure at either 37C or 55C with and... | place: Denmark: Kongens Lyngby | collected 2014
TATTCATTCATGCTTTTGCCGTGAAAGTTGATCATTCCTCACACAAATCCCCGTACTTGACATATTACCACGGCTTTCAGGATGGTCAATAACTTGCCTGTATTTGTTCATAAAATATAATAAAATGTATATAAGTGAGGACACAACAATGCCTCACTTATATACCGCATTCGCAAATATAGTATAAATTTATACCATCCCTGAAACAATTAATTGCTGACCCTGTACGTTGAATGCTGTACTCCATCCTTCAATTCAATAACGATAATATCCTTAACCACATTGTGATTCTCATCTACGCTGAAATTTCCGGTAACACCATCAAAGTTTGTAGTTTCTTCCAATGCCTTTTTGAGGGACTCGCCGTCGATCTTTTCAACACGTTCCAGCGCGTCGGCAACAAATCTGGCCAGATCATACCCAAGAGCATTGAATGCATCGGGCTCTTTATTGTATTTTTTCTTAAAGCTCTCTATAAAATCGGAAACCACAGCGCTTTCATCGGCAGACGAATAGTGATTGGAAAAATAAACATTGTTAAGGGCTTCAGCTCCTGCCAATTCCAAAAGCACCGGAGAATCAAAACCATCGGCTCCCAGGATTGGCACATCTATACCCTGTGTCCGAGCCTGCTTGATAATAAGCCCGGCTTCTTCATAGTATCCAGGAATAAATATGACATCAAATTCCTTGTTCTTGATACTTGTAATTATAGCATTGAAATCGGTGTCGCCGGCAACATAGGCCTCCTTGGCAACGATGGTGCCGCCGCCTTCCTCAAACACCCTGGTAAAGTTATCAGCAAGACCGGTCGCATAGTCGCTTGAGCTGTCCAGGATTATGACAGCTTTTTTGGCCGAAAGGTTTTCAAGGGCAAACTTGGTTATACCTTCACCCTGCTGCGTATCGGTAAAACAGATGCGGAATGCATATTCCTGCACTTTTCCGCTTTCATCCACCGTTACAATATCAGCAGTAGCAGAACCCGAAATAACCGGTACTTTATTCTGATTAGCTACAGGGATGGTTGCCATAAAGGAGCCGGAAGTGGCAGGTCCCAATACGGCCACCACCTTGTCCTGAGTCATCAGTCTGGTTGCCAGAGTTGTGGCTTCAGATGGCTCGGACTTGTTATCATACTTGACAAGCTCAATCTTTTTGCCCTTCACTCCACCTGCCTCGTTAATCTGCTCAATGGCCAGCTCTATGCCTTCAACTGAGCTTTGACCATAAGAGGCAACCTTGCCGGATAATTCATAATTAACACCAATTTTAATTGTATCTCCGCCACCTGCCTGAGAACAGCCGGCAGCAAGTACCAAACTAAAAATTAACAGTATAATAATGCATGCTTTTTTCATATTATTCACTCCCCCTGCATTTTTATAAATAATACTATAATTTTCATTCCGGTGTCAATAACTAAAAAGCTGTTTTCAAAAATAAGAAGCCGCATGATAAGTAGGTATACCATTGATAAGCGTAAACAATATGATAAAAAAATAAAAAATGTAATTGAAATTTTACAGAATATACGGTATTATATGAATATAAAATTGAATCACCAATATAATTAAGGCAATATGGGCCTTAAGTTTCTACCGAACAACCGTAAATTGTTCGACTATTGGGGATTACGCAAAACGATGTTTATTAATTACGGAGCAATTGAGGACAATCCCTCAGATTGCTGTCTTTTGCGTTTATTGTCGAATTTACGGTGATTGGTGAAAGCCAATTGCCTTTTTATTTGGTGGAAATACCACCTATGTTGGTGACAAAATCTAAGGAGGAGGTTTTTTCATGGACAGATACTTCAAAATAAGCGAAAATGGCTCCACTGTATCAACCGAAATTTTAGCCGGTTTGACTACTTTTTTTGCATTATCCTACATCATATTTGTTAATCCAGCTATTCTGTCCCAAACAGGCATGCCCTGGGGAGCGGTTTTCCTGGCAACAATTATTGCTGCAGTTGTGGGAACTCTTGTCATGGGCCTCTTTGCCAACGTGCCTTACGCTCAGGCTCCCGGTATGGGGCTAAATGCCTTCTTCACCTACACCGTTTGTTTCGGCCTTGGGTTCAGCTGGCAACAAGCGCTGGCAATGGTTTTTCTCTGCGGCCTTATCAACATCATCATAACCGTGACCAAGATCCGCAAGGCCATAATCAAATCCATTCCGGTAAGCCTGCAAAACGCTATAGGTGGCGGTATAGGTATCTTTATAGCTTATATAGGTGTTAAAAATGCCGGACTGTTAAACTTTACTTCGGATCCGGGCCACAACGTTGTTCTGGACAGCGGCACCGTTATCGCTGATTCAAGTGCCGTTCCTGCTCTTGTAACTTTGAATAATCCGGCTGTTCTTCTTGCTATAATAGGTCTGGTTTTGACCGTCATCCTCCTTGTTTTCAAAGTGAGGGGAGCAATCCTTCTAGGAATTATTGCCACTACCATCATCGGAATACCTATGGGAGTTGTCGATTTGTCGCAGGCCGGAACTACAGCCGGTCTTGGCTCTGCTCTTTCCGACCTTGGAGTTACCTTCGGTGCAGCCTTAGGACCTGAAGGCCTGGGTTCTCTGTTCTCTGACCCGGCAAAGCTTCCTTTGGTACTGGTAACCATATTCTCCTTCAGCCTTGCCGATACCTTTGATACTATCGGTACATTTATAGGTACCGGACGTCAGAGTGGCATATTCACCGAAGAAGATATAAGGCTCATGCAAACCAGCAGCGGCTTCAAATCCAAAATGGACAAGGCCTTATTTGCCGATGCGATTGCAACTTCAATAGGTGCCCTATTCGGTACCTCCAATACAACAACATATATTGAGAGTGCAGCCGGGATAGGTGTTGGCGGCCGCACCGGCTTCACCAGCGTTGTTACCGCAGTGCTCCTGCTGGCATGCGCATTTCTGGCTCCCATTGCAGGATTGGTTCCTGCTGCTGCCACAGCACCAGCCCTTATTGTAGTCGGTATCATGATGATGTCAGCCTTTAAAGAGATCAAATGGGATGAGTTGAACGAGGCAATCCCCGCCTTCTTTGCCGGAGTGTTCATGGCCTTGTGTTACAACATTTCCTACGGTATTGCAACAGGATTCATATTCTACTGCATAGTTAAAGCATGCAAAGGACAGCTGAAAGATGTCCATCCCATATTGATTGTATCCACAATACTGTTTATCATAAACTTCATAGTCCTTGCCCTTATATAAGACATATTCATATTCGCCGTTAGAGCATAAATGCCGGTTTGATTGACAAACCGGCATTTATCGTTTTTGTGCCCATCCCCAATGTTTTTTCCCATATTTTATCCCATATTTTATCGGTAAACATAATCATCTTTTTATTATTTAACGCAATACACGGACAGTTCCCTTATAACAGGTTCGGCTGCAGCTTTAAGTATTGTTAACTTTACATGATCGGTACATATATCATCAAACCTGTCAATCTTTTTATGACCAATTGCACTGCCTTCTAAAAGAATTACCCAATTGTTTCCCTGCTTTGCCTCCAATCTATATTCCAGTATTCTTTCCCCATGCGCTATGTCTTCCATCGTTATGACATGGTTTATATAGGTCGGATGTCCAATACGGAGGTGTATTTCGTAGCCTTTTCCGGCCGTCTTTGCTATCGGATTCTGAAATCGCCGCCTAATCTCGTCTCCAAACTCCAATACCCTTTTAGCATCAGGCTGAGGTATAAGACCCCTGTTATCGGGAGATAGGTTCAACAACAGGTTTGCCCCATGTCCGACGGAGCGGTAGTATATGTCCATGAGCTCATCAAGGGAACGAAGATTGTGTTCGCTGTTAGGATGCCAAAACCACTGTCCCTTACGTATTGGTACATCACACTCTGCCGGAAGCCATTCAGGAGTATCGGGCAGCCATTTGACACTGTCGTCGGTAAACATGCTGTATCTGGCCATCCGGACGGTATTCCAGCATGGATAAGGAGCAACCCCATCCTCATTTCCTACCCACCTTATGGTAGGCCTTCCCATATTGAACACCATGGCATCAGGCTGATATTTGTCAACCAAAGCCATAATCCTTTCCCAATCGTATTCCCTGCCTTCCGAACCTGCGCCATCGAACCATACCTCGACCAATGGCCCATACCATGTCAAAAGCTCGGTCAGCTGCCGACAATAAAAGTCATCGTATAATTCCTTATCGTGATAAGTAGGTTCATGCCTGTCCCACGGCGACAAATATACCCCAAACCCAATACCTTCTTCGCGACAGGCTTGAGCGCACTCGGCTACAACGTCCCCCTTTCCATTCTTCCACGGGCTGGACTTTACCGAATAATCGGTGGTCTCGGTAGGCCACAGACAAAAGCCGTCATGATGTTTAGCAGTTAATACAGCATATTTAAAGCCCGCTTGTTTGGCTATATGTATCCACTGCCTTGCATCCAATTCGGCAGGATTAAATGTATCCGGACTATCGGTTCCATCTCCCCATTCTCGGTCATTAAAAGTGTTCAGACCAAAGTGAAAAAACATCCCCACTTCCATATCCTGCCATGCCAATTGATTTTTTGTGGGCCTGGGCAAATCGTTCTTAAACATAGCATGATTAATCCTTTCTAACATTTTTTATTACATATGTAAGCAATGCTTACAAACAATATCACATTAAATCAATTTAAGTTTGCAGCAAAACCAGATATACGCCACACGTGTTTGAATTTAAACGGCAAATCCACTTTCAAACCGGAATGCTTTTTCCGGTTTACTCCTGCTCCATATGCAAAATATATCTGCATGTTATCCCAACTCTTTATAAAGAGTATCCACAAGGGTATAGCTTTTATCGAGCGAGTATTCCCAGAACATGATTCCGGCTAATTCTTTTTCCTTTATATATTGAGCTTTATGCTTCAGCGACATTTCATCATCATAGCTGATAAATACGTCTCCATTGAAAAGATACGGTGCCTTGGCACTGTCATCCCAGTATCTGACAAAGCCATTTTTATTAATGTAGTTGTTAACCAGTTCTGTGTACGATAATGTATACCTTCCTGTCGTCTCAGCATTTTGGTTTAACCCGCAATTCTCATCATTAACACCTTTCCATACTCTCCCATAAAAAGCAGCACCAAGCACAATTTTTTCTGCAGGCACCCCCGCTTTTTGAAATATATTAACAGCTTTTTCACAGCTTATTCCATCAGGATCGTATGCTGAAGCAAACAAATTGGTGTGATGCCCTGTTATCTTCTGGAAGCTGCCCCTCATATCATACGTCATCAGATTGACATAATCAATGTATTGCTGGACTGCATCCATCTCGGTACCATCTATGAAATATTCACCCGCTCCAGCAGCAATAGTCAAAAGATAAGATCTATCCTCCAATTCTCCTAATCTATCCAATTTCTCCCTCAGCTCTTTTATCATTAGCGTAAAGTTGTGTTTATCGTCTGGACTGGATGCGATTCCCGCCAACGAAGAGCAAGGATACTCCCAATCTATATCTATTCCATCAAAGCTATAAGCCTTCATAAGCTCTATGGCAGTATCAGCAAAAATCGATCGCTCCCTGGCTGAAGATGCTGCTTCTGAGAAGCCCCCGGCTCCCCACCCACCGATAGAAAGCACAATCTTAAGTTGAGGATTTATTTTTTTGAACTGACTTAACCTATCTGCATTTTTTAAATGATTCCCTACAACTTTACTATCACGAATTACGGCAAATGCGTAATTGATGTGGGTCAATTTACGTATATCCTCTTGTATGACAGCGCCTACTTCCCTGTCCACCAGGTAAGCAGCCAAAACATACCTTCTCTCATTTTGAAAAACTTCGTTTCCCATAAGCCTTCTCTCTCCTCCTCATTCTTCAAAATTAGCCACTATTTCTGAAATCGCTTTTCTGCGTGCCGTAGTGTCCCTTTCTATCAACTTAACCGGCACTACAACCTCCTTAGACTTATAAACACCGTTTTCTATACACTCCAGCACCAGTTGGGCAGCTGTCTTTCCTATTTGATAGAAATCTTGATCAATAGTCGTCAACTGAAATTCCAAATGCTCAAGCATTTCAATATTATCAAAACCAACCAAGGAAACATCCTGTGGTATAGAAACCCCCATATTGCTGAGCTCCTTCGCAATCATTATTGCTAGATAATCATGTTCGGCAAAAATAGCAGTGGTCCCCTTGTTAAGCAGATCGCTCAGCACATCCTTTAATTTGTTTTTTGTATCTCCTTGAGTATACTTTGACAGAGGAAGCCGGATGACATCACGATCAAACGGTATATCGTGTTGTCTTAAAGCCTTGCAGTAACCCAAAAATCTCTCCCTTACACTGCTCACATCCTCCAGTCGAACAAGAGCTACATAAGCTATACGCCTGTGCCCCAATTTTATCAAATGTGATACAGCTTGAAATGCACCATCAAAATTATCCGATACCACCGCACTCAATGGTAATGATTCATACTTTTGATCGATAAGCACAATGGGATATTGCTTTATATATAAAGTAAGCAAGGTATCAAAGTTAGCCCTAGCGGATGGATATAAAATTATACCTTTTATTCCGTCTTGTGGCAATTGTACTAAATACTCCCTCTCTTTAGCCGGATCATCATAAGTTGTATGAACACTCAAATAATATCCTTTACCATCAAGATAATCCATAGCACCTCTGACATACTCAACCCTTCGCCCGGCCGTCCCATCCGTCGGGAGAACTATTGCTATAACTTTCGGTACACTTTCCTCAATCCTTCCCTTTTTTATAGGTAACACGAAACTGCCTTGCCCCTTTTTGCGGTATATCATATTCGCTTTTGCCAGCTCATCCAGTGCTCTCTTAGATGTAATTCTGCTGACGCCAAACATCTTTGAAAGTTCCAGTTCCGTAGGGAGTTTATCTCCGGGTTGTAATCTGTTGTGCAAAATCTCATTCTTAATATATTCTACAACTTGTAAATATAGTGTTTTTTTGCTATCTCTTTTGGCCATAGGTTCTGTTTCACCTACTTCAGATATACTCGCAATGATATATTAGTATATAATATTGTATCCCTTTATAATAATATATCAATAATGTTATAATAATACACCATTTTCAGTTTCCTTGTAAATACATGGAAAAGCCAATAGGAGCTCATATATTCCTTAACATCAATCTGACGGAGCCCACACGATAACCGCTAAGATAATACAACGCATTTAGCACGCCATTATTTGTCTTTTCAACCAAAGCCTGCACGGGATAATTTCCTTTCCTGTGGCCAAACCGAGCTAATAGCATATCTGCAAAATCCTTATCATCTGTATTAATGAGCACAAGCTCTGGAAAGAAGGTCACAAGTTTATCCACGCTTTCATTTCTGGCAGCACTGATTAAAACTATTCCTATATCCTTATTCTTGATGACATCTGCCTCTTCTGCCAATTCTCTGAAAAAATGTTCTGTCGGTTCCTTTGAAGGCTCTACATACGCCACAATGTTGTAGCGTTTGGTCAACACATTTGATAATGCAATACTGCCACCTTCTGTCATAAAAGTATAATCTGTTATAGCCACAGGCTCCATCATTCTCTCTTTATCTGGAACTGACACGCTTATATTTAACCCTTCACCCCCTGCCAGCTCAACAAAATAGGCATTTAATAACATAGTACCATCGTCCAACCTTCTGCCGGTAAGAATACGGTAACATCCCTCTTCCAGTTCAAATGAAGTACCTTCATGTTTCCAAAATCTAAGATTCTGATAAAATCCGTCAATAAGACGGGCAATGGTGAAGTTCTTAAAATACTCTAGCTTTTCTTGGCAGCTAAGCGTTAATTTGGCTTTCTTTTTTGGCTCATGGGCTATAACTCTGACAAATTCTCCATCTTTATAGTATTCTAATTCTTGGTCAATAGGGTTGAACCGGGCAGGTATACCTAAACTGCGGCAGATAGCCACAAACAACACTTTCTTTGATATTTGTGAAGCCCGTTTAAATTCAAGGATTCCCTTCGGCGAAGCAATAAGTGATTTGTAGTCCATCTCGGTAACATCTTCAATTGTTTCATTTATATAATCGTATATCCTGGCAGGATTCCTTACAAACTCCTTTTTAGTGTCTTCATCAAAAAAGCTGTTTATAAATCCTCTGTAAGGCGATAGCATTTCTACATAAACTCTCGGATTTAACACATATTTTACAAATATATCTTCATAAAAATAGTCTCTGAACGGATAAGCATGCGATAAATGATCGTTGAGCATATCACTAGTACTATCAAGCAGGTCTTTTGTATCTATCGATTTTAGCAGCAGTACCTTATATTTAAATGGTATGCCGCTATCATCATCCAGAAAGGCCTTAATTTCATCATAGTTACCCTTGGACGCAACAATAATCCTAGCAACATCATCATTAAAGCCAGGGTATTTTTTGGCTATTTCTTTTCCCTTTTCCTCGTTAACAAAAGTTTTTTCAAAAGCAGCTCGTATCTCATTACAACGTTTCACTCTTGCTTCATGTGATATATCCTGAACCACCACCTCATCATCAACCCTACCGGTTGGCGGTACAAATTCCAGACATTTTATGCCGGTTTCTTTGGACACAGCATTTGAAAAGTCCAGTGTTACGACATCTTGTTTACGCACGTCCACCTTACATGTCATAAATCTGTCACCATCACTAGCATGAATATGCAGGTCGCCAAGGCCGGTTGTAAGATAAACCATTCCTTCTTCATCAGCTTCCAAAACCGTAATAGGACTGAGTTGGCAATAGTTTGGTACCTCGAATCTCACCTTTATCTTTCTCCCACCTGTATTTATAACCCTGATAGTCAATCTTTTGGTCTCCGAATAATTGGCAGTCAAATTCAGCACAGTAACAATCCCATTCCTATGTAGGACATCCGCATCTTGGTACACAACATCAGAAAATACTCGGGCATCAATAAGCATAGCTCTGGTTGCGGGAGTTTTAAACCAACCTCTGTCTAATTCAGGCTCCGGTTCACAGGCTCCAAGAAATCTCCATCTCCCGTCGATGTATACTTCCACCCATGCATGATTGCTGTCACAATGTGCCCAAAGCGGAGTATAGACCTGGCGTGCTGGTATACCTACACTCCTCAATGCGGTAACAGTAAACGTCGATTCTTCACCGCAACGCCCCTTTGCATTCTTAATAAGAGTCAAAGGCGAAACGGTACGAGGGTTGCTGGGAGCATATGTAGCCTTTTCAAGGCACCAGTAATTCACTTCTAGTACGGCTTGATATGCGTCTTTACCTCTTACGCGGTCATAAAGCTGGTTAAAAAATATCTCTCTGTTATACTCGATGTTTTCATTGTTTACACGATAGTGCAAAACATAATTAAGAAAGATATCTTCCGGTATATCCATTCCAAACATGTTTATATCATATACTTTCAACGTATGCCTTATTATCTTCAAAAAAAGCCAAGCATCATACGTTATCAAATCGCTCACCGGCATATAAGCATAATAGAACTTTAGGCATATCTTTTCTCGTTCATCAGCAGCATCGAACACATCCATAAACCTTTGAACATGGGGTTCCACTCTCCTGAAATCCTTTTCTATTTTGTCAATAGTTTTTTGTGAAAACATATATGATTTGACCCTCCCGACTATCTCCATTATCTCCGGCAATAGCGTCCATCGGTTACCTAACCAACAATTCCGGACCTTTCTACACCTTCGATAAAATGTTTCTGTGCAATTATAAAGAACACTATAAGCGGCAATATAACCAGCAGGGAACACACAGTCAATATTTGCGCATCGTAAGAAGCCGACGAAAGTCTCGTAACATCAGGCGGTATTCTGGAGATCGCGTTGCCGATAGCAAGTTGAACGTTGCTGGTGCCACCGCTTGGTGCCCTAAGCATCTCCAATCTGACCCTTAAATAGCTGCTCGACGGGTTAAATAGTTGAGGAAAATAGGTATCATTCCAATTCCACACAAAGCTCAGCACGCCTACGGTCAATATAGCTGGTTTTGATAAAGGCATAACTATCCTGAAGAATATCCGCGGGAAACTTGCACCATCCACATATGCCGATTCTTCAAGCTCCTTTGGCAACCCTTTAAAGAATTGACGGAAGATATATATAAAGAGGCCTCCGCCCACGCCTTGCCCCATGGCAGCCAATATCATCATCGAGGCCGGGTTGCCCAGAAGATTTAATTTTTCACCAGTTATCAATTTGAATATACCTAAAATATCGAAGTTCCTAAAATACACATATTGAGGCAACATCACTGATGCCGGAGGGACAATGATGGTAAATATCACCAGAGCAAATAGAATACCACTCCCTCTGAATCTTAATCTAGCGAATGAATATCCTGCCAAAGCAGCATTAAAGATCTGTAAGAGCGTTATCCCCAGCGTTGAAACGGTGGTATACAAAACTGACTTGGAGTAATCCATTATAATTAAAGCTATCTTCAAATTATCAATAGTTGGCGATGCCGGGATCCATATAGAACCCAGAGAACCATAGTCATATGGGTGGGTAAAAGTAACTGAGATCATGCGCAAAAGAGGATACAAAATCATATAAGATATACATATAATCAGGGTATATTTAAATGCCAGAACCAGTGCGTTATTTATATTTTTCTTTACATATGAATAGGTTATTTTTTTTCTGGTGTGAAATTTTCGTCCAGCGGCTGTATTAGCTTTTGATATATTCCGTTTATTCACTATGCCAGTGAAATTATTAATCATAGTAAAACACCACCCTTGAAATTAAATATGAAACAATTGTGACAACAAGTACCGTAACTAGCATATATACTATAGCCATTGCAGCACTAAGACCGTAATTGGCCTGTCCAAATGCGATATTGTAAATTCTGTCAATCATTCCATAATTTGTACCATCTATCATAGTAGCATGCTTAAAAAACCTATCTATAATACTATAAACAGTGCTCACCAGTATCATAGGAGATAGCATGGGTAAAGTCACTTTCCAAAAAGTTTCATGAGCTGAGGCTCCCTCGATTTTTGCCACTTCATAAAGCGATGGTGAAATAGTTTGTAAGCCTGCCAGAAAAATAAGCGTAGGAACACCCGAGTTGGCAAGTACAAAAAATATATTGTTTATAGCCCCGGAAACATATCCAACAATTTCGGTAGGCAGTCCAGTATGGAACAAAACATCAATTACAATCCTAGAACTAAAAGCTTCAATACCCCTGCTACCCACAACTTCTTGGCTCAGAAGGTCTGTACCAATTAATGAGGTTCTGGCAATTTCCACACCCATTATGATGGGTATGAAGAATATTGTACGTGCCAAACTCCGCCCCGGATATTTGCCATGTATTAAAATGGCTGCTATTATTGAAAAAATAACTATTATCAGTACTTGAGGCAATGCTGAAATAACCATTGTTATAACCAATCTGTTAAAGATGGGGTCAATCGTAAATGCCCTTATATAATTTTCCCATCCTATATACTCCATCTGGATCCCTGTATCCGTAATTTTTACGTTATTTAAGCTATAATAGACTGACTCCACCAATGGTCTGAGAAAAAAAAGCAAAAAACCCAATAACCATGGAAGCAAAAATACTATACCCCATATAGCCTTCTTGCCGGACAGGCTCAGCTTATAATTCCACCTGTTATAACTCAATGCACCAAATTTCACCTTAATATCACCCCGTCAAAGTTATTCTATAATAATATAAGACAAAGGTTTAATAACATGATTGTCTATAGATTTCTCTTCCATCGAATAATTAAGATAGACTTCAATCCCGTTAGAATATGTTACTTTCACCAATTCTTTATCAAGCATCTGATGACCTATAATCTCATGATCCCTTACCTTTTGATAGAACTCATTATATACTTTATAGACTTCAATCATCTGCTCCTTCCAATCATCGAATTGTGTTTTATAGTAGTATTTCATCCTGAAATCATCGGACAAATATGCTGGTATCATTTCCTTTTCATTCTCAGCCGTCACTGTCCACTTTAAAGCACTTTTTGTTTCCATTGCCTTCAGTAAATATTTTTCAAAGCCTTCCAAACTATATTCATTAAACGCCGGCATCGAGTATGGTATATTATTCTCAAGCACTATCTGCACAAAAGGCACATTGTAATCTATTATTCGTCTGCCACTTCCGTATACTTGCAGATCAGTTATATATTCAGCATATTTATACGCATAGCTATTAGGATTGGAAAATAACAAGCTATTATGTTCATCCATAACCTGAAATGCATTTTGAAAAATAGGTAAGGCATCCCACCTCATAATCTGATTATATTCGTTATAATCTCCATATAGTATGGCGGCTGCTTCCCCAAGAGCCAATCCGCTTATCCCTAAATTGTTGGACCACTTCACTATTTTTGCTGCATATTCAGGGAAATAAGATGGAGATATTAACCACTCTCTAACCCTGTCCGTTACTCTGGTCACCAAATCAAAGTTTGGTTTTATCGCCAAAGTATTGTTTATGAGTTTTGCTATGTCTTTTTTCCTGCTTATGCCCTTGGTGGAATATGTAGTTAACATATTGATTTCAAAAAACAATTGGACATCATTCTGTTGTGAATACCTTATGAGCTCTTTCAATCCTTTTTTTCCACCAATGCTTCGCATTACTTTTATATCATTAAAAGGCGAATTCTTTGCTCCTCCATTCGCCCAGTCGGTATACTGGACAATAACATTGCCGACACCTTCTTTTTTTAACAAATCAATTATGTTCTGTGCTTCATTAAAAGAAGTCATGCTAATATAAGAAGTATAGGGAATGCCTAAAAACATTTTTTCTCTGGGTACGGTAGCAATCATTTCCAGGAATAATGGTGCTTCTTCCGGAATGTCGTTCTCTTTTAATACGCCTTTTTCATATAAATATTTTTTGTATTCTTTTGCCATACCCACATAGTTGGCATTATCTGTTTCCAATAACTTATATCTCACTACAATGTCCTTATCATATCTCCGATCACCATGTTTTATAATATAATTCTCAAAACCCACAGTAAGTGGTATCTTTTCGGAATAAAACAAGCTGAACTTCAATGCAACCTTATTGAATTCATCCACTCTGCCCGATACATTAGCAGTAATTGTTGCTATTTCTGCTCCTTCTTCGATTATACCCATTATAGCAATATCATTTTTCTTAATGCCGAAAACCGGAAAGGTGGATGGAATAAACTGCTCATAATAAAATCTATTTTCATATAATGGATCAGGTCCATAAACAGGTGCAGAAAACTCGGTCAGATATTTATCATTATTCAAGTTGATTATTCCGCCACACCCGTCGGGAACAAACAAATAGCCTTCATCATGTATGTCTCCACAAATCAAATATGGCGTAAGTATCAACTCTGAAATTGGATGCTTAGGATCTGTTTCAATATCTTTTACGGGGACACGCACAATTAAGTCTTTGCCGTCAAGTATATACTCCACCGTAATTTTGAATGTAATGTTCAGGTTTTCGGCTTCAAAACCCCACATTTCATTATCAATAATCAGCTCTTCTTCAGAATAAGCCCCTATTTCATAAAATAAATTATACATCTTCTTAAGAACAGGAATTGGTACCGCTGTAGGTGAACCATCATCAGTCTTTGATTCCCAATTTCGTATATATCTATCTTTGGTTTCGGTATAATATCCATGTTTGCCCAAGAGTTGTTCCCTTTGATCACTGTCAAGATACTTTAAAACCAATTCTTCCATTCGCTCTTTACTCATATACATTGGAAACATATCAAGATGTATCCTGGAAGCATCACCTACTGTAAATACACATTTGACACCATTTTCTACAGGCACGTATTCTACCTGTTTCAATTTTATACTCATTGTATAATTGTCCCATGTCTCAGTTGTAGCTCTTACTAAATCTCTATAATAAGTAGCTACAAAATCTGATTTTTGTATATTCTTAACGTATTCACTGCCCAGCTGACCATTCACAACTTTGGTGTCAAAATAATTTCCTGTTTCCAATGAAACAACCCGTAGTAAATTGAATGCTTTATCAATTAGTAGTTCTGCTTCATTATTCTGTGCCACCAATTCGAAATTGAAGTCTATCTCCTGTTCTGCAATATCTTGTTCGGAAATATCTCCAACAACATTTGCATCATTTGTGCTTTCCTGATCTTCCTCTTGACCAAGAACCGGAACTTGAAATACAAACAAAAAGATGAGAACTAATGCCAGGATTCTTCGCACAGCATATCACCTTCCTCATCATAGCCTCATACTCAATTCTTCAAATACTGTTTTGACAAACACAATTACTTCATTGGACAAAGCAAGGAGTAAAGCAGTTATAAATACAATTATACACATCACAATAACTGTCATTACAATCATCAAAACAGATTGAGTGAAGGTGTATTCATGTATGACTACCAGGCCTACAAACAAGTAAAATACAAAAGCTACCGTTCCTAGAGAATAAAAGAACAGGGCAAATGCTGCTTCTTCTACGGTGACAAAATTTGATAGTACCAAACCGGCAAGGCTAAGAATGATTTTAGGATAAGATGCATAAGCATACACCATAAAAATTTCTTTCATCTTTCCACTACCATTTGCAACCGCAGTAACACTCCAATTTGCTACAACAAATAGAAGAATAGGTATAACCGTCATCAAGATAACATATATAGTATTTACCGTCTTGTTTTCATTATGATATCCTGTCAGCACAAACCCTTCATACATCTCATTATATATGTTAAAAAAGCACATCAGAAAAACTAATGCAATAGCAAAATACAATTTCCCCCTATTCTCGTATTTCAGATCGCTAAATCCTTTAAATGGGCGGGAAATTATATAAAATGGGTATTTTATGAAATCTTCTTTCAAATCTATATTAAATTTTAACGTCTCAATAATACGGGTAACTCTGTGCTGTGCAAATGCATCCATATTTTATGCCTCCATCCGAACTTGAAATTTTAACCTTTTAATGATTTTATAGATAACCATACATATAAACAGCAATATAATCAGACCTATAAAGAGATCAAAGTATTGTTCAGCCCATTGTTGCCTTATTTTTTTATAAGCCATTGAATAATAATAGACATCCTGGCCCAGCAGGAAATAGTCCTTGGCAGCTTTATAATCTCCCCTTCGATACAATGCTTTGCCTACGCCAACATAGGCGTATTGAAAAGCCGGGTTATGATCTATTACTTTTTTCCATTCCTCCATGGCCAAGTCATATTCAAATTGTGACTGGTATCTAACAGCATTGTGGATACTTCTGCCATAATCATTCAATTTGAAAACTTTTATCGTTTCACTCCCTCGGTCAGCCACCAATAACATGTCTTCTCCCATAAACTTAACGTCTACAGGCAATTGAAATCTCCACTGAGTGGTACCAGCCTCTCCAAAGGCATATAGCATGTAACCATCTTCATCATATGCGAAGATTCTGGAACGCTTAGTATCAAGAACTATGTATAAACCGTAATCATTAATATCAATGGCACTAAGTGTTGATTTGCCATAGGGTACCCGCAGCCCGTAATGGTTGTATTTCAGATCACCTTGTGGTATTGCATCATCCTTTCCCACAGGATATCTCAAAATATTCTTGCCCTTAGCATTTAATTTCCTAATAGGTTGTTCATCACCAGATCCTGCCACAGTAGCATATACAAAGTCATATTTATCTATACTTAAATTGCTAAAATTAACAGGAAGCCACAGCCGAGACCTTGCCCTTTGCTCGGCAGTCTGAAGCCTCCTCCAAAAAAGCTGTATAGGAGTGTATTTTACTTCAACTACTCCAAAATATCTTAAAAACGAACCATCAGGATTTATTTCCACCAGGCCTTCATAAATATTATTTGCAACTACATAAATACGGCCAACGCTGTCTACCGCCACCTTTAGCGGCTGATACGCAATATTTTCTGGTATTATTATCCCTTCCGGTTTCTCCAGTACCCTTTTTATTGACCAATCCGGCGAAAAATGAAGTATACGACCTTTTGAAGGTTCACAGGCATATAGCTCCTCCTCATCTGTCACCCACATACCTGTTATATTGGTCAACGCCTGCTCTTGTCCGTTATGAGAAAAACCGGCAAGTTCTTTCTTTAAATTAAAGTTATGATCAGTAATCACAATTTTGCCATTGCATGCAATATAAACATGCTGATCCGAAACAAATATGCTATTTATCTCATTCAAACCTTCTACCCCTAAATCATCTGCATTCACACTTTTTACGAAGTTATAGGGTGAAGGCGATAATACAGGGTGATATCCTTCATCGGTGTAATAATATATGTAGCTTAGAATACCGTCAGCCGATACTGCATATCCTGGTATACAGCAGCTCAGCATCAATACAAAAGCACTTACTATAGCCCTTATATGCATTGTCCTTTTATCCATATCTTCACCCGCCTATTCTTTTAAACCTGAAGTCGTCATAGTTTCTATTACATTGCTTTGAGCTACAATAAACGTAATAGCAGGTATCAAAAACATAATTAATGATACAGCCGCCATAACCCCCTGCCTCGCAATTCCTACCCTGGCAATTTGACCTAATGCATAACTGAAAGTTTTTAAATTTTCCTTATAGATATACATATCTCCAGTAACTCCCCACATATTTTGAAATGATACTATAAACAATGTAATCCATGCTGGTTTTACAAGCGGCATTATCACACGCCAGAAGATTATAAAGTCATTGGCTCCGTCAATGCTTGCTGATTCAACCAATGATGAGGGGATTTGTTCCATAAAATTTTTCATTAAGTAGAGGCCCAACGTGGCCGCAAATGCCGGTAAAATTATGGCCCAATAAGTATCAATCAATCCCAGTTTAGAAATAATAACATAATTTGGCACTGCCGTTACCACAGGAGAAAACATCAGTGAAAGCACAATAATCCTCGATATAACTTCACTCCCAAAAAACCTGTATTTTGCAAGTGGATATGCCGCCATGGAAGCAAATATAATTTGTCCTGCCGTACCTACTACAAGAATAAATATGGTATTAAAAATGTACCTCAAAAGGGGTATAACAGAATCCTGAAAAATCACCCTTAGTTCCAAAAAGTTATTAAGAGTAGGTGTTTTGACAATTATGTCCGGTGGAAATTTCAGAAGTTCGTGCAGGGGTTTAAAAGCATTATTGGCCATAAATATCACCGGAAAGAGAAACAAGAAAGCCATAAAAACCAAAAACAAAACAAGTAAAACGTTGCCCCACACCGAACGGTTACTTCTGGCGGTAGCAAAGAGTTTAATAAAGATATGGTGTTTCTTCTTTTTTATCATTTTTCCTTGCCTATATTTCAAATATGTACTTCCTATTTCCGTCGCCATGATCAAGTACCCACCCTCTTTATAAACTTTTGGAAAAGCATATTAGTCAGTACCATCATCCCAAATAGCACTACAGCAATTCCTGAAGCATACCCCATCTCCATCCTTATACTGCCATAATCCATAAGGTGGTTGGCTATAGTATGTGCACCATATTGCGGGCTCGGAAAACCTGTCAAAGCCACAGTTATGTCTCCCACTCCTAAAGCGCTGGTTATAGACATAATGGCTCCAAACATCAACTGAGGTCTCATATTAGGCAAAGTTATATACCAAAGTTCTTGCCACCTGTTCCTGATCCCATCTATCTCGCCAGCTTCATATTGGGTTTTGTCAATAGTTTGCAATCCGGCAACAAAAGCTAAAAAACCAAACCCTAAACTCATCCATAATGAGACCAGTACAACCACGGGAAGCATATATTGTGTGTCTTGCAACCATAAAATAGGTGAGTCAATTATCCCCCATTCCAACAGCTTAGCATTTAAATATCCATATGGATCGCTTGAGAAAATAATAGTGAATATAAGATATACGTTACCTGAGATACTGGGAGCATAGAAAATAATGGTCAAAACTGCCCTGATTCTAGCTGGGAGCTCATTTATTAGCCACGCCATTAAAAAGGCCAGCAAATATCCAATGGGACCAGTTATTACAGCAATTACAAAAGTATTTTTTACAGCCGTGATGAATATATCATCGTTCAAAAACAATCTTCTGTAATTGCTAAAGCCGACAAATCTGGGAAATTGAAGTAAATTAAAATCGGTAAAACTAATTACCATAGAGGCAAATACAGGCAAAACAACAAATACAAAAAACAAAATCAAGAACGGAAGCATCATCAAATATAGATCTCTGTTTCGTCTAAAGCCATATACCTTTATCTTGTCATCCATATTAGGCATCACTTCCTTTTTTATTTACTGCTAAATTCTTTTCGTTTTATGTCAAGCTCATTATCAATCGCATCGGCAGCATCATAAATAGCGTCTATCGGATTTCTGCTCTCGGATTCGGTCACCACAGATAGAAATGCATTTTCTATTAATCTTCCTGTAATATAACCGCCTGGCACTTGCGGAACTGTTCGTAGCCATTGCAGACTTTCCTCCAAAACCTTCATATTTTCAGTACCCCAACCGAGCCTTTTGAAAGCTGCCACATTTGCAGTAGTATAACGCCCTGCCAGACCTAAAACCGATTCCATTGAATTTGCAAATTCATATTGTGCCTCTTCTGATGTCCACCACTTCAGATACTCCCACGCAAGATCAGTCGTTCCTTTCCTTTCAACAATGTTCTTTACAATAAAAGCTCCGCTCACTGCCACCGGATTATCATGTTTTACTCCACCATCAGATGAAACAATCCCAGGTATTAGAGCAATAGCCCACTGGCCCTTTATCTCAGGAGCTGCTACAGACAATGAATTAAAAGTTGTAAGATCAACAACTCCAACTGGAATTTCTCCCAGCCTGAATCTGGTAACAAAATCAGTAGACACAATGAAGTTATGTTTTGTATACAATTCAGTCCAATACTTAAATGCATTTATTCCTGCTTCGCTAATAATGGCAGTTGACTCCCCATCATTGTAGTAAAGGGCTCCTCCCATCTGATACAAAAACGATACATACACTGCATTTACATTTTTGGTCATCCCCGTACGCGCAACTGCCCCCAATTGAGGCTGTTCGGTTGTAGTAAAATAAATATCCATATTGTTTTTCTGCAGAATTGGAACAATGGCCAATAGCTCATCCATAGTCTTTGGTACAGAAATATTCAGATTATCAAATATATCAGTCCTATAGAACATAACATTAAAACTCATCTGATCAGGTAAAGCATAGCATGAATCTCCATACACAAATGTATTAAGCGCAGCTGGGGAAAAACTTTCTTTGACCTCAGTAAAATCTGCAAAGCTTGCCAAATCATACGCTCCACCGCGATAACCCAGATTCATAGGTATACTGGCTGCCGCCTGGATAACAATATCCGGTCCTGTTCCGGTCAAAGTAGCAGGAATAATTGCCTCAGGGGTAACCAATCTTAAGTTTACATCTATGTTATGTCTTTTTGAAAAAGATTCGTTAATCAGCCGGCGTAAAATATTGTATTGATCCCTTCCGGTAGATACCCAAACCTCAATACTGCCTCTCTTTTGTTGTGTGCTGCTTGCCAACACCTGATCAAAATTAACCACAAATGAGCCCAAGAAAGCTTTTATCCTGTGGCCAATACTTCCTATCAAATTAGCTTCTCCCTTGGGTAGTCTGTAGTCAGCTGGGGCTACTATTATATAATCTAAAAGCAACGGCTGCTGTATCATAGAATCTATCCAATATCCTAAGGAGGAAATATAGTTTTTAAAATCCCCCAAGTATCTCCCAATTTCATTAGGCCTCTGTATTATTTTGTCAATGGTTATAATTAACATCTCGATAATAGAGTTGGAATCCGTAAAACCACCCGTTGTACTGCTCATTTCATCAATTATTTTCTTTAAATTATCGCGTTGTGATATCAAGCGGCCTCTCAAGTCAGGAATCAATACAGTTAAATTGTAATCCCTGTACCTATCCGGTGAAGTACCTGTAACTATTACTATATCTTGATAAATCCGGTTGAGCTCTCTCAACGAATTCTCTACCTGTTCAATAAGCTGACCAAATACCCCCAGGCATACTTCCAAACCAATAGTATTTTTCCCTTTCTCGAGGTAAAAGCTGTACTCTTCACCAGTACTCTCATCTGCTAAATATTTAAGATTAAATTTTGTATCATAGGGAAATTTTATTTCACTAACTTCAGCAAAGGGTATCTTTCCGTTTATAGTCAACTTTCTTAAAGAAAATCTGCCTCTGTTATAAGACTGCTTATACCTGAAGGCTATCTTATATAACCCCTCCTCAGGGATATCTATTTCCCATATTATTGTCTGTCCTGGAAACCTCCATGCATAGCCTCCGATTGTATTCAAAACAACATAATATGGATGATAAGGCTCTGATAATGGTGATGTGCGGTCGTTTACCGGATAAAGACTGGGACTACTTTTTAATACAGCATCCTCTGCCTGTATTTTGATAGGCTTTCCACGATAAAAGTCATATCCATTCTCAAAAAGTTGGGATACATAGCTTTTATAATCAAGAAGTCGTACTACTGGGACAATTCTAATTTTGTCTATCCAAATCTCTCCATCCACATACTCAAGGGTTAACAAATTTTCCCCTGCATCAAAAAAGAACTCGAATGGCTCTCCTTTGGAATCGGATAAAACATAATCATACCAAATTTCTGTTTCAATCTGTGGGGGGAACGTCTGATTGCCTTTTTCCTTTTTGTATTCCTGATCCTGATCTCTATAAAAACGTTTAAATGTTATATGCTTTGCTTCCTCAAAAGGAAACTCGGAATTTATACGAATTCCCCTCGCAATTTCACTTCCGCCTGCAACAGCTTTGTAGCTGACCATAATATAAAAAAGACCGGGTTCGGATATATTGAAAGCATACGTTATTATTGAATCTTTCCCCGAAAGCACAGCGTTATTTAAATTTTCAGTTCCGGTTGCTTGTTTATAATTATCCGCTGGCAAAACTATTTCTTCAGCTTTTTCATTGATGAATTGAGAATAGGAATTTTTATATGCCGAATATGTTGGTTGTTGTTCTTCCCCCAAAACCACAGTATTGAACTCCATACCTGACAAAAATACCAAGGCTATAATCATCATTATGAATATTTTGCTTTTGTGTTGCCAAACGCTTCTGGTGCTATTTTTAACCAAATTTAGCATAATCACACCTTCTTCGATCCATCGAAAATTATGCATATTGTTCAAAAAGAACAGAATTAACCATGTTATGTCAAAGGGATAGAAACCCTTTGACATAACATGGTATTTATTGTTTGGAAGTTAAAATCATGCTTTATAGTATTATTCTTGTTTTTCTCTGAATTCTGCCACTTTTTGTTTCAAATCGTCTGGCAACTCTTCCTCTTTTATCAGGCCAGCCTCGATCATTGCGAATATATCCTCACCTACAATAGCCTCAAACTCTGCACGGGGACTCCCGCCCACTGAACATACTTTATACAATGCTCTGAAAAATACACTAGATTGTGTGGTAGTATCAAGGGGATCAAATTTATAGCGGCCAATATACCAATCCCACAATTCAGCATCTAAGTCCGTGGAGAACCACCTATAAGCCCCTTTTCCTTCCCAAGTAATGGGTTCTCCCTTAGCTTCTCTTTCACGATTTTCTTGCAATAGTTCTGCCATTTCTGTCCAATAAGAGAATAACAGATTCATGTATTGCTCAGGAGTGGCCTTCTTTTCTCCACCCTTAACCACTACAAATACACCATTATCTTTGTAGTAGTTTGTATAATTATCTGAAAGGGTTCTGTAATCATTTGGATCTTCCAGCGTTACATTGGAACCCCATGGGAAGGGTACCACTCCAAAATCAAATTGGGCTGCCCATCCATCAAAATTCCAGTTATCACCATGAGTAATTACAATTTTTCCTTCATCAAAACCCTGTTGCGCCGGATTCCAGTCGTAACCTGTAGTACCGTCGTCACGGGTTACCTCTGTTGCATTCACAGCTATGCCTTCTTGAACCAGTTTTTGGAAAAATTCTACTATTTCAATAAAACCATCAGACAAGTAACCCGGGTGATATGTCTTTGCATCCATCATATAAGCACCATTCGCAAAAGCTGCTCCGCGAGCCCAGTTAAGTGCATGAATACCTAATACGTATGTTCCTTCCGGTAACCTCGACTGCAACTCTTTACAATAGCTGTAAAAATCGTCCAAACTCCATTTTCCTTCAACAAACATTTCACCTGGAGTTTTCTCCATACCAACTTCCTGAATTATATCTCTTCTGTATACCAAAGAACTCCATGGAAGCATAGGTCCTCTGGAAAAACCGATTATTTTATCTCCCCACTGGCAACCGCCTTCCCAATATGCCTTCGGCAAATTATAATTCTTTACAACCTCCGTCATATCAAGGATCGCATCGTTTGTAACCAAAGAACTTATGTAGTATCTTGACATGTCACCAAAATCTATAACCGGATCTCCTGCGGCAACAGAAGAAATGATTGTTTGTGGGACATCGTTCCAGCCAACGCCCTCCAAGCCACTAAAGTCTAGCTTACAATTAAATTTTTCTTCTACTGCTTTTAGACGTTCAGACCATTTTTCCTTTTCCGCCTCATCCACAGTCTCTGGATTAGGGAAACCCCATACTTTTAGAGTTACTCCTCCAAGATCTGCACCGGGAAATGGATCTTCATCTGTCTGGTCTTCTTCTGCTTCTTCTGGCTGTTCTGAAACATCATCGGAAGAATCATCAGAAGGAGTAGTCTCCTCTTGAGGTGTAGTTGTTTGCTCTGGGATCTCCGTTTTACTGCAGGCTATCACTGTGCTAATAATAAAACAGAAAATCAGCAACAAAACAATATGCCTTTTCCCCTTCATCCATATTCCTCCTTTTCTTTTTTTGCCTTTTCAGGCTTTTGTAAAACCCAGTTACATATTTTATGGGTTTTACTTGTTATTTCGAGCAGGATCCCTTCACTATTATTAAATTTTATATCATTTTAACGCTATATATTAGCTGTATATTATTTTATGCTATGTGATTAAGTGTATTGCGTATATCACCCTATCTATTGCGGTAACCACTTCATAGTAAAGAAAAAGGGAATTGTTGTTGCCAGACAAAACAGTCTCAGAAGCATATTATTGCTACATCTGGTAGAGAATTGAAGTGCGCTGAAGCAAGCTTAAACCTTTGCCGTGTTCACAGATAATCCGTCCTCAAGTACGCTTTAAAAAAGGCATGGCATACCCTTAATATCACTGCGAAGCAAGCCCCCTTGCCTACCTATAGGTACTTTTGGACCGCTCATTGGATTTAAATCCATAAACAGGGAAGGAAATCCTGCTTGAAAACACCTCTATTCCCCATAGCGATCTCATTAGAAAAAGACCAAGTAATTCTTTAATACTTCTATTGGTAGTATAAATACTGAAAACGATTATAAAATGACCGTCTGCAAACACCGCTGAATAACTTAACTTACTGGTCTTTTCCCAAGCATTAACAACGTAATGTCAATATAGAATTATCTGAACCCGTTTTATTTAGAATGATAATTATTGATAGTGTACATTGGCATAGCTTATTATCGCATAGATGTACTCCCATTAGTTAAAAAGCTTCTGCCGTTATGTTTTCAGAATTGATTCCTGCATCTATTGGCGCAATTATATCATGTATCCTTTTTTTTGTCGACTAAATTATATCATATAGCATGTCGTTGTGCAACATATTTATTTTTGCAGATAGCGTCAAGATACTCTGG
>LSQX01327275.1_pt2 | contig 23815 bp, 24 predicted proteins | sample 654561 | NCBI WGS metagenome assembly LSQX01 (sample SAMN04489861, study PRJNA283612) | anaerobic digester metagenome | isolation source: 4 biogas reactors fed with cattle manure at either 37C or 55C with and... | place: Denmark: Kongens Lyngby | collected 2014
AGGATGGGCTCCGAGGTGCACGTCTACGGCCCGTCGACCCTGGTGCCCAAGGGAATCGACCAACTGGGCGCGGTGGTTGCTTCCTCCCTGGAGGAGGCGGTGCGCGATGCGGACGTGGTGATGACGCTGCGCATCCAGCGCGAGCGGCAGAACGACCCGCTGCTGCCGTCCCTGCGCGAATACGCCCAGCGCTTCGGCATTTCCCGGGAGATTCTCGCCCTGGCCCGACCGGATGCGGTGGTCATGCACCCCGGGCCGGTGAACCGCGGGGTGGAGTTGAACCCCGACGTGGCCGACGGACCGCAGTCCGTCATCCTCGACCAGGTGACCAACGGCGTGGCCGTGCGCATGGCCCTGCTCTATCTGGTGATGGGCAACTCCTGAGCGGGCCGGGCTGCCCCCTTTCCCGTGCCCCTCTTTTTCTTGAAGGCGAACGAGCGATGCAGACGAACTGGCGCATAACAAACGGCCGCATCATCGACCCGGCCAACGGGGTCGATCAGACCGGCGACCTGCTGATCATCGCCGGGCGCATCGCTTCGCCCGGCCAGGAGGCCCCGCCGGACACGACCGAGATCGATGCCGCGGGCTGCTGGGTCGTGCCCGGACTGACCGACATGCATGTCCATCTGCGTGAACCCGGGCAGGAATACAAAGAAGACATTCTGTCCGGGGCGCGGGCGGCGGCGGCGGGGGGCTTCACCTCCATTGCCTGCATGCCCAACACCTCTCCGGTGAACGACTGTGCTGCGGTGACGGCGATGATCCGCGCGCGGGCTGAACAGGCGGCGGTGCGGGTGTATCCGGTGGGCGCGGTGAGCAAAGGCAGCGAGGGGCACCAACTGGCTGAGTTTGGCGAGTTGAAGGCGGCCGGTGCGGTCGCCGTGACCGATGATGGCCGGCCGGTGGAGGACAGCCAGTTGATGCGCCGGGCGCTGGAGTACGCCGGCGATTTCGGCCTGGTGGTGATCAGCCACAGCGAGGACCGGTCCCTGGCCAGCGGGGTCATGAACGAAGGGGTGGTTTCGACCCGGCTCGGACTGAAGGGTATACCCACCGCAGCGGAGTCGATCATGGTCTACCGGGAGATCGCCCTGGCCGAATTCACCGGCCAGCGGGTCCACATCGCCCACGTGAGCGCCGCGGCTTCCATTGACCTGATCCGCGCAGCCAAGGCGCGCGGTGTCCGCGTCACCGCCGAGACCGCGCCGCACTACTTCACCCTGACGGATGAGGCGGTGTTCGGCTATGACACCAACGCCAAGATGAACCCGCCGCTCCGCTCAGCGGCTGACCGGGAGGCGGTGCGCGCGGCCCTGGCTGACGGCACCCTGGATGCCATCGCCACGGACCATGCGCCCCATTCCATCCTCGAGAAAGAGACCGAATTCGATACCGCGGCCAACGGCATCATCGGTCTGGAAACGGCGGTACCGCTGGCCCTGGACCTGGTGCGCGACGGGGTGGTGGACGCAGGCCGGATGGTGGCGTTGATGGCCCTGAACCCGGCCGCCATTCTCGGCTTGGGGGCCGGCCGCCTCGATCCCGGAGCGATGGCGGATGTGACCATCATTGACCCGGAGCGTGAGTTTGTCTACACCGCCGATCAGGTCGTCTCCAAAAGTCGCAACACGCCGTTTCTCGGCTGGCGGCTCAAGGGGCGCGCCGTGCTGACCATGGTCGGTGGCGAAGTCCGGTACCGACTGCCCGGCTGAGAGGGCCGGGCTCGCCGCGCTCTACAATTCCTTGTCCACGTAGCGGGCCGGATCGGTCAGGCCCGCATCCCTGAACCCCTGCAGTCGCAGTCGGCAGGCGTCGCAACGGCCGCAGGCCAGTTCGCCCACCGGATCGTAACAACTGTGCGTCAGGGCGTAGTCCACGCCCAACTCCCTCCCCTTGAGAATGATTTCCCGCTTGCTCAGATGCAGCAGCGGCGCATGGAAGCGGATGGGGTGGCCGGTGGCGCCCGCCCGGGTGCCGAGGCTTGCCATCCGCTCGAAGGCGGCAAGAAAGTCCGGGCGGCAGTCGGGATAGCCACTGTAGTCCACCGCGTTGATGCCGAGAAAAATGTCGGCGGCGCCCAGGACCTCGGCCCAGGACAGGGCGTGAGCCAGGAAGATGATATTGCGGCCGGGTACATAGGTGGTGGGAATATCGTCCGGGTCTGCCGAGGGGAGACGGTCCTTGGGCACGGGCTCGCTGCCGGTCAGGGCGGAGCCGCCGATGGCGTCCAGATCGACGCGGAGCACGAGATGCCGGCGGGCGCCGCAGCGGGCGGCGATCTCCCGGGCGCGGTCGAGTTCGACCCGCTGGCGCTGTCCGTACTGGAAGCTCAGGCAGTTGCAGACGAACCCATCCGCCAGGGCAAGGGCGAGGACTGTGGTCGAATCAAGGCCGCCGCTCAGCAGGACGACCGCTTGTTGGTCAGGCATGGTCTGCACCGGAACGTTCGAGTTGGAAGGGAATCTTTCGGGTTATGGTGATGGCATCGAAGCGCACCTCCGCCTGGTAGGCCAAAAATTGCACCCCCCTGGCCGCGGCCGATGAGACGGCCCGGGCATAGACCGGATCGATCTCTGCCGCCGGCCTGCAACGGTCAGCATCGCCACGCTGCACACAGAAGAGCACCGCGGTCCCGAAGCCGGCCTCGCTCAACCCAACGAGTTCGGCGATGTGCTTTGTGCCGCGAACGGTGACCGCGTCCGGGAAAAGGGCTGTACGATCCCGTGCCAGCGAGCAGTTTTTCACCTCAACACAGACCCGCCCCTGATCCGTTTCAATCAGGAAATCCAGTCGGCTCCTGGCGGAGACCACCACCTCCGGGGTGATCGTGAGAATTCTGCCGAAGTCGTCGATCACCCCGTTTTCCAGACCTTCCCTGACCAGGGTGTTCGTGCGGCCGGTGTGGACGCCAATCCACACGCCATCTTCCTGCACCATTTCGAGGGTCCATGGATATTTTCGCGCCGGGTTGTCCGATCGGCTGATGATCACCGGGCTGCCCGGGGTGGAACAGCCCCGCATGGAGCCGGAGTTGGGACAGTGGACGGTGAGGGTTTGGCCGCCAGCCAGGCGGACGTCGGCCAGAAAGCGTTTGTATCGCTTGAGGAGCACGGCGGATTGTTTGGTCTGCGGCAGGTGCATGGCTCTGGGGGAGGCAGCGGCCCGGGGGGCGGCCAGTGGAGGAAAGAGGCGACTGCTGTTGCGCAGCATTGGCCTTCCCGACAGCGATCAGGTATGATAACTAGTCATGCCGACCGGATCGACTTGTACCCGCATCGCCTGAAGACACGGCTTTTTGCCGATCCGGCGAGGTTGTGCTACCGGTGGACAATGAATTTTGCTATAATATTGCCATTGTTCAGAAAAGCAATGAGGTTCCTTGAAATACACCAGCAGGCGGCGTCCGCCGCTTTTCCACTGTCCCATCATCTTCCCAACCCTAACGAGAGGAGAGCACCGTTATGAAACTCGGGATCAACGGCCTAGGCAGGATCGGCAAACTATCGTTGTGGCACCATGTCTCTCGGCAGTTTTTTTCGGAGATCGTGGTCAATCTGGGAAGAAATGTCGGCTCCGGAATCGAGAGTATTGCTTCGTCCATCGAAAAGGACTCCACCTACGGCCGGCTGAGTATGTACCTGCACGGCCACAAGGGTGGGCGGATGATCGAGAACCTCGACGAGGCCCGGGGCAGCATGACCATCAACGGCGTGCCGGTCACCTTTCTCCGCAAGGCTCGCAACCCGAAGGATATCGACTGGCAGGGCAACCAGGTGCGCCTGGTGGTCGATTCCACCGGCGCCTTCAAGGACCCGACCGCCGACCCGGCGGAAGGCAGGGGGGCGGTGCGCGGCCACCTGCAGGCCGGCGCGGAGAAGGTCATCGTCTCCGCCCCGTTCAAGATCCAGGCCAAAGGGCTGGACATGCCCGAAGACGCCTTGACCACGGTCATGGGCATCAATGACGACGACTACGATCCGGCCCGGCACAACATCGTCTCCGCCGCCTCCTGCACCACCACCTGCCTCTCCTACATGATCAAGCCGCTGCTCGATCATTTTGGGGCGGGGAAGATGCTTTCCGCCTCCATGGTGACGGTGCACGCCGCCACCGGTTCCCAAGAGGTGCTGGACCGATTGCCCGCTGCCGGCGCCACTGATCTGCGCAAGAACCGCTCCATTCTTAACAATATCATCCTGACCACCACGGGCGCTGCCAAGGCGTTGGGGCTGGTCATCCCGGAGATGAAGTCCATCGGTTTCATCGCCGAGTCGGTGCGCGTCCCGACCACCACCGGCTCGCTCATCGTCCTGGTCCTCAACCTGCAGGACGAACTGGAGAACCCGATCAAGCGCTCGCTGCTCAACTCGATCTACGAAGAATACGCCACGACCAGTCCGTACCTCATCTATTCCACGGAGCAGAACGTATCCTCGGATATCATCGGCATGCCGCGGGCTGCGGTGACCATCGAGTCGACCGAGACGCACACGCGCACGGCCACCATCAAGGTCGACCTGCAGAGCCTGAAGAACTTCAGGTTTGAAGCCGGCAGCACGCCCCCGGTCCTTGAGGTGCCGATCACCCAGGCGGTCATTTACGGCTGGTATGACAACGAGCTGGGCAGCTATACCAACATGCTCGGTGAGCTCACCACTTCCATCGCCGAGCGGATGGTGTGAGGATTCGCCGGGTGCGGCCGGCCGACCTCGACGGGGTGCTGCGTGTCGAGAGCCGTTCCATGCCCGACCCGTGGGATTTTGTCGCGATCGCCGCGGAGTTGCAGGTCGCCAACAGTGTCGGCTGGGTCGCGATAGCAACCGGCCGGGTGCTGGGATACGCCTTCTTCCGCACCTGCCGGCCCGAGAGCGAACTGCTGCGTCTGGCCGTCGAGCCGGAGTCGCGAGATGGCGGCGTGGGTCGTGCGCTCCTCGACAGAGCGCTCAGCGGCCTGAAGGACGAGGGATATACCCACTGTTTTCTCGAGGTTCGACGCGCCAACACGGCTGCACGCAGGCTGTACCAGCGAGCCGGGTTTGTCCAAACCGGGGTGCGTACAAACTATTACAGTCAACCGGTGGAGGACGCGGTCCTGTTGTGCCGCGATTTGACCGGAGTGAATGGAGGATTGCCATGAAAACTTTGAAAGATCTGGAACTGGCAGGCAAGCGGGTGCTGGTGCGGGTGGATTTCAACGTGCCCATGAACGACCAGGGCGAGATCACCGACGATCTGCGCATCCGCACCGTCCTGCCGACCCTGCGCTATCTGGTGGAGGCGGGGGCCCGGGTGATCATCTGCACCCACAGGGGACGGCCGAAGGGACAGCGGGTCGAGGCGTTTTCGCTGGCACCGGTGGCCGCCCTGACCGCGGCGTTGATTGGTCGGCCGGTGCCGCTCGCCCCGGACTGCATCGGTCCCAAGGTGGAAGCGGCGGTGGCGGCGCTCAAGGACGGCGACTGTCTCATGCTCGAAAACCTCCGTTTTCACCCGGAGGAGGAAAAGAACGATGCGGCGTTTTCCCGGCAGCTGGCGGCCCTGGCGGACGTGTACGTCAACGACGCCTTTGCCGTGTCCCACCGGGCGCACGCCTCGGTGGTCGGAGTGACCGCCCATGTCCGCGAGAAGGCGGCCGGCTTTCTGCTGCAGAAGGAGATGGAGTACTTCCAGCGGGCCATCGGCACCCCGCAACGGCCGTTGATCGCCATTGTCGGTGGGGCCAAGGTGTCCGGCAAACTGCAGGCCCTGCAAAATATGCTCGGCCGGGTCGACCGGATGATTATCGGCGGCGCCATGGCCAATACCTTTCTCAAGAGCCAGGGGTACGATGTCGGCGCCTCCAAGGTGGAGGACGACCTGCTCGATACGGCCAGGGATCTGCTCGTCCAGGCGCGTGCAAAGGGCGTCAAGGTGTATCTGCCGGTGGATGTGATCGCTGCGGACCGTTTCGCGCCGGACGCGGTCATCAAGCAGGTGACGATTCAGGATATTCCCGAAAACTGGATGGCCCTGGACATCGGGCCCGCATCGGTGGTTCTCTTCAACGAGGCCCTGGCCGACGCGCGGACCATTGTCTGGAACGGTCCTATGGGCGCCTTCGAAATGGACGCCTATGCCCGCGGCACCATGGCCCTGGCGCACACCGTGGCCAGTTCGCACGCGTTGAGCGTCACCGGCGGCGGGGATTCCAATGCCGCGGTCAAGCAGTCGGGCGAAGCGGAAAACATCAGCTACATGTCCACCGGCGGCGGTGCCTTTCTCATGCTGATGGAGGGCAAGGAACTGCCCGGCATCAAGGCCCTCACCTGATCCGGCGAAGGCGGTCAGCGACGGAACAACCCACGGGAAGCAGGAGGAGACCATGAGCAGGCGACCATTGATAGCCGGAAACTGGAAAATGCACCTTTCGCTCGGGGAGGCGGCCGCACTGGCCCGGGCCCTGGCGGCGAGCTGCGGCAACTGCACCGACCGCGAGGTGATGATCGCGCCTGCCTTCATCGCCCTGGCGGCCGTGGCCGAGGCGATCAAAGGGTCCGCTATCCGTGTGGGCGCACAGAATGTCGCCTGGGAACGGGAGGGGGCCTTCACCGGTGAGATCTCGCCGCCCATGCTCACCGGCATCGGGGTGGAGATGGCCATTGTCGGCCATTCCGAGCGGCGGCAGATCTTCCGGGAGGACGACACGATGATCAACCGTCGTCTTTTGGCGGCGCTCGCTGCCGGATTGGTGCCGGTCCTGTGCATCGGTGAAACCCTGGAGGAACGGGAAGCCGAGCGAACCTTCGCCGTGCTCGAAGGGCAACTGCGGAGCGGCCTGCAGGGCGTGACCGCGGCAGAGGCCAGCCGGGTGGTGCTTGCCTACGAACCGGTGTGGGCGATCGGTACCGGAAAAACCGCCTCCAAGGAGCAGGCGCAGGAGGTGCATGGTTTTCTGCGCGGCTTGCTGGGGCAGCTGTTTGAGAAAAATATTGCCGAGTCGATACGAATACTGTATGGTGGCTCGGTTAAACCTGATAATATTGATGCTCTTATGGCGCAGCCGGATATTGATGGCGCGCTCGTCGGCGGTGCCGCCTTGACGGCTGAATCGTTTGAAAGGATTGTTCATTTTCGATGACGACCCTGCTTATTGTTGTTCATGTGGTGGTTAGCCTGTTTCTGATCTGCATCGTCCTGCTGCAGCACGGGAAAGGTGCGGATATCGGGGCCTCGTTCGGCGGGTCGAGCCAGTCGCTCTTCGGCACAGAAGGACCGGTGCCCCTGCTCAACAAGATCACCACCCTGGCGGCCATCATCTTCATGGGGACCTCGGTGACTTTGGCCTATGTCTCGGCACATAAAAGTTCCGGTTCGGTGATGAGTGACATCGCCGGTCAGGAACAGCAGGCACCGGCCAGCCAGGAAACAAGCCCCTTGCCCGTGCCGCCAGAGAAGCGGGCAGAAACAGAAAAAGTACCGCAACCGGTTGAAAAACCGAGACAATAGTGGCTCTGGAGTGCCGAAGTGGTGGAATTGGTAGACACGCTATCTTGAGGGGGTAGTGGCCCACGGTCGTGCGAGTTCGAGTCTCGCCTTCGGCACCAGCTCGCAGCAAGGCCCGCAATCGTTTTCGATTGCGGGCCTTTTTTTGTTCCCTCAAACAGGGTCTGGCGCACGACTGCCCCGCAGGAAAGCGTTGCAGGTTCCATCGGGTAATGGGCGGGGTGGAGATGAAACGTCGGTGCCAGGGGGGCGATTCCTCGGCAAGCCGTTCAGATTCAGGAGGAAAGAATGCACTGTTTGATTTATGGCGCCGGGGCACTGGGGCAGGCAGTGGGGTGCCTGCTGGCCGCAGCCGGACACGATGTCGTTCTTGTGCTCAGGCAGCGCTACATTGATGTCCTCCGGGCCGGCGGCCTGCGGGTCACCGGGATTTTCGGCGAATACCGGGTCGAGCCGGATCATTTGACCCTGTGGCCCGACCTGCAGGGACGCAGCGGCGGGCGGTTCGACTACGTCCTGCTCACTACCAAAACCTATGACACAGCGGCAGCGGTGGCCGAGATCGCCGCCCTGGACGGCTGCCTTTGCCCGGTGGTCACCATGCAGAACGGCTGCGGTAATCTCGAGCAGCTCAGTCACCGCCTGGGTGAGGAGCGCAGCCTTGCCGCCCGGGTGATCACCGGCTTCGAAGTCGAGACGCCGGGTGCGGTCCGCATCACTGTTTCGGCCGATAGCGTACACATTGGTGGCGCCCGACGCGGCGAGATACCGGCTGCGGCCGACCGCCTGGCTGCAGCGCTGGACCAGGCCGGTCTGCCCAGTCGGGCAGTGGCGGACATCCACCAGTCACTCTTTGCCAAACTACTCTATAATTGCGCTCTGAATCCGCTGGGAGCGATCCTTGGCGTCCATTACGGCGCCCTGGCGGAGAGTGCGGCCGCGCGGAGAATCATGGATGCGGTGATCGAGGAGACCTTTGCGGTGGTTCGGGCGATGGGCGGCTCACTGCCCTGGAGCGAGCCCGAGGGGTACCGCCGGGTCTTTTATGAACAGCTGGTGCCTGCGACCTACCGGCATCGATCGTCCATGCTGCAGGATTTGGAACAGGGCAAACCCACCGAGGTGGATGCCATGGTCGGTTATGTCAGTGCCATGGGCCAGCACCACGATGTGGCCACTCCCTGCTGCAGCCTGCTGGCCGAGCTGGTGCGGGCCAGGGAACACTCGGCGGGGATTCACGCCCCACTCTAATCAGCCCTGTGGCCGGTCCGATTGGCTTACGGCAAACGGTCGAGCAAGGTGTCGAGCAGGGTGTTGATGGGGGCGAACCGCTCGGGGGCGACGTCCCCGATTTGGGGCATCGTCTGGATGAAGGGGCCGGGAACGAGTTCGTCCCGGCAGTGGGACAGCAGGTGTTGCACCGTTTCCGGGGTCGATTCCAGGTGGAACTGCAGGCCCAGGATGCGGTTGTCGTAGAGAAAGGCCTGATGATCGCAGGCCTCGCTCTCGGCCAGATGGGTGGCCCCTGAAGGAAGGTCGAAGGTGTCGCCGTGCCAGTGGAAGCCGGTGAACTCGGCAGGCAGGTCGCGGCACAGTTCGGTGTTTCGGCCTGCAGCGGTCAGCCGCACCGGGAACCAGCCGATTTCCTTTTCGCGGCCTGCGTACACCCGTGCGCCCAGGGCCGAGGCGAGCAGCTGGGCCCCGAGGCAGATGCCCACGGCTGATTTGCCGGCAGCCACCGCCTCCCTGATGAAGGCCTTTTCTTCAATCAGCCAGGGATAGGCGGCCTCCTCGTCGACGTTCATCGGTCCGCCCATGATGATCAGCCGGTCAAATGCATCCATCGGGGGCAGGACCGCTGAGTCATAGAGGCGGCTCTCGGTCAGTTGGTGACCGCGGCGGCTGATCCAGGAACCGATATGGCCGAGTCCCTCAAAAGGGACATGCAGCAGGGCGTGCAAACGCATCGCGGGAGACTCCGTGACAAAGTGACCGCAGAGGGGTGATGCGGCGCGAAGCTGGTGTGGGGACACCGATCAGCCAACAAAAAAGAACGAGCGAACCGCGCCTGGTCGCACGAAAACAGTATCGCCCGGCTCCTGACCGTTTGGACAGAGTGCCGGGCGATATGGGTTTGTCCAGGAGCCGGTGGTTCAGTCGGCCGGTTCCTGTTGCGGTGCGGGCGGCGTTGCGTTGTCCACCGGCATGCCCAGGGCGAGGCGGAGTTTGGCCTCGATCTCGTCCATCATTTCCGGGTGTTCCTTGAGAAATTTCTTGGCGTTTTCCCGGCCCTGGCCAATGCGCTCGTCCTGGTAGCTGTACCAGGCACCGCTTTTGTCCACCAGTCCCTGGGCCACGCCCAGGTCGAGCAGATCGCCGGTCCTGGAGATGCCTTCGCCGTAGACGATATCGAATTCGGCCTGCTTGAACGGCGGCGCCACCTTGTTCTTGACGATCTTGACCTTGGTCAGGTTGCCGATCACATCCTGGCCCTCTTTGATCTGGGTCGTCTTGCGGATGTCGATGCGGATGGAGCTGTAGAACTTGAGCGCATTGCCGCCGGTGGTGGTCTCCGGACTCCCGAACATGACGCCGATCTTCATGCGGATCTGGTTGATGAAGATCACCAGGCAGTTGGCGTTCTTGATGTTACCGGTGATCTTGCGCAGNNATGCGGATCTGGTTGATGAAGATCAGCACGGTGTTGGTGCGGCTGAGCACGCCGGTGAACTTGCGCATAACATGCGACATCAACCGGGCCTGCAGACCGACATGCTGGTCGCCGACGTTGCCGTCGATCTCGGCGCGGGGCACCAGGGCCGCCACCGAGTCGATGACCACCACGTCAATGCCGCCGCTGCGGATGAGGATCTCGGCTATCTCCAGCGCCTGCTCGCCGAAGTCGGGCTGGGAGATGAGCAGGTTGTCCACGTCCACCCCGAGGCGTTCGGCGTAGGCGGTGTCCAGGGCGTGCTCGGCGTCGATGAAGGCGACGTTGCCGCCCCGGCGCTGGGCCTCGGCGATGACGTGCAGGGCCAGGGTGGTCTTGCCCGAAGCCTCCGGGCCGTAGATCTCCGTGACCCGGCCGCGCGGCAGGCCGCCGACGCCCAGGGCCAGGTCTATGGAGAGAATGCCGGTGGGGATGACCGGGATGTTCTCGCGCTCGTTCGAACCCAGCCGCATGATCGACCCCTTGCCGAACTGCCGATGGATCTGGGTGATCGCGTTGTCGACGCTTTTCAGCCGCCCTTCGCTGACTTCATTGGACACTGTCATGGTTTTCTCCTTGTGATGACTCATTACCCCGCGAGTACGGCGCGCCGCACCGTATCCAGGGCCATGTGCGTGGTTTTCTCCTGCACCTGCCGGCGTGTGCCGGAGAAGCGGAACCGCTGATCGCTGGTCCGGCCGCTCTGGTGCAGGCCGATATGCACCGTCCCCACCGGCTTTTCGGCGGTGCCGCCGCCAGGTCCGGCAATGCCGGTGACCGCAACGGCGAGGTCGCAGCCGAGCCGCGCGGCCGCTCCGGCGGCCATGGCCCGGGCGGTTTCGCCGCTCACTGCGCCGCAGCGGGCGAGCAACTCCGCCTCCACACCGAGCAGCGATTCTTTCACGCCGTTGGCATAGGCGACTATGCCGCCGGCGAACCAGCCGCTACTTCCTGCAACTCCGGTGACGGTGCTGCTCAGCAGCCCGCCGGTGCAGGATTCGGCTATGCCGAGCACGAGGCCGCGCTCCTGCAGCAGACGCCCGACGCTGGAAGCGAGTGTTTCCCCGTCGATCCCGTAGAGATCGTCGCCCAGAGCCGCGCGGATGGAGCGGTCGGTCCGGACGAACAGCGGATCGTCCATTCCCCGGGCGAGGTCGCGGAGCAGCAGGCTGACGTGCACCTCGCTGCCCACCGGGTAATACCCCAGATGGATGCGCTCATCGGCTTCCAGGTCGAGCAGCCGTTTGTTGATCTCCACTTCCCTGAGTCCGCAGGTGCGATAGACCCGCTGGCACACGGGCAGGGTGTGTTCTGCGGAGGCGGCCTGCAGCGCCGGAATCACCTTGTCGGCCAGGAGGATCTCCAGCTGCGGCGGAACGCCCGGGAGGAGAAAGAGCAGCTTGCCCCGGTGGCGGAGCAGGTAGCCGGCCATGCGGCAGGCGCTATCCAGCACCTCGGCGCCCTCGGGAAGCAGGCTCAGCTTGTCGAGGGAAACCGCGTCGCCCAGTCGGCCGGGCGGCCAGCGGGCGGCGATGCTGGCCCGCACCCCGGGGTGGACCACGGTCTTCAGGCCAAGGGCACGAACCACCGCCTCGTTGGTCAGGTCGTCGGTGGTCGCCCCCAGGCCGCCGGTGACGAGGACGAAATCAGCGTGGGTGAGGGCTTCCCGGAGGGTGGCGCCGATCAGTGCCACATCGTCGCCGATGGTGTGCATGGCGCGGATCTGGTGGCCGAGCAGGAACAGCTGATGGGCCGCGTGGCCGCTGGTGGTGTTGGCGACGCGGCCGGAGGTCAGTTCGTCGCCGATGGCGATCAGTTCTCCTATCATGTTCCTCTACCCTGAAAAGTGGAAGCAGCACTCTACCTGCTTTCCCCCTTTTCCTCAAGCAACTCCTCGACAATGCAGCCAAACGGCCGCCCGTCACGCAGGCTGTCGAACCGTACCGGCACGATCTTGTGCAGCCGGTCGGCCCCGCCGGGGAAGTGGAGGGGGAGGTAGTTTTCCGAGAACCCCTGCAAGAGGCCGTTTTGCCTGTCCCGCCGTTCCACCAGCACCCGGTGCACCCGGCCCAGCTGACGCCCCTGGAAGGCCTCCCGCTTGGCCGCGTCCAGGTTGCGCAAACGGGCGACCCGCGCCTCCTTGATCGGGCCGGGCAGCTGCTGGGGACTGGCGGCGGCCAGGGTCCCGGGGCGGCGGGAATAGGGAAAGACGTGCAGGTAGCTCACCGGCAGATCGGTGAGCAGCTGCAGGGTGTTGTCCGCCTCCCGGTCGGTCTCGCCGGGAAAGCCGCCCAGGACATCGCAGCCGATGGCCGCTTCGGGCAGCGCACCATGCACCCGGTTGATCACCGCGGCGAACTCGGCGCGGCTGTAGCGCCGGTTCATGCGCGCCAGCACCTGGTCGTCACCGCTCTGCAGCGGGATGTGGAAGTGCGGCATGAAGTTGGTGCGACCGGTGGCGATAGTGAGCAGCCGGTCGTTCACCTCGGTCGGCTCGATGGAGCTGAGACGCAGGCGGATGTCGGGAAAACCCGTGCACAGCCGGTCGAGCAGGGAATAGATGGTCTCCCCCTCGGCGAGGTCGAGGCCGTATTTGCCCACGTTGATGCCGGTGACCACCATCTCCCGGTAGCCCTCCGCGGCGAAGACCTCCGCCTGGCGGAGGACCCCCGCCAGCGGCAGACTGCGGCTCCGCCCCCGGGTAAAGGGGACGATGCAGTAGGAGCAGAAGTTGTCGCACCCGTCCTGGACGCGCAGCCAGGCCCGGGTCCGGTCGCTGAATCGGCGCACCGGCAGGTCGAGAATTTCTTTTTTGCGGCGGATCTGGCCCATGAGCATGACCAGGTCGGACTGACGCTCGGCCAGGGCCGTGTCCACGAGCAGGTGCTTGTTGCCGTTGCCGATGATGACCACCGGCTGCTCGCTCAGCTCGAGCACCGTTTCCGGGGCCATCTGGGCGTAGCAGCCGGTGACCACGACCCGCGCCCCGGGGTGCTGCAGGGCCCGGCGAATGAGCTGGCGCGATTGCTGCCCGGCCCTGGAGGTGACCGTGCAGGTGTTGATCACGTACACATCCGCCTCGCCGTGGAAGGGGACGAGTTCGCAGCCGCGTTCCGTGAAGGCCGAGGCGAAGCTGGCCGACTCGAACTGGTTGACCTTGCAGCCGAGCGTGGCGATGGCGATTCTTTTCATGGGCGGTCTCCCGCGGTTGCCGGCGTCGGCCGGCTGATCACAGCACTGCCGACGACCCGGTCGTGCTCGTAGAAGACCGTGAACTGGCCAGGGGTGATGGCCCGTTGCGGTGCGGCAAAGACGATCCGCACGGTGCCGGCAGGGTCGGCGATCACCTCGGCAGCGGCGGGCGTGTGCCTGGAGCGCAGCTGCACCAGGCCGCGCCAGGGCAGGGATGGAGGCGCGTCCGTCCATTGCACTGCATGGACATTGCATTCCTGCCGCATCAGGTCCGCCGCCTTGCCGACGACCACCCGGTTCGCGGCGCCGTCAATGGCGGTCACATACCAGGGGGTAACGTCCGGCAACCCCAGACCGCGGCGCTGGCCCACGGTGAACTGCCAGCAACCGGTGTGCTGGCCGATCGTGCTGCCGTCCGCGGTGACCAGCGGGCCGGCGGTGCGGTCCAGCCCGTGGCTGGCGAGGAAGGCTGACAGGCCGGTTGCAAGAAAACAGACGTCCTGGCTCTCCTCGCCCCGGAAGTGCAGACCGAGCGTCTCGGCCCGGCGATGCACCGCCTCCTTGCTCCACGCACCCAGGGGGAAAAGCACGTCGTCGAGTTGCTCAGGACGGAGCCTGGCGAGGAAGTAGGACTGGTCCTTGGCCCGGTGGGCGGCCCGGGCAAGACGGGCCCGGCAGCCGGCACGGACCAGGCGGGCGTAATGGCCGGTGGCGACCCGGTCCATACCGGCGGCGCGCATGGCCTGGGCCAGCAGGCCGAACTTGATCTGCTCGTTGCAGTGCATGCAGGGGTTGGGGGTCAACCCGGCGCGGTAGCTGTCGACAAACGAGCGGATCACCCGGTCGGTGAACGGTTGCTCGAGGTCGATCATGGTCAGCGGCACGGCCAACCGGTCGGCCACCTCGCGCACCCGCTGCAGCTGCGCGTCCCGCCCGGGCAGAGGCAGGCGCATGAAAAAACCGTGCACCCGCCAGCCCTGTTCGCTCAGAAGCAGGGCGGCGACAGTGGAGTCGACTCCGCCGCTCATGGCGACGCCGACGTTCAGTATGGTCATGGGTGGCGGGGGATTGGTAACCGGTGTCCGGTCCCCGGGTGGGAACCGGGACGGAGGAGGCATCGGCGAGCGAGGCGGGCGAGGGCGACAGTCACAACAGCGCGTTCAGCACCTCGCAGTGGCGGCAGACCTCTATTTTTTCCTTCCAGTTCTTGTGCGCCGTGCAGGAGCAGAGGGTGCCGCTGAGGAACCAGCACAGGTGGCCGGCCTGGAATTCCCATGCCGGGCAGCCCTTTTTACGGCCGCATTTTTTCACTGTCCAGCAGTCCTGGCGTTTCAGCCGGCCGTCGCCGCGCTGGTTGACGACCAGGAAAAACAGCTGCCGTTCGACATGGATGGGGATCGACCGCCAGCCCTGCTCGTAGCTCTGCACGGCCTTCAGCGAGACCCCCAGCAACTCGGCGAGCGATTTCTGCGTTTTTCCCAGTTTGGCCCGCAGGCTGACGAATGTTTCACGATCCATTAATCTCACCCGGATGGTAGGTTAGGTTGGCCAAGAGATACCACACCGTGAGCAGGGCGGCAATTCCTTTTCGCCGCTGCCCGGGGCGGAGGAAGCCTTTGCGTACCGGGCTTGGCAACTGAAATGCCAATGGAAAAAAGGGGCGCGATGGAGTACCTTCGGGCCATCAGGCGGGCGTCCGGCTGAGCATCCGAAACGACGACGACGCAACGTGCGGGTCTGGCGACAGCCTGCGCCGAAGCGCTGGGACAACTTCCTATGAACGATCAGCAGAAAGAGAACGGGACCGGGCTGGCGCGGTTGCAACGGGCTGTCCGTTGCTCGTCCGCCGGACTGGCGGCGGCGTGGAAGAACGAGGAGGCGTTCCGCCAGGAACTGCTTGTCGGCTTGGTGCTGCTGCCGCTCGGCCTGTGGCTGGGCGACAGCGGCGTGGAGCGGGCTCTGCTGGCCGCCAGCGTCATCCTGGTGTTCATCGTCGAGATGCTCAACAGCGCCGTCGAGGCGGTGGTCGACCGCATCGGCCCCGAGCGCCACGAGTTGTCCGGCCGGGCCAAGGATCTCGGCTCAGCCGCNNCGATCGCCTCAGCCGTGACATCCGCAACGACCTGTCCGAGTCGCTGCTCACCTGCCTGCGCGAACGGCGCCCGACCGCAGCCCGCACGGTGGCGGACCGTTATCTGGCCGGCCATCCCGCGCCGGTGTACGCAGCCTATATCCAGGATCGTCTGGAGCGGTACGCCCGGTTTCTCGAGCAACTGGACGAGGACGAAACCGATCCGCTCCGCCTGGGGTTCGCGCTTTGGGATCTGGGGTTGCATTTCGAGGTGCACGAGGTGTTGGAGCAGGCCTGGCTGCGCGCCGCTGGCGAGGAGAAGGCCCTGTTCCAGGCGCTCGTCCGCGCGGCCGGGGTGGTGATCAAGCGGGAGTGCGGTTTTTTTGCCGCGGCGGCGAAGATGGCAGCCAAGGCCCGGCCGGTGCTCGAGAGGCATCGCGCCCGGCTGGCCGCCTACACCGATGTAACGGCCCTGTTCCGGATACTGGATTCCGAGGGGTGAACCGGTCCGAACCGGAGCGCGCAGGGTTCAGCGCTTGCCGTAGGCGTTCAATTCTTCGAGAATCGGCCCGAACAGTTCTTCATAGGCCGGGATGGCCTTGCGCAGGATCACGTCCAGGTGGGCCAGATCGGCGCTGTTGACCACCAGGTTGGCGCTCAGGGCCAGGGCCTCCAGGTTGTAGAGGGTGTGGAAGCCGTCGCCGATAACGATGTAAAAGATGTAGCGCCGGCGCTCCATGGGCAGCCGCCGCATGTGGGCATGGAAGGCGGAACGCGCCAGCTTCTCTTCCAATTCGGCCTGGAGCACGATGCAGGAGAAGTTGACAAAGCGCATCCGCTCCAGCGCGTCGGCCACCGAGTCGACCAGCAAGACCTGATAGCCCACCGTTTCCAGGGCTTCGCCGATGCGGGCCTGACGCTCGTCCGGCTGGTGGAGGACAAGGGCCATGGGCACGTCCTCGACCTTTTCCTCGCCCTGATAGACACCCGTTTCCAGCCAGTCGAGGTTCGGCGGCGGCGGCGGCTGGAGCCGGGCCGTGTCCGATCCCGGTGCCGGAGCGGGTTTATCCAGGGTGATGGCACCGCGGCAACGGGGACACTTTACCGCCAGGGTCTTGCCGGGTTCGAGTCGGGCCAGGGCCTGCTCGAGCTTCGCGACCTGGTCGGTGGTGAGCTGCAGGGCCTGCCGGCAGTGGGGGCAATGGGTCAGCATGATCGTTCCTTGTTCATGGCAGGGGCGCGCCGGACGGGGGCAACTGGGCCGCGGTCGTCGTGATCAGCGCAGGTACGGGTCCTTCTCTTCCTCTTCCATGCTCAGGTTGTCGATGGATGAGGTGCTCTCGCCGCGGGCGGCCTTGATCGTGTCCAGGCCGCGCTTGATCTCGCTGCGGTGCGAGGAATAGAGGATGGCCGACTGCTCGGTGATCAGGCCGGCTTCGAAGAGTTCCATCAGGTGCTGGTCAAAGGTGCGCATGTCGCGGGTCGAGCCTTCCTTGACCACGTTGTAGAAGGTCTTCTCCTCGGTTTCGCCGTTGATGATCAGATCCCGGACCCGCAGGCTGGTGCAGAGGACTTCCAGTGCGGCCACCCGGCCGCCACCGACCTTGGGCAGGAGCCGCTGGCTGACGATCCAGCGGATGGTGTCGGCCAGTCGGTTGCGCACCTGCGGCTGCTCGTCCTGTTCGAACATGCCGAGGATACGGTTGATCGTCTGGCCGGTGTCGATGGTGTGCAGGGTGGAGAAGACCACGTGGCCGGTTTCCGCGGCGGTGAGCGCGATCTCCAGGGTCTCGCGGTCGCGGATCTCGCCCACCAGGATGACCTTGGGCGCCTGGCGCAGGGCGGCCCGCAGGCCGCTGGCAAAGCTGTCGAAGTCGTCGCCCATCTCCCGCTGGTTGAAGGTCGCCTTCTTGTGCGGGTGGACGTACTCGATCGGGTCCTCCAGGGTGACGATGTGCACCGGCCGCTCCTCGTTGATGCGATTGAGGATGGCGGCCATGGAGGTGGTCTTGCCGGTACCGGTGGCGCCGGTGAACAGGATCAGGCCGTTGACCTCGCGGGCCATCTTGGTGAAGGAGTCGGGGAAGTTGAACGAGCCGATGGAGGGAATCTTGGTCTCCAGTTTACGCAGCACCGAGGTGTAATAGCCTTTCTGGGAGAAGATGTTGACGCGGAAGCGGACCTTGTCGTCGAGCGAGTAGGAGCTGTCTCTTATACCCTTGGTAACCAGGTCGCGCAGCAGCCGCCGGTTGCCGCCGACCAGGTTCAGGGCGAACACCTCGGTCTGGAAGGGGGTCAGTTCGGTGACCGGCGGCTGGACCTCCACCGGCACCAGCTGGCCGTCGCTCTCCACCTGCAGGGTCTTGCCGACGGTAATGTTGAGATCGGATACCCGGTCATGCTTTTTGAGCATGGCGGTGATCCAGTAGTTAATCTCCGGTTGTTTCATGGAAGGCACCAGGAAAAAATTGACAAAGGCATATACGTGGGTAGTATCGCCAACCACAGGGCAAAGACAAGGAAAAAATCGAAAACAACACGGTGAGGAGAACAATGGCACATCCACTGCGCAGCGCGGCAACCACGGAAGGCAGAAGAATGGCGGGCGCCCGTGCCCTGTGGCGGGCCAACGGCATGCGTGAGGAACAGATCGGCCGGCCGGTGATCGCCGTGGTCAATTCCTTCACCCAGTTCGTGCCCGGCCATGTCCACCTGCACGACATCGGCCAGCGGGTGAAGGCGAAAATCGACACCCTGGGCTGCTTTGCGGCCGAGTTCAACACCATCGCCATCGACGACGGCATTGCCATGGGCCACGACGGCATGCNNCCGACGCCATGGTCTGCATCTCCAACTGCGACAAGATCACCCCGGGCATGCTCATGGCGGCCATGCGTCTCAATATCCCGGCGATCTTCGTCTCCGGAGGGCCGATGGAGGCCGGCCGGGCCGGCGACAAGGCGCTCGACCTGATCGACGCCATGGTCCTGGCCGCCGACGATTCGGTCGGTGACGACGAGGTGGCCGTGGTGGAGCGCAGTGCCTGCCCGACCTGCGGCAGCTGTTCGGGGATGTTCACCGCCAACTCGATGAACTGCCTGAACGAGGCCCTGGGCCTGGCCCTGCCGGGCAACGGCACCGTGGTCGCCACCCATGCCGCCCGCCTTGCCCTGTTCGACCGGGCGGCGGAGCGGATCGTGGCCATGTGCGAGGCCTGGTACGGCCGGGACGATGCCTCGGTCCTGCCGCGGTCCATCGCCACCAAGGCCGCCTTTGAAAACGCCATGGCCCTCGACATCGCCATGGGCGGGTCGACCAACACCGTGCTCCACATCCTCGCCGTGGCCCACGAGGGGGGGGTGGATTTCACCATGCGCGACATCGACGCCCTCAGCCGCCGGGTGCCCAACCTGTGCAAGGTGGCGCCCAGTTCCCACTACCATGTGGAGGACGTCAACCGCGCCGGCGGCATCCTCGGCATCCTCGCCGAACTGAACCGGGCCGGCCTGGTGGACACCTCCGTGCATCGGGCCGACGGCCTCACCCTGGCCCAGGCGCTGGAGCGCTACGACATCATGCGGCCCGGCGTCGACGGCGCGACCGAGGCGCTCTTCCGCAGCGCCCCGGCAGGCCGGCGCAACCTGGTGCTCGGTTCGCAGGATACCCTCTACCCGGAACTGGACCGTGACCGGCAGGCGGGCTGCATCCGCGATGTGGCCCACGCCTACTCGCAGGACGGCGGTCTGGCCGTGCTCCACGGCAACATCGCCGAGTGCGGCTGCATCGTCAAAACCGCCGGCGTCGATGCCGCCATCCTCCACTTCACCGGCACGGCGCGGGTCTTCCACTCCCAGGAGGCGGCCTGCGACGGCATCCTCGGCGGCGCGGTCCAGGCCGGCGACGTGGTCTGCATTCTCTACGAAGGTCCCAAGGGCGGGCCGGGCATGCAGGAGATGCTCTACCCNNGCCCTGATCACCGACGGCCGCTTCTCCGGCGGCACCTCCGGGTTGTCCATCGGCCACGTGTCGCCCGAGGCGGCCAGCGGCGGCGCCATCGGCCTGGTCCGGGACGGCGACCGCATCGACATCAACATCCCCAAGCGGACCATCACCCTCATGATCAATGACGAGGAACTGGCCAGCCGCCGCCGGCAGGAAGAGGCGCGCGGGCCGCAGGCGTTCACCCCGGAGCGGGACCGCTCCGTCTCCCGAGCGCTCCAGGTCTACGCGCGCTTCGCCGCCTCCGCCGACCGGGGCGCTGTCCGTCTGCTCGACTGAGCCGGGTCTTCCCGTCCCATCCCGGGCCGGCCTGCCGCAGGGACGGGGGCTGGCCCGTTGCAGTCTTCCGTGCGCCCTTGTTCTTGCGGTCGGGCCGGTGCCGAGGGCGGCGGAAGGTATTTCGACCCTGCCGTCGCAGGCAAAAAAATACCATTTTTCAAGCGGAACCAGTTGTCTTTCAAAAAAGGCTCTGGTAAAGAGCATAGTCCACCACACCGGAGGGGCGCTGCGCTTCCCCTCTCATCATCAACCCTCAGGAAAGGCCGGAAACGGCCGCCACAGGAACACCCATGACAAAAAACGGAACTCAACCCGCCTTTGCGGCAGATGACACCAGTTTTGAGGAAATGAGCTTTGCGGAACTGTTCGAGCAGGAAGACAACAACACCGTCATCAATGTCGGTGAGGTTGCCATGGGCACCGTCGTTGGACTGAGCAACGACGCCGTCCTCATCGACGTCGGCGACAAGGCGGAAAGCTTTGTCTCGCTCGCCGAATTCCGCCACGAGGATCCGACCCGGGAGATCAAGATCGGCGACCAGTTCGAGGTCTTCATCGAGAAACGGAAGGACGAGGGCGGCCTGCTGCTGTCCCGCGAAAAAGCCATTGCCATCAAGGTCTGGGAGCAGATTGCCACTATCCAGGAAGAGGACGGGACCATTGAGGGCCGTATTGAAAACCGGGTGAAAGGCGGCATGTCCGTGGATATCGGCGTGCCGGCGTTCCTGCCCTATTCGCAGATCGATCTCCGCCCGGTCAAGGACCTGGATGCGCTCATCGGTCAGACCTTCGAGTTCAAGATCCTCAAGTTCAACCGCAAGCGCAACAACGTGGTCATTTCCCGCCGGGCCATCCTCGAGAGCCAGCGGGCCTCGCTGCGCGAGCAGATGCGCACTTCCCTGCAGGAAGGCCAGATTATCCGCGGCGCCATCACCAACATCACCGACTACGGTCTGTTCATCGACCTGGGCGGCATGGACGGTCTCTGCCACATCACCGACCTCTCCTGGGGCCGGGTGTCGCATCCCTCCAAGCTGTACACTGTCGGCGAGGAGATCGAGGTCAAAATCCTCAAGTACGACCGCAATTCCGACCGGGTCTCCCTGGGCGTGAAGCAGTTGAAGACCGACCCGTGGGAGCGGGTGCCGTCCCAGTACGCCCCGGGTTCGCGGGTCAACGGCAAGGTCGTGTCCATCACCGACTACGGCGTGTTCGTCGAGTTGGAGGAGGGCGTCGAGGGTCTGGTCCACATCTCCGAGATGAGCTGGTCGAAGAAGCCGCGTCATCCGTCCAAGATGGTCGGCGTCGGCGAGGAGATCGAGGTGCAGGTGCTCAAGGTCGAGGCCGAGACCAAACGCATCTCGCTGGGTATGAAGCAGCTCCAGCCCAACCCCTGGGATGTGGTCGAGGAGAGCTACCCGGTCGGCTCGGTCATCGAGGGCAAGATCAAGAACATCACCGATTTCGGTATTTTCATCGGCATCGAGGAGGGCATCGACGGCCTCATCCATGTCTCCGACCTGAGCTGGACCGAGCGGATCAAGCATCCGTCCGAGAAGTACGCCAAGGGCGAGACCATCCAGGCGGTGGTGCTCAAGATCGACAAGGAGAACGAGCGGTTCTCCCTGGGCGTCAAGCAGCTCGAGCCTGACCCCTGGCAGGCGGCTTCCAGCAACTACCCGATCGGCTCCACCGTTGAGGGCACCATCACCAACGTCACCGACTTCGGCGTGTTCGTGCAGTTGGAGGAAGGGATCGAGGGGTTGGTGCACGTCTCCGAAATCTCCCGGGACAAGATCAAGACCCCGGTGGGCATGTTCAACGTCGGCGACACCCTCAAGGCCATGGTGATCAACGTCTCCGCCGATGACCGCAAGATCGGCCTGTCCGTGAAGGCCCTGCAGGAGAAGGAAGACAACAACGGCGCCATCCCCGAGGAGTACATCCAGAAGGCGCAGAGCAGCAGTCCTTCCACTTTCGGCGACCTGCTCAAGGCCGCTGCCGGCGAGGATATGGACAAGTAAGGGTTTGCCCCGGCTTGCCTGTCATAAGACGGGTGTTTCATCCGCCCGGGAAACCGGCGGAGAGCGGATGAAACACCCTTTTCTGTTGCCGTATCAAGGGTTTGCGACTGCGTCTGGCGCGGTCGGTTGAAAAGGATAGGTGTCATGCTCAAGCGTGAATTGATCAACGAAGTTTCCGAGCAGCTGGGCGATTACTACAAGCAGGACATCGCCCAGGCTGTTGAAATCATACTGGAAGAAATATCACAGGCACTCGCCGAGGAACGGCGGGTGGAGATACGGGGCTTCGGCAGTTTTTCGGTGCGGACACGCAAGCCGCGCACCACGAAGAACCCCAAGACCGGCAGGATGATGAACATCCCGGCCCGCAAGACGCTGCATTTCACCATGAGCAAGTCGCTCAAGGAAGTGCTCATCGACGAAGTGGATTAAGCGGTTCCGCTCTCCAGCGAAAGGCCGGGCCCCATGCGGGGTCCGGCCTTTTTTTTCGGGTCGCGGGTCGGGGGTCAGCGGAAGGGGGTGCTGTCGCCCTTGCCTTCGCGGAGGATTTCCGGTTCTTCGCTGAGCAGCGAGACCACGGTGGAGGGTTCGGGCAGGATATCGCCGCCGTCGACGATCAGGTCCACCTGGCGGCCGAACAGGTCGTCCACGTCCAGGGCCGTGCGCACCGGGGTTTCGTCGTCCGCCACTGCCGCGCTGGTGTTGAGCACCGGGTTGCCCAGGGCCTCGATGATCGCCTGGCAGATGATGTTGTCGGGCACGCGGATGCCCACCGTTTTCTGCCGGGTGAGCATGATTTTCGGTACCACCTTGGTGCCCGAGAGGACAAAGGTGTAGGGACCGGGAAGGTTCTTGCGCATCAGCCGGTAGGCGGTGTTGCCGACATGGCCGTAGGCGCTGATGTTGGTCAGCGAGGCGCACATGAAGCTGAACGGCTTGTCCTTGGGCCGCCGCTTGATCTGATAGACCCGCTTGACGGCCTTCTGGTTGAAAATGTCGCAGCCGATACCGTACATGGTGTCGGTCGGGTAGCCGATGACCCCGCCGCGCTGGAGCACCTCGACCACCTGAGCGATGAGGCGGGGCTGCGGGTTGACAGGGTTTATTTCGAGAATCTTGGCCATGGGTAAACCGGGCGGAAGGGAAGAGACGGATGGGGCCGGCGGGTGCCGGTTGCGGCCCACTGCGGTCGGTTGGCCGCGTGCCGGCATCCCGGAAAACAAGCCAGTTAAGCAGGAACAGCCGGGAAATGCGAGCGATTTCTGCACTGTCAGTGCCTCCCGTCTCCCTGCCCTCCACCCCGCTTTTTTCGCGGCCGCGTATTTCTTTTTGGACGAGAACATGCTAAAAGGCGGTTTCAATTGTCATCAAGCCCCAGTTCCCCGGCCTCGTAGCCGGGATTCCAGGTCGGGCTTCAGCCCGGCGCGGGTGCGCCCGCCGGGTTGAGGCTCGACCTGTTTCGCTTCCAGTCCAACCCTGTACCGCGAGCCGCCAGCCGGCCCGATTGCCGGGTGCGCTGGCGGAACCCGGCCGCTGGTTCCGCAGGCGCCCGGTTCCCTGATGAACACTGATCACGCGCAAGCGGGGACCTGCCTCCCGGAAAAGGGGCGCCCCCCTTTCGCTTTCCGCAGACAAGGAGTCTCCATGTTCCACCACGACATCCCCCTGGCCCTCACCTTTGACGATGTCCTCATGATGCCCGGCGCCTCGGAGGTCCTGCCCTCGGAGGTCTCCCTGACAACCCGCCTCACCGACACCATCGAATTGCAGGCCCCGCTGCTCAGCGCCGCCATGGACACGGTCACCGAGCACCAGACCGCCATCGCCATGGCCCGCGAGGGCGGCATCGGTATCATCCACAAGAACATGAGTATCGACAGTCAGGCCAAGGAGGTGGAGAAGGTCAAGAAATCCGAATCCGGCATGATCGTCGACCCGATCACCGTGTCGCGCAACCAGAGCGTCGCCGATGTCCAGGCGATCATGCGCAACTACCGCATCTCCGGCCTGCCTGTGCTCGACGGTGACAAGCTGGTGGGCATCGTCACCAACCGC